>Ga0335069_10001068_pt1 | contig 44245 bp, 52 predicted proteins | sample Lox_Sample_11_FD_206714 | JGI IMG/M metagenome (GOLD analysis project Ga0335069, IMG submission 206714) | Soil microbial communities from Loxahatchee National Wildlife Refuge, Florida, United States - Lox_Sample_1.1 | ecosystem: Environmental > Terrestrial > Soil > Wetlands | place: USA...
ATGGAAATCGCAGAGTGGAAGACGCTTCACGAGCAGAACTTCAAATACCTGTCCTACACCGTCGCACATGACTGGTCAGTGAAGCCCTCTGGGCAGGAGATGGTTATCGACCCGCTTCATGGGGATAACTTCCTCACTGCGGTAACAGAACTCTGTGATGGACTACATCGACATGAATGTAAACTCAATCAAACCTGTGGGTTACACGTTCATGTCAACGCATCCGATCTCAGTTACTGGGAGATGCGTCGGGTGCTTCGGATGTATGCCACACTTGAAGGCGAGATATACAATCATCTTATTCTACCATACCGACGGACGGTTCCGACGGTAACGCACTATTGTCAGATGTTGACGGTACCACATACAGAGTGCGCGAGGTGTGTGAGGTTTGATCAACAGTACCCAAACGCGCGGACGCCGTCCCCGAATATCTGGAAGGTGCTGTCCCGGATGGATGCGGCGAAGACTACGAGCGAGTTGAAGCGGGAGTTGCTGGGGATGTTGTACTGTCTGACGCTGTACGATGCTCAACGGAATCTTCAACGAACTCATCTCACCCGGCAGGCGATGAATATCCAGACTCACAAAGGTGGACGGTACGAGTGGTGTCGGTATGTCGGATTGAACCTCCACGCGTGGCTACATCGTGGGACTATCGAGTGGCGGATGAAGGAAGCAACGATGGATCCGGAGGAGTTGACCTGCTGGGCGTTGTGGTGCGGGTGGTTCATCGAAGCGTGTAGCCGGATGAAAGAGATCGATTCGCATCGGTCGTGGAATCTCCTGACCTTCACGCAGAAGTACATGCCGGGGTTTCTCGCGACATGGGTGGAGGAGAAGATGTCTCGTCCGTCGTCGGTGGTGATGCCGCCGGGACCGCCGGAGCGGGATGAGATGCGGCGACCGACTATCGGCCAGGGAATTGAGACTACAGTTGATCGATGGGTGAATCAAGCGCGGGATACAATAGCGAGGATGGAAGATCCTGGACGGGTTGAAACCGCCCCGCCTCCCCCACCCCCCACCCCTCGTCATCGTCGTGCAACTCTAGCTCGACGCCTAGCAGAACCAGCACCACCGGATGTAGAATAACAAAAAGGAGAATACCATCACACTATGTGCGGTATATTTGGATTCAGTCGAATCACGGACGTAACCCGAGCGATGGCCCCATTCCTCGCATGGGAGATGGAAGCGCGGGGGAAAGACTCATGGGGAGCGTCGAACGGAACGGAGTTCATCCGCCGGATCGGACCGATCACATTCTCCTGGGCGGAGGAGTGGAAGAACTGGATGGGGTGGGATCGGGGGATTTTCCACACCCGAGCGGCGTCGACCGGAGCGGTGACGTTACAGAACCAACACCCGTTCGTCGTGACGAAGTACGCCGCGGACGCGACGGAGGAAGACCCGAAGATCGAAAAGACCATCGTCGGTATCCACAACGGCGTCGTCGTCAACCACGCGGAGTTGAATACAAAGCATGGACGAAACTTCGAGTGCGATAGCCCGCATATCTTCATGGCTATCGCGGGGTTCTCAGAGACTGAGGAGATCCGCGGGTATGGCAACCTTGCGTGGTATGAGATCAAACCCGGGTTGCGGCCACAGCTACACATCCTGAAGTTCAACGGCGATAATCTGAACGTGTTTCGTCTTGGCACCGGAGAGATCGTATTCTGCTCCACCATCGAACCCGTCATCCACGCCGCGAGGATGGCTGGGACTGAAGCAAAAACGGCGTTCAACATCGAATCGGAGACAGAGTACATCATCCAATACGACCCGGAACTCAAAATGGATCGCCTCTACACCTGCGAGGCGAAACGAAAGTTTGGGTTTCGCACCGGGGTTACTAACCCGTGTAATCAACCGCATAATGGGGACTGGGGTGATAACTGCTACTGGCCCGGGTATGGTCCGCATCACGGCCATAGACGGACATCCCCTCGAGAGCGGCAGAATTTTAACGACTATCACGGACCCGTCGTAACAAAAGACCCCAGCACTATTGGTGTTGAAGATCGTACTAACAACTACTGTCTCGTATCGACGTGTAAGGAGAAAGTCCTTGGCTCACGTGGAAAAAACATCATCTGTCCGAAGTGTTTTGAGAAAGTCCGTGTGGATATCGGAGTCACCGCATGAGCCGACCAAGAGGGTCAGTTGAGACTCCTCAATCTCTACTACGGCGTGCAATGACAGAGACGGCGAAGCTCGCGAATCGGGCGAGGGCGATCCTCGGAAAGCAACTCTCCGTGATCGAGCGTGAGGTGGATGATCCGACGACGAAAACCGAGCATGTGATCCCTCTTGTCGCGCCAACGGTGTCGATCCTCCAAGCTCTCGACAAAGCTATCGAATCATCCGGGAAACTTCTCACGACAAAATCCCCCGTCGTGGAAGAATCCCCCATCGTCTCTGCGGAGCAGGTCCTTGCAGAAATCACGAAAGGAAAGAAAGGAGTGTAGGTATGGGAATGAACTACGACTATGGACACGGGCGATTCCACATCGGAATCAAAGTCAGCGGAGGCCCGGATAACGTTCGTCTCTTCCACGCGATATGTGGGGAGTGTGACAGCGACTGGCCGTGGTGGAGTCGGTACCAGCGCAACCCCACAGTGAAGGTCTGTTCAGAGTGTTCGGGTGGGGTGATCAACAACCCACGGATCGCTCCGCAGGATCTCAAAGCCGCAGCACATCAGGCGAAGGTGAATTTGAAGGTGTATAGTTACTCCCCCGAGAGCAAGTGCCCGAACCACATGGTCTGTCACGTGCCGTTCGACGAAGGGCAGAAGATGTACACCGTAAAACCATCTCGGGTCATCGCATGGCGAGGGACGGTGTACATCGACACGATCCCGGAGGGGTATATCGAAGATGTCCGTCGACGAAAGGAAACACTGAAACCGAAGATCGTCGAAGCAACATCAGCCGAACCAAAAGCACTCCCACCTGCGGAAGGGAAGATCATCCCGATTAGCACCGAATCCAGCCTCATCCTTGTCTGCGTCATGACCGAAGACGGTCAGGAGTACTGGGTCCCTGAAGACGAAGCGCAGGAGTTGGAAGAGAACCACATCGCGGTGGTGGTTCAGCCAGAGCGGAAAATTATTCAACCCTCCGGTCCGGTACGCCCGCCGTTGGGGTTCAGAAAGGTCGCGGCTCCGGCGGAGTCGAAGTTGGTGAACTAATATGAAAGGAACTTGTCAATGCCAATCACAATCCATGGTCCAGACTGGCCCACTGTGCGAGAACTGCGAGCAGCGCTTGCGGCTGTACCTGAAGTCGGTACGTTCATCTTCGGCGGACGCAAGCACCCCGCCCTCGAACAACTCACCCGATTCCGTAGTGCAAGTGTCCCTACCGTTGAGTTCACTAACTCCCGCGCAACGGCTCAAAGCTGGGTTCGGGAAGGTCAAACTGTTTTTGCCCGACGACAGTATCACACTCACGGAAGCGATATCATTAAAGCAGGCCCTGGCGTCCCTCCTGGAACACGCTGGTATCGACGTGATTGGTGGAGCAAGTTCGTGCCAAGCCGGGAAGAGTGGCGTATTCATGTCTTTGCCGGTAAGGTTATCGCCCGAGGGGTTAAGACTTTCCCAGGAGTAGCACCCCACGAATCTTGGCCCGTTCGATCTCGTCGGAATGGGTGGATTATCACTCACACAACCGAACCTAGCGAAGCAGTCCGAGCAACAGCTAAAGCCGCAGTCGCAGCGCTTGGGTATACATACGGAGCCGTTGATCTTCTCGTCGGACACGATGGACGGATCTGGGTCTTAGAGGTGAATTTGCTCCCGGCGATGGATGACTACACCCGGGGGAAGTATGTCGAAGCGATCCGAAAGTTCGTACGGGGTGAAGGAAATCTGAGGGCGGATACCGTTCCACATCCAACACCCCGTCCGCGGGTTCGAGCTGCGGTAGCAGGTGGTTACTATGAAGGCGTTGAGGTTATGTAACCCTGCGTTACCCATGGTCGGAGTAGCCTACTTACCGTCCAACTTAACCTCCTGAAAAAGAAGAAGATAGTAGTATATTAAAGAAGGTTAATGATAGTGTGGATATAGATATAAATAGTCTTTCAACAACTTACAGACAATCCGGGTTTGGAGGCGAAAAAAGCATACTCCGTCTGCTCCGACCTTGGGTAACGAAAGCTAAGTGATTGAAAATGCGTGGGCAACCAAAAAACTGGCGAAGGGACGCCGAGCGGAGGAGGAATCCGAAGCGAAGGCTGAACCGGACGAGTATCGGGTTGGGGAAGCGGATGCTCCGGCAGGAGATGGATGCGATCCGGGCGGTGGATGAAGCGGCGGGAGCGATGAAGACGTGTTCGAGGTGTAGGGTGTTTCAACACGTAACCCACTTCTACAACGACGATACGAAGCCGGATGGAAAGTATTCGATGTGTCGGAAGTGTGTGAAGCAGGGACGGAAGGAATGGAGGAAGCGTGGCAAAGAAGCCGAATAAGATCCACGAGTGTGAGACGACGAAGACGAAGAGGTTTAGCTTCTGTGAGTATGAGAGTATTCATACTCCAAGGAAGATCGGGCTGTATGACGAGTACTCGCATTCGTATCTGTGGGGTGTGAGGTTCTGTCCGTTTTGTGGGGCGCAACTATGATCGACTACAGTCAGTATTCTCTCTGGAACTTCTGCCCGTGGGCGTGGTATGAGAGGTATGTCGGGCAGCGGGCGCTGCCGTACACGGGGCAGAGGTCGGATCCGTTGTGTCTCGGGTCGTTGGTGCACAACGCGTTGGACAACTTCTCGAAGGAAGGGAAGCCGTATGTAGACGACGCAACGATGACGGAGAACAACCCGACGAAGGATACATATGAGCTAGCGCTGATGTTGGTCCACGGCTACCTACGAAAGTACCCGAAAGAGATCTGGCCGGTAGAGCGGGCAGAGCAGCCGTTGAGGTTTCCGTTGGACTACGACTTCTCCGGGCATGTGAATCTGGAAGGCCTCGCGAAGCTCGACGGGTACTTCTATGTCCCTGAGGACACGACGATCAACCATGGGATCGACGGATCGACCCTGACTCTCGCTCGGGGTTGGTGGGCGAAGGAGTTTAAGACCAAGGCCCACGGACGGAACCGCGCGGAGTGGGTGAAGGAATGGCAGACGAAACGTCAGGCGGATTTTCAGATACTAGCATTATTAGAACTCCTATTTAAGAAAGAGGAGCCTATTCAGGGCGTACTCGTCTCCGTCCTCGAAAAACCCCACGAGTACACGCCCCGTAGGAAGTGTGTGAAGTGTAAGGATCAGTACGATCTCGCGTCGTTCATCCCGCAGGCGGAGGGGTTCATGTGTCCGGTGTGCGGGGCCGTGCAGGAGTTGTCGCCGTATATACCGAAGGTACCGAAGGAGCCGAGTTACTTCAGGATCACGGTAACTCGTACCCCAGAGCAACTCGTGGTAGCGAAGAATGAGATCCAGCGAGTCGCGCAGGCAATGGAGCGGATGAGGGTGGAGGGGATGGACTCGGTCCTCCCCAACCGCGACGCGTGTGTGAATAACGTCCACCGACGGGAGTGTGAGTACCACGCACCGCATACGTATGGCGGGACGACGAAGGAGGATCGACGGTACGTGCAGATCGAGGCGACGAAGTATATGGGGGTGGTGGTGTGAACTCACGAGATCCGGTCGACCAGTGGATGATTGATATGTGGGGGTTTGAGGCGGATGGGCAGACGCCGAACCGTGAGCGTCCGCCTGCGTTCCTGACCGACGACGGGACGTTCGATATCGAAGGCTACGAGAAGTGGGTGGGAGATCAGCGGAGGTACTATGAAACTCTGGACGGTAAGACCAATAAGCGGGCTTGATGTGACGGTGCTGGCGACGACGCTGGATGAGGCGCTGGCGAAGTTTCGGAAGCAGGAAGGGGATATCCGGCTGGATCGGATCTGGCTCACGGCGGAGGTGAACATCGTGTCATGATCACCCAACTCCAGATCTGGGCTGTGAACCTCATGGCGATCATGGGGTTTGCGATGTCGGTGTTGTTCGCGGTGGAGGTGTTCATGCGGACGGCTATGATGACGTGGAAGGTCGTGAGGGATTTGTGGAGGGAGAGATGAAAGAACAACCGAAGATCATTCAGATCTGTGCAGCCGATAGGTCAGTTTGGGGATTAGATGAAAACGGTAATCTCTTACTTAAAATGCGTGGAAGGGGTGGAGATTATTGGCTACAAATAGTTTCTAATGATTCAGAACGGTATATAAGCGGTGAAAAATGAACCATAATTAACCACGTATTTCCTTGACTTTACCCTGCATTTTGCGGTATAATGTTAGAACACTCAACGGAGGCGGATATTTGACAGCGAATCTAGGCGGGATTACGATACACAACACACGGGATTTGATATGCCCAGACACACGGTTTTGTATGATGATCGTCGCTCCAGCGAAGCGGGGGAAGACGACGTTCGCACGGACGATGGATACGTTCACGAAGAAGTACCGTGGGAAACCGACTCTGATCATCGCGATGGAAGCCGCAGCCGGAGGCGGGACGATGTCCATTCAAGACGCGGACGTCGACTACGTGTGTCCGACAAGTCTCGAAGAGTACAACAAGATCGTTGCCGCGCTTGCAAACGATACGACGTATGGAGGCGTCGTGATGGACTCCGCTACGGAGTACGTTACCCGATTTCTCAAACCATACGCGTTGCGATTCCCGTATACGAAGGGGAGCCCATCTGCGACGCGTGCCGCAGGCGTTCCCGACCGGTCGGATTATCAGACCATGGGGGAGCAGGCGCGGATCGACTTCAACAAACTGGTTGGGTTGACCGTGCATGGCGATCCAAGGGTAAGAAAAGATCTGCTCGTGACTGCGCTAGAGAGAGAGAAGCTATCCAGCGATGGGAAGGAGCTGATTGCAGTGATGCCAGACCTTCCAGGGGCTATGGCAACAGTAGCTACAGCGATGTTCCAAACGGTGGGGTATATTGATTTGAAGACGATGGTCGAGCCGGACCCAACGGACCCGAAGCGGACGAAGAGGGTGACCCGACGGTATCTATGTACCGACGCCACGGAGGAGAACAAACGCGTCGCTGGGGACCGCACCCAGCGTATCCCGACCGGATCGCCGATGGACCTATGTGAGATTTATGAGAAGTACTGGGTGCCGACGTTTAAGACAGCGGAAGTAAAGGAGGTGATAGGATGACACTTGAAGACGCGATAGACATCATTGCGACAGAGCGAAACTATTGCAGTACGGGCACTAGAGCGGTGTGGTGGGTCGGAGAAACTGCTTGAAGTCGGGCTACGGTAATGCTTGATATCTTCGTCAAAATTGTATCTATCATTCTTGTAATTTGTGTAGCCATTCTTGTTAACCTCGGATTGGGGTATGTGCTGTACCATCAAATCTGGTTAGGAGAGCCATGAAAATCCAATACGGCTACACCCACTGCCCGAAGTGCGGTACCGACCTCGACGGTGGGATGATACCTGTGGAAAGGAGAGGACTATTACAAGCCGAGCGGTATAGTCGATTGCAGTATCGTTACGGCTCTACCGATCATGATCTGGAATATTTTGAATGTCCAGATTGTCACAAGTATATCTTAGCTTAAGGAGAGTTAGCATTGTCAGCAACAGCAACTATGAATGAAACCGAAGCGGTGAATTCGTTTGAGTATGTCCACCTGGATCAGATCGATCCATCGTTTGAAACGCTTCCGACGGACTTCTACAATCTGAAGATCGTCACGGCGGAGATGAAGGAGTTTGATAAGACGGCCACGGGAGGGTCGAAGGGGAAGTTCATCAAACTCGGACTTGCGGTTACGGGACACGCGAAGTACTCGGGGAGACGGGTATGGCAGACGTTGTTCCCGAATGATTTTACATTCCGGATCTTGCGGCGGGTGCAGGACGCCACGGGCGTGAACCAGGACGCGAATGAGACACTCGAGCAGTGGGTTACGAAGCTTGGGAAGATCGGTCCGGTGTTGAAGCTCCAGGTCGTGGAGGTCCCGGATGTATTGTTCAAGACCGGGGAACCGAACCCACGGACGGTAAAAGCAGATGGAACTCCAGCGATGAAGAATGAAGTGAACTTCAAGGCTGGGGTGCAACCGGGGGACTAATGTAGACTTCGGAAGGGATGGAGAGATGACTACCTTTGAGTTGGAAACTCTCAGGGTAGTCGAACGATAGTGGCGGATGGATCGATCCCGCCCCGTGAAATCCCATCCCGACCGACCAAAGGAGATGTATGGGTGATATCGTGTTAGTTAGCACTGATGAATGGGAGGGTTTATATATCAACGGAAAGAATGTTGATGAAGGCCATTCATTATCAGCTTCACAGATTGTAGAGTTACTTGGTGGAACAATTCTCTATGCAGATGAGGATTGGTTAATCGAACAAGGATATTTACCGGAAAATCTCTCGGAGGTGAAGTTACGGTAGACAAACCAGACTTCTGTAAGGATTGTCCTATCAACCACGTGACGAGGGGGTATGTCCCCCTCAAGCGTGGGACGGGGACGGAGTTGTGGGTCGGGGAAGCGGCGGGTGTCGAAGAGGAACATACAGGTGAACCGTTCGTGGGCGGAGCTGGAAGCTGGCTCAACTCGATGCTTCGTGCCGCTAGAATCGGGCGTAGTACACTCAATATCATTAATACTATCGGATGCCGTCCACCGGATAATGTTTACCCCGGGTCTGAAAAGTGGTCCTGGACGGAACGATCCAGCGCACGTGCTGCTGTCGAGTATTGTAGACAGCATCATCTCGAACCAGCATTGGTGGAAATCCAGCCTACCCGAGTTGTGGCCTTGGGGAATGAAGCCCTCAAAGCTCTCACTCCAAGGTCAGGCATACTTCAATGGAGAGGATCACCATTACCGTTACGAGGTAGAGTTGGCGAAGGCCCAAGAGTAGTCGGGACGCTTCACCCCGCGTACCTCATGCGCCAACCGGGGATGTTCTCGGTAGCGACGAAGGATCTGCGAAGGTCGCTGGATCTTCCACCGGAGGAATATGATCTTTATCCTTCTCTTGAAACTGTGGCTGGGTTTAAGGCGACTACATTTTCGTTTGACTTCGAATGGGATTCATTCGGGGACATCACGATGTGTGGGTTGGCTGATCGATGGTATCGAGCTATTGTTGTTCCGTTTGTACGGCCATTTATTAGTGAGCTTCAAAGGATTTTCGAAGCCGCGGAAGTGATCATCGGTCACAATGTCATCGACGCGGACATGGCGTACTTTGATCGGCTCGGGTGGAAGGTCCACGCAAAGGTTCACGACACGATGCTGGCACAGCATCTGATCCAGCCGGACATGCGACACGGGCTAGGGTTTGTCGGAAGCGTGTTCACGTCGAAGGTGTTTTGGAAGGGGACGGGAGAGGAGACGGAAGATGAAGCTGGGAACATACTCCCTACAGGGGCACAGTGGAAAACTTGGGACTCTCCAGATGCAATTCCTCGGGAGTTCGGAGGGTATGGTGGATGTCGTTCGGCTGATGAAGCCTGGAGACTCTATAACGCTCGTGACACAGACGGGAGTCTTCAAGCTGAAGCGCCTATCTTCAAAACCCTGCGAGACTTCGGGCAGGAGTTCGTGTATTGGAACGTGTCCGTCCCAGCCGCGTACATCTGTCGGGACATCAACGCCGCTGGACTCCGGATCGATACATCCCGAGTCACCGGAATCCGATCTAGCTTGGAGTCTGAGATCGCAGCCACGGAGCTACGGCTCCCGGAAGGACTGAAGCCATACGACAAACCCATCACAAAACAAATCACGGCTCCTGCCGGGACGTGGAAGGTCAAGGAGAAGGTTCATAAGGGTACGAAAGCTCGACCACATGAGCCGTTTGTAGTTCGATTCACCAAACCGAATGAGTTCGGGGTGGTGTGTGAGTTGTGTGGGACACGAGTTTTTCCAGGGAAGATGGTCCAGCTCAAGCGGATCAAGGTTCCAGGGGTGAAGCGGATCGTACCATGGAACAGCACCGCGCGGGTTATAGCCTACGCGAAGTCGATAGGGTGTAAGGAGGTAGCTCATGCAAAGACGGGGAATAGTTCTGGAGATAAACGGGCGAGACGAATTTGGGGACGAGAGCACACAGAATTCACCATCGTGGATACTCTCAAAAAACTTGTCACGCAGCGAAACGGATTTGCTAAAGAGGCTCTTCAAGGGCTTGACAGGGTCCACTTTAGACTCGCAGTTACTGGAACGTCTGAAGGGCGATTGTCATGTTCGGGTGTTTATCCGGCGAACCTGAACCTCCAAAACCAACCGAAGGCTATTCGAAAGATCTTCATCCCAGACCAGGAGGGGTATGGAATACTCAGTCACGATATCGTTCAGGGTGAGAACATGCTTACGGCGTGGCTCGCCAAGGACTGGGAACGATGGGAGCGGCTCAATACGCCAGGATTTGATGAACACTCATACATGGCAAGCAGGTTCTTTAACACCACAGTGGGTGCTGAAGACCCTCTACGAAAGCCCGGAAAGGTTATCAATCACGGACGTAACTATGGATTGGGAGAGCGGAAGACGCAAGACTACCTAGCGGCTGAGGGGTTTAGCTTTAGCATCCACGACATCCGGGAGATGATTGAGATATGGAAGAAAGAGAACCGACGGACCGCAGAGTGGCAGCAGGAGACGGTGAGGCTGGCACAGAAGCAGTCGTATCTCGACAATCCGTTCGGGCGGCGGAGGTGGTTTCAGGGACGGGACTTCGCGACGAAGGCGTTGGCCTTTCTTCCTGCCTCCACACTTGCAGATATGGTTTTGCGTATGATGATAGCACATTATCCATCGAGATTCGGAACGGAAATCTTTGCTTTGGGTATAAGTGTGGTGGCGGACCTTGTCCCTGCATGGCGGATGGCGTTGCAGGTGCATGATGATCTAGTGTTCATTGGGCCGGACGAAACCCATCAGGAGATGGCCCGCCGGACCATCGGCGTCATGACTCAGGAGTGGAAAGAACTCGACGGGTTCCACTTCCGGGTGGAGTCGAAGTACAGCACGTCGAGCTGGGGGGATTCGAAGGTGTTGGAGGTAGTATGATCGAAAACGACATCTGTCAAAACAATCACAAAGGAAATCTGTTATCAGAACAAGCGTATAATAACGGAAGTTCTAGGCGAAAACAGCAACGCCGACGTATTGTTGAGTACTTACAAAACAGTGGAAACTCTACTTGTGATGAAGCCGAAGTTGCTCTTGATATGGTACATCAAACCTGTAGTGCTAGGTTTAGTGAACTAAAACGAGATCAAGTAATCATTCCAGTCTTCGATGGAGAAAAACAGCATACACGCCTAACAAGAAATAATAAAAGTGCGGGAGTGTTTAGATTAAATCCTGAAGGAGGACCATGGACGAAGGTAAACGAATCGCAGAACTAGAGCGGGTGTTGCAGAACCTGCTGGAGTGTTTTGGTGACGATGTACTCGGGGTTCAGGTCGAGACAGAAGACGGTCTCGCGTTTGTGAACGAGGACCTTCAAGAGGCATACGACCTTGCGATGGATGTGCTAAACCGCTCCATCCACACCGAGACGGAGGATGATATTGTATGACCGCGCCGATGCTACTGACACTATTCATGGTAGTCCTCCTCACCCTCGCCTGGACGGCGCATGATGACGATCAACATCCCCGATGACTCGTTTCTGAACCACTGGGTCACGCAGTTTGAGAACACCGAGGTCTGGCCGTCGTGGAGGGTCGCTATCGGGCTTGGGATCGTCGGAGCGGTGTTGGGCCGCGGGGTGTGTTTCCCGTACGGGGAGGTCGGTGAGATCTGGCCGAACATGTCCGTGCTCCTCATCGGCGACTCTGGGGATGGGAAGGACACGATCATCAAACCTGCCGAGCGGGTGATGGATGAGGTTGGAGTGCCATTCATCGCTGGAAAGACCATCGAAGCGGTGAAGCAAAGCCTGCACTCGGTCGGAAACCCCGCCATCGGCTACATCTCCGCGAAGGAGTTGTCGGAGTTTCTCGGATCGAAGGACTATCAGGCGGGGATCGTGCAGTCGTTGACGGATCTGCTGTCGACGGGGGCGAAGGTGGATATCACTACGAAAGGGGATTTGAAGGATGGTGTCCCTAGGTGGATTTACAATCCAACGCTTACAATGTTCGCCGGATCGACGCCGGAATGGCTTCAAACTGGACTACCACCGGGGAGCTTGGAGGGCGGGTTTCTTCCTAGATTTGTGGTGGTCACGGAAACCAACAAAGCAGCATCCGGCATCCGGATGATCCCCAACCCAGGAGAGTATGAAAACTTCGAACAACGTCAGCGTGTGTTCACAGCCAAGCAGAAGTTTATCGAGGCGATTCAAGAAGTTAAGACTCGATTCAACGGTGCGGCTGTTCGGTTCACTGACGAGGAATCTGGTAGACTCTATTATAACAACTGGTATATCAACCGGTTTCGACACTTCAGCCCGACGACCCGCGCGTACGCGAACCGCTCCGCCGGGCTGATGCGAAAGGTCGCGATGCTGATGGCGGTGACGCGTGGGCACTCGTGGGTGGAGGAGGTCGACTACGAGTTCGCGTCGGAGTTGATCCTCCACGCGGCGGGGAAGCTGGAACGATCCGTCATCGCCGTGTCGAAGGAAGTCACCATTGGGGATGTCGTCGTCGGGATGATCCCGTGTAAGTTCTCACACGTACTCGCGCAACTGTCGCCGAAATACGGCCCGATGTGGGTAAAGCGGGCTGTGACGTATTTGATCGAATCCGGGCAGGCCCGGTTAGTGGAAGGAGAATTAGTACGGCCAACTTAAATCAGAAGTGGAAGAAGTTCGTGGCAGTGGGATGTAACCACGGCTACTGGGCGGATAAGTCCGCGCTGAAGGCGGTGCTGTCGTTCGTGGAGGATTACGAGCCGGACACCCGCATTCACCTCGGCGACTACGTGGACACGACGTCATTCCGCACCGGCGCGACGAGTAAGGAGCATACGGAGGATGTGATACATGATCTGTCTGCGGGGGTGGACTTCCTCGAACAGTACGAGCCTACGATACTCTTCAACGGCAATCACGACATCCGGTTATGGGAGTCGTTGGACGACACGAATGCTCACCGACGGTTCGCTGCGGAGGAGATGATCCGAAAGATCCGTGGGGTGCTGCCGAAGGGGGTGGACTTCGAAGAGGACTATGACATCCGGTCGTCAGTACGGATCATCGGCGACACCGCATTCTGTCATGGGTTCATGTACAACGACAACGCGATACGGGATCACGCGGCTCACTTTGGGAAGTGTGTGATCGCGCATCTTCACAAAGTCGCAGCGGTACCGGCGTCACGTGTGGACTCCCCAGTCGGGTACTGTGTCGGGTACCTCGGTGACCGGACGAAGTTCGACTACGCTATCCGACGTAGGGCCGTGTCACAATGGTCGCAGGGGTTCGGGTGGGGGGAGTACTCTGACAAAGAGTGCATCGTGTGGTTGAATGAGAAAGGGAAGTCTGGCTGGAGGTTACCGAATGGCTGAAGTACGAGCGTTTGACACCGGCGCGACTCGGTCGAAGGACTCTAACAAACCCGATTACGAGGGGTTTCTAAGTCCCCTCGTCATCGAACGTTACGGCAACTATATGCACGCGCACCGGGTGCAAGCAGATGGATCGTTGCGGGACTCCGACAACTGGCAGAAAGGAATCCCGAAGTCAGCGTATGCGAAGTCCCTCATCCGCCACGTGATGCAGTTCCACAAACTCCATCGAGGACACGAGGTGTTCGACTGGGATACTGGAGCAGATATCAATGTCGAAGACATGCTCTGTGCGATTATATTCAACGCGATGGGGTATCTTCATGAGACATTGAAGGAGGATCTAAAGAATGCCTAATATACTCACTGCTGAAGAAGATAAACTTCTTACTCCAGCACAAGTCGCAGAGCGATTAGGAATTCGAACTGAGACATTGAAGAAATACCGAAAAACAAATTCACTGACTAAAGGTCCGAAGTGTGTATATCTAAATGATCGTGTTGTAAGATATAAGCTTTCTGACGTGCTGGACTGGGTGAATAGCAAGGTAACTAATGGAGCGTAAGAAGATTAGCTTTGACGTCGATGGAGTGATCGCAGAGGGTGGGTACGTCGAAGTCGCAGATCGTTCCAACACCACCTACGCAAAGAAACGTCCGGTGTCGGATGAGGTGATCCCAACCCTACAGTGGTTGTCGATGTTCTATGATATCTACATTATCTCCACGCGAGGCCATCCCTCCGCCAACCTCGGTCTTCGAGCATGGCTACACTTCATCCTCGGGGTGGAACTCGACACGATTGCGGGGGTGATCACACATCCCTTCGGAGACGCACAGGTCGCAAAGAAACCCAACGCTCCGATGGACAAGGGAAAGATTGTACGGGATCTGGGAATCCTTCTCCACGTCGACGATTCCCCTACAACCGTACAATCATGCAAGGATCGTGGTATCCTTTTCCCTTCGGATATGCCTTCATCGCAGGCCGCGAAGGGAAAACTCCCGACGCTGGAGACCTGGGAAGGTATCCGGAACTTCTTCACCACACCAGGGATGAAGCTCTACGGGTCAGATGGGATGACTGTCGTTTCCCCGGCGGTGGAGTTCGGGAAGACCTACCCTGAGGTCGACCCGACGAAAGCCCTACCGGTGCAGTAATGTAGCCAACCGATGTGGCGGCGTGGAATACATCATCTCCGTCGCCATATTCAAACGACTCAGGGTCTTCAGCGATGAACGTCATGAACGACACTCCTATTGTTGTTGAAGTTTGTTCAGCATCTCCGAGAGAGTCTTCTGGAGGGTGGCCCGTTGGTCGGGTCGGTTGGCCCCGGTCCGTCGTGCGATTTCTGTGGGGGAGAGTCCTTCTTTCAGGTACATCCGGGCGAGAGCCTGTTGACGTCCTGGAAGGGTGGATATTCGGCGGTCTAACTCACCTGGCCGGGCGGCTTCAAGCGGGGCGAAGTACGAGGAGATGTTCACTGGAGCGTGAGGAGCGTCGTTGATGAGGCGGGTGATGCGGGCGTCGTCAACACGATAGCGGGCTTTGAGGACGGTTTGTGGGACGCCGCGAAGGAAGTAATCCCGCATCATGGCTTGGGATTTTCCGGTTTGGGTTTCGTCCACGAGCGGGCGATCCTCACCGGGTTTGCGAGGGGTGGTGGGGAGGATATTTCCGCCTCGGTCGGTACGAATGTTCTTGATCCAGTCTATAATATCAGCAGCGGCTTGAGCGGGTGGCGCGGCTTCTCCCGGAGCGGCGGGTCGACCAGTCGGAGGGGTTGTGACCTCCGTCGGCGTTTCTGGGGTGGCAGGTGTAGCTCGTTCAGGCCGCAGGGTGTGGGGGGTTGCGAGTTCGGGACGTTCGAGTTCCGGCCCGCCTTCCTCGCCTGGGGTGGTGAGACCGGTGAGGTGAAGGGTGCGCTGGAGCGCGTCAGTCGCGGTGTCGGGGTTGAATTTGAATCGGTGGGACAGCGTGGTTGAGAGATAGTTCGGGAAGTTCTCCGGCGGGCCGTCGTATTTTTTGAGGAGGTCAGCGGAGATGATGTGTCCGTCGTTCACAGCATCACTGACCTGATCTCGGCTGTACATCGACCCAGGCTTCCCCGCGGCGTTCTTTGCGATCTTCTCAATCAAAGGATTGTATTCGTTGAATGACTTTAGAAACGCCTCTTCATCCGACAGCGCTTTCCCCGTCGGACCAACAAAGGTTGGAGCTGCTGCTCGGGATAGTCCAAGTGTTGTTAGATTCTGTACGAGATCTCCGAGCTGGGGGTGTTTTGCCAACCACGCCTTCGGGCCGGGTTGTTGAGAGATGATGTACGGGATCGACTGCGCCGGATCCATCGCCATCAACGCCTTTGATAGAAACGCGCCAGTGTCTGCGAGGCCCTGAGCCCACGACGGGGTCGTCGGAACCGTAGCGGTCGAAAGACCCCGGTAGGGTAGCCCAAGCACTGTTCCTACATCATCCGCCATAGCTATCTCCGGTCCAGCGACGCTTTCACATCCGCCAGACTCTGCTCCAGCTTCACCATCTCCAGTCGAATATCCATCATCTCTTGCTTCAACACAGTCACATCCGACGCTTGAATTCGATACCCACCATACGCGACGCCGAGTGAAACCAAAGCCATCCCGATGATTATCAACCAACCGATAGGCAGTGCGACTTCACGGTCTGGGAGGAATTTAAAGAAGGTGGTGTTCATAGTCTATGGAGTGTGGGTGTTTAATGCTTTGTATATCATCGCATGCTTCTCATGGCTGATTCAGCGCCGATCCGGTCCGTTGAAGTGAGGTTGAGGGTGGACGGAGGGATGGGAGCGGTACCGATGCGGGACGTTGTGGGTGTAGTCGAATGTATTGCTCCAGCATCTCCGGCGTGATCCCTTCTCGTTCGAGGAACTTCGTGGTGTTATGATCAAGGCGGTACTTGTCGTAGTGCTCGAGAAACGCGATGGGATTCTCCCGCACGGCGTTGTCGTGAGCGGCGTCGCGGACATAGGCTAGCATCCCCGCACCGATGATGGGGTTACCATTTTCATCTTTGAAGTTCTTGTTGTTCAGGTACTGCTCCTTCCATCGAGGGTCGGCGGAGGCCCACCCGGGGATGGCCTCGGCAAGCCGCGCAATCCGATCTCCGATGGATTCTCCTCTTACTTCGGAGTTCGGGTCCGGCGCGTCGAGGATCTGCGCGATGTGTTCGTTCATGAGTCGGTCAGCGGTGGGGTTGCCCCAGTTGCCGCGGATCTTGGTGTTGGTAAAGTCCGGGATGGCATCGATGGTTCGACGTAGCCGGTCGACGTTTTGGAGGTTCAGTCCTGCGAACGCGGCGATGGGGTGGTCGATCTTCCGGGGACCGGTGATGGGGTCGATGGAGAGAGGCATCGTCTCGGCTGCACCGGGGATAGATGAGATGATCGGCCCGAGGAACGGTGAGTCCTTCGAGTCACGTTGAAGGAGTGCGGCGGGGTGAATGGTGCCGTAAAGCTTCTCTAGCTCCTTCGCCGGACGAAACCCCGCAGCGATGAACTTCCCGAGGATGCCTTCAGCACGCTTGCGGAAGGAGTCTTCGTCGGATGGATTGGTTGCTTCCTTCGACAGCTCATCGAAGAGGGTCAACGGTACATCCGAGGTCTGCATGTCAAACAGCCCGTCAAGAAACTCATTCGGCGTGAGGTTCATCGGACGGCCCTCAGCCTGAGTCTTGAGCAACGCCGTGACGAACATCGCCTTCTTCATCGGGATGTCGCCACGGATGTCGTAGAAGGTCTTCTCTCCGGAGGTCTTGTCCTCCCCCACCTGAACCTGATAGTACTTCGGTCCGACGAGTCCGGTGTCGTGCAGGGCTAGCGCGGCGTTCATGCGGAGCAACCCCGTCGTAGCGTTACCGATCATACGAGCCGCTTGCCGTCCCGGGAGCCCACCCTGCGCAAGCTGGTCCCGAAAGTCCTTGGAGAAGAGGTTCACCAGCCCCGCCGGGCTGTGCTCCACCTGCCAGCGAAGGTTGTTCATCCAAAACCGCGGGAATAGATTCGTCATCGCTGCGAGGGGTTTACCAACGACGGGGAGTTTGTTGATGGACTTGTATACGTCCAGCACGTTCTTCACAAACCCCACCGACGGAACGTAGTTCATGTTCTGTTTGAACCCATGCGCGAACGCGTCGTCGACGGCGGATTTCTCAACGTCGGATAGACCCTTCGGGTCTTCGTTCAGCTTCTTCATCAACGCTTCTGGGGTCGTGCCGAGGGCTTCGAGGTTCGACTGTAACCGCGCCTGTGCGAAGAGGTTTCGTGTGAACCACGATGTGAACCGATGTCCGGCGGTGGCGTAGTTCATGATGTGGTCCATCCCAGACATCACCTTCTGCGCGTTCGGGGAGTCCTTCGCGATCATTTTGTTCTTCAACATCTCCCCACCGACGTCGAGGTCTACACCACGGTTGAAGTCGAGCTTCCGCAGCGGCGCGGAGTCGAGGAATCGTTCAAGCGGGGTGGGCTCGATAGGGGAGTCGGTCACGCCGGGGATGGAGTTCTTCAGGACTGATCCGACCCGTTGAGCGTGCATGACTACCGATCCGATAAGCGCTGCGAGATCCCCGAACGCGCGAGGCATATTCATCGTCGATGGATCCCCTTCCCCCATCGCCCGCATGCGGTTTCCCATCGCGGATTCGACCGTGCCCGACACGATGTTGGAGAAGAACTCGTTCAGTCCGTTGCCGAGGATGGACGACCTTGCGATCTTGAGCTGTGTCGACGGCGGCATGATCACACCCATCTTGAACCACTGAAGCATTTTGTCCATGAGGGTGTAGGGGGTGTTCCCCTGCATCGCGTTGCGGATACGTTGGAGAGCCAGCGCGTTCTCAGCCGCGCCGGGTACGCCTTCGGATTCGGCCTTCAGATGCGCGGCAAGGTGGTCTTGGACGATGTCGGACAGCATCGACAGTGCGGTGCCCGCCCCGGACGTCGTCGACTTCAACGCCGCTGACGCAGCAGCACGGGCCTGTTCTGGTGGGAGTTTTCGAAGAAACGCCGCGGCCTGCTCATCCTTCATCCCCTGATCCATCCGGATCATCTGCCCGAACATGTCTGAGATGGTTTTGATCGACGCGTCCGGCGGGAGTTCGTATGTCGACGCGAGTCGGTTCGTGACGTCTTCGGAGAGATGACCGTCGGCAATCCAGTCGTGGACGACCTGGGATACGAGTCGAGTGTCCGGGTCCTTCGCACGGGCACGAGCCTTCGACCAGTCGAGTAGCGCCTGCATCCCCGACTTCGAGTTCAGCATGTCGTTGTAGATCGATGCTTGTTCGGGGAGGGTCAGCGACGCCTTCAGCCGTTGGGTGAGGTCGAATTTGTCTGCGGCGGACTCACCCGTCACGGGGTCGGACGGGACGTTCGAGAACACCGGCGACGCTGGCGGCTTCGAGAAGTTCTCCTTCGCGACTGGGTCGACCGGCGGAGCTTCACCCGACCATGGGGTATCCCCGTGCCGGAGTAGGTATATCCCCTTCTCTAGCGGGGTATCCGTCTTCGGATCCCACGGCTCGACCTGCCACACGCCGGGTTTCTCCTGGTACATGTGGAGCATCCCGCCGGGTTGTTCTGGGGTGGCCTTCAACGCTTCGGGATCGACGGTCAGGTCACCCCCGAACCCATTCTTCCCCCACGCTTCGATGGTCCGCAGGTCTGACCCATGCCCGACGATGAGGGATCGATCAATCCCACCCTTCGCCGTCGGCGTCTCGTGAGCGTCCATTAGGTCACGTAGTTCCGGCAGGAACCGGTTCTTGTAGCTGTTATACGATTCCGCCGGACGTTCGAGGTACGGGGAACCGTGGGTCGGAACCTCGTCTGGGTTAATAGTCATTAACCTATTGATCTCGGCTTGGCTGTCCGCCGTCGGGACACCTTCCATCCCGTGGACCCACGGGTCGAGGTCCGGGTTAGTTTCAACAGCCCCACCGACGTGGTCCACCACCGCATTCGCGGTTTCCTTCGCACGGTCGATACGGGAAGAGATGACTCGGTCGAACACCGGCGCAGCCCCACCCTTCCCCGCCTTCTCCGCCTGCACCGCCAGATCCCGTCCCACCTGCGACACCTGCACCCGCCCATCGTCCGACAACGGCGTGGCGTCCGCACGGTTGCGCTCGACCGGGCCGGTCGGCGTGGTCGTGTCCGCCCGGACCTGCTCCGGCTTCAGCCCTTTCTTTTCAGCAAGTTCCGCGGCGATCTGCGCGTTACCCTTGATCGGAGCCATATCCGCTGGCCGAACGTTATCCGCCGCCCGCATGGACTTGCCGAGCAGATGCGCCCCCGCGGATGTGACTCCCGCTCCGGTGAGGTAGAGTTGCATCGCGCCTTCGCCACGGGCTTGGCCGAGTTCGAAGGCGGTGAAGGGTCGTCCGGTCTCGGGGTTGATGGTTTTGCCGGGTTCGGCGGCGAGGCCGGTCCGGAGTTTCTTAAACCCCGACACATCGTCAATGGTGTCTATCGCCGCGTTCGCGACGTCGCCTGCACGGTCGGTGTAGTCCGGGGTACGACCCTCGGACAGCGCTTTCTGTGTCGTCTCCACGTGCCGTCGGTCGAGATTGTTCGAGTACGACTTCGCTACCGGCGCACCAAGGAGGGACAGTCCACCCGTAACCGGAATCGCGGCTGGACCGGCGATGCTGAATAGATCCCCCGCGATGGTCGGAGTCGGACCGGTGCCTGTCGGAAGATACGGCGTCACATCCCCGCGAGACATCGCTGACAGCCTCGCGCCAGACTTAAGAAAATCCTCCGCGCCGGACACAATCCCCTTCGGCACCGCCATCGCCGCGCCTGCGACGACACCAGCCCCACCGAGGACTTGGTTCTTCAACCGCTCCCACCCAGCACCGATAAGTCCGTTGTCTTGATCAGCCATAGTTACTTACGAGGATATCCATTCGGCCAGAACCGCGCGTCAGCGTCCACCTCCCAGAACTCCCGCGGCCAGTTACGTTCCCGGGGGGCGAGAGAAGTTTGCGGGTGGGGTGATGGGCATGGAAGGGATGTTCCCACCGGGGTTGGTCGGGGCGGACGGAGACGTCGGGAGCGCTTCGCGGATAGCGGCTGCAGGGTCGACTCCCCCGGCTTTGGTTGTTGGATTCGGGGTAATGCCGATGCGTTGGTTATAGAACTGCTCCTGCGCTGCGACGTTGGCATCGATGGAATCCTTTCCGGTGAGACCCATGTCCCCCGCAGCGTGCATACGGTCGAGAGATTCCATGAGTTGTTTTTCGTAATGGGGGTCGTTTTCCATCACACCGCGGGAGGAGACTTCTCGTCGGGCGCGAGCGAGACGGGACGAACCACGAGAGGCGTCGATAGCTTTCTTGAGTTGTTGTTGTTTGAGCTGAGTGTCGAGGACGTCCGCCGGGCTCCGTGGGTTCGTCGCTTCGTGAATCTTCGCGACACGTTTGAGGAGGTTCCCGACACGAACGTTCGTCGGCAGACCTTGCTCACCCTCGCGGTGGAACGCATCGATAGCGTCTTGGTTAAGGAGTGTTAATGGAGTCTCAGGTTCGATGGTTTTCTTCGCGAACTCCTGGGCCTTTGCGTTGTCGATCTCGTTCTGAGGACGCCCGGCTTTCTTCATGTAGTGTTCGATGTTGTCCAGCCGGGTGTTCATCTCGTCATCATCGAGTTGTTTCTTAAGACCGGCGACTTGCTGCGGGGTGCGGGGGATGATCGTCTGCCCGGTCGGGGACATAACCGACGGAAGCCCACCGGTATCGACAGGACCCTGCGCGATGTGAGCTGGGGTTGTTACCCCACCACGAGTGACGGTGATGTCCTGTGGTTCTGCTATCGGCGCGACGCCGTACTCACCCTTCGTGATCCCGGAGAAGATATCCTTCGTCGAGATCCCCGTCCGCTCGAAGTCCTCCTTCTGCTTCGCGCGTTGTTCTTGGGCGGTCTTCGCAGCGGCTTCGTCACGGTACCGTTGCTGTTCCAGCCCGACGCGTTGTTCCTCTGCACGGGTCCGACGCTCCTCCTGACCTTGCTGGAACAGCCGGTCCTGGAGCACCTGCTGGGCAGTCTTGCGTCGTTGCGTTGCAGCCGCAGCTTCCGGGTTGAGTTGGGAGAGGTTGTCGAGGATGTTCTTGAGACTAAAGTCTGCCATGGCTACTCCTTATGGGACGAACCCACTAGCGATTCCAGCGATAGATCCAATGTCTGACATGATCGACGGATTGCCAGTGGTCTTCCCGAACCCGGTTCCAGTGCTGGTAGACATCGCGGTGTTAGTCCCGACATTCGACCCAGTCTGCTGAGACGTCGTCGTCTGCCCGATGGGGGACTGACCGAGGAATCCCGCTGCAAGACCGAGAAGGGAGTTGGTACGGTCAAAGGCGGTCTGCTGGTTCAGGAACGGAATCTGGTTCATGAAGTTCGTAATGTTAGCGGTGTTCGCGGCGTCCAGCGACGCGTTGGTCGCAGCGGTGTTGCCCGCCTGAAGAGTCCCAGTCCTCGCAGCCCGAGCGATGTTTCCCTGCTCCGCGGCAGTAGTGGCTTTGTTCCCGGTCTGTATCGCCTGCGCGATCTCCGGCGCACCATACGCAGGCTTTTGTGCTTCTGAGTACTGCGCCGCAATCGCAGGCAGAATCGACTCCCGAAACTGCGTGAACATCGGGTTCTCGTTCGGTGTGGTAGCCGACGTACCCTGATTCGCAAACGCGTTCAGGAACGACTGAAGCGAGTTCTGCTGCTGGGATTGGTTCTGTTGCTGCGTCGTGGATGACGAAAACGGGTTACCCATGATTGGTTACCTTTAGTAGAGACTCTCAGGGTTTGCGGTCGACGGCGGACCGGCTGCGCCGTTGCCCATGAACATCGGAGTCGAGCCAGCTTGTGGGATATTCGGACCCCCACCCCCACTGCGACTCTTCATGAGTTGCTGGAACAACTGCATGAGTTGACCAGCAGAGCCTTGCTGTTGCGCAGGACCAATCGACCCTGGAGCCCCAGGTGCGTATTTCGGAGCTGTGACCTGCGCGGCGTTGGCGAGACCGGACTTCAGTGGAGACGACCCACCCCCAGCGGGGGCTGTGAACATGTTACCCATTAGTGTATACCTGCCATGTTGCTCATCATATTGGAGAATAGACCTTGAAGACTTCCGGGGGAATTCATTTGTGAAAACGCCCCACCGGTTTGACCAAAGGTGTTAGTGTTAGTACCCGCACCGTATAACCGAGCAAAAGTAGCACCCGCGTCATTAGGATTCATAACCATAGGCGAGTTAGGTGTTCCTGGTGCAAACCCACCACCGCCCGGCATCACCCCGCCCGGAGCCGCGAAGAGTGGGTTTGGGCTTCCACCTGGGGTTGGGCCGGATGATCCGGCAGGAGGAGTCCCACCCGTGGACGGGCCTTGGTTGGGTTGCTTCGTCTGCTGGAACGGATTACCCACGTGACACCTCGTATGCTTCGTATTCCCGAGGACGTCCCGGGGGAACGGGGTCAATGACGACAGATGCGAGGTTCAGGTCGATCCAGTCTCGACGGGTGAGACCGAACAGAGCCATGTTGGCAGGATGACCGTTGACGGTGATGGCGTCGCGAACACAGCCTTCGTAGGTGAACCCGAGGCGTTTGCACAGCGCCTTCGCTGGGGCGTTCGACGCGAGGACCGTGACGGTTACACGGGTCATCTCGGGGTGTTTGTCCAGCACATGCCCGATGAGGAGTTGTCCGGCTTGGTCAACGAGGCGAGACCCCCACGCCTTCCGAGTCGACGCGACATGGGCGTTACCGTTCAAAGTCGTATCCCGGTCGAACATGTAGATCCCGATCAGCGGAGCTTCGTGTCGGACCCCGAGGATGTTGTTCTTGTCGATGATGCCGTAGGTTTCGATGGTGGGGAGCGCCTTCAGCTTCTCTGTGAACTCCTCCGGGGTCTTCGGGAAGTTCGTGGTGTCGGCGAGAGTGCGGTAACAATGAAGCCATCCAAACACCCGGTGGAGTTCCTTCTCCGGGAACGGGTGGATCAGATCTACGTCTTTACCTTCAATGATTTGCATAACATTTCCTTACGTCGTGGGATCGACGGTTTATAGTCTATTATACTACAGATCAACCACTTACGGGGGTTACGCCTCGTGGACCAGCCACCCCGCGGTACCCCCTCGTTTGATAAGTTCAATCACCCCTTGGGACATCCGGACCTGCCCGATGGTTTGGTTCACGATCTCCACCACGCCTTGGGATTGACGAACCTCTGAGGGGGTTTGTTTGATTAGTTCCGCCACCCCCTGAGTCATTCGGGCTTGGATGGCCGTGCCGGGGTGAGGGAAGGTCGCGGTACCAACCCCCGCGTTCAGGCCGTAGAGATCGTCGATGTAGCCGTCGCCGGAGAAAGCATAGGTATCGATATCCGACCCAAGGGTATGAGTGGTGGTGGTGGTACCTGATACGATAGTGTAGGTTCCAGTTGGATCCACGTCGGAGGTTCCAGTCCCGGAGAAGAGATGTGTACCTTCAACCCATACATCCCCGATGACCTGTAGTCGGGTGAAGGTGGAAGTGGTTGTGCCGGAGATGCTATGAACCGGAACAGGTTCGATCTGCCAGACGGTTTGGTAGTACTGCCAAACGTTGGTGTGGACGACCTGTGTCTGCGAGTTCCCGAGGAGAGTTGTATTCGTCGACCCATTCGCATTCCAGACGTTGAACATGTATAAGGATACGGTATCATCGGATTCGACATGGAACCGCGCGACCTGCTGACCAGTGCCGGTGGAGGTCCCTTCGTTGATTGCGATCCAGGTATCAGGGGTGTTTACCGCTGCCCAGACAACAGTGACAGACGGACCCGCGGCATCGGTACCGCTGTTGATGTATTGGATATACCCACCAAGCCCCATGTGGTAGCCTTGTCCGGTTCGTCCGAATAGATTCCCCCCAGCGTTGGTACCGAAGTCCACAACCTGACCTTTGAAAAATCCGATGTCCAGCCATCCCCCAACGTTGTCTTGTCCAGGGGAGTAGGATTCGAAGTTTTCATCAAAGACGGACATGGTTATGAAAGAAGTTTAATCCCAAATGTCGCAGCGTTGTAGACATCTGTTGTCCACGCGGTGTTGAAGTCGGTGTCGAGTGGGGCGATGTAGTACACGTAGAAGTCTGAGAGGTAGTTCTTTGTCCCGAGGAACTCGATAGTGGTACAGGTGTTCGACCCGACGGTCATGGCGATGACGCGGGTGCCTTCGTCGGTTTTGCGGTCGAAGGTGAGGTATTGCAGGCCGAGAATCGTGCCGGTGAACCCGGATAGGGGTTGGTAGTTGAAGGACTGCACCGATCCGGTGGAAGTGGTGTAGACGTAGGATGTGTCTGCATCGGGTGGGTTGTCGTTCACGGAGGTGAAGTAGGTGCCGGTAGTGCCGCCAACCTGCGACCAGTTGTTGGTGACATCCGCAGCGGGGAATAGCGCATCGATCTCGACGTCGGAGAGGAAGGTTGTAAGCGTCGTGGCGTTGCCGTACATATCCGTCCCAGCCGTATCGATGCAGTAGTAGTCACACACCGCGTTGGTGTTGAGGAGGAACCCGACTTGGTTTACCGTTGCGGCGTTGTCGATGAGCCCGGCGGTGGAGATACCTGACGTACCAGAGAACGACCCGAACGACGCACCGTCGACTCGGATGGACGCCGTGAGGGTGACGGTCCCACCCCCGTTCGCACCGACGATAGCGTCCATCTCGTAGTAATGCCAGGAGGTCGGATCCGCGACGGCGATGGGGGAGGTACCGATCCGCACCGTCCCTGCGACGACGGACATTGTGGAGTCTGAGTTCATCGTCAGCTTCGCGATGGTCGAGCCGTTGTTGAGTAGCGCAAGACTATCCCCACGGGACTCATTGTGTTTGATTCTCGCGCCTTGGATGTACCGGGTCTGGTGGGTGAGGGTCTTCAACAGATTCCCCGGACCTTGGATAACCGGATTCCCCCGCGGGCCATTTGTGCCGTTGTACGACACGAGGAACACGTCCGTCCACTTCGCGTTTGCGTAGGTCGATCCGTAGTGGGCAAAGGAGTCGATGAAGCGTAGCGCCATTAGGGTTGGATCTCCAGTTCGACGGTGAGGAACGACGCGCCACCGGCGGTGGTGACGACAGGGTAGATGAGGTCATCCACGGCGAGAGTCGACCCTCCGAGGGTGAAGTTCGACACTGTAATCGGGCCGGTTTGGGACGCGGGTAGCACCGCATCGGAGGCGAGCATCGTTGCGGTACCGGACACGTTAAGCTTCTTTAAGTTCACCGTCGTCGACCCGGTACCGGTCCCAGTCGCCGCGACCTTCACGAGCACAGTGGACCCAACCCGGTTGGGCATACCGATGTACGGCGCAGAGAGTTGTCCGACCGTCGCCGCTCCGAAGTTGTTGAAGACGATAGAGAACACCGTCCCGGTTGTCTGCCGACGTTGGACGTGTTGCAACGCGATATCATCGAGGTGTTTCTTCAGCGTGCGGAGATTCACCGCGTCGGTGGGGTTCCCCGGGTCCGCGACGGAGGTGATACGATTGTGACCGAGATCCATCGGTTCGGTACGGAAGGACGACTTCGCGATATCGGAACCGATCTTGTTCAACCGCTGCGTGACCTGCCGACGGAGGTTTTCCTGGTCACCTTGCGGGATCAGGATGGGGATGTTCTTACCCATACTATAACCTCTCCGAGTACTGCACGCCGGAGTATGACGACGCGATTGGGGTGCCCGGGATCGACGTGCGGGTGAACCCCTTCACGCCGATGCGCTCCTCATCCATCGACGACGACCAGATCTTCACGGGGATGTTAGTGAGGATGCGTTGTTGGAACAGCCGACCACGCCCGCCGGGCGGGAATGGGATCCGGTCGAGGAACGTCCGAGACCCATTCATGAAGGTGAGGGTGTTTGTCGTGAACCCCGGGTTCCCATCGATGTCCCACACCGACGTAAGCAGACAGTTCTGACCGGCGGGGACTTCAATGTCGATAGCCCAGAACCGAGCCATATCGATCTGCGAAGCCCCACCGATCTTCTTGTACGCCATCGCGAAAGAAGTCTTCCCGAAGGGTTTCGGGTCGGACTCGATGGCGGTGGCGTAGTGTTTGAACAGGCCGGTGCCACCCGCGCCGGTGTAGCGCACCTCTACCGCCGTGGCGGTCTCAAGCGGTACCACCCCAAGCCCGATGGGGTTGATGTCCAGCCCGACGTTGAAGACTTCGCGGATCGTCCCGGTGAATGTCGACGTATTAATCGCGAACCCATCGACCATGAACACCCCCGTGCAGGTCCCGAGTGGGTTCAGCTCCGCGATCCAGGTCTTGACGTAGTGCTCGCTCGGCCACGGGGGCAGGATCTTCTGCACCTGCGTTAGCTTGTCGGGTTCAAGCGTTCCGATGAAGTGGTCAGCGAAGTATTTGAACCTTCCCCCGGTGGGGTTAAGGTTAGTGTCTGTCGCGGTGCTAACACTGAACTGAGTCCAGGTGGTGCGTCCGTAGGTCTCCGGCGGGAAAGCATTGACAAATCGTTCCCGAAGACTCCCAGTGTACGTGAAAGTTCCATAAGCTGTTCCGTCGATGAAGGCAGTGCCGAGCACGGTGTTCCCGAGCGGGTTGACGTCTACCTCATGCGCGTCGAAGTGTTGTTCCTGCGTGGACACACGGGAGGACACGTAGTTGGTCCAGCGGTCGGGCTCGGGCCGCCGATGGAACCACGTGTTATAGTGTTTGAAGTACGCGCCCGTGGTATTATATAGTACAAAGATCGTCCGTCCGTAGGTTTCGACGGGGATTTTGTACGTGTACGACTGTCGTTTCGTGCCGGTGATGGTGTTAGTCTGCGTAGCAGTGTTGTCCACGTAGCACGTAGCCAGGACAGTACCGTTTGGGTTGATGTCGACGTCATAAGCATCGCAGATAGCCTCGTCGAGGGATTCGATGGTGGTGCGCCAGACTGTCGTCCGGGCGGGTTCATTCCGACACTCGTAGCGAAGATCCCAGACTTTGAAGTACCCCATCGTGGAGGCGGTTTGGGTACCCGTCGCGGTGGAGGTGAGGGTGGTGTAAGCGATTTCGCCGTAGGTCTCCGCAGGGAAGGAGAAGGTGTAGGTGTTCCGACCCGCCGAAGGTGTGCCCGTCCCAACGATAGTGTTGGTCATGACGGCTACGCCGTCGATGAAGGTCACGGCTGTGACGGTGCCCGTGGCGGAGATCGTCGATGTCCCATCTGTTCCCGGCGCAGTGTTCGCCTGAAGCATCCCGAGATCAAAAAACACCACATCCCAGAGTTTGTCCCCGGCGTAGCCGTTGTCGTAGTAGTCGTTCTGGTAGAAGTGGACTTTCTCGGGTTGTTCGATGGAGTCGAACGTGACACCATACACCGCCGTGTGGGGCTGGTAGTTCGCCACCGTCGCGGACGTCCCCGTCCCTGACGTCGTGATCTGCGTGAACGCGAATGCGAGGTTGTTCTCCACGACTCCGTTCATGGGTAAGTGCGCGTAGGTCTTCGATGAGGACGAGCACGTCCCAAGCGTGACTGTTGTGGTACCGTCGTAGATCGCGTCGACTTCAAACGCCCCGCCGGTGTATTCGATAGCGAGATTCTCAACGAGCGTGTCACGGTTGACGGTCCACTGGCGGGTCTGGAAGTTCCATGGGATCGGGACCGTCGAGTTGTTCGAGCCGAATTGCTCGGATACGAACGTCTCAAGCTGGATCATCCCGTTGGTGGACCCCGCGAGGAGATCGTTATCGAAGAAGTCCCAGTATAGGGAGTTACATGCGATGCCCGTCCCAGCTTGCACATCCATGTACTGATACCACCAGCACTTCTGGCGGTGGAAGTCCATCACGAACACGGTGTTGTTGAAGGCGGAGGTGCCGGTCGGGACGGCGAGGTAGAGCTTTCCTTCTGTATAGGATGCCGCGGCTTTGAAGAGATTCCCGTTGATACCAGGGATACGTGAACCTTCAAGACCGGCGGGATCAAACTGCGACGCCCCACGAAATGCATCGCCGATCTGTTCGGTGATCCACGGTACATCGGCATCGACTCCAGCACCGGGTTGGTACATCGTGATACCGTCGTAGTTCACCAATGGGATACCATACGGAGTTCGACATATCGACAGTGGTGCAACTGATCCACGACGAGGAGCGGCTTTCTGAATTACGAAGTCCGCGTTCTGCCCTTCGAAGACCGAGCCGGTGATTTCATACACGGAGCGGTAGGTGACGATGATCAACCCCGGCGGCCACACGACCATCCCGACGATGTTGTCCCCCGGGTCGGAGAGTATCGCGTTGTTGGTGATGACGAACTGATCCGGGCGTCCGATCTCCGACCAACGGATCTGATTCGCCGCAGCGATGTACATCCGGTCGTAGAACGCCTCGGAGGAGATGATCGAATACGGTCCGAGGTTCGACGGTTGGATGACGTTGATCACCATCGGGATGTTCAGGAGGAGCTGATCGATGTCCGACATCGAGTCGGTGAACGTCGCGGTGCCGATGGATTGGGTGGAGACTTGGTATGGGGCTTGGGTATACCCGCCCTGCCGGTATGTGATGACATGGGTGATACCCGCGATGGATCCCGTGACGGTCCCAGTCGACACCACCACCGCGTTCGCGGACACACATTGGAACGGTCCGGCGGGTGGCGACGCTGCCGACTCCCCGATGATATTCCCATTCGTATCGATCTCCGCCCAGGTTTGATACCACGTGTATCCGATGTTCATATCGGTCAACGGGTGTCCAGTATCGCCGATGATGTCGAGGGTGGTGAAGATCGTCGTCTGCGCGGTGGTGTAGGACTCGATGGTGACCCGCACCGCTTTCACCGCTGCCCACGCATCTGCGGTGGTCGTTCCCGTCCACGTCCCGACGAATTGGAACTGCGTCTTCGGGATGGCGGTCTTCGCGAGAGAGTTGGCGGAGAAGTTAATGTTTGTTAATGGATTCGTCTGATTCGTGTTGATGATCGACTGAATCGTCGCGATCTGCTGTTGGGAAACCGCGGTACCCGACGAATTCTGTTGCGCGGCCCCAGTGAGCTGATCCACCGTCGGCGCGGCGGATTGGAGCGAGCGCCCGATGTTCGGGAGGTATTCTCCATGGAAGTAGTTGTTAAACCCCGTCGTGATTGCGGTGACCGTCGACGTAACCGTCCCGGTAGTGACCGTCGATGTCCCGAGCGTGACCGAGTCCACCGCGAAGTCCATCGAGACACGATACACATTCTGTGGATCGGAGAACCCGATGTTGGCGTAGAGTACGCCAAGGGTGTCCGTCGCGAACGAGCCGATGACGGACAGATCGATATTCGCGACCTTTAGCATCGATGACCGGCCAGTCGTGGCGTCCCCGATGCAGGTGTTAGTCCCACCGGACAGCGTCCCGGTGCCTTCGAGGAATGTCAACGAATCCGTGGCGGCGATGATATGCTTCGCCACGCCGGTGTTGAGCGTCACTGACGGTGCTGGCGGGACCTGCTTCAACCATTGCGTGACGTTCGTCCCGTCGTCCTTGTACATCCCCGTCCCGCCTGCGACGTAGGTGTACTGACGGTACTTCCCGAACTGAGTGAGATTGTCCGACGTCGGCTGAAGGGATGTATACGCCCCGAGGGTGTTGTTCGTGACCGAGTACCGCCCGAACCCCGCCGTCCCGCCCCCGTTACTCGCAAGATGCGCCGTGTACAACGCCCCGTGGGTAATGTCCGACGTCGCGTAGGACTTGAACACCGCGAAGTGGGAGAACGAATCCGACGCAGCGGTTTGGAACCCACGTCGGGCTCGCGCGGCACCCTGCTCCACCGAGAAGTCCAGATTCGTCGCTGTCGCGACCTGATCCGGTCCGATGAGATGCGCGGGCGCAACCGCGTTGACTCCACCCCCGAACGTAAGTTGATTCCTCGTCGCGATAGGCATTAGTTGGTCCTACGTCCGATACGGATGACGCCCTTCGTCGCGGCCATCGTTAGATCGGTCCCCTGCCCGCCCGGTGCGGCAACGACTGGGCGGAACCGTCGCATGTTGTTGGTTTCTTGGTTCCGGAGACGAATGCGATACCGATTCAACAACTCCTCCGATTCCTTTAGATACGAATCCGCCGTGTCGGGCCGAGAATACTCCAACACATTCGCAGCGGCTTTGTAGGCCACAGCGAGTTTGAACACCGGATCGGCGGTGATGTCTTCCGTACCGGTCGACAGCTCCGTCGGCCACGGTACCCCGAAGAGTGTGAACGTATACGTCTGATCCGGGGAGGGGAAGCACCGCAGGTGGAACGCATCCCAGGTCAAGAACCACTTCGGCTGTGCGGGGATGTTCTGCCGCCAGTTGTTCGACCATTGTTCCAGCTTCGTGATATCCGAGGTCCAGTACCGTTGATCGATGGTCTGTGATGCTGCGCCGGACGACGTGGTCGTATTCAGCACGACGTACGACGGGATCATAATCGCTGTGGCGTTGTAGGGAAATATATCCGTTCCAGACGATACCACAAAGTCCGTATTCGTGAGCTGTATCGGCGTGTTTTGCCTCCCAAACGCCGACCACATGTCAATCAACACCTCATTCCCACAGTCGTAGAGCTGCTGCGCAGGCCAGAAGATATCCCCTGGGGTGGGGTAGTCCGGCAGGTTCACCGCCGACGACCCCGTCGCTTGGTCGATAAGAAGTCGGATTGTATCTACGAGTGTCATATTGGACTGGGTTACGAGAACGAGATTCGTCTGCCAGTGGATGAAGTTCGTCGGGTTGTAGAATATCTGTCGACGTCCCATCGGTTACGCCTGGGTGATGAACGTCACTGACTGTGGTTGTGCTCCTGTCGCAGTGAGAATGAGGGTGATGCAGGTGCCGTTAAGATCACCCGCAGCAAGGACGAGACTGTACAACCCATCCCCGACTTCCGTGGGGGAGTTGGTGGTGGTGTTGATTGCACCACCGTCGATGGTTCGCTGGGACACGACGGTCAGCCCGGTCTGAAGTGCGCCGGTCGTGGCTGAGAACATCGGGAAGGTGAAGGTGATGGAGGAGTTCTTCTTCACCGTGAGCTGCTGCGGTGCGAGATTCACCGCCCCGGCGGTGGAGATCGCCAACGAGGAGAAGTTCGTCGGGAAGGTTTGAGTCAGCCCATAGCCGGTCTTGTCATCATTCACCACCGTCTCGACCTTGGGTTGTCCACCCGTCGTTGGGGTCAGGACCAACGTCCCGAGCCAGTACTTCACGTCGACTACGGGAACCCCACCCACATTCGGCGTGGCGATGTTCGTCCCGTTCCACTGCACGACGTTGACGTTGGTCGATGCCGCTGCATTTACATTCGGGATTCCAGAGGTAAACGTTCCTGCCGTCCCACCGAAGTCTTCGACGTCTACCTTCGGGAGGTTGTTAGTATCAGTTAACGCCGCATGGTTATTGTAGTTCTTGACGTTCACATCAAGCACTCCACCCGTCGCAGCAGTAGCGATAGTCCCGAGCACGTACTTCACATCAATCAACGGCACGCCGCCAAGATTCGGCGTCGCAACATTCGTCCCACTCCATTGCGTCACATTCACATTCGTCGAGGCGTTTGCATTCGGCACCCCGGACGTGAACGTCCCCGCCGCTCCGCCAAAATCCTCCACATCGACCTTAGGAAGATTATTCGCATCTGTCTGTGCGGTATGGTTGTTGAAGTTCTTCACGTTCACATCCGGCACGCCGCCGGTCACCGCCGTCACCGCCGTCCCGAGCCAGTCCGTCACGTCGACCTTCGGTACCCCGCCGATATTCGGCGTCGCTACCGCGGTGCCGTTCCATTGAATCACATTCGTCGGCTGCGTTGCGGTCGTAAGATTAAACGCGTTGAGCTGGATCTCGATGTTCACCGGCACCATGTTCGTCGCGCCGGAGAGTTGCATTACCGCCCACGTCGGGGAGTTCGTCGCCGCGAGGACGGCATTGGGCACGCCGATCTCATACATCCCCGGCATGTGCGTCGCGGAGATCTCTACAAACCCCGCTGACGTCCACGTCCCCAGCGACTCAGTCGTAGGAGTGATCGCCGTCGCCGCGGTAGAGTCTTCCCGGTAGTAGTACCATATCAACCCGGACGACGCAGAGGTCAACCCTGTCAACCCCACCCCAGTCGTCTTCGACGCATCCTGGATGAAGATCACAATCCGTTTTGATGTGACACCTTGTGTGAGTTCGAGTTTCATGTTATCCTCTCATCCCTGCGGACATGTCTCCGAGAATCACGCCGCCTCCGCCACCACCCCCACCGCTGTATCCAATTAACCCTACCGCTCCGAGGAAGAAGTTTCGTCCGGCGGTGGTGTCGGTCAGCGTGGTGATACACGTCCCTGGGAGGGTGAAGTCCGTATCAGCCAACACCAACGACTCCCCACCACCTTCCGCGGTGTGTTCACGAATGTTCCCCGACGAGATCGCCCAGCCGTCTGACCCGCTGGTTTCATAACATATCGGCACGAGGAGGAATTCCGTTACCGTTCCAGCGGTGCCGTAGCTTTGGATGTCGTAATTATAGATCCACGTCGAGATCCCAAAGATCTCCTGCACCCAATTCGAGAAGTAGTGATACGACGTCGGAGCGTTGTAGTCCGCAGCGATGTAGCTTGTATTCGCACCGGACGCTCCACTGAAGGTCAATGTCGCAGTTCCAGCCCCGACATTTGTCGCGACGAACACCGTCACGTTCCCCGTCGGATGTACACCGAGCTTTGTGTAGGTATTCCCGAGATTGTCCGTCACCGACGTCGCCAGCGTCCCACCGAACTCTGCATTCGCGGCGACAATCACATCCCCGGCAGTCGACGCGGCAGTGAAGGTCAGGGTGTTAGTGCCCTGAGTGTGGATGCTAGTGACGTAGACAAAGGATGGCATAGGTTAGACTTCGTGTTCCTTTAGGTAATCCAGGATTTTTGGAATCAGATGAATCTTATTCTCAACATGCCCGACTATGAGATTACATTCAGCACAAAGTAGTTTTCGAACTTCGCCTGTGTTGTGGTTGTGATCTACACAAAGGCGAGTTGCAATTCCGCCACCACGAACCTTACGTTCTGCGGGAGGTTGACCACAAATTTCACAAACACCATTTTGATCAGCTACCATCTGATCAAACTGCTCAGGAGTAAGACCGTATAATGTCTTTAACGCATTAGTTCGAATTCGTTCTTTTCGTTTGTGATAGTGTCTTTTGTGATTTCGTGCCTGTGAAGCTTTTCGTAACTCTGGCCGTCGAGCATCGTGCTCTTTAACCCACTGTCTAACCTTGTCTGGATTTGCTTTCTTATAAGCAGCCACATTCGCCTTGATTCGCTCTTTATTTTTCTGATAGTAAAGTTGGCTGTAAGTCATTGATTCTAAAACCAGGTACTGAAGAGAGTGTTATGTTGGCCCACGTTTAATATATCCCCTTCGTACTTCCCAGCGAATCGCAACGACGGAGCCTTATCCGGGAAGTACTGCTCCCACTGAGTTCGGATACGTATCCCCTGTTTGATAAACTTCGCTTTGTACCTCGCGCCTTTCTGAAGGTCCTGCTGCGGTCCGGGCCGCATATACGCCCGCATCGCACAGTAGTTTACGGCGGAATACTTTGTCCATGCAGGAATAGACATCGGAGTCGTCGTGTCAGTGCCGAACGTCACAGCCTGCGGGAACTCCACCACGAGAGTATCCGTCGTAGTCGTGGCAGGCGGCGGCCATACCGACAGGGTGTTGATATCATCTTGGTAGACAATCTCCGGCACACCGGGTTGCACACCTCGCCAATCCCGCTGGATCATCTCTAACTCTTCTTTGTTCCGGCCCGGGATGCGGTAGCCGTTCCACCACGCTCGGCCTGGCCGAAGCATAATCGGGGAGATATTCGTCAATGTGAACGTAGTTGTCCCACCCGACGTCGTATGCGTGGCCGACCCCCAGACGAACTCAAACCGATCCTGGAGCAGGTTCTGCCAGTCTTCGAGATACCGATTGACTTCCTTATCCGACCAAGACCATCCCATCGTGCCGGTTGGGTCCATGAGTTCCCGACGTACCGCCGCGTTGAGTTGAGCCTGGGTCCAGAGATCAGCCAGCGCCATGATTACCCTTCAAACCCGTTGTCGACTTTGTCCAATGCGTCAGCATGGGCGATAGCCTTCGCGCAGTGGTCTTTCTGGATATGGTCCAGCACCCACCGTCCAGCGATGCCATACCAACGCCCTTGGAGTGCGGCCCGACCTGTCATGGACGAGATCGTCTCTTGTGGAGGTGCGCCGAAAAGCGACGCTCCAGCACGGTCGAGGTTATAGAGGAAGTCTATCGCAAAGTTAGCCATTAAGGAATCTCCACAATGTCGAGGTAGTTCTGCAACGGCTCGTCGAGGTCGGTGATGCCAACCCGCCGTGCGGTCTCAGTGAGGTAGACTTCGGTGTTGTTACCGTCGGTCGGGGGAGCCCAGGAGTAGACGAGCTGTCGGAGGGACACTCCTCGGGCAATGTCAAGGGCGATTTGGTGGTAGAGTCCTGCCAGTCCGACCGCTCGGGTCGGGGCGGCCCAGAACCCATCTGTCCGGACCGGATGAGCCAGCCATGGCGCAGCCCGAAGATCCCCAGGGTTGTTCAGCCTCGCCGGAACCGTTCCGGGATGGAAGAACCCCTCTGCGGTGGCGATGGCCGACGCGAGGTGGTATAGGATTGTAGACGGATCAGGTCGGGTAGGCATCGGTACCTTCGATCCGTTTCGTGGGTCAGGCGGGGACTGGACTACCTACCATTATACCGCAACCTCGGCGGTTTTGGGGGTTGGGTCGAGGGTATTCAACGCCTCGATCATCCGTCCACCCGACACCCCACCGATGGCACAGATCGGACCGGCGGCGAGAAGTGACCCGTCTCGGTTGTCACGAAGCTCGCCTTGCGGGCAGGACTCCAGCGTGTAGTGGAGTTGATGACACGGGTAGCACGGGGCGACAGCCATATCCGGCTTCAACACCGTCGTGTTCGTCCAGTACTTCGTGAGGTTCTCCTCCGTCGAATGCGACAGCATGATGATCTTGGGTTTGTCGTAACATGCTGCGACGTTCATCACCATCGATTCCGGACCGACCATCCCATCTGCGACGAGGGCAATAAACGCGAGGGTTTTCCGTAACGACCATTTCCCTGCGGTACGCACCACCTGTGGATGCTCGAACTCAAACCTCGCAGCCTCAGGCCCGCCAAGACTAAACACCACTACGTTCGGATGCTGCGGGAGCCACTCGTCCAGCACCGGCGGCATGAGGGGGTACATTTTGTGGTGGGACGATCCGTTCAGCCCCCACCCGATGATGAACTTTCCTTTATACTCCTTCCGAAGTTCCGCAGCCTCCCGGCGTTCCGCATCGGAGAAGAACAACTCCCCACGCGTGCCGGTGCAGGTCGGATACCCACCCAACGCCATCGTCTGATCGTAATAGTTCGTCTTCCCGCAGGTCTCATCCCGCCAAGCCTTCGGGGTGAAGTAGTCCCTCCGACCTTCGACCTTCAACAGCTTCCCTTCGATGGACTCGGACAGGTTGATATACCTATCATACTCCCCAGCCCATTCTTTCCAATACGGCCCGAGGTCTTTATTCGGTATCGCCTCGCGTTCCTGCAGGACGATGTTATGCACATACGGATTGTTCTCCAACACCGGAGCCGCATATGGGGTAATGTTCATCGTCACCTCATACCCGTCGTCGTACAACTGTTTGATCAACGGCGTGATCATCACCATATCCCCGAGCGCCCCGTACCGGGCGATACACGCCCGAGGTTTCGTCTTCGCTTTCGGGTACATGATCGTCCCCTTCGTCCCGGCGATCTTCTTCGCCACGAGAAGCATATCATCCCCGCGGATGATCTGTTCTTTGATCCGCCACGCGCCGACCGACGTGATCAACCCGACCAGCGCGGTCTCGTCGAACTGGAATTGTAGGTTTGGATTCGGGGGGACGTTCCTCTTGAGATACAACACCAGATGCCCGCCTCGGCGGAGCTTCCCGACGATCTGCCGGACAACCCCCGTCGGCGATGGCGACGCCCCGAGACTCGGCCCTACCACGACATGATCAAACGATTCATCCGCAAATATATCAAACCTTCCATCACACACCGTGACGTTCGGGTTCGGAAGTATATCCATATTCAGCGAGAACTTCCCCGGAGCGGTGGCGACCCGTGGAAACAGATCGTCACCTACCCCGAAGGACAGACCACGCCCGAGGAGATACCCCACGGAGCGAAACCTCACCCAACCTTGTGTTACCGGCGGAGCTGGGATCTTATTCGGCGATGGGATAGTCATAAGCGTCATCGTCGCTAGCGGGTGGGGGAGTGAATGCGAGGGAGAAAAGGAGCTGGCCGTTGAAGGCTTGATACGCCCCGCGGAACTTCCCCTGATGGGGACGCAACGCAGCCCGCAACGCGCGTACGGAGACCGGGACTTGATGATCGTTTACTTCATCACGGATACCCTGGATCTCCACACCCGCTTTGGCGAGTTCGGCCCAGCCGGGCCATGGACGACCGGTTTCGGAGAGGTAGAATCGGAACCCACCCCCGTGACCTGCGTTGAGATGTGCTACCACATTCTCCGCAGTGGGGATGAGGGCGGTCTTACATGCTTCATCAGCAGGATGACCGGGGAGGCAATCACACAAGATCCGAGACACGCTCAGACCTGCTTTATCGAAAGTGTCCCAACGGGTGTAGGTCTCCCGTATGGTCTTCGATGTAGTTTCGGGTTCGGCCACAGCGACGGGCGCTGCGCTCGACACGGGGGAAGTAGACTTAGCCATATATTCTCTTTCTTGTTACGGTAGTACCGGCGGAGCAAACGCATCCACCGCATCGGGGGAGATGAACTCCGATGTTTGAAACTGCTGCGGGCCGGTCAGAACCATCACCTTCACCTCGATGGTGGCAACCCCGTCGGGGTTACTATTCGCGAGGAGGGCAAAAGTCCGGGCTCCAGCAATCGCTCCGGGCTGACCTTCGGCTGCGTTGGGACCGGCGTACACCTGATCCGGACATCGGATCGCCACGATCTCCAACGGAGGATTATGGGCCGACATAAGACCATTCAGCGCGGGGAGCTGAGCTGCGGATAGTTTCATGAAGTCTCCTTTCAAGAGTATGACGGGGTTTGACCACCCACCCCGTCGAAGGTTGTACAACTCGATCCTAAGCTGGGAGTTCTTCCTGTTCGAAGTACAGATCCCAGGTACCAGAGGTACCACCCGAAGCGGTGAACGTCCCGATCAGACCCATCGTAGGTTGACCACCCGCCGTGAAGGTTGAGTTCGCGGCAGTGACAACCCCGGTGAAGACCTGACCGATAGTTCCCGCACAGGAGATCGTCCCCAGCACAGCGGTACCGTTGTAGATCGTCAACGCTAGTGGAGTAGCGTTGGCATTCGGTGCGGTAACCGCAATAGCCTTCAGCCCAGTAACCGCTGTTCTTCGAAGGAACGACGGAAGCTGGCTGGCAGCGGGTTGAGCAAGCGAGTTAGACGCAGTGCCCGCGCCGGTGGAGGTCCCAAACGCGATAGCACCGGCAACTTTGACAAACGGACGAGCGTAGTATTTTTGATCAGAGTATCCCATGTTATTCTCCTTTACGCGCTCGTGACGTAGACGATGTGTTGTTCTCCATCGGTGGAGAAGTTCCACACGATCTTGAATCCCAGCAGACTATACCACGCAAGTCCCTGATCGCGACCGAAGTCGGTGGGGATCTTCACGCGGATCTCTTCCGGAACGGCGACTGCTTCGTATACAATATCCGAACCGAAGAACAACGCCTGACCATACGCGGTGGACGAACCAATCACGTTGGACAGATAGCCGGTCTCTTCCACGAAGCGGGTCATGTAGTAGTTACCGACCTCACCGTTGAAAATATTCGTGGAGAACTGAACCGTATACTTCGACACATCCACCCATCCACCAGTACCGGTGTCAGAGTGCATCCCCGACAACGCACCGACCGAGGCGATGCAGACGTAGTTACGTCCATCATACTTCGGGATGAGCTTTTTCTTCATGAAGTCCACGATGGAACGAGTATTCGCCGCCGACAAGTTCGCACTCGCCGTGGCGGTAGCCGTACCATTCGTGGTGAAGATCACCGAGTTCGTGGCGGTCTGAACCGCGATGAAATCCGTGGCGACATACTGCGCGCCGCAAGCGGACTCCAGCACTTTCACCATGTCATCGCGAAGCTTCTGCTCGGTGACCGGCTCCAGTTGGAACTGGGCGAGGTTCATCAACTTCTGAGTGAACGGAATGGAGTTCCCGTACTCAAAAATCTGACCTGTGCCCTGATTGGTGATGAAATTCGTTTCGGGAATGGTGTTGGTTTCTACCAACGTCCCACCCTGCGTCGCAACGTTACCCGCCTTGTCAAACAACCACGTATCACCACGTTGCTTACCGATAGCTTCCTTCACGTCGACAAACTGACGGAATCGAAACATCGGCTGCGCTACGTGACGCAGACGTTCAGACAGATATGGCTGCGACCAGTTCCCGCCTAGGGTCGAGACTGAATAAACCTGACCTGGCATAGAGTGTTACTCCTTATTGGGATAACCCACGCCTCGCGGCTTCAGCGGCTTTGCGTTTCTCGAAGTACGACTGCGCAGTCTCAGGTTCCTGAGGTGCCGGGGTCGCGCTACGATCTTGCTGAACGCCTTGGGGATTTAGGGTTGTCGCGGTGAGTACCTCACGTGAGCGTACCATCGCGTTGGTCGCGCCCTGACCACGAAGTCGCAGGGCTATGTTTCGTGCGGATTCAGTTGCGTCGATGACAGCTTTTTTGTACTCTCGTACAGCATCATCGGTTGATTTGACTTTACCTTCCGCTTGGACACGGGCGAGTCTCGCCTGCGCGTCTGCGGTTACGAATGCTTCCATCCCCGCGTCAACGAGATCCGGGTTCGCGGCTTTGACTTCCCGCACGAACGATTCGATCTCGGCTTCCGCACGACCGATCTCACGGGACCGGGCGACGGCTTGTTCAACTGCCGGGGCTTGCACCTTCGCGGCGATTTGTGTCGCGAGGGCGTCTTCGGCTTCCTTCACACGGCCTTCCCGCATCAGCGATACCCAGGTAGGTTCGGGTTCGTAGGTGTCCCCCGTCGGGCGGAGCTGATCCGCTGGACGGACCATGTTCTTCAACGCCGCGAGTTCGGAACGATTGCTGGCGAGTTCCGCTTGTAGGGCTTGAAGGACTTCGAGGTATTGTGGCGGGAGCGCCCCTGGAGTCGGGGCCGGAGCCGATGTTGCTGGGGTTTGCGCTACCTCAGGCGTAGGTGTCGGGTCGGTACGATCCTCCGGGGGCGGAGCCCCATAATGCTTCTCGTACAACAGCCGACGTGCTTCGTCTGCGGCAGGGTTACCCTGAACCGGAGTTGTGGGGGTAGGGTCGACAACGGGGGATACCGTTGCGGGTGTTTGTTCGGTTTGAGTGGTTTCGGTCACTACCGTAGTGTCGGGCATGTGCTATTTCCTTTAGATTGAGAGGGTTATGCTTCCAGAGACTTTATAAGTGCCGCTAACGCCCACCGGGGATACCGGCGTGATCGTCGGGTTGAGCTGACCTTTGGACTTCAGCTCCTGCACCACGGATTCGACAAGCGATCCGATGGACACACCGTCGATGGTGCCGGGGATCTTTCCCGCCGTGGCGAGGGCTTCGATCACGGGGGTGAGTTGGTCGACGACGGTTTGGAACTTCGTCGGGCCGGTTTTTCCACCAAACAGAGACTCCACGTGAGTCACGAGGGATGTCACGAGGGGTTTCAGCAGCGGAACCACCACTGGAAGAAGATTAGCTGCTAGAGGGATTGCTATTGTTGCCATAGGTTTCGAGGTAGGAACTAAGATTGACGCCGCGGGAGCGAAGCTCCGCGACAGCCCGAGCACCACGGGAGAGGATCTTCTCGACCACATCCAGGATATAATCGATGCCATAGATCTTCCCCGCGAGTTGTTCTTGGGAGAGTGACACCGGTCCCGTGGCGGTGGTGATGGTGACTGGCATTCCGAGGGTGGAGGATACGAGGAGTTTGGTGTAGACCTCCTTCTCTCGGATCAACGCTGGGCGAAGGACTTCGGTCCATCCGATATGGTCGAGCAACGACCCGAGGTCTTCAGCCTTCGCCGCGTCGAGGTAGGGGTTTTTGTTCAAGACTATAGCGAACTCCCACGAGGCATCTTCACGGTGTACTGATTCCGTGCGTCCATGTTGTGTCCACCCATCGCGGCACGTCCACCCTGTGAGGGAGTGGTACGATTCGCGGCGGCATCACCAGCATGACCATTCGGCTTCGGCTGGGACAACGCGTGGTTGTTCGGGCCGAGGTACTGATGACCGTAGCCAGCCCGACGGCCTTCCGGCGTGCACTGGTTGTCGTCCTGCCCACCGATACCGGGCAGAGGACGGTCTGAATGAGCCTCGGATTCGGACGGGGATCCGAAATCATACGGGGGGAACGAGCTGGACAGATCGTTGTTGCCCGGATCGTTGAAGTTGGACTTAGGCATGCTTTAAAGTTCCTTTGGTAGAGTCTACTGACCGAAGACGGCCATAGTGTTATTATCCCACAACGCGTGGGGACGGTGTGCTTACGTCAGTTTCCAACGCCTCGTAGGAGGAGTCCAGGACTAGCGACTGCTGGATTTTCCATCATGGCAAATATGCTTACGCAGTCGACTGACTGGGAAACAGCCATGTTGAACGTGGGACGGGTATAGGAGCTGACGTTTTCCTTTGTCCCGACACCCTTTCCACCACCTGCGCTTATGTCTAAGGTCCAGCCTGTGCCTGTTAGACTATTGACCGCCGCACCCCCGTTGCCGATCTGGGCCGCGATAATAACATCATTGGTTCCGGTTAGTGTGACACTTCCAACACTAGGCCCTTGACACGCGGTACAACCAGCAGGAAGGGCTTCGGCTGTAGTGTCTAAGGATACCGATCCACCCGTGAAGGAGTATTCATAGATGAAAATCCCTCTGCCTTTATTACTGGTCACGGTTGCTGTTATAGATGTAACACCGGATGTACTCGACAGAACATACCAACAGTCGTTGAATACCGCGACACCGGCATTACAACCAGTAGCGCGTGTCCATGTGCCACCCCCGCTTATACCACTGACAGTTGAGGTTGAAGTAGCTAGTTGCACTACAGCCATGAGCAGATTGCCGGATCCGGTAGACGATAGCGCCCCGCACGTGCTGGTGTTGTCTACCGTACAACTGGTCCCACTGGAGGTGCCACACGCAGCGCCGCTTACATCGCAAGCAAGCTGAACACGGGTGAAAGTCGCTTGGCAGGGAAGGATTACGCTTCCAAGCAGTCCGAGAAATAGAAGAAGTCTTTTCATTTGTACCCCACATTTACTTCTATCGCTGAAGCGGTCGCGTTCGTGGTGTTGGTCTGGCCGTATCCGCTTGTTACACAGATACTGATTCCAGTCGAGAACGTGATCCCCATCGCGATGTCTTCGACGAAGCCCGCACCCGAGGTGCTAGCTGGGATGATCATCGAGAAGATCAGGTTCGTCGCCGAGTTGCATCCGTTGAACCCCGTAGCGGCGTTGTATAGTCGAAGGTAGTTCACCGTCGCGGAGTTGTTCGTCACCGCGACGTGGTAGACTACCCCAGCGCCATTTTTGATATTCGCATGGTTGTCCGATGCCGCTGGCTCGACGTTGTACCAAGATAACCCACCCGACGTACCCGGCTGAGCTTGAACAAGCCACGGTGTGGTGTTTGCTGTATTCCCTGGCTGGACCGTCCATGTTCCGGTTTGTCCTACATTCCACGTTCCCGTCTGTCCGACGTTCCACGTGCCGGTCTGTGTCGCTAGCCACGTACCGCTTTGTATCGCCCAAAGAGTATTGAACACCGGCCCGGGGTAGATCGACGCGTGTCCAGTAACCGTAATCGTTCCCGCGGAATAGTTCGAGATCCGTGCTCGAATGCTTTGGAGTCCTGCTACGTTGAACTGCCAATACGTCAAACCCGAAGAGGTGACCCCGACACTGGCTTGGTTTCCGTTTGTGGTTCCCATTTGGAATCCCACAAGCGTAGCGAAGTTCGTGCCGTCTTCGGTTCCTTCGAAGTTAACAATAGTCCCACCTGAACACGACGAACAGTTTACAGTCAGCATCGCGCTTGCAAAACCATTGACCTGCAGGAGCGTGCCATTCCCCGCACCTGTCGCAGCGTTCTGCAACGTGATCTTCGGACTTATCACAGGCACGCCGGTTTGCTGCGCGAGTACAGGCGTTAGCAAAAATAGCGTGAGGATGATCTGTTTCAAAGATCAACCTCTCCGGAGAATCCTGTTAGGATCTGCATACCCGCCACGGTGATGTAAGTCCAGACGTATAGCTGTGGAGGTCTTCCGAGCTGAAGGTATCCCGGGAGTAGAGTATAACTCACAAGGGAAAATCCATCCCCAAAACTCCCCGTCTGTGTCGCGGTGGAATTCCGCGGCCATAACATCAGATTCGCGGAAGTTCCATTGTTTTGAACGGTAACCTTTAACACCGGTTGTACTGAACCATCCAACGAGACCGAAACTCCGCCTTGGGTTGCGCTTACGGTTTTACCGGTTACGACCACCTGGGCGGCGAGTGTAGCCGCCCCAAGGATAGCCGCAAGAAGTATTTTGATCATTGGTTTCCTACCAGTATCGCTGTGACTTTATTGGCTGTGTCTGCGTCCCATTTGATCCCGCCGACGAACTTCGCACCGTCGAAAGGCACCCGAGCCCAGCCAGACGCGGGAAGGGTGAAGGACGTGAATACGTTACACACACCGGAGTTACACGCCGTGGATTGGTCTTGCATGTCAACGGTGTGGCTGACTGTATCGGTGTTGTTGAAATACACCGCTGTGACGCAGGTGTCAGTGGCGGTGAGCTGGGTGGACGAGCCGGGGAGGTACTGAAAAGCCGGGGTGTATGCGGTAGTTCCACACGCGTTCTCCGGACGGGTGATGACGTTGAACGGGGTGTTATCCGAGGCGATGGTCACGCGAGGGGAACCGGTGCCGGTCGTACCGTTACCCATGAGTGGAGTAACCCCATTGATCTGCGCGACGTTCACGGCGGCGTTGGATTGGATAGACACATTCAGCGCTGAGGTGAGATTCGGTTGGTCCGTCGCTAGCACCACTCGTATCGTTCCAGCAGACTTGTTCCCAGAGTTCGTATCAATCGTTGTCCCAGCTACTGACGCGATGTCGGTCTGCATCGCGTAGATCGACCCGGATGGGTTCACACCCGTGCAGCCCCGAAGGGTACCCGCCACGTTGATACCACAGTAGTCAGCCTGTGATGGAACCGCCGAACCGGTGTTCGACGCCGCGCCGTTACCCGACGACCCCGCACCGACGTTGACGATCAACCGCCCGCCGGAGTCGAGCAAAAGCCTCGCGACGTTACCGTTCGACAACGTCGGAGGGCTAGAGAGATACACGCCTTCCGCAACCGTCTGAGCCGACTGTCCGAACATCGAACACACCGACGCAAGCGCTGCGAGAAGAAGAGTTATACGAAGTTTCATTGTTTCTTATCTCCTGTGATGGGAACCCATTTGAAGTCGGG
>Ga0335069_10001069_pt1 | contig 44235 bp, 34 predicted proteins | sample Lox_Sample_11_FD_206714 | JGI IMG/M metagenome (GOLD analysis project Ga0335069, IMG submission 206714) | Soil microbial communities from Loxahatchee National Wildlife Refuge, Florida, United States - Lox_Sample_1.1 | ecosystem: Environmental > Terrestrial > Soil > Wetlands | place: USA...
ATGATCTAGAAGTCAGGGACCTGCCTACCCAAGAGGAACCTGCGCAGGAATTCACAGCAACATTATCTGTAGACGAATTTCCTTCTTTGGACGTCTCTGTTAAGCCTGCAAGCCGAATGGTGTTTTTGACGGCCCCTGAGAGCCTGGCCGCTGAGAAATTCCGTTTTCTCGGCGTGCGTCTGCGCCAATTGCAACAGAGCCGACCCCTCAAGAGGATCCTCGTGACCAGCACGATTGCGGAGGAAGGCAAGAGCATGGTCTCTGCGAATCTGGCTGGTGTGCTCGCACGAAGAAAGAGACACAAAGTTTTGTTGATCGAAGGTGATCTGAGGAGGCCTGTTCTAGCGCACCAGTTCGGGTTAGTCAACTTAAAGGGCCTCGCAGAATGGTTACGTGGTGATAGTGATATTGTCAGCAATATCTACCATTTGGCGACTCCGGATTTCTGGCTCATGCCAGCCGGCCATCCCCCAACAAATCCGCTGGAGTTGCTACAGTCTGGACGATTATCAACTCTGATGAACGAGATTTCTGCCGTGTTCGATTGGATCATCGTCGATTCTCCACCCCTCCTACCTCTGGGCGACACCAGCGTGTGGCAACGACTGACAGAGGGTGCCTTGCTTGTCGTGCGGGAGGGAGCGACGGAGAAGAATCCACTCGAGCGCGGGCTTGAGATTTTGAAGAAATCTGACCTGCTTGGGGTTGTGCTGAACTCAAGCTCTAACGGGAATCATCACAATTACTATCGGCGCTATGCCGCCGCGGCACAAGAACAATCCTCAACGGACTAGCCGTTTGTTCTAGACAGCAGTCATTCCCCACCTTAATGAATGCACAGTCACGGCCGAGTGCTGCGGAGTGGGCAGAGACACGTACAAAGATGATTGGGAGCAAGTTATGAAATCTCTTCGGATCCTTGCATCTGTGGTTGGATTGGTTGTCGTTCTGGAAGCATCGTTCGCATCTGCTCAGTCGCCAGAGCCAGGCGGCTGGTACGCCGGCGATATGCACGTACACCGCAGCTGTGGCGGATCACCGGAAAGTGTCTCGAGTATGTTCAGCAGGATGTCGCCGCAAAATCTTGCCGTCGTCTCCCAGTTGGCGGATAGCGGTAACGGCGAAGTGCAGAATCCCACAACGGACCTGCCCCTCGTAAACGGGCAAGATGACCCGATCTCCCAGATCGATAAGATCTTGCATTGGGACACTGAATGGCACTGGGATCCAACCTACTCACAATATCCTCATCAGGCGCTGGGTGGGCACATCGTTAATCTCGGCCTGTCGAGTGGCCAACAACTCTGGCAGGAGTATACGTTCCCGATTCTTGACTGGGCGCATCAGCATGGCGGAATTGCCGGATTCGCTCACCTTCAGTATCTCGATGGCACGGGACTTCCCAACTCACTCACGTGCTGCACCCCGATCGAGTATCCCGTTGAAATTGCTTTGGGCGGCGCCGATTTCATATCGGAAGACGTAGACGACGTGAACTGGCCTGGATCGAGTATGTATTCCGAGAGCCCAATTCAGGCTTATTACAAACTGCTTAACAGCGGCTTCCGGCCGGGCCTCGCCGCAGGAACTGACTATCCATGCAACAGTGCAGACAATGGTGGAGCGCTGGGTGGCTTGCTAACTTACGTTCAGGTCTCTGGCGGACAGCTGACGTATCGCGGCTGGATTGAGGGCATCGCGACCGGTAGAACCGTAGTTTCGCGGAATGGTCACAATGAATTCTTGAGCTTAACTGTGAACGGAACGGCGACACCTGGCGATGAAATTGAACTGAACAGCGCAGGATCAGTACAGGTATCAGTGGAATGGACTGCGAATACAAGCCTAAGCGGAACGATAGAACTCGTGCAGAACGGTTCCGTCATCAGAAGCCTGACAGCCTCCGCAGGCCCGAGTTCGCCTGCGACTACGACGTGGAGCATTCCCTTTAACACGAGTGGATGGCTCGCAGTGCGGCGGATGGGCACCAACCCAAATAACGGCAATTACGAGCACTATGTGCATACCGCGGCAGTTTTTGTGTTGGTCAACAATGCGCCCATACGCACCAGTTCTTCCGATGCACAGTATTTCGTAAACTGGATGAATGGGCTAATTCAGAATACTTCGGCAGGAGGTATCTGGAACTCCTACTTTCCGACTCAACTCACGCAAGCGCAGGCTCGGTACCAAGCGGCTAAGTCCCTGTATCAACAGATTGCGTCCGAAGCGAACGGCACTGGCCCCACCCTGTCTTCGGTCGTCTTGAGCCCGGCCAATCCAACGATCGGCACCGGTTCAGAACAGGCATTTGTTGCGACCGGAACGTACTCCAATGGCACTACCCTTAATATCACTGCACAGGCAAAATGGAACTCCTCAAACACTGCTGTGGCAGTGGTGAATTCTCGCGGGCTGGCGCGCGGCATCGGCCAGGGAACAACAACCATCACAGCTTCTCTGAACGGCTCTAGTGCGAGTACCGGGTTAACTGTTGCTTCCAGCCCCCTGATCTTTTCTCCGCAATCTCTAGGTGTGGGTACGGTCGGGGTCCCCTATTCTGCCTCGTTGTCAGCTACAGGCGGAACGGCCCCTTATACCTGGCAGGTCACCAGTGGGTCGCTGCCGACCGGACTCTCGCTGAACGGCAGCACCGGTTCGATCACAGGAACTCCGACAGTCGCCGGGACCTTCAATTTCAGCGTGGAAGTGAGTGATTCTGGAGTTCCCGCCCAAAACGTTACGCGGGCACTTAGTATCGCAGTCGCAACATCAACCGGGACTTCATGCCCTTGCTCGATTTGGCCAAGTACTGCCGTACCTAGCATCCCCGACTCGGGTCCTGACTCAGCCGTTGAGCTCGGTGTTAAGTTCCGTTCGGACTCCGGCGGATATATCACAGGTATTCGCTTCTACAAGGGAATTGGGAATATCGGGACGCATATAGGAAATCTATGGAGCTCGGCTGGACAATTGCTTGCGAGCGTCACTTTCAGCGGTGAGAGCGGCTCCGGATGGCAGCAAGCCAACTTCTCGACGCCGGTCGCAATTAACGCCAACACGGTATATGTCGCCTCCTACCACACGAACGTGGGCGATTACAGCGACGATCAAGGATTCTTCGCAAACGGCGTCGATACGCCGCCGCTACATGCGTTGGCCGACGGCATCTCGGGATTTGATGGTGTTTTTGCCTACGGTGCAGTGAGTAGTTTCCCAGACCAAGGCTGGAACTCCTCGAATTATTGGGTGGACATAGCATTTATGCCAGCGAACACGCCAGCGTCAGTTTTGTCGGTCATTCCAGCAAATGGAGCAGCCGGGGTGGGCCTCGGCGCGGCGCTTAGTGCAGTGTTTAGCGAGTCGATGACTGGTTCGACCATCACTGGCGGCACATTCTTCTTGAAAGATTCATCCGGTGCTACCGTACCAGCGAATGTCATATACGTCAGCGCCTCGTCGACGGCTACCCTGACACCCAGTACCGAACTTGCACCCCAAACGACCTATACGGCCACGCTTCGTGGCGGTGCGAACGGAATTGAAGACTTCAGCGGCACTCCGTTGGCTTCGGATTTCACCTGGTCGTTCACGACTGGCGGCGCACCTCTGAACAGCGGACCAGGCGGACCGATCCTCGCGATCTCCAACGTAGTAAACCCATTTTCACAATACTATTCGGAGATCCTGAATGCGGAAGGATTCAACGAGTACACGGTCTCCGACATCTCTACGGTGACTGCAGGAACCCTATCCAACTATGACGTCGTAATTCTGGGAGAGATGCCGCTGAGCGGTAGCCAGGTCAGCATGCTGACGAACTGGGTCAATGGTGGTGGGCACCTCATCGCGATGCGCCCTGATCCCCAGCTGGCGACTTTGCTCGGCCTCAGCCCGAATAACTCGAGCCTCTCCAACGCCTACCTGCAAGTTCAGACCGCGTCAGGACCTGGGATTGGAATCGTCGGACAAACCATCCAGTTCCACGGACCTGCGGATCTCTATACCGTGAGCGGTGCTACCAGCCTGGCTACCTTGTATTCGAACGCCAGCACTTCCGCAGGTTTTCCAGCGGTAACCATCGCCTACCCGGGAGCGGGCCAAGCGGTCGCGTTCACCTACGACTTGGCGCGTTCCGTCGTTTACACAAGACAGGGGAACCCCGCCTGGTCGGGAGAAGACCGCGACGGTCAGATTCCACCAATTCGTTCCGATGATTTGTACTTCGGCGCGGCCAGTTTTGATCCCGAAGCCGACTGGGTCGACTTGACTAAGGTACAGATTCCACAAGCCGACGAGCAGCAACGTTTGCTTGGCAATGTCATTCTCCAGATGAACTCCAGCATCAAGCCACTGCCGCGGTTCTGGTACTTCCCGAGCGGCTTCAAAGCAGCGGTGGTGCTAACTGGAGACGATCATGGTTCGTTCTACAGTGGCAGCGCAACCAGCCAGCGCTTCAGCGACGATCTTGCCGGAAGTCCTGCGGGCTGCGCGGTAACCGATTGGACATGCGTACGAGCCACGGCGTACCTGTTCCCGCAGGCAATCGCGAGCAACCCTCTCTCTAACGCTCAGGTGGCAACGTATGTAGCGCAAGGTTTCGAAGTCGGTGTGCACGCCGATTCGAACCCCACGTGCTCCAATTGGTCGACGGCTGAACTCGATTCGTATTACTCAACCCTGCTTGCTTCTTTGGCAGTGCAGTTCCCGAGCTTGCCTGCACCTCAAACTCACCGGATGCACTGCATCAGCTGGAGCGACTACGACAGTCAACCCCAGATCGAACTGAAGCACGGGATTCGACTGGATACAAGCTATTACTACTGGCCACCCGCCTGGGTCAATGATCAACCAGGTATGTTCACCGGTTCCGGCATGCCGATGCGTTTCACGGACCGTAACGGCAATCTGATTAACGTTTACCAAGCGGCGACCCAGATGACTGACGAATCTGGTCAGTCATATCCGTTTAACACCGACACGCTCCTCAATAATGCACTCGGTGCGACCGGTTACTACGGAGCATTCGTCGTAAATGCGCACAATGATCAGGGGAGTTATCCTGGAATTGGACCCGATGTTATTTCATCGGCCCAGAACCATGGTGTTCCGATCATTTCGGCTCAGCAATTGCTGACCTGGGTGGACGGACGCAACGCTTCCTCCTTCGGTTCGATCACTTGGAGCGGAAACACGCTCACCTTCAACATCACGCAAGCGGCAGGCGCTCGGAACCTCCAGGCAATGCTGCCGACCACTGGGCCAACCGGCACTCTCAGCAGCATCACTCTGGGCGGGAATCCGGTTACTTTCATAACACAGATCATCAAAGGCGTGAGCTACGCCATGTTCGCCGCAACCAGCGGCACATATCAGGCCGTGTACGGAGGCGGTGGTCCGGCATTGGTCGTGACTTCGCTGACGGTCAATCCAACAACTGTCGTTGGAGGAATAGGAGCAACAGGAACCGTCGCTCTGAGCGGACAGGCCCCAACTAGCGGCACGACAGTCACACTCTCCAGCAGCAATTCAGCTGCTGCCCAGACACCAGCAACAGTAGTCGTTACGAGTGGTAACACGACTGCTACCTTCCCGATCACAACCAGCATAGTGAGTACGAATACGGCAGTTATGATCAGCGGTACTTATGGATCAACTCAGACCGCGTCGTTGACCGTCACTCCTATACCGGTCACGCTGACATCGATTGTCTTGAACCCCACCAGCGTCCAGGGTGGGAGCGCCTCCACAGGAACCGTAACTGTCAGCGGCCCCGCCCCGACGGGTGGGGTAGCAATCTCGTTGTCGAGCAGCAATTCTGCTGCAGTGGTACCGGCCAGCGTGACAGTGGCTGCAGGAGCCACAACTGCCACCTTCACCGTAAGCACAACACCGGTCGCGTCCTCTACGACCGCGAATGTTTCAGCCATTTACGGGACAACGGTGTCATCGCCGTTGACGATAACTCCGCCCTCACTCACCGCCATGACGCTGAACCCGGTATCGTTAATCGGTGGCAGCTCATCCACAGGCACGGTGACACTGAGCGGTGCCGCTCCAACTGGCGGCATTGGAGTCGCCTTAGCCAGTAGTGACTCCAGCACCGCTCAGGTTCCGGCGAGCGTAACGGTCGCAGCCGGAAGCTCAACAGCGACGTTCACTGTCACGACCTCCGCTGTTGCTGCCAACACCAGCGTCAACATCTCGGCAACCTATGGTGGCAGCCAGGCTCCGGCTACACTCACAGTTAATGCCGCCACTGTGTCGACACTGGCACTGAATCCAACTGCGGTCACAGGAGGTAAGAACTCGACAGGAACCGTGACCCTCACCGGTCCCGCTCCTGTCGGAGGAGCTTCGGTAACCCTGCAGAGCAGTAATACCGCTGCGGCTTCCGCTCCATCCGCAGTAACGATCGCCGCCGGAAGTACGTCGGCCACCTTCACGGTTACAACCTATCCGGTGACAGCAAATACTTCGGCAATAATTACCGGAACATTCGGAACGGCCAAGAGCGCAACTCTCACTGTCAACGCTCCGACACTGTCTTCCGTGGTTTTGAGTCCTACCTCGGTGACAGCCGGAAACACTGCAACTGGAACAGTGACCCTGACGGGAGTTGCTCTCGCCGGCGCCACTGTGACGTTGTCCAGCAGCAATACGGCCGCCGCTCAAGTGCCTGCCAGCGTCACTATCGCAGCAGGATCAGCAAACGCGACCTTCACCATTACAACGAGCCAGATTACGTCAAACGCTTCGGTCACAATCTCGGGAACGTTCGGGACCACGAAGACTGCGACTCTGACGGTAAACGCTGTCACACTGTCTTCGATCGGCAGAAGTCCGACCTCAGTCGTGGGCGGCGCTAACTCCACTGGTACAGTCACCCTGAACCGCGCAGCCCCAACCGGCGGCGCCCGAGTAACCTTGCAAAGCAGCAACACATCTGCAGCTCAGGTCCCGGCGAGCGTGACGATAGCGGCTGGAGCCACTAGCACTACTTTCACCATCACAACCACCCCGGTTTCCGCCAATGCTTCTGTAACGATCACCGGGACGTACGGGCTCGCCCGCACAACAACCCTCACCGTCAACGCACCGACCCTCTCCTCGATTGCCAGGAGTCCAACCTCGGTTGTCGGGGGAAACAACTCGACGGGAACGCTCACCTTGAACGGTGCAGCACCCGCGGGCGGAGCAGTCGTGACCCTGTCGAGCAGCAACACTGCCGCCGCCCGGGTACCGGCTAGTATCAGGATTCCTACCGGATCCACTACCGCCACGTTTACGATCACAACCAGTGGCGTGGCGTCTTCAACTTCTGTGACACTTTCAGGTACTTACGGAGCCACGAGAACTACATCTCTCACCGTCACGGTGGCTTCTCTAACTTCACTCACGCTCAATCCGGGCACGGTGACTGGAGGGTCTTCCTCCACAGCCACATTGACCCTTAACGGTGCGGCTCCTCCCGCCGGGGGCGCAGTTTCTCTGACTAGCACCAACACCGCCGTCGCCCAAGTACCTACATCAGCCACAATTGCCGCGGGCACAAATAACGTCACGTTCACGGTAACAACCAGCGCGGTACACGGAACGTCCGCCACGATCCGTGGCACATACCGGTCTGCAACGCAGAGTGCCACGTTGACCGTGCAATAACACCACCTCTTCCCCCACATGAAGTCTGTTCATTGTTAATTCAAAGAAGTTCATTCAAGGATCAAGAAAAAGCGAGGAAATCATGTCGAACTTGAGAGTAGCTGTGGTGGGTTGTGGTTACTGGGGGCAGAACTTATTGCGCAACTTCTGTGAACTGGAAGAAGCGGAGGTCGTACTAGCTTGCGATTACGATTCTCGCTGCTTATCGCGCGCCAAGCGCCGTTATCCAACCCTGGAAGTCACGCAGTCTTACAAACAAGTCCTGGCCGATCCGCGTGTGGAGGCTGTTGTCCTAGCCACACCCGTGTCAACGCATTATCCGTTCGCATCCCAAGCCATCCAGGCGGGGAAACACGTCTTGGTTGAGAAGCCTCTCGCCCAGAGCTCGAAAGAGGTTCAGGATCTGATCCAATTGGCGGAGGGCATGGGCAAGACGCTCATGGTGGACCATACGTTTCTCTACACCGGTGCTGTCCGCCGTATGAAGAGCTTAATCGACTCCGGTGAGATCGGCGAACTGCTGTACTTCGATTCCGTTCGCATCAGTCTCGGCCTGGTACAGAGCGATATAAACGTTCTATGGGATCTCGCTCCCCATGACTTCGCGATCATGGACTATCTCTGCAAGCGGGAACCCATCTCGATCTCTGCAACGGGCGTAAAGCACCTGGAGACACCGTATCAGAACATCGCCTACGTCACGGTCCAAGCGGAAGGTAACTTTATCGCTCACTTTCACGTGAACTGGCTGGCGCCGGTAAAGGTCCGTACTACCCTTGTTGGCGGCAGCAAGAAGATGATCGTCTACGACGATATGGAGAACAGCGAGAAAGTACGGGTGTACGACAAAGGCATCACACAGAATCACGATCCTGAGCGCCGAGAACGCATGTTAACCGGATATCGCAACGGTGATATGCTGGCTCCTAATCTGGATGGAACTGAAGCACTGCGGTTAATGGCGCGTGAGTTCGTGCACTCCATTGCCGAAAAACGGGCTCCGCTCAGTGATGGCTATGCGGGATTACGCATTGTGCGTCTACTGGAAGCGGCTCAGGAATCCATGGAGCACAATGGCCGGATCGTCTACCTGAAGGAACAGCCTGCCCGTCGGCCCTCTGTGCCCGCGCTGGCCGCACTCGAACTTCAATACGCCGGAGGCTCCCATGCGGGAATTCTGTCGAATCGCTCCTGACGTTCAACTCGGCGAGAACGTCAGCATTTACAGCTTTGTGAACCTGTATGGCTGCTCCATCGGCGATAACAGCCGTGTGGGCGCGTTCGTCGAGATCCAGAAGAACGCGCACATCGGCAAGAACGTCAAGGTGTCGAGCCATACGTTCATCTGTGAGGGCGTAACGATTGAGGACAACGTGTTCGTAGGCCACAACGTGTCGTTCATTAATGACAAGTACCCGCGTGCGACGACCGAGGTTGGGGCGCCACAATCCGAGGCCGACTGGCACGTCGTCAAGACACTCGTGAAACGTGGGGCATCGATCGGAACAAGTGCCACGATTCTGTGCGGCGTCACGATCGGAGAAAACGCCGTCATCGGAGCTGGCAGCGTGGTAACTCGCGATGTTCCGGAAAATACGATCGTCGCTGGAAACCCGGCGCGGTTAATGAGAAAGGTTGTTGCCGTCTAGCGCACCTCGCGCTTTACTACTTCCCTCCCCCACCTACTTACTCATTGCTGGAGTTTCTTGATGGTTGATAACCGAACAGGCGTTGATTTGCTCGTCCGCGAAGTCACAGCGACCTTTGGCCGGCGCGAAACACACGATGATCCTTCGTGGGAACAAGGCTTTGCGGATTGGTTACGCGAGACAAGTTCGAGAGAGAGTCTCCACGAATTGTTCGGTCGCTTCCGCAATGGTGAAAGCAAGTTCGATGGTTTCATGCGGCATGTAATATTGAGAGCCCTGTGCCGGTCCGTCGGCAATGACCTGCAGGTTGGAGTGGGGGTCGTCCTGAAGCATCCGGAAACCATGGAGTTTGGCAACTGCGTCTTTATTGGCTCACAGGTAATGATTCAAGGCCGCTTCGATGGTACCTGCCGCATCGGCAATCACGTCTGGATTGGCCCTCAGGCATACTTCGATGCCCGGCAGCTTGAACTTCAGGACTATGTGGGGTGGGGACCGGGAGCCAAGGTGCTTGGTTCTGCGCACACCGGTGAACCTATCGACAAACCGATCATTACTACCGACCTTGTGATTAAGCCAGTGCTAGTAGAAACCGGCGCTGATGTCGGCATGAACGCGTCCGTCCTTCCCGGGGTTCGGATCGGGGCTCACTCTATTGTCGGAGCGGGTGCAGTAGTCACCAGTGATGTTCCCGCGTATGCCATTGCCGCGGGAGTCCCGGCTCGAGTGCTCCGATCGCGTCGGGAGCCAGCATCTTCCGATGTGAGGAAGCAGTCGGAATGAGCAAGTTAAGAATCGCTATCGTTGGCTGCGGTTACTGGGGACATAACCTCATCCGCAACTTCTCGGACGTCCCTGACGTCGAAGTGACCGCGGTGTGCGATTTCAATCTGAATGCGATGGCGAGGGTGAAGCGTCGGTACCGGTCTATCGAACTGAAACAGGACTATCACGAGATCTTAGCGGATTGGCGCATTCATGCGGTGGTAATCGCGACTCCCCTGGCAACTCACTATTCCCTTGCGGAGCGTGCGCTTCGCGCTGGGAAGCACGTTTTGATCGAGCAGCCTCTGGCGACAAGCTCTCAGCAAGCCCTCGAGTTGATCGAGCTCGCGGATAAGTACGGACGCACGTTGATGGTCGATCACACTTTCATCTATACCGGGGCTGTACGGCAAATAAAAGCATTGGTCGACGCTGGCGAGATCGGGGAGCTTCTTTACTTTGATTCTGTGAGGATCAGTCTTGGGATGGTCCAGAGTGACACGAACGTCGTTTGGGACCTGGCCCCCCACGATTTCTCGATGCTCGATCACCTTTGTTCCGAGCAGCCGGTGGCTGTGTCTGCCATCGGCACCAAGAGCCTCGGACATCCTTTCGAGAACATCGCTTATCTGACAGCACATTTCGAGGGTCGCATGTCAGCCCACATCAATGTGAACTGGCTGGCTCCGGTGAAAGTCCGCAAGACGCTGGTGGGCGGCACGAAGCGGACAGTCGTATATGACGACATGGAACCGGTTGAAAAAGTGCGGATCTATGACAACTTTGTTCCCGCCAGTAACGACCTAGATCCTACTGGATATTGGTCTTCAGGACACCGGAGCACAGGGATGTTCGCCCCCATTCTCGATGGCTCGGAGGCGCTGGGTCTGATGGCGCGTGAATTTGCGGATTCGATTACGGAAAAGCGCCTGCCCATCAGCGATGGTTATGCCGGCTATCGTGTCGTCCGTTTGCTGGAGGCAGCACAGCAATCTTTGCAGCAAAACGGCCGCACTATGGAAGTGGCAGACGGGTTCGGTTTGCGCAAGGGCACCCCTTCATCTCTCGAAGCGGGCGCATAAAAAGCCCTTATGCATCCGGCGACAACCACGAAGAAGAATCCCCGGAGATAAATAATGAACCGCATTGCAGAAACGCGTTGCCTGGTAACTGGCGGAGCCGGTTTCATTGGCAGCACCATTGTTGACCAGTTGCTGGAAGCAGCTGCGGCCGAAGTGGTGGTCCTCGACAATTTTGTTCGCGGAAGTTGGAGCAATCTTGCCTCGGCTCAAGAAAGTGGCAAGGTGAGAGTCGTGAAGGGCGACATCTGTGATGCCAAGCTTGTCGATGACCTCACGTCAGGCATGGACTTCGTATTTCACAAGGCGGCTCTTCGAATCACCCGCTGTGCAGAGGCGCCTCGGGAGGCCGTGGACGTACTGATTAACGGCACATTGAACGTGTTGGAATCCGCAGTTCACCACAAGGTGAAAAAGGTAATTGCCGCGTCCTCCGCGTCTGTCTACGGAGATCCGACTTACCTCCCTATGGACGAGAATCACCCATTCAACAACCGTACTTTGTACGGTGCCGGAAAGATCGCGTGCGAACAGATGCTCCGGGCGTATTACACGATGTACGGTCTGCCTTACGTGGCGTTCCGTTACTTCAATGTGTACGGACCGCGAATGGATATGACGGGTGTTTATACAGAGGTGTTGATCCGTTGGCTGGACGCAATTGAGGCAGGTCGACCTCCACTGATTTTCGGGGATGGAAGACAGTCGATGGACTTCGTCTATGTTGCGGATGTAGCGCGTGCCAACATTCTAGCCGCCGACTCGGATGTAACCGATGAGGTCTTTAATGTCGGAACCGGGAAACAGACCAGCCTGAGAGAACTATGCGATCTGCTTCTCACGCTCACACATTCCCCGCTGATACCTGAGTATCGTGAAGCACGCAAGGTAGCCAATGTGCAAGCACGGCGAGCGTCGACCGAGAAGGCTGCGAAACTCCTGGGCTTCGAGGCAAGTATGTCTCTGGCGAATGGCCTAGAGGAACTCATCCGCTGGCGTGAAAACGCGAAAGCGACCTCTGTCGTCGTGGAGGCGTTATGAGCGTTGTGACCACAAAGACCGTTCCGGTTGCGAGGCCGTCTTTCGGAGCTCGTGAGGAGCGGGCCGTCATTGACGCTCTGCGGAGCGGTTGGGTAAGCCAAGGCCCTCGAGTAGCAGAATTCGAGCGGCGCTTTGCTGAGTACGTGGGTGCCGCCGAGGCCGTGGCCGTTTCTTCTTGCACTACTGCGCTGCATCTCGCACTCGTCGCCGCCGGAATTGGTCCCGGAGATGAAGTCCTCTGCCCCAGCCTGTCCTTTATTGCAACCGCCAATGCCATCGTCTACGCAGGCGCAAGACCCATTTTTGTCGATATCGATCCCTTGACGTTCAATATCGACCCGGGGCGGATCGAGAGCGCAATTACCGAACGCACCAGAGCAATCCTGGTTGTGCATCAAATCGGATTGCCTTCTGCCCTGAAGGAAGTCTCAACACTCGCTACCCGTCATGGCTTAATGGTCATCGAAGATGCCGCTTGCGCCATCGGATCGGAATACGAAGGTCGACGCATCGGGAGACCCTACTCGCTGATGGCATGCTTCAGTTTTCATCCGCGAAAAATCCTCACGACTGGCGAAGGCGGCATGATCACGACGAGTGACGCCGAGACCGCCGCACGCCTACGCAGGATGAGGCAGCACGCGATGAATGTCTCCGATCTCGCCCGGCATGGCGCGACAAAGGTTGTTCTCGAGAGCTATGACGAGATCGGGTACAACTACCGCATGACGGACTTGCAGGCAGCGCTCGGAATCGTCCAGTTAGAGCGCCTTCCCGAGATGCTTGAACGGCGACGTTCACTTGCTTTGCAGTACTCAGATCGATTGTCCAGCATTCCCTGGCTAATCGTTCCCGGCGAACCGCGAAACTGCCGACACAATTTCCAGTCCTACATGATCCGCCTGCGGGAGGACGCACCCTTAACGCGAGACCAATTGATGCAGGAGCTGTTGAACCGCGGCGTCTCGTCGCGCCGGGGAATCATGGCAATTCATCGTGAGACTCCCTATCGGGACGCAAAATGGGATGCCCTTCTGCCTGTTACCAATGTGGTGACGGATAGTGCCGTAATCCTGCCGCTCTTCCACGAGATGACGGATGAAGAGCAAGACTATGTGATCGATTGCCTCGAACACGCCGAGGGTCAATCCTGAGTGTCGATTCTGTTCACAGGGAAGTCTTTCGGCCATTTGACAAGAAGGCACAGTGTGCAGCGAGAGAAGATAACGGCTTTCTGAAGTATGTCTGACGAGAGATCCAATACAAGCGTTCGTTCCAAGCCAGCCGCGCGGAAGCGCGACCTCCTGGATGAGGAGTCCTTCCATGCTGCAATATCTCTGGAGAGAAAGCGGGCAGAGCGCTCACGCAAAGCGTTTCTCCTGATGCTGCTTGACCTTGGCAAACTGCAGGCAGGACAACAGAACGGTAACGGACTAGGCCTACAGAAAGTCCTGCGCGTCTTAGCGGCTTCCGTGCGCGACACCGACGTCACCGGCTGGCACACGAATCACACTGTGCTGGGAATCATCTTCACTGAATTGTCGCTGGAATCTCGGAGATCGATCGCCAGTGCAATGCTCTCCAGAATCAGTGGCCTCCTTTATAACGGATTGAGGTTCGATGAATTCAATCAGATTACGATTTCATACTACGTTTTCCCCGAAGACTGGGACTATCACGTTGCACATCGACCCAGCGATCCGACGCTATATCCGGACCTTGAGAGACCTGATATCAAGAGCAAACTCTACTCCCTCACAAAGAGAACATTGGATTTCATTGGGAGCGCATGCGGTCTTCTGCTTCTCTCACCCTTGTTTCTCGGCATTGCAATCGCAATCAAGCTTAGCTCCAAAGGACCGGTATTCTTCCGCCAGCAGCGGGTTGGGCAGTTTGGAACTCCATTCGTGTTTTTGAAGTTTCGCTCGATGTACGTCAATAACGACAGCAAGATTCACCGCGAATACGTAATGAGCCTGATCTCCGGAAGGGCCGAGAGGCAACCCAGCAATGGCAATGGCAAGGGAGTGTACAAGCTCACCAAAGATCCAAGGATCACTACCGTCGGGGCTTTCCTGAGAAAGACCAGCCTGGACGAACTTCCGCAGCTCTATAACGTGCTTCGCGGCGACATGTCGTTGGTCGGTCCGCGACCGGCCATCCCATATGAAGTCGAGGCTTACCAGGTCTGGCATCGGCGTCGCGTTCTGGAAGCCAAACCCGGCATCACAGGGCTGTGGCAAGTTAGCGGCCGCAGCCGCGTAGGGTTCGACGACATGGTTCGTCTCGATGTTCGCTACGCGATGGAGCGATCATTCTGGCTCGACCTGAAAATCCTCCTCCTGACACCGCAAGCAGTATTGCTGGGAGAAGGGGCTTACTAGCCCAGTCCTTCACTACGGCATCGCACCCTCCCCCGCTACACAAATTCATCATTCTTGATAACAGAGGAGCCCCGATGGCAAACGATACGAAAATTCCGTTTCTAGATCTCGTAACTCCGCACATGGAGTTGGAAGAAGAATTGATTGCTGCAGTTCGCAGCGCTTTGCGAAATGCAGCCTTCATCGGGGGCCCGGCAGTTGAAGGCTTAGAGCGCGAGTTTGCTACTTTTTCCGAGGCGCGCGTCTGTGTTGGAGTGGGGAGCGGTACCGATGCGTTACGGTTCGCCCTGGCTGCGGCGGGGATTGCAAACGGGGACAGCGTCATTACGGTTCCGAACACCTTCATTGCAACTACGGAAGCGATTTCTCAGGTGGGCGCCCAACCGGAGTTTGTTGACGTTGACGAACAGACCTCAACAATGGATGTAGAGCAGCTTCGAATGTTCCTCGAACACAAGTGCGAGCGCAATGCAGATGGACGTCTTGTCTCAAAGCGTACGCGACGGCCAGTGACGGCCATTATCCCGGTCCATCTCTACGGCCACCCCGCGAACATGGACCCGATCATGGAACTGGCGGGACGTTATAACCTGATCGTGATCGAAGACGCCTGCCAGGCCCATGGCGCGGAATACTTCTCGGCACGTAACAATCGGTGGATGAAGGCCGGTTCGATGGGCCGGGCCGCGGCATTCAGCTTCTATCCGGGAAAAAACCTCGGAGCCTGTGGCGAGGCTGGCGCAATCACCACGAACGACGAAGAACTTGCCCGCAAGTGCCGCATGCTGCGCGACCACGGGCAGGCTAAGAAGTACTACCACGATATGGAAGGCTACAACGGCCGCCTCGACGCAATTCAGGCAGCCCTACTCCGAATCAAACTTCAATATCTAGCTGAATGGAATGAGCAACGGCGGTCACGTGCTGACGCCTATGCACACTTGCTGGAGAACATAAGTAGTCTGGCAACCCTCCCCTCCCCCGCTCCCTGGGCGAAACCCGTCTATCACCTTTATGTGATCCGGGTGGAAGACCGCGATGGTTTTATGTCCAAGCTCGCCGCGAAAAGCATCGGTACCGGCATTCACTACCCGATCCCACTGCATCTGCAGAAGGCTTACAGCTACCTGGGATATCGCGACGGGGACTTCCCGGTCACCGAGCGGTTGGCAAAACAAATCGTCTCGCTCCCAATGTTCCCAACTCTCAGCGATACTGAGCAGAAACGGGTTTGCAACACAATTACAGAGATGCTATCCCACCCTGTTCTAGTGGCGTAGATTGCCCACCCCCACCTCCCCCTCCAGTTCTGTTGGTCAGCTAGAAACTGCAGTCCCGAGCTATGTCGACCGCATTTCCCATCAAAATCAACGCTAGCGGTGAGTTGCCCGTGGTGCGTTGCCAATGCGCCTCGCCCACCAGCTCTCGAGCGGATTTAGATGCAAAGCCCTTACCGCAAGCCACACCTGCTCAAGTCGATCGGGAGAAATCCAGTTACGGCCAGATCCTCAAGTCCTCCGCCCTGGTTGGCGGATCGCAGGTCGCTAACATCGCTATTGGGATCGTGCGTACCAAAGCCATGGCCATTCTGCTCGGCCCTGCGGGCTTCGGGCTTTTTGGTCTTTACGGTTCGATCCAGAACCTAACCCAGAGCATCGCAGGGATGGGCATCAACAGCAGTGGGGTACGCCAAATCGCAGAAGCTGTTGGGGCCGGGGACGCCCACCGAATCGGAAAAACTGCCGCTATTCTCCGACGCACTGCGCTGCTTCTGGGAGCCCTTGGAGCCATCCTGTTGTTCGTTTTCTCCCGCCCAATCTCAATACTAACCTTTGGCACCCCACAAAGAGCGAGATCAGTAGCCCTACTTTCAGTTGCTATCCTGTTTACCCTCATTGCGGGCGGTCAAATGGCTCTTATCCAAGGCATGCGACGCATTTCGGACCTGGCACGAATAAACATATTCGGAGCGGTCCTCGGACTCTGTACGGGCATCCCACTGGTCTATTTCTTCCGCCAAGGGGGTGTTGTTCCCTCCCTGATCAGTGTTGCCGCAATGACGATCCTGACTTCATGGTGGTTCAGCCGTAAGATCGAAGTTCAAGTGCCGAAGGTCAGCATTTCAGAGGTGTGGCATGAGGCGTCGGCTTTGTTGAAGTTGGGAGCGGCCTTCATGGCAAGCGGGCTGATGACGATGGGCGTCGCATACTTTGTGCGAGTACTTCTGGTACAGAAGGTAAGCATGGAGGCGACCGGACTATATCAGTCAGCGTGGACACTCGGCGGACTCTATGTAACATTCATCCTGCAGGCGATGGGGGCGGACTTCTTTCCGCGGCTCACGTCCCGTATTCACAATCACGACGACGCCAATCGCTTGGTGAATGAGCAAACACTCGTGGGATTACTTCTCGCCGGACCTGGCGTGCTTGCAACCCTGACATTTGCCCCGGTGGTAATTGCGCTGTTCTACTCCGCAAAGTTCGCCGCTGCCGTTCCGGTTCTACGCTGGATTTGCTTGGGTGTGCTACTGCAGGTGATTACTTGGCCTATGGGCTTCATAATCGTGGCCAAGGGAAAGCCGGTCCTGTTCTTCGTCGCCGAACTTGCCTGGACGATTGTGGCAATTACTCTCTCCTGGTTGTCGATTAACCATTTCGGCCTGAATGGTGCGGGTATTGCGTTCTTCGGGTCTTACGTCTTCCATCTACTTCTCATCTATCCTATTGCTCATGGCGTTACTGGATTTCGATGGTCAACTGCCAATCAGCGAAATGCACTTATCTTTTTCTCAACAATTGCTGTTGTATTCTGCACGTTCTTCGTGCTGCCGATCATCTGGTCCGTACTTGCCGGCGCGGGCGCGGCAATTGGCAGCGCAGCTTATTCCCTCCGAACATTGCTGGATATGATACCCGTTCACCGCCTTCCGAAGCCGATCCACTCCGGGCTGCTGCGCTTCGGAGTGTTGACGCCGGACGCCCGATAAGTATCGCATGGTAAAAGGAGCTTCAGAGTGAGTTCTTTGGATGTCATCGTCCCCTGCTATCGATACGGCCACTTCTTGACAGAATGTGTCGCGAGCGTCTTAAACCAGAACGGACCCAGTGTCCGGGTTTTGATCATTGATGACGCCTCGCCGGACGAAACAAGGACCATCGGACCCAAGCTAGCGGAAAGAGACCAGAGGGTCACCTATCGAAGACACATTGAGAATCAGGGCCACATTGCTACCTATAATGAAGGAATCGCCTGGGTTGCGGCAGATTACCTGCTTCTCTTGTCAGCGGACGACTATCTCCTTCCATGTGCTCTCGAACGGTCCGTCGCTTTGATGGATAGGTATCCTGGCATGGCTTTTGTTTTTGGAAATGCTCTCCGCATGGACGAGCATGGCGCCAAAACACCGATACGGACTATCAAGACGAAGGCAGATCATCGTTTGCTTGCCGGCCGCGATTTTATTAGACTCAGCAGGGCTTCGAACTTGGTGCCCACACCTACCGCAGTAGTCCGTAGTAGCTTTCAACGCCGTGTCGGCGGGTACCGGCTAGAGCTTCCTCACAGTGGCGACCAGGAGATGTGGCTCAGGCTAGCTGCTAACGGATCCGTGGGGATGATCAACTCCTATCAGGCCGTCTATCGGCGCCACACGTCGAACATGTCTCTCGACTATATGACCAATAGCTTTCTGCCAGAGATCCGACAACGGAAAGCAGCTCTCGACTATTTTTTTGCAGATTATAGTCATCTGGTTTCAGATTCGGCAGTTCTACGAAAAAGGTCCTACCGATCGCTGAGCCGCTCCGCTCTAGGTCTTGCCAGCTCCGCTTTTGGGGATGGCCAAACGGCGATCGCGGAGAATCTGTCGACTTTCGCACTAGCCATGGATCCCGGCGTTCGGTTTTCATCTTCGTGGGTAAAGTTCATATGGAGGAAACATTTGAGTGCCGTAGCACGCCGCGCATCGACAATCATCCGCGAGGAAAGCTAGGACCAACCGTTGCACCAGATATTTATCTAGTGGTCCAGAGTGCTCTTGTTCAATCGTGTCGAAGTCCCTTCTGCCTTTTGGGGCCCTGACTGTGTTAGTCCGACCTATTACAACTCTCGCCGATGTCGTGGACTGGGGTCTTTGTACAGGCTGTGGTGCGTGCGTCCCTGCGTGTACGCAAGGCCACATACGGCTCGCGAACATTGAGTCGGTCGGCATCCGTCCGCAGATCATTACCGATCCTTGCGGCGACTGCAGGCAATGTTTATCGGTCTGTCCGGGACACGGCGTCGATGCTGAACTTGCTACAGGGCCATCTCACAGCGGCAATGTTGGCAACGCAGAAACAGGTTTCGCGCTGGAGATCTGGGAGGGCTACGCGAGCGATCCCCAAGTACGCTATCGAGCCTCCTCGGGCGGTGCCCTTTCTGCTCTCGCGGCCTATTGCCTCGAACAGGAAGACATGGAGTTCGTCCTACATACGGGTATGAATGAAAACCAACCTTGGCTAAACGCCACTGTGCAGAGCCGAAGCCGCGAAGAGCTATCAAGCAGGGCGGGTTCGCGATATGCGCCGGCTTCCCCTTGCGAAGGCCTGGGCGCAATCGAGAGTGGCGAGCGCCCCTGCGTGTTTATCGGCAAACCTTGCGACACCACTGCGGCGTTCAAGTTGCGCCGTGAGCGTCCTGCACTGGATCGGAACCTGGGACTCGTCCTAACGTTCTTCTGCGCCGGTACACCCAGCACGAGGGGAACGTTAGACCTGTTGCAGCAATTTGGGACCAATCAGGAATCAGTGAGGCAACTGCGGTACCGCGGAGAAGGCTGGCCTGGGCGCTTCCGCATAGATCATCCTGAGGGTCAACTTTCGCTTTCGTATAACGAATCTTGGGGCAAGTTAAACCACTATCGTCCAATGCGTTGTCAGCTTTGCCCGGACGGCCTCGGGCGGGTCGCGGATATTGCGTGTGGAGATGCGTGGGAGACTTTCGACAGTACAGCCGATCCCGGCCGCTCACTGATTATCGTCCGGACTGTGCGGGGACGCGAGATCTTGCACCGCGCGATAAAGGCTGGATACGTCGAACTTGTTCCGGCATCGACCGACAATGTAGTCGCAGCGCAACGCAACCTCCTGCAGAAGCGAAAAGATTTGTTTGGGAGGCTCGCCGCCCTTCGTATGTTTCTCATACCAGTACCACAGTTCAAGGGATTTTCGCTCCTGAGCAGTTGGATGAGACTTCCCTTGCTGCGCAAGGCCACGACCTTGATCGGGACCATCCGGCGAATACTGGTGCGAGGTTTGTGGCGTCGCCAGCCAGTCACGCAAAGCTTTCCCTCAGTATCCCCTCGTGAACCTGCCAACCTATAGCACAATGCGTATCGATCGGCACCTATCGATTCACCCGTTGCTTCGGCGCATCTGCGGCGCTAATCAGGCTGGGCTGCCGATTCTGATGTATCACAGGGTAAGCGATCGAACCGAGGGGCGGCACCCCTACTTTGAAACCAATATCTCAGCGGCGGCCTTAGACCGCCATCTGCAATACCTTTACACTCATCAATTCAGGAGTGCCTCGTTATCTCACTTGCAAGAGTTGCCGCCACGTCAACCCGTTGAGAAACGACGGGTTGTTATTACGTTCGATGATGCATTTCAGAGTTTCTATACTGACGCACTTCCCCTGCTCGGTAAGTATGGCTTCGGCGCAATACTCTTCGTTCCCTCGGGCTTGGTGGGAAAAGCACAAACTGTTCTCGGGCCTGAGCCCATAATGACTTGGGCGCAGATCGGAGAGGCCCATCAGCAGGGGGTGGAGATTGGCTCTCACACAGTCAACCATTGGAACCTTTATCGGGCTGATCCTGCAGTCTTAAAGACGGAAATTAAGAATTCGAAAGCGGAGATTGAAGACCATCTGGGCGAATCAATCCGTTCTTTCGCTTATCCATACGCATTTCCGGAACATGATCGCCACTTCTGCAATTACCTAAGCAGATTGCTCGAAGAAGCCGGGTACGAACATGGCGTTTCCACCTCGATCGGAAGGGCTAAAGCGGAAGACAATCGCTTCTTCCTACCTCGGCTTCCTGTGAACTCGCACGATGATTTGGACCTGTTTGCGGCAAAGCTCGACGGATATTATGACTGGCTGTATACACCTCAGTACATCCACAAACTCCTGAAATCTGCTCTCTCGTCTAGAAAAAGACTTGCTGCTGCTGCACTTTCCGCCCGATCATGAATATTTCTATCATCATCGTGAACTGGAATTCAGCGGTGTACACCGAAGCATGCATTGCTAGCCTTCATGCCGCCATCCGCAAACTCACCTATGAGATTGTTGTGGTGGATAACGGGTCAACGGATGACTCTGTTCGGAAACTCGAGGCTAGAGATGACGTCATTTTTGTAAGCAGCCCCTCCAACTTAGGTTTCGCACGGGCGAACAATCTCGGCTATGAGCACTCTTCCGGAGAGGTCTTGCTATTTCTAAATCCGGATACGCAGGTAATCGGGACGGCTCTTGAAACCATGCACGGTGCCTTGGTTTCGTCCGAGCGAATCGGAATTACCGGATGCAGATTGCTCAATTCAGATTGTTCGCTACAAACGAGTTGCGTGTTGCCCTTTCCCACTATTCTGAATCAGCTGACGGACGTGGAGGCCTTGAAGATTCGCTTCCCTAAACTCTTCATCTGGGGAATATCCCCGTTATTTACTGATAAGGTGCAACTGGCCAAGGTTGATGCTGTCTCGGGCGCGTGCCTGATGATCCGCCGAAGCCTGTTCGAGGCCGTCGACGGATTTTCGGGGGAGTACTTCATGTACTGCGAAGATGTCGACCTATGCCGAAAGGTCGCCCGTGTCGGCTACGACACCATGTATGTATCGGACGCAAGAGTCGTCCATCACGGCGGTCAAAGCTCCAAGAAAGCGCGAGAGTCATCGTTCGCCGATGTTGTCGGGCATGAAGCCATCAGGATCTTTCTAGCAAAATGGCGCGGCACCCTTTACGCGCGGCTTTATACCCAGTCGATGTTTGCGGCAGCCTTGCTGCGACTCGCGTTACTCGGGATTGTCTCGATGACCAGAATGAGCAATGAACCTTCCAGGACAGCCGCCAGCCGACGAAAATGGCGTGGCATTTTGAGCTGGAGCATGGGCCGTGAGCACTGGGCCCGAGAACTCGGCCGTACATCTTCGCCAGTGACCTCCAGCCATCCGACAACTGCATGAGCGGCGCGCCAAAGATCTCTGTTCTAGTGCTGAACCACAACGGGGGCGCTGTGGTGCAGCAGTGCGTCCGTTCTGTCGTCGAATTGGCTTGGGACAATCTGGAGATCTTAGTCGTCGACAACGCCTCAGAGGATGGCTCTCCGGATCGAATCGCCGAAGAGTTCAAAGCGCGTGTCAAGATTCTGCGCCGGGCTGTGAACTCTCCGACGGCAGGTCGAAATCAGGGATTCCGCGAGGCTACGGGAGACTACATCCTGTCCCTTGACAACGACATTGTCCTGACCGATCGCATGATCCTCCAGAAGGCAGCCGCCATTCTGCAGAAGTTCTCGCAGGTTGGGGCGTTAGCCTTTCGGATCGGCAGCTCGGAGAATCCACAACAGCCGCTGCCGGAGCACTGGTGGCACCCCGTCGAATGTGGACAAGGCCGGGAGCGTTTTTTCTACACCGACTGGTTCGCCGAGGGTGCGGTCGTGTTTCGTCGCGAGGCCCTGGCGGCAACCGGCGGATACGAGGAGATCCTTTTCCACGGCTTCGAGGCAGTCGATCTAGCGTTGCGTTTGCTTGAGAGCGGGTTCGATATTCTGTACTGTCCCAATCTTACGGCCATCGAGCTTCGGGTTCGCGGATTTCAGCCCGTAGTGCGCAACCGAATCAACTACCTCAGTTTGCGCAACAAACTTTGGACAGCCTGGAAAGACTATCCCTTCTTACGAGCTATGTATTTCGGCCTGACCCGGAGCTCCGCCGCCGCGGTCCGCGCTCTGCGCTACGGATGGGCGGACCTCTGGCTTCGCGCCGTAATGGATGGCATCTTCCCGCCGCGCTCGCTGCGGCAAAAGCGGAACCCGATCAGCCACGCGACTTGGAAAAGAATCCGCAGAATCCGCAGCGGAAGGATTTCTCCTGATATCGTTGGCAAAGCTGAGCTCAAGAAGGTCGCTGCTGCCGCGATGGGCCGATCTCCCACCGGTGAGTATCCATGTGGCTGATCTACGTCATCGAACTCGTAGCCCTGATCGTACTCTGCAGCATCGCGGTGCGCCGCGGACTCGAAGCGGCATTCCCGTTTGCCGCGTTCGCCTTCGTATTGATCCCTCGCGACGCAGCGATCACCATCCCAGGCGTATTCGACATCACGACGCAGCGGGTGTTGCTGGCCGCTCTGTTCGTGCTCTATTTGATGCTTCCTAGGCGCCAGGCCGTCACGTTGCGGGTAGACGCGGTTTTGAAGTGGCTCATCATCGCCCACATCGGGTGGTGCATCGTCTCGACCGCGGACTCCATCGTTCCGGTGCTCAGCCTGAAAAAGATGGTCTCCGAAGTTGTGGAATATTACCTGCTCTTCTACATCTTCCTGAGATCCATCAGCGCAAAACAAACGATCAACCGAATCATCTTCGGCATCGTCGGAGCCGTTATCACCTGTTCTTTGTTGGGAGCGATCGAAGCCTATTCCGACTGGTCCATCATGGAATGGTTCCCTTCTGTCGCACACAATTTTGAGGGCTGGTCGGCAGTGGGCGAAGCCAGCGGACGCGATGTACGGGTTACCTCTACCTTTGCCCACCCGATTTTGTTTGGCGCAGGCCTCACCATTGGTATCGTGCTCACGCTTTACCTGCTGAGAACGACCACCTCGACGCGCAAACGGATATTCCTTTGGGTCGGAATGCTCCTGATGTTCTTGAATATCTACAAGACCAGCAGCCGCGGGCCATGGCTTGGACTTGGTATCTCCCTGTTATTCCTTCTCGTCTGGGAAAGTGGTCGCGTTCGCAAGTACCTGGCCGCGCTCGCCGCGCTCACCGCCGTTGTCTTAGTCCTACGCCCCGGCGTGTGGGAAACCATTGCAAACATCTACTATGCAACTTTTGATCCCACATCTCCTCTCGGGTCCTCTTACGAATATCGCTACGTACTGCGAGATCTGATCGTAAAAGCACTATCCGTAAGTCCAATGAGGTGGCTCTGTGGTTTCGGAATGGAGTCCTTCTATTCTTTAAAGCTCGAAGGCCTGCTCTATGGCCATCCTTACAAGTTCCTCAGCTGCGACAGCGCATGGCTGGAAATTCTGGTCGAGACGGGCTACGTAGGACTTTTCATCGTGATATCGATCCTAACAATCCCGTTGCACCGCGCCTGTAGTGACATGTGGCGTGCCCGCGACCCCGTTCAAATCTATTTCGCGAGTGCGATGATCAGCTACTACTTCATGATGATGAGCGCCGCCTTATATGGTTGGGGTCAAACCGGATATATGCTGTGGCTTATGATCACCTGCTCCTTCGCATCCCGCGGGTTGCGAGTGAAGTCCTCTTCCCATGATGAGGTCGACGTCGAACCCATTGACTCTGTCGCCGTAACCGATGAATGTCAGAGACATCAGCCAACTCAAAGCTACGATACGTTCAGTCCAGTTCACGGACGACTTGTGACACCACCTTTCCTTCCCTTGCAATGACCATTGCATCTATGAATATACGAGCTGCCGCCCTCCGATCATTAGATTGTCTAATTTCGCCCGCAGTTTATGTGTGTGGAGAGTTACTTAAGAACGTCCGCCGCGTTGGGATAGAGTCAATGCCGCTATCTAAACGTATGCTCTTGGCCTCCGGCGTGTTTCCCATACGAGATCACTACTATGAACCACTCTTCAACCCTAGACATCTAACTTCCGATCTCTCCTGTCCGCGAAACTTGCCGGGTGTAAATTGGAACCTCGATCAACAGATCTGTCTTTTGTCACAGTTGGCAGAATACAGCGGGGATTTCCCTTACGATACCGAACTGATTAACAATCCAAACTTCGGCCCTGGAGATGCCGAGGTGTGGTTCGCCATGATTCGCCGTCTCAAACCGAAGCAGATCGTCGAAGTTGGCTCGGGATATTCCACTCGTATTGCCAGAGCGGCACTTTCTCTAAACGAAAGCGAGGGGCACTCCGCCGTCCATATATGTATTGAACCTTACGAGATGCCATGGCTCGAACAGTCCGGTGCGAGCATCATCCGACAACGGGTCCAGGACGTTGGGCGCGAGCTCTTTTCGCGACTCTCAGCGGGTGACATCTTGTTTATCGATTCGTCTCACGTGATACGTCCCCAAGGAGACGTGGTCATAGAGGTTTTGGAAATACTACCGCTGCTTGCCCCGGGTGTGGTGGTACACTTTCACGACATCTTTTCTCCACGAGACTATCCGAGACGATGGGTGGTCGACCAAGTACGATTGTGGAACGAGCAGTACCTTCTGGAGGCATTCCTTAGCCACAACAGCGAATGGAAGGTGCTCGCTGCGTTAAACTACCTGCGCCATGCGTGTTATGAGAATCTTGCCGGAACAGCCAAGATGCTTACTCCCGACCGCGAACCCGGCTCATTTTACATCCAGCGTAACGGACACCTTAACTAAGCGGTTAGTTGCCTCATTGAACGGTCGCCATGAGTCCGGTTGGTGCAGACGGACCGCTTGCAGATCCGTTATATTCAAACGCTCCTCTGTCCCAGGTGGTTCTGCCATTCCCGTCATAGTCGATATTGTAAGGAGTTCCAAGGTTGGCGCCTGAGGTGGTGCCGCTGCTCAGATGATATCCGGCAATGTTTTTAGCGGAGTAGTTTGCAAAGATGTTTGTGGGCACACTGTTTTGACCGTGAGTCTCGCCTGTTGAGCCACTGGCGGCATCATAGTCGTCATCGGGCAAGCCGCACTTATTAAATCCATCCCCAATAAACAGATTGTTGCGCCCTTGCGAACCAGGTGCAAATGATCCGCCGTTAGCTCCGTTGCTCGCACATTCAAAATCGTCATTCACGATGGTGTTGTTGTAGAACAGCCACGGCCCGTTCGAGTTATATTGTGGTTCCAGAATCCGATGGTATCCCGGGAAGGGGTCATGCCACACATTTCCGTAAATTGCCGCACTGAAGGTGCAGGCACCGCTCGGGCAAGACATGATGCCTTCTACTTCCCACGTTGTCACTTCGTTATACCGAAATACAAGACTCGTATCCTGTGTGGCAATTACGTTGGGGTGACAATACGGATTTCCGGGCGTTGTATCTGAAGTGTCAGCAAACCGAGAATGTTCAATGACCAGATTGTTAGAGTGGGCACTCCACAGGATGGTGCAGGCTCCGTGCAAATTCATGTACTGGAGCGTCATGTTATTTTGCAAGGCGTAGCTGGAGCCCGTCCAGTAGTTCAGGTTTACGCTCCGATTGTCCGCATTCTGTGCGCACGTTTGGCCCGAAGGGCAGGGACCCGCTACTTCAATATTCCTCAATACCACGCCACTAGTCGGCCCCCCAACCCAGATCCCCGAGCCGTCACTTCCGCCGGGGTTGGGATTGGTTAGCGTAATAGTGATTCCATTTAGCGTCGCACCATCGATTGTCACGTAGTCATTGGCCAGCCCGATCGTCCCGGACATCGCAATATGAGAATCATAGGAAGCGCTCCAGCCAGAAGTACCAGAGCCACACGTCGAGTCGGAAGCGGCCGCACGTTTGACCGTGATCGGGCTGGAAGATGTCCCGCTTTTCCCCGTGCTGAGGGTGCCCGAATAGGATCCGCCCGCGACACACACCGTATCTCCCGGGCTCAGCGAACTCCAGCCGATGCTGGATACGTTGCCCCAGGCATTGGCCCAGCTGGTGCCGTTTCCGGAGCCGCCGGGGCGCACGAAGTAGGTCGTGGCGAAACACTGGGTGAGCGAAAATACGAACAAAATCAGCAGCCGCTTGAGGGAAGTGTTTGTCATTAAGTGTTCGGGCCTCACTGTTTCAGCTTGTAATCCGCTTGTTCGGATGGCCAAATCGCTACGGGGCCGGCAACTTTCAAAAATCGACGACTTCAATTGGGCGCTGTAGCTATGGTGGGGGAACCGCAGGATAGTGTCAACGCTCAGTGGTGCATGATGAAACCCTGCACCCCTACTGGTCTTTCGGACACCTTGTTGCGAAATGCAACAGCCTAGAACGGCACTGCTCTCATCCAGGAAGCACCTCTTTCATGCCAATAACAGCGACACTGCGACGATTGCTCCCGGCCCGCTACCGCCGGAAATTGCGGCGTTATATTGTCGCCCGGGATATGCATCACATCAGCGGGCCGAAGGGGCTCCGGCTCAGCCCTGATGAAGCTGTCGTGACTTGCGTGGTCAAGAATGGCGAGTTCTACATCAAGAACTTCATCGAGCATTATTTCCGGCTGGGATTTCGCCACATCTTCTTCCTGGATAATGGCTCGACCGATCGGACTGTTTCGATCGCCCGCAGCTATGCGAACGTGAGCATCTGCATGTCCGCCTTGCCTATTGATGGACATCAAGGTCCCTTCAAAGCCTATCTTGCCGAAACGAGCAGTAAAGGTGGATGGTGCCTCGATGCTGACATCGACGAGTTCTTCGATTTTCCCTTCTCCGCACAAATCGGGTTGCGCGATTTCCTCGGTTACCTGAACGAGACACATTCAACGGCCGTAATCACCCAGCTGTTGGACATGTTTTCGGACAGGCCCATGAACGAATTGCCGCGAGAGCAGGATGGTGACCTTGCGGAAGTGTACCCGTTCTACGACCTGGCCGAGATCAGTCGTCTGGGATATCGAGAGGCGCCTCTGACTGCCCGATTCGGGGCCGGAAACCTGGTATCCGCCAGCGATACAGTCCTTTTGTTCGGGGGAATCCGGAAAAGGCTCTACGGGAACAATTGTTTGCTGACCAAACACTCCCTCTTCGTGCCGTCGGCAGTTGAAGCCTTTCCGCACGTTCATTTTGTTAATCACGCCCGGCTGGCAGACGTCTCCTGCGTGATGCGTCATTACAAGTTGACAAGCACGGCCCTGGAAATTGCGGAGCAGAACAAGAGTGGATTCCTAAGCATTAGCGATGGCTACAGCAGCTTTATCCGGTTTTTGACCGAGCATCCCACTTACCGCATGACATCGCCAACTTCGGCTCGCTATCGAAGCGTCGAAGATCTGGCTGGGTTCGCCTTCTATTCGAATCAGTACCGCGAATATGTGCAGCGTGTATGCCCCGCACCGGTGCTTGCGCGCTGACTGAGTCGTGATGATCACGAAGAACAAATTAAGAATCCTCATCCTGGGCGCGAGTTTTGATACCGGGAATATGGGAGTGAACGTGCTGGCCACGAGCAGTGCGAAATGCGCCCTGGCCAGCTACCCGGACGCGGAGCTGTGTTTCCTGGATTATGCGGAGGAACCGAGCGTAAGGACTATAAGGACCTCCAAGGGTGACTTCTCGATTCCGGAAGTCAACATTCGCTTCTCCAAGAAGATCTACCTTGCGAACAACATTGCTGTGTTGCTTCTGCTGGCCATTGGAATGAGGTGCTTTCCTTTAGACTCAGTTCGAAATTGGGTGCTCGGACAGAACCCGTGGTTGCGTCGCATCGACGAAGCGGACTTGGTACTTTCCCTCGCCGGTGGCGACAGCTTCAGCGACATTTATGGAGTGAGGCGATTGCTCTACGTGTCGCTGCCTCAGATCCTCTGCCTCTGGATGCGCAAGACATTGATTCTGCTGCCCCAGACGATCGGTCCGTTCAAGGGATCATTCGCGCGACACACTGCAGGCTACATACTACGCCGAGCTTGCCACATCTATGGGCGCGACCAACAAAGTGTAACCTTGGCACGACACTTGCGCGGCAATGACCCATACGACGAGGTCGTGGCATTCTCGCACGATGTCGGCTTCGTATTGGACGCCATCGCCCCTAAGATTGTCGACGTTGCGGGCTTTTCTCTTGGCTCAAAGGTCCCCCGCAAGCCGCTGGTTGGTTTGAATGTCAGTGGCTTGCTCTGGAACGGCGGGTACACCGGCAAGAATATGTTCGGGCTTGGGCTCAATTATCAAGAATTGATCTTTAAGCTCATCGATCTCTTCATCCACGAAAAAGATGCTGAAGTACTTTTGGTTCCCCATGTCTTTGGCCCGGTTGGTTCTGAAAGTGATTCCCCGGTATGTGAACAGATCTGGGAGCGTCTGCGATGTGAATACGAAGGGCAACTGGGACTTTTGCGAGGTACATACGATTCGAGCGAATTAAAATACGCCATCGGCCTCTGCGATTTCTTCGTGGGTTCACGAATGCACGCGTGCATCGCAGCGATATCGCAAGGTGTTCCGGCTGTCTCGATTGCGTACAGTGACAAGTTCGCCGGTGTTATGCAGACCATCGGACTCGACTCGAACGTGGCCGATGCGCGTTTGCTGGATGAGCTATCGGTACTCAAGATTGTGGAACGAGCCTTCTCCCAGAGAACCAGCATTCGTCGGGGTCTGCTGCAAGTGATGCCCAAAGTGAAAGCGTCCGGTCTGCAGCTCTTGCAAAGGGATGCTCGCAGTTTTACAGGTCCAGCAGATGACCCTGCCAAGAATGAGCGGCCTTCCCCGACCATTGACAATGGCATTCATGTTCAATAAAAGCACCGAAAGATATCCCCGACTCTTGTGGGGCCAGTCTGCGGACAACTTCTATTCTGCAGTCTCACGCGCCTTCTCTGTGACTGTCGTTCTATTCTGCGTACTTCAGGCTCCAGCTTTCGGAAAGGCAGACGTGGTGCTTCTCCGGACTGCGGGGGACCACGGGGTAGACGAGGACGCTATTCGCGCCGTGAGCTCCTTTTATGGGCTCAGTTTCGAGTCGATCAGTCTCGCTGCCTCGTCCCGTCGAATTTCCTTGCCATCGGATTTGCGCGATCGTCAACTGGTTGCGGCCATAGTGTCTGCGGACGCCATCAACCGTGTGGACCCTCACTCCATGTTCGCAGCTCTGCAGAGGCCGAATGGACGGCATATCCCGCTGATAGTGATTGGGATCGGACCGGAGGTTGCCAGCAAGCGATTGGAACTTTGGTCAAATGGTACTGTTCATGATTGCGTACCACTCGACACCAGCTATAGAGCGCAAATGCTCGAAGTGCAGCGCTTGGAGAACCTGACTGGAGTACTAGGCGGCATACAGGTCCCGGCAACCACGTCGCCGGAATGCATCCTTAATTTTGATACAACTCCCGCATTACAACCTGCACTTGTGTCCAGCAGTGAAGGTGGAAAGGTCAAGCCTGTCACTCTCCTACGCATCAGCCAACCGGACCGCGAAGTGTTCTTCACTCCGACGATGCGCGCGTTTGTTGACGACCACATTGGAGTGGCTCCTGAGATCACAAGGGCGTTTTCATCTCTTGCCGAATATCTTATCTTCCTGTCGCATGCTGCAGGAGATCGTGCTTGGCACTTCGATGGTCAATACGCCAATTTTACTGTCGACGACCCCTGGCTGAGAGAACCTTATGGCAACCTCAATTATCACGCATTGCTGGCAGAAATGGAGAAACACAACTTCCATACTACGATTGCGTTTATCCCGTGGAACTTCGATCGAAGCGAACGCCAAGTGGTGTCTCTCTTTCGTCAGCACCCAGACCGCTTTTCGATTTGCCTACATGGAAACAACCATTCTCATCAGGAATTTGGGGACTATGACAGAAATCCTCTAGAGCAGCAACGCAGAGATATAAAGCAGGGTGTTGCCAGGATGGAGAAATTCCGCAGCCTCACAGGAGTCACATACGACCGGTTCATGGTGTTCCCTCACGCAGTTGCTCCGGAAGCGACGTTACAGCTACTTGCTAAGTATGGATTCAGCGGAACTGCCAACTCCTCTAACGTCCCGATGCACATGATGCAGCCGAAGGACCTTGTGTCCCTTTTTCGACCGTCGAGCAATGTCTATGGACATTTGCTTAGCCTACTTCGTCTTCCGGTCGTGAACCCTGTCCCTGAATCGCAGCTCGCGATCCGTCTTTTCTTCGGGGGGCCGTTGCTCTTCTACGCCCACGAGAATCTGTTTGGCGCTAACAGAGTTGCTTTCGACCCGTATGCTGATCTGGTGAACCAACTCCGGTCAGACGTGAAGTGGGCCAGTCTGGGGGAGATTGCTCGCCACTCGTATTTGCTTCGCCGCAATTCTGAGGACGGGTTCGACGTCATGATGTTCTCAAGCGAAATGGACTTGGTAAACCCGGAACAAGAAGAACGAGATTTCTCAGTAACTAACATCGCCAACACTTCACAAGCCACCTTAACCGTCGACAATTACCCTGCCGTTCTCAGCCGAACTGGCGAGGGCAACAGATTCCATCTCTTGATTCCTGCCCATAGCATCCGAAAGGTACGATTCCTCGAGCCTAATGACCTGAATGTAGTCAGTGAGGACATCCGAACAAACGACGTCTATGCCTACTCTCTACGCCTTGCCTGCGATTTCCGGGACCTTTATCTCTCGCGGGCATCTTTTGGTTCAGTGCTAATCCGGGAATACTATTTTCATCGATGGGACAAACTCGAGTTGTATCTAGAGAGCAGGTGGTTCTGGCTTGGTGCTGCTTTTCTTTTGTTTATCGTGGCGATCAGGATCCGACGAAGTGTGGGGGCACGCACATCTCCGGCTCCTGGACGAACCTTTCGCGGCGACACCTAACTTCTAATGATGAGGTTCGCGGGGACTAGGTAGTTGGCCAGAGAGGGCAATTCTGATTCGCACTATCAAAAAGGACCGCGGTTTATGGACGTTTGCATGCTGGCTTATACATTTTACGAGGCAGACAATCGCGTAAGGCGGTATGCCGAGGCGCTAGTCAAGCGGGGCGACCGGGTGGATGCGATTGCCCTGCTGCAAGAAGGCCAGCCGCTATTTGAGATCATACGGGGGGTTCGCGTCCATAGAATCCAGAAGCGCCGTATTGACGAGAGAGGTCCTTTAAGCTATCTCTGGAAACTACTACTCTTCTTCCTGCGATCGTTCTGGTTTCTGACGATCCACAATCGCTACGACATCATTCATGTCCATTCTGTCCCCGATTTTGAGGTCTTCGCAACAATCGTTCCTAAATACCTGGGTGCTCGGATTATTCTTGACATCCATGATGTCGTTCCAGAGTTTTACGCCAGCAAATTCAACGTGGGAGAGCGGTCGGTTATTTTTCGCGTTCTACTTCTTATCGAACGTCTCTCTATCAGCTATTCGGACCACGTGATTATCTCGAACCATCTCTGGCGGGAGAAGATAGTACACCGGTCTTCCCCTGCAGCGAAGTGCACCGCAATTATCAATTATCCAGATCCGTCACTTTTTCGACGGAATCAAATGGAGACACAACATCGGGATTTTGTAATGTGCTACCCTGGCACGCTCAATCGACATCAGGGTGTTGATCTCGCGGTCCGCTCCATGGTCACGCTGAGGCACGATGTGCCGAATCTGAGGCTCCTCGTCATTGGTGATGGTCCCGACCGGGAGAAGCTCACCCGCATGGTCGCCGCAGAACGCCTTGAGGATCGGGTTTCTATTCAAGGATTTGTTCCGCTTGAAACGATCTGTCAAACAATGTCCACGGTTGATTTAGGTGTAGTCCCCAAACGAAGAGATTCATTTGGGAATGAAGCTTTCAGTACGAAGATCCTGGAATTTATGGCCATGGGCGTACCAGTCGTGGTGTCGGACACCCGCATCGATAAGTACTATTTCAACGATGATCTTGTGCAATTCTTCGAGTCTGACAATCCAGAAGATCTTGCCAATAAAATCTTGGATTTAGTGCACGATGAGGCACGACGAAACCTGTTAAGGGCAAATGCACTACTTTTCATCGCGAAAAACAACTGGGAGGTTAAGAAACAGGAATACCTCAGCCTCGTGGATCAGCTCATGACCAAAGGATCTCACGCGGCAAGTCACGCCAACGTGACTACGTCTGCGTCGATCGAGTAGAATGCAGTCCTGACGGAGGCGAGCTGTGACAGCGGCTGTCTCCAATACTCGTACGTTGAACTCGTTGAAGCTCGGTAGCCGTACTCCACCAGTGCTCCTGAGAGGGTCATGAGGCTTTGGTACGCTTATTTACCTGCACTTCAATTCATGATCTCTAGAGTGTGTGACGTGCCGCAGATTGAGCATGCCGAACGAAGGTTTAGGGGAGCCACCCTTACACTGGACCTAGAGACGAAAGCTAGTGGTTAGACTCGAATGTCGAAGAACAACCAGCGGACGCCATGGGCTGGGTCGAAAACCGAATCGTTGCAGAGTGCACAACACTGTGGGATGCAGATTCGCGGAGCGGAAGCTCAGATCGCTACAACCTTCTCGCATTGCCCATTGCACCACAATGGCAAACACCGCATCAAGTAAACCGGGAATCGGACGGTAAACAATGTCGTCGAGTTCCGCGCGTCCGTTCTTGATATAGCAGCAAGCACAGGCATCCAGGCTTGGCTCGTCAGCATTCCCAATTCCCAGCAGCACATACTTTCTGTAGGGCGAGCGTTCGTAGACCCACTCGAAGAATTCGGGACTGCGTTGTACGTTAAGCGTAGACACCAAATCGTTGCGGGCAAGGAGTGATGCAAGCTTACAGGACTGTGCTCTAAGCACCAAGTCTGCAGAGCTCTGCTTTTGTCCGCCATTGCGTGAGGACAATAACAGCGTCTCGTCTATCAATGCGGCTATCCACCTATCGAAAGGAGCGGGTATACCCCTACGTTGTATTCGTGATAACGAACGTAGAATTTTAGTGTAGCTAATACAATCGCCTTCAACGCGAAACCCGGCTCGACGGAACACGCCCACTGACTCGGCGTTCGGATATGTCCAAATGAGCGGGATTTTGTCTGACAGGCATTCCACTATCGCTCTCGTTAGCAGTAGCGCCGGTTGTGCAGTTCGGTGGCTTCGATCCACCGCGATATCCGTCACGACTCCGGCAGTTCGTGTGATTCCTGTGGCACTGATCAGCCTAGACACAAGGCCAATCGTTCCCACGATTTCTCCAGTCGGTTCGTAGCGGGCCATGAACATCCGCGTTGGACCACAAGGGTTTCCCAAGTACCAATGAATTCTGGCTGCATGCTCATCGAGCGTGTACCAAGGAATGTTGCGCCGCCACACTCTTAGCAACGCGTCCCGGTCTTGGACTAGATCGGCCGACAGAACTGTGTAAAGCATAGATAGTTTCTGCGCTTGTCCTGACAGAAACAGCAATCTAGCGCAGAACGTCGAATCGCGATGTGACGTCACTCACAATATCTGCGCTGCTCCAAGGGTCATGCACGGTTGCAATTGGACAGCGGGGACTGGGATCTGACATAGACATGTGCGGAATCGCCGGTATCTATCAATCGCGGGCTGACGTAACCTGTGGGAACATCCTGCCCAGGATGATTGCACAATTGTCGCACCGCGGGCCTGATGCAACCTCCACGTACTTCACCGGAGACGTCGGCCTCGGGCACACCCGGCTCAGCATCATCGACGTGGTTGGTGGCCGCCAACCTATGTCCACTCCGGATGGATCGCTTTGCATCACGTTCAATGGGGAAGTCTTTAACTATATCGAGCTTCGACATGAATTGAATCAGCGCGGGCATACTTTCAAAACCCAGTCGGACACAGAGGTCATTCTTCACCTCTACCAGGAGTACGGTGAAGATTGTGTTCATAGATTGAATGGCCAGTGGGCTTTCGCGATTTGGGACGAAGCCAACCGAAAGCTCTTCTTATCGCGCGATAGACTCGGCATTCGGCCTCTGTTTTATCACCAAGCGCCGGGGTTCTTTTGCTTTGCGTCCGAGATCAAGGCATTGTTTGCGCACCCAGGTGTTCCGTCGGAAGTGGACTTGCACGCACTGGACCAACTTTTCACGATGTGGGTGACACTGCCTCCCCGCACCGCTTTCAAGAACATCTCCGAACTTCCGCCGGGCCACTCCCTCATCATTCGGGATAGAAATATTCGCGTCTACCGTTACTGGACCCCCGAATACTCTGCTTCCTCTGAGTCGCCACTCAGTCGCGAAAAGCAGCTCACTGAAGACTTGCTCGACCTGCTCATTGACGCGACACGTATTCGGCTACGCTCCGATGTGCCGGTCGCGACCTATCTCAGTGGCGGGCTAGATTCGACCGTAATCACAGCCCTCATTCATGCGCTGATGGGAAACAAACTGCGCACATTCTCCGTTCGATTCGATGATGCTGAGTTTGACGAGGGTATTTATCAAAGAGAGGCAAGTGCGTTTCTCCATACGCACCATACCGACGTCTGTTGCTCTCATAGCGACATTGCGGCGGTTTTCCCGCAGGTAATTTGGCACACAGAGCAACCAATATTGCGTACCGCGCCGGCGCCGCTGTTTTTGCTGTCATCGCTCGTGAGGGCGGCCGGCTTTAAGGTCGTGTTAACGGGAGAAGGCGCAGATGAGCTGTTCGGGGGGTATGACATCTTCCAAGAGATGAAAATCCGTCACTTCTGGGCACGCGCTCCAGAATCGAGATGGCGACCACTACTTTTGAAGAGGCTCTACCCGTACCTGAACGGCATGCAGCGACAGCCCACTAGCTATCTGAAAGAGTTCTTCCAGATTCGACAAACTGACGTTGGGAATCCGTTCTTCTCTCATCTGCCACGATGGCAACTGACCTCGAAACTTAAGCAATTCTTCTCCGACCAGGTCCACGCGGAACTAGCCAGCGCAAATTGCCTAGCAGATCTAACAAACCAATTACCTGCCTCATTTGCTTCATGGGACCACTTCGCGCAAGCAGAGCACCTGGAGACGATGTACCTTCTGCCTGGATACATTCTGTCATCCCAAGGAGATCGCATGGCGATGGCCCACTCTGTGGAGGGGCGATATCCCTTCCTTGATCATCGCGTCGTGAGTTTTGCTAGAAGACTCCCACCCATCCTGAAGATGAAGGTGCTTGAACAAAAGTATCTACTGAAGCAAGCCGTTGTGGGCCTGATTCCAGAGTCAATACGCAGACGCCACAAACAACCATACCGCGCTCCCGATGGTAAGAGCTTCTTCGTACGAAAGCCTGAATACCTGTCGGACATCCTCTCGGAAGAGCAAGTTCGACACGATGGCATTTTCGAACCGCGGGCGGTTTCCTCTTTATTGGCAAAGTTTGAGTCCGGCCGAACGGTCAGTGTCAAGGATGACATGGCATTAGTAGGAATTCTTTCCACGCAACTGCTTTTTCATCAATTCATTCAGAAAAGAGGTATGCTCCAATGCAATCGACATTCGCTAGAGAGGTGCGCACTTTCGTCGTAAGCAATTTTCTGCTTGGAAAAGGAGATCGACTCGGCGACGACACGTCTTTTCTGGAGCAAGGCCTTATCGACTCTACCGGGATATTGGAACTGGTGACCTATCTGGAAGACACCTATGAGATCGAGATCGCGGACGAAGAGTTGACGCCTGACAATCTGGACTCTGTCAACAGAATCGCACATTTCCTCTCGAAGAAGCTGCCTGCACGAACGACCGCTGACGCTGTCGCAGAAGTAAACGTATGTTCCGCTGGTTAAGAGCAGATCCGTGTTTTGTTATGAATGTATGTGATTATTTGCTTGGTGGAAAGCCAACTCACTCCACTGCTTTGCTGACATTGCATCGGCGGTACTCTTATGGCGACCTAAAGGCAGCTGTGGCACGACTGACGGGGCAGCTTGAGAAGCGCGGACTTCAGCATGGGCAACGAGTTCTCCTCCTTTCTGAAGATGGTCTGTTTTGGGCAGCAGCGTACCTCGCGACTCTTCGTCGCGGGCTGGTATGCGTTCCACTGCCGCCCAAGCTTGCGCCAGAAGAGCTTGATTGCGTTTGTGCCCTTGCCGCGCCTGCGTTGGTATTTGTGTCATCACGACTTGCATGTACCGTAGTCGATCGGTTCCTGCCGGGACACGTCATAAGAGACACGGCGTTAGTTGATGATGACTCATCCGCACACCCAAGTACTGATGGCAGTCCCGCGACGCAACCCGATGATCTCGCCGCGTTGATGTTCACTTCTGGATCAACCGGTAAGGCTAGAGGAGTGATGATCTCGCATGGAAACATCATCTCCAATACCGAGTCAATTATTCAGTATCTCGCCCTGACCTCTCGTGATCGTGTGATGGCGGTATTGCCATTCCATTATTGCTTCGGGACGTCTTTATTGCACACGCATCTGAGGGTCGGCGGAAGTGTGGTCATCGAGCCCCGCTTCATGTACCCAGAACTGGTACTCAACAGGATGCAGGATACGAAATGCACAGGATTCGCCGGAGTGCCCAGCCATTTCCAGATACTGCTGCGCAGGTCGACGCTATCGAAACGAGCGCTACCGGACCTCCGATATGTACAACAAGCGGGTGGACAACTTGCTAGCACTTTCATTAGGGAACTCCGGAACGCTCTACCCGACAAGGAGATCTTTGTGATGTACGGGCAAACGGAAGCGACGGCCCGCCTTTCGTATCTTCCGCCCAGATTTCTCGATTCCAAGTTGGGTTCAATTGGAAAGGGGATTCCCGGAGTCCGACTCCATGTTCTAATGGATGACGGACAACCAGTTGCACCTGGCGAAACAGGGGAAGTCGTCGCCGAGGGGCCCAACGTGGCTCACGGTTATTGGCAGGATGCGGAGGAAACTGCGCGGTGCTTCCGCGACGGAAAGCTCTACACGGGCGATTTAGCTACTGTAGACAACGATGGTTTCATCTACATCGTGGATCGGGCAAAGGATTTCTTGAAATGTGGCGGAAAGCGAGTGAGCTGTCATCAGGTAGAGAACGTTCTGCTTGATAATCCCGCCCTGCTCGAAGCCGCTGTCATCGGTGAGCCAGATGACGTCTTAGGCGAGGCAGCCGTCGCATACGTAGTGCCACGAGATACGAAAGACAGACCCAGCTTAGAAATCCTGAAGCTGCACTGCAAAGAGAAGCTCCCTCCCCCTTTTGTTCCGAAGCGATTTGTGCTTCTTAAGTCCTTACCCAAGAACAGTTCCGGCAAAGTGTTGAAGGCGCAGCTCAAGACAAGTGTTAGCGTTGCCGCGATTTAACATCGCACATTCGCAACGAGACCGCTATTCCTCCCGGTTTGGACCTGTGGCACCCTGTTTGTTCTTGTGTGTTTAGCGAGTTGAAATTGTTTCAGGAGATAAAACGTGACGGTAGCGACCGCGACTCCAACTGCCGATTTGCAACAGCAACTTTCAGTTGTGGCACGGAAGAGGATCTTCTTCGGGCATCAGTCGGTGGGTGCCAACATCCTCGACGGTCTGCGCGAGATTGTCGCTTCGACACCTGGCGCACAGCTGAGGATCATCCGTTCCGATAACCCGAGATCGCTCGCTGGCTCCGGCTTTTTCGAGGCTTCGATCGGGAACAATACCGATCCCGAGTCCAAGGACCGCGCCTTCGCGAAAATACTTCATGACGGTTTTGGCAAAGCAAGCGGGATTGCTTTTTACAAGTATTGCTATGTCGACATCTCTGGAATAACGGACATCAAGAAGATGTTCGCGCATTATCAACAAAACGTCGATAGTCTCAAGGCTCAATACCCGGCAATTAGATTCCTCCACGTCACGGTCCCTCTGACGACGGTGGAACCACCGACAAAAGCCTGGCTCAAGTCGCTTCTCGGTCGGCTCACAGAACGCGAGGTCAACCGGCGGCGAAACGAATTCAACAGGTTGCTAAAGAGCGCCTACAAAGATGATCCCGTTTTCGATCTGGCAGCGATTGAGTCAACGCCTCCGGATGGCAGGCGTTATTCCTTCACCTCGGACAGCCAAGAAGTGTACGCACTCTTTCCGGGCTATGCGACAGATCGCGGCCACCTGAACACACTTGGACGGCACCGTGCGGCCGAAGCCCTCATTGCGTTGCTGGCCAAGCTTTAGAACCGTTCGCCAGACTCATGATGCGACTCTTTCGAACCAGAGTCGCACTTCATTCGCACTCCCAAGGAGGGCATGATGTCTGTTTGCACAACTCCCGCCGCCGACTTGCTGCATATCGATGCGACTGCTGAAACTGGGCGCATAGCAGCAGGTATCCGTGACATAGTGCTGAGACAATTTCGGAAGAAGGGAGCTGTTGTGGCTGTCTCTGGCGGGATCGACAGCAGTGTCGTCGCGGCCCTCTGCGCTCACGCTTTGGGAAAAGAGCGAGTAATCGCGTTATTCCTTCCGGAAACCGATTCTTCACCTGAAAGCCTCCGCCTTGCGTCAATGCTTGTTGACGTTCTCGGCGTTCGCTCCTTCAAAGAAGACATTCGGCCGATCCTGGCCGCTGCGGGTTGCTATCACCGACGTGATGAGGCAATCCGGAGCGTCGTCCCTGAATATGGAGCAGGGTATAAGAGCAAGATCGTATTGCCCAATTTGATCGAGGAAAATCGGTATTCGCTCTTTTCGTTAGTGGTTCAGTCTCCATCCGGAGAAAGTAGGAAAGTGCGACTCACGCTCGATGCGTATTTGGGTATTGTTGCCGCTACCAACTTCAAACAACGAACGCGAAAGATGATGGAGTACTTCTATGCGGACCGATACAACTATGCCGTTGCGGGTACTCCGAACCGTCTGGAATACGATCAGGGTTTCTTCGTCAAGAATGGTGACGGATCTGCAGACTTCAAGCCAATCGCACACCTCTACAAATCGCAGGTTTACCAACTAGCGGCGCACCTTGGAATTCCGGAGGCTATCCGCCATCGACCACCGACCACGGATACCTATTCCATGGAGCAGTCGCAGGAGGAGTTTTACTTCTCAGTACCTTTGGTGAAGATGGATATATGTCTTTACGGAAAAGACAACTCACTCTCGAACAAGGTAGTGGCGGAACTTGCAGGTCTAACGGAAGAACAAGTGCTCCGGGTCTTCGAGGTTATTGAGGCGAAGCGCAGAGTAGCCCATTACTTGCATCACCCGCCAGCACTTGTATGTCCGTTAACCTAAGTTTCATAGGCATCGCTGCCGAGAGCGTCCAACTAGTGGACACGAACCAGAGGGACCATGGTCACCCCAAGATTAAGACGATTCCGCTACTCGCCGGCAAAGGATTGAAGTCGTCATAGAAAATGACGTAAGAATCCGATCCGTTAGTTGGCGCGTTCTGGCACTGCGCTGGTGTGTAGCTCGAACTGCAGATCTTCACAAAATCCACAACCATTGATCCTGGGGAACACCAACTCGTATTCGCGCATGAATTGGAGGTCTGAATTTGCTGGATGTAGAACATGTTTCCACTGATGGCGGTGTTGCACGTTGTTTTCAGCGAACCGTCAATGGAAAGCGTGATTGCGGATGGAGTCCAGTTCATCTGCCAGAGGTGATAATTTTGGTCTAGCTCAGTGGGGCTAGTCCAATCACACCCACCGCCCAGACTGAACCCCGGGTTGGCAACGTGAAACTGCGGGGGGTTCCATTCATCGATGTCGATTTCGGTATAGCCCGATGTTCCGTAATTGGGGCAAGACGGATCGGTTCCGCTCCCTGAGGTATCTCCCGTGTACTTGTTGCTGGTTTGGCAGCCAGACGTTAATAACCAGAACGCAGGCCAAAGAGAGTCGGTCTTGGGAGGAAGTTTCGCGTTGATGAGAACCGTACCGTACTGGAAATTGAACGTGTTCCACTGCAAATCACCAGTAGACCATGGCCATGATGTTGGGGCCGTTCTGATGTTGCCCTGTGTGGCCCCCGGCGTCGCTATGAAATCTCCACAGATGTATGCACTCTGAGTTGTATTAATCGTGACGGCGCTGTTGGCGACCGAGATGGCGGTCGGAACGTTACACTCTGTCTCATTTTGCGTGTACTCTCCGTGCCGTGAAATGACGGTCCAGGCGATGGGATCGTTCACTCCATTGACAATTGCTGTCGTCAATTGTTGGCTCGACGAAATTGCCTGACAGCTCGTATCCAACCAATTCAGTGTATTCCCGCACTGCGCAACGGCAGGAATGCCATTGATGAGAAGCAGAAGCGTCATCTTCATCATGCATTTCATACTGGCTCCCATTCACTTAGGTTGCACCGTAATCGTGAAACTGGTTGATTTCGTCGGATCTGCTGTAGAAGTAGCAACAACCGTCGTCATCTCTGGCGGTGTTCCGTACGGTTCAGCAAATAACCCGGTGCTCGTGATTGAGCCTGCACCAGACGTGACCAGCCAGGTGACCGGTTCATTTGCTTGCAGTTGGATTTGAATCGATGTAGCGGTAATGGCGGGCGCTAACACCTGATTCACTGTGACCACAGCACTCGCCGTCTTGGACATATCTGCTTGAGCTTGGACCTGCACAGTATCGGATTCCGACGTCGAAGGTGCCGTGAATAGTCCCGACTGCGTAATCGTCCCCGTGCCTTGCGTCACCGACCAATAGACTCCACAATTACTGCCGCAATTCTGTACTGAGGCAGTGAACTGCTGTGTTCCGGTTGTCGGGAGTGTGACGCCGGTCGGAGAAATGCTGATGGAAACGGGAGGCGCGGAATTGGTCACGTTGATCGTAGCAGTCGCCTTCTTTGTGAGGTCAGCCTGGGCCTGCACGGTGACTGTGTCTGTCTCGACCGCGTTCGGCGCCGTAAATAATCCTGACTGATTGATGCTGCCGGTTCCTGCCGTCATAGACCAATTTACGCCGCAGTTCGTGCCACAGTTCTGAACGGTGGCGGTGAACTGCTGAGTCGTATTGACCGCAATGCTGGCGCTCGTAGGCGCAATTGCGATCGATACTGCGGGGGTTGTGGAATACGTGATGTTGTCCAGCTCCAGATACCACCCATTCGTGTACTTCACCGTCACGACTGTTGCCGGCTTCACGAAATTGGTCGCGATGAGTGCAGCCGCCCCGCTACTCAATGTGCGTGCGGTAGTTTCCCCTGCGTCAGTAGAGATCGTCAGCGCACCACTTCCGGAACTAGTGCCCGCATTCAGACTGACGAGCACGGATGGGGCGGTAAAACTGAACGTTGCCTGCGTCACTTGACGATTCCAGGACACGCTGATCGTCGTATCCGTAGGCGCACCGGCAATTTCACATCCCCACGGGGAAGAGCCCCAATTGATCCCGCCGAAAATACCTGTCAATGATCCGTTGAGGTTCGGACACGTCGGACTATCGAAATTAATGGTAGTTGTGGTAGCACTCGCAACAACCGTGATGAAGAAGATCAGTGCAGACACCGACAGATCTCTCAACATCTGCCCCTCCCTACTGCTCAGCACCGGGGCCTGCAGTGCTTCAGAGCAGGCTATCCCAGTACCTGTGCCGGGGGCTCAGCGGAGAAGGGAGGCGGGTCCGGGCTCACGGATTTGGGAGTCAGGAGAGGCTCACGGATTTGGCGTGTCGCCTCGTGTCCATCAGCTTGAGAAGCTGGACAAGCTGGGATGCGCGGCGTCCGATAACAGCGCCAAGCCCAGTTCAAATCTTCTGATTTTGGTACATCCGGCTGGATTGTAGACCAAAGTCATGTGGACCCGCAATCTGCCAAAGAATGCCAGAAGCGACTGTCGAGACTGGATGAAGTGAAGGGGTTCCCGAGAACCACTAGTCGTGTTGGCCATTACTGTTGGTTCTTACATGTATGAGTTCGTGACAGGTATGGCAAAGGCTGATCAGATTCAGTTCAGAATCCTCCCCCATCTGACTCCGGAATTGCAAGTGGTGAACTTCCAGATTCGCCATGGCACCACACGACTGACATCGCCAGCCATCGCGGCGCAGCACCTGTCGCCTCAGATTTTCGTAAGCGACAGGATCTAGTCGAAGGCGCTTCCCCCTCCCCCGCTGCGCCTTCATGCCGATTTCTCCATTGCAGTCTCAAGAAACGCCCGCTTCTGTTCCTGACTCAGGAAGTTGAAGAAGCGCTTAAGCGAAAACAAAAGCGTTTCGGGGTCGCCGTTGTCCAGATTTGCTCCCGCCAGGAAGTCTGCGCAGATCATTTCTAAGCAATAGCCGCGTGACCGATCGGAACCGAGCATCAGTGCTGCCATTTCCAGCGCCCGATCGATCACCGCAATCTGGCTCTCGTAGAGCTTGAAGTGAACGATCTCCCAGGGCTCCGTATCCTCCCCGGTCAGTTCCCTCTCGACTTCCCTCTGGAAACGATCCATGGGCAATTCCTTCGCTTTGTGCAACCACATTGCACAATTGAAGCGCTGCCCTCTTTTCCGTGCTACCTTGGCCAACTCCAGCCCCTTCGTCCAGCCGATCTCCTTGAGCTGCCGGCGCGCCTGTAGCGGCAGATTCTCGTGGATGGACATCAGGTAGTACGCCTTCCTCCGCGATTCCGGGAATCTTCTCTCCAAGAACTCGTCGAACGACTTCAATTTCTCCACCCGCCAGTACTGCCCCGCCCGCACCTCGCATAAATAACGCCCAAGTTCGACGAACTTGGTGTCCCGCTCGTTCTCCTTCCTCTGCTCCCATGCCAGGATCTCGTCAATCTTGCCCAGCACGAACTGGGCGCGCTCGTGATTGAGTTTCGGCGGCATGGGCGGGTCCTTAGTAATTAAGCTCGTCAAGCCAACCAAGGTTCTCTGCTCCTGGACGCCGTGTCAGCACGGCATCCGCCATGTCCTGCCGCCCCAGGCAAAGCCCTACGTACGCGCAAGTAGTGCACGGATTCTGCGGAAACCGGATCCCGCTGTGCGGCAGGAACCGTGCCGACTCGATTCGCGCAATCGTGTCTTCCACCAGTCGGCCGAACTCTTGCCGTTGCTCGTCCGCAATGGTTGTGCGTAGATACTGAACTTCAACAATTCGTTTGCGCACGAAAACGACTTGCGCCACATCGGAGATCCCGGTGATCCAGGAATAACAAACCATCTGCGGATCAAGCGCCAGCAGCCCGTTCGGTTCTTCGGCATACCGGCAAGAGGACGTTTTCCACTCCAATAAATATCTCGCGCCATCCAGAAACCCGATCCCATCCACAAAGGCAACGAATTCGTTGCGCCCGATCGGACGGGTAAATTTGATTTGGAGATTCTGGCGTGGCTGAGGAACCTCGACCCGGTTGTCCTGGCAAAAACGCGTGAGCAGCATGATTCCCTGCTCCAGCATGCGGTCCCAGGTGTCGCGATTCGAGAACTGCAGATCCTGATCCTTGCAAACGGACCATTCCCGGAAGAACGCATCGCCCGGGTCCTCACGACGGAAGTACGCACCCAGAGCGATTTCGAACGCACGACCGAAGAGCATGCCGGCACGTGTGTCCTTTTCCTTCCAGCCGTCGAGATAGCGGTGGCGGTAGCGCCGCGGACATGCCAGGTACTGACTGATCTGCGTATAGCTGTAGGTCATCAGGATGCCTGTGCGTCCAGATTGGCCGGGGAAAGCTCTTCCCAGCGACTCGTGGGAGCAAATCCATCGAACCGTACCAGAGGGATGCCGTCATACACTACGTGACTGACCTTGACGACACCTTGCAGGCCCACCAGCCGGCGTTCGTCGACTTCATCGCGGTCCAGTGATTCAGTGTCATAACCGAAGTCCCGCAGGAACCAGTTCAGCTTCCACAGCGCTTTGGGATTGCAGTAAATGCGGCTG
>Ga0335069_10001070_pt1 | contig 44193 bp, 27 predicted proteins | sample Lox_Sample_11_FD_206714 | JGI IMG/M metagenome (GOLD analysis project Ga0335069, IMG submission 206714) | Soil microbial communities from Loxahatchee National Wildlife Refuge, Florida, United States - Lox_Sample_1.1 | ecosystem: Environmental > Terrestrial > Soil > Wetlands | place: USA...
CCGGGTTCGCACGTAGCCGGCGTCCGCCTGACCCAGAGCGAGAGTGACGAGGAGCAGGAGAGGGCCGCTCATCGACCCTCCTCCACCTGCGCCCGGAGCCGGGCCAGCGAAATTGTCGTCCTGGGGCCGACGACACCGCCGGGAGGAGCCACGAGGTCCAGGCCCTCCAGCGAGGCAGGAAATGCCTCGGCGTCGGGCCGGCGCGAGATGCGGTACACGCCCTGGGCCAGGCCCACCACGCGGTGGTATGGGCCGCTCCTCGCGAGGAAGAGGACCACCTCCTCACCCGGCGCGAGTGGTGCCACACCGGCGACCTGCTGCACGAGACCGTCCCGCGCGCCTCCGGGCTGGAGCACGGTGAGGCGGCCCGCGGCAAGTCCCTTCCAGCTCTCCAGCACCTCGAGGTCGACGCGGGTGACGATCCGCCGGTGGTCTCCGCTCCACTCCGCGCGGGAGGAGGCCACCCGGGCCCTGACCACCTCGGAGGAGGCGGCGGTGAGCGCCGAGACATCCATGGCGAGGGCGCTGCTGGCCGCCGCGTCCGTCGCGCCGACGAGCAGGAGGAGGGCTGCGAGTCTCATGGCCCGACCGTAGTGGGGCGAGCCCTGACGCGGGTCAGACTTCCCGGTGAAGATTGTGGGACGACCGGATGGTCCGCCGCCGTGACTCGATGGCTTTCCCGGAAACGCTCAGCGGATGAAGTAGCCCACCACGCGCAACTTTCCCTTCTCGTCCACCAGCGTCACCTCCTCGGCGACCGAGCTCTTCTTCTCGAACTTGCTCTGGTAGCTGAGCACCCAGTAAGTCCCTTGCGGCGAACCGGGGACGGAGTCCGCGACCCGTGAGGCGGTCAGCTCTCGCTTCACCAGCTTGCCCAGCGGGCGGCGGACGCTCGCGCCATTCCGCTCCCAGAGGTCCTTGCGCAGACCGGTCTTGAACCAGGTGGCCGATTGCTCCCAGGCAGCCCCGAACTGGTCCGAATCGACCAGCTTCAGCCAGGAGTCGGCGATCTTGATGGCGCTCTTGCGCCCCTGGTCACCGCGGAGCTGGCTGGAAGCGGACTTCGGGGCGGCGGCCTGGGCAGGCAGCGGGGCGGAGGGCCCGGCATCGGTCGGCGCAGACGCGAGGGTCAGGAGGATCAATGCAGAGAGGATCATGCGCCGATGATGCCGCAGCCGGCGCGGGCGGCCGAGCCCGATCAGCTGCGCGCGGGCGGCCGCCTGCGCGGGCGGCCGCGGCGCAACGTCGTGCCTGCGCGGCGCAACGTGCTGAGAATCGTCGGAAGGGCGGCCTTGTACTTCCGGGCAAGCTGCGCGCTCGTCGCGCCGCGCTCGTACTCCCGGCGCAGGGCGACGGCCTGGGAATCATCGAACCGGGTAGGCGCGCCCCGGCGGCTGCCGGATCCCGCCCGGGCGTGCGCCTCGCGCACCATACGGCCCGCGAGGGTCCCGGGAGCGCGCAACGTGCCACGGAGCGCTCCGGTGATGCTCTCCAGGCGCCGCTCGAGCATCTCGTTCCGTTCCGCGATGCGTTCGATCTCTCGCGTCAGCTCTCGAAGAATGCGCTTCAACTTGGCCATCTTGCCCTGCGATCCTCGTGCCGGAGGCGTTCCGACCACCTGAACAGTGTAGCCCTTCGTTCCATCGGGCGTAACGAGACCGTCGCCGAGATGCCCCAGGCATGTTGGTTGCGCCACCAAGTCAATGGGAGGCTGAAAAGTCATGGAAAACCGGTGCCTTCCAGCGAGGTAACGGTGCTCAGCGCTGAGCCGTTCGATTGAGCTGACGGTCGATCGCGCTCTTGAACTGCTCGAAGGGCGCCGCCCCGGCGAGGCGCTCGCCATTGATGAAGAACGTGGGGGTTCCGGCCGAGCCGAGCAATCCCCCCAGCTGGGCATCCTCCAGCACCCGGGCGCGGGTCCTCGGGTCTTGCAGCGCGCCCCGGAACTTGCCGAGGTCGAGCCCGAGCTCTCCGGCCCACCGCTCGTACGCCTCGGCGGACAGGGCGGACTGGTTGGCGAACATCTTGTCGTGCATCTGCCAGAACTTGCCCTGCTGCCTCGCTGCCTCGGCGGCGATCGCCGCCGGGAGGGCATTGGGGTGGATGGACAGCGGCTGGTGCTTCCACACGAAGCGGACCTTGTCGCCGTACTCCTTCGACACCCGGGCCAGGGTCGGCTCCACCATCGCGCAGAAAGGACACTGGAAGTCCGAGAAGCTCACCACCGTCACCGGCGCCGACGGGTTGCCCCGGGCAGGGTCGTCGGGTCGGATGCTCACTCCCAGGGTCGTGCCTGCGGCTGGCTTGGCGGCGACCACGCTCTTCAGATTCTCGTCGCAGACCCGTTCGTAGAAACCGGCGTCGAGCCTGGCCCCGGAGGCGAGCAAGGCATTGGCCCGGGCGAGCTCTGCATCCACCAGCTGCTTCAGCTCCTCCAAGGGTTTCGCTCCCACGGACTGCTTGCAGTTCACGAACATCGTGGGCGTCCCCGTCGCTCCCACGGAGGTCGCCAGCTTCGAGTCCTCGTCGATGCGCTCACGCGCCTTGCTCGAGGCGAGCGACGCGCGAAAGCGCGGCAGGTCGAGCTTGAGCTGGGTGGCCCACACCTCGTACTTCGCCGGACTCAGCTCCTGCTGGGCGGCGAACATGAGGTCATGCATCTGCCAGAACTTCCCCTGCTCCCGGGCAGCCTCCGCGGCCAGCGCGGCGGGCCGGGCATTGGGGTGGAAGGGCAGTGGCTGGTGCTTCCAGACGATCCGGACGTCCTTTCCGTAGGTGTCCTGGAGCTGCTTCAGCGTCGGCTCGACGCGCGCGCAGAACGGGCACTGAAAATCCGAGAAGAGAGCGATGGTGACCTTCGCCAGCGCGGGTCCGCGCACCGGATCGTCCGGCCGGAGCGGGATCTTGCTCGCGGCGGGCGGTGCGGGCGGCGGCGGTGGCGCGCTGGTGGCTCCGTTCTCGATGATCGCCGCATAGAGAGCCTTGGGTGACGTCCCGGAGCGGACGCGCTCGTCCGCCTTCCGGAGCTCCTCGTCCACGATCGCCTTGAAGCCCTCGAGCGTCTGGGCGCCGACCAGCAGCCGACCGTTGACGAAGAACGACGGAGTCGCCGCGGCGCCGAGCTTGACGACCAGAGTCTGGTCGCGGGCGATGCGAGCGTCGTGGGCTCCTGACTCGAGGCCCGCCCGGAACTTGGATACGTCCAGGCCCAGCTTGCCCGCCGCGGCCTCCAGATTCGGGCGGTCCAGCGCCGGAGAGAGCTCGAAGAGCGCGTCGTGCATCTCCCAGAACTTCGCCGGGCCTCCCTGAACACGGGCCTCCTCGGCGGCGACCGCCGCGAGGTGCGCGCGGTCGTGGAAGGAGAGGGGATTGTGCTTGAAGACCAGCCGGACCTTCCCCGGATACGCCTTCTGCAGCTCCTTCAGGACCGGCGCCGTCCGCTTGCAGAAGGGACACTGGAAGTCCGAGGACTCGACGATGGTGACCAGGGCGTCGTCCGGTCCGAGCAACGGGGAGTCGTCCACCGGAACCCGGTAGACGGGGTTCGCCGCGTCGGGAGCACGAGCGGAGGGCGGACCCACCGGGGCTGGGCTGCCGCCTCCGGCCACCCGCGTCGTGCTGCTTCGCCCGATGACGACGCCGAGGCCGAGCCCGAGAACCAGGAGCCCGGCAGCCCACAACGATTTCCGCATGTTCGCTCCCGCAGCCATGGAACCTCCAGCGCTCGCACACACCCAGTCGGTGCACAAGTGAGGGCTCTGCAACGAATCGAGGGCGGGTGGGACGCGGTGGAGACCAATGTTGCACCCCCCGCGTCGCGGGGAACGGCTGGAACGAAAAACAGCAAACTTTCTCTCTAGATTCTGAGCAGCTGGTTCTTTTTGTTCGGGGAAACTCGCCGGGAAAGCGTCACCACAACGTCGCTACCCCGGCCGACCAGCGAGCAGGTACACGCCCGACCGCGTCCAGGGACACCTGTCGCAGGTCCAGGGCCGCAAAACACCGTCTGCGAGGTACACATGCTCAGAAAAGCTGCAACACCGGGAGTCCTCGGAACACTCCTGGTCATCTCCCTGGGAGCTAGCGCTCCAGCCCGGGCGCAGGACTGTACGACCAACCCTGCTCCGTCGGCGACCTGCTTTCACTTCAAGGGCTCGGACACGTTGTTCGACGTGATCTCCGACGGCATCACCCAGGCGCGCGCCTTGACGACCGACCCGGTCACGTCCGCCGCCGCCAAGAAGCTCATCTACGACGGCACGGGCTCGGGCAACGCCGCCAGCCAGATGGAGTTCTCGAGCGACCCCGCTCACCTCGGCGTCCAGTCGATCGGTCCGATGTCCCGGAACTTCCGGCCAAACGAGATCGATTCCGCGGCCACGAACCCCGCCTACGTTCAGCGCGACGCCACGCATTCGAGCGCCGCCGGCCACGTCGCCTGGGCCCCGCAGCCCGTCAACGTGCTTGGGCTGGACGCGGCGGTCTTCGTGTTCAAGAGCAACTCCTCGTGCTTCGATCTGACCTTCGGAAAGTTCACCGACGCCAACGCGACCCCGGTCTCCGTCGACCGGGCGAACATCAACGACAAGCCCACCCTTCTCCCGCTCGCCTTCGGCAACGGGGGCGCGTGGAACAACGCCGCGCCCGCCGCCAACTACCGCAACCAGATGAGCCTCCTCCTCGCGGGGAGGGACGGCTCCGGGTCGATCGCCGCCTGCTCCGCTCCGGAGCGCATCCAGGCGCTCGTCGACTTGAAGAACTGCCTCGGTACCAGTTCTCCGGTCCAGCACCTCTACCGGCGCGACGACAACTCGGGCACCACCGACACCATCCGCGATCGCATCATGGTGGTGAACAGCCAAGTGACCCCGGCCCCAGATCCTCGCTACCCCTTCGTCGGCGGTCGGTTCTGCAATGGCCGCGCCATCGGCGGCATCGACGGTTCGGTCTCCAAGTCGGGGTTCTGCTCGGGGTCCCGAGCCCAGTGCACCACGGACGCGAACTGCCCAACGGGCCAGGTGTGCCAGTTCAACCTGAACAACCAGGACTACGACCCCGTCCGCCGCGACTGCATCGCTGCCGATGGGACCCACGCTCCCACCACCTGCACCAACGTCCTCACCGGCGCGAACTGCGCCGCGGGCGACGCCAACTGCACGCAGGGCTTCGTGGTGGCGCTCTCGGACACGGACCCGGGTGGCCCGACCGACATCACCACTTCCATCGCTGCGCGCGTGAAGAACGACCCGGACGGGACCACCATCGGCTACGCCGGTCGTGAGGCGATCACGGGCAACAAGGGCACCAGGGGCCCGAGCATCCGTGGCAACAAGCCGAACAACAACAACGTCCGGAAGGATGCCTACCTCCTCTCACGCCGTCTGTTCCTCCAGAACGGCTTCATCGCGACCAGCACCCCCGACGTGGACCAGATCGATGACCTGGGTGGGACCAGGTTCGGACTGACCGGACAGGGCGCCGCCCAGCGCGACGCAGAACAGGCGTTCTTCAACTGGATCACCAACCCGGGCATCGCCGATTCGCTCATCGCCAACCGCGGTTTCGTGCCCTGCAGCGACGACGGCACGCCCCACGACCTCCTGCCCAACAACCTCTGCAGCACCCAGCCGGCCGCTCCCCCGGCAACGCTGGGCAACCTGTTCCCCAGCGACGTCAGCGGCGGCACCACCTCGCAGGCCATCCCGCTTCCGAGCTCGGGCGTCATCGCCTGCACCTCGGGCTCCTGCATCAGCACCGCGACGGCGTGCACCGCGAGCTTCTGTCCCGCGGCGAACGGCCGGCCGGCGAACGCGGCCTGCTCGCAGAACAGCGATTGCGCCAGCAATAGCTGCACCGACGTGCTCGGGATCGGCCTGCCGAACGGCGAGGGCCTGCTCTGCAACTAAGAAAAGACAAATAGTAAGTAAAAACAAATTGAACTGAAGTAGAGTTGATCCAAACGACTTAGGGAGAAAACAATTCATGCATCTCTTGACATCGAGGGTACGCACCCTCGCGCTGGCCGTCTCGATGCTGACGGTAGCGTTCGGTGCGGGCTGTAACAACGCCAAGAACGACGGTCCAAAGTCCGCGAACGCCAAGATCTCGGTCTCGGGCGCCGCGGTTCAGTCTGACATCCAGAGCATCCAGATCAGCATCACCGACTCCGCTCCCCCGGCTGCGCCCAGCGCCGGATTCCCCATCGTGGCCTTGCTGACCAAGGCTCCGGCCGGCAACGTCTGGACCGCCAACGTCACCGGCATCCCGGCCAACCCGGCGCCTGGCAGCACTCGGTACTTCCAGGCCACGGCCTACGCCGGACCGAACGCCACCGGTGCCGTGCTCTACCAGGGCACGACTCCGGCCACCGTGATCGCCGGTCAGACCGCGCAGGTCACCATCCTGCTCCAGGAGGTGAACCCGCCTGCCGGCCCATCCAACTACGCGCCGGTCATCGACTCGGTGACCTCGAGCGCCGCGTACCTCCTCCCGGGCCAGGGCGGCTCGTTCACCGTCACCGCCCACGACCCGGACAACGCGTCGCACCTGAACCGCCCGCAGTTCAACGGTGAGCCACTCGCCTACGCCTGGTCCGCGACCTGCGACAACGGGACGCTGACCATCGCTTCGCCCACCTCGGCGACGACCGCCTTCACCGCTCCGAGCGTCAACAGCGCGATCTGCACCGTGGCGATCAAAGTGTCCGAGACTGCGCTGGCCAGCAACTCGTCGGTGACCACCTACTTCACGGTGACCGTGAACGGGAACTTCGGCAACGCCCAGATCTTCGCGTTCCCGAACAGCTCGCCCATCGTCACCGTCCGCGGTGACTTCCGGTACTACTTCTTCAGCGATACCGCCCCCGGCGGCATCCCCGCGCAGCAGGGCGACCTGTTCTTCACCGCCACTGACCCCGACGGCGACAACGTTCGCTTCGACCTGTCCGGCATCTGCAGCGACTCCGGCTTCGACGGCGCGGGCCTGCTCTCGGTCGGCGCGGTTCCGATCAACCCTGCCAACTTCTCGGCCATCACCTCCAGCACGAACACCGGCACGGGGAGCGGCACGCCCCCGGCGAGCGCGTACTCCTTCAACCCGTTCTTCGGGTACAACACTGGCACTCGGTACGCCGATCCGAACGCCAGCTGCCAGTTCAAGATCCTGGTCAGCGACCTCTGCACCAACGGCGACTGCGGTCCGGCGGGCAGCCAGGGCGCCAAGACCGACGGGGCTGACCGGGGTGGCGTCACCACCGGCTTCCTGAACGCCAGCGCCCCCAAGCAGCCGAAGCGGGCCCCGACCATCGTTCGCGTCGTCGTCCCGAACCAGGACGGCGGCGACGTCGGCGGCACCCCGAACACCTGGGATCCGAGGAAGTTCGTCATCGTTCAGCCGGGGGTGCAGATCCACCTCTCGCTCGACGCCGAGGACACTTTCGAGGCCGGTCCGCTGACCATCGGCGGCGTCTGCAACGTCGGCGCCGGGGCGACCTTCAGCACCACCACCCCGGGTGGCCCGAAGACCCTGCACTGGGAGGGTGGCTACACCCCGCCAGCGACTCTGGTGGCGGACATGAACTGCGTCGTCACCGTCACCTCCACCGCCTCGGGTCTCGGTACTTCCACGACGATCCGCTTCGCGGGCAGCGATCCCTGCGTCGGTGCGGCCGACGGGACGTCCTGCGACGACCACAACTCCTGCACCGTGGGCGAGGCCTGCCACGGCGGCGTGTGCACCGTTCCGACTGGCACGTTCAACGTCAACAACGGCGCCACCGCCCCGACCACCGGCGTGAGTGGAACCGCCGCCTGTGTCGTCCCGAACGCAACCACCACCGGCCAGTGCAAGGTGGCGGGCACGTGCAACGCGAACACCGGCACCTGCTCGGATCCGAATGCCAACAACAACACCGCCTGCAACGCGGACTCCAGCGGCTGCACCGTGGGTGACTCCTGCCAGGCTGGCGTCTGCACCGCGGGCGGCGCTCCGACCTCCTGCCCGAACCCGGCTCCGAACACCTTCTGCTACAACACCAGCGCGAGCCCGGGCTCGATCTGCTCCTCCACGGGCAACAACTCGTACACCTGCAACTGGCCAGTGACCACCAGTGCGACCTGCACCGCGGCCAACGCCACGACCAAGTGCAACGGGACGGTGCCCTTCCTGAGCTTCGCCTGCGACGGCACCGGCGCCTGCGTGGGCTCGGGGACTGGCAGCTGCGCCAGCGGCCAGTGCAGCAGCGGCGGAACCTGCAACTCGGCGAGCGGTCAGTGCAGCGGCGGCACCCCCGTCGCGGCTGGCACCCTCTGTGACCTCGACGGCACCAACTGCACCGTCGATAAGTGCGACGGCGCGGGGAACTGCGTGTTCAATATGCAGGCCTGCCCTGCCGGCCAGAGTTGCACGCCGACCACTCCTCCCGCTGCTCCCATCTGCACCGCTCCGAAGCCGGTCGTCAGCTCGGCCATCGCCGTGAACTTCTCGCCGCCCTCCGGCATCGGGATGGACACCGCGGGCAACACCTACCTCGGCACGACCATCTTCGCGACCATTCCGGTCAGCTCGGTCGACTTCGGCGGTGGGCACACGGTCACCTCCGGCGGCGACTCGGACATCGCCATCGCCAAGTACGACGTCAACGGGAACAACGTCTGGGCAGTTGGCTTCGGTGACGGCGCCGCTCCTACCGGTGGCAACCCGCAGACGGCCAACGCCGCGGTCGCGACCAAGAACGGGAGCGTCGTGTTCTACGGCCGGTCGACCGGTTCGCTGACCATCGGAAACTCGTTCAGCAGCACCAATGAGTCCGACTACATCGCGGCGGTCCGGAGCACGGACGGCGGCGGGGTGTGGGGCAAGATCCTCGACACCGGCGGCGGCGTCGTTCTGGCCATCGCCTCGAACCCGAACCACGCCAGCAACCGCGTCGCGATCTGCGGCCGGACTCCGGGCGCCGCGGGCATCGTCACCCCGGCTCCGACCAATGCGGGCGCGACCGACCTCTTCGTTGCTGTCTACGATGGGGCCACCGGCAACCAGGTGTGGGCGAAGCAGTTCGGTGGCACAGGGAACGAGCTCTGCCGCGCTCTGGCGGTGGACGACTCCGGGAACGTTTACGCGGGAGGCTGGTTCGACAGCGCCACGCTCGCCTTCGGGAGCACTACCCTCACTGGCCCTGGCACCACCAGCCGCCAGTTCATCTGGCTCGCGAAGTTCGACGGAAGCAACGGCACGCCGTCCGGTGCGGCCTCGTTCAACGGGACGGCAGGCAACGCGGTGCCGTTCACGCTGGGCGTGGATCCGACCGGCGCGGTCCTGGTCGCCGGTACGTTCAGCACCAACGTGACCTTCGGGACCACCACCCTGACCAGCGCTGGAAGCACGGACGTCTTCATCGCCAAGCTGAGCGCCGCCCTGGCTCCGTCCTGGGCGGTCCGGCTGGGTGCGCCGACTGCCGATGCTCCCTCGGGCATCGCGTCCACCTCGTCCGGCGACGTGGTGGTGTCCGGCTTCTTCCGCGGCACGACCACCGGCGTGGCGGCGATCACTTCGGCGAGTACGACCGCGACCGACGCCTTCGTGCTCAAGCTGGACGGGATCAGTGGCGGCCTTCAGGACGCGAAGGCCTACGGCGACACCGCGACCCAGAGCGCGGACTCGCTGGCGGTCAACCGCTTCGGAACCGTAACCGATCAGTTCGCCATCTGCGGTACGTTGAACGGGTCGATCACGTTCCCTGCGGTCCCGCCCACGGTGCCGAGCGCGATCACCATCACCTCGCCGGTCGGTACGCAGGGCTTCCTGGCCTTCGGGAAGAATCTGTAACCTAAAGGACCAGGATTCCTGAACTGATGTCCGGGGCCGTCCGTGGCTGCGCCGCACGGACGGCCCTTCCTTTTCCCCGCGGGGGGAGTGAGCAGAAATGTCACCGGAAATCCCTCGGCAAGCGCCCCCCGATCTGCCAAGGAACGCCTTTCGACAGCACTGGCATGATTCGTCGGCGCCTGCCCCTCCCGGGAGCTCTCCTCGTCCTCTCCGCCGGCCTCGGCGCTTGCCTCGACAGCACCCCGGGGAGCGGAGTGCAATTCGGGTTCGATCGCTGTGCGCGCGTCGAGTGCACCGCGGTGGACGTCTGCCACCTTCCGGGGACCTGCGACCCGAACAGCGGGCAGTGCACTTCGCCGGAGAAGAGCTGCCCCTCGGGGCAGGCGTGCGACCTGATCGACGGTGCCTGCAAGTACACCTGCTCCGACGCGTCCTGCGTGCCGTCGGACCGCTGTCACCTCGCCGGGCCCTGCAGTCCCCTGACGGGCCGTTGCGCCCCGGAGACTGCCAAGACCTGTGCGGCCGGAACGGTCTGCGACGCGACGGATGGCGTCTGCCGCGGAAGCTGCTCGAACGTCGTCTGCCCCGTCTCGGACGCCTGCCACCTTCCGGGAACCTGCGACCCTGCCAGCGGCCAGTGCTCGCCCCAGTCGCCCAAGGTCTGCGCGCCGGGGCTCGTCTGTGACCTCGCCACCGGGAACTGCCGGGACCTCTGTGCGGGCGTGGTCTGCACGGCGAGCGACCTCTGCCACTTGCCCGGAACGTGCGCGCCGTCGACCGGCAGCTGCTCCCCCGAGACACCGCGGACATGCCCGTCGGACCAGGCGTGCGACCTGGCCGACGGCCAGTGCAAGGACCTCTGCGCGACGGTGAGCTGCCCACCCGAGCAGTCGTGTGACCCGGCGACCGGGAGCTGCCGGGCCGTCTTCACGGTTCCCACCCCCGTGGCCGGACGGGTCTTCGAGCTCACGCCACCCTGCGGCGTGGCGATCGATGTGGCGGGTCAGAGCTACGTCGCCTGTACCGTGTTCGCCCCGACCATCATCGACTTCGACGGGCACATCGTCACCTCCACGGGCGGCGCGAACGATCCCGACGCGGTGGTGGCGCGGTTCGACGCGGCGGGGCACGCCACCTGGGCGTTCGGTTTCGGCGACGGTCCGCCTCCCAGCGGTGGCAACCCGCAGAGTGCCAGCGGCGCATCCGTGACCAGGAACGGGAACGTCGTCTTCTATGGTCGATCAGTCGGTACGATGACCATCGGAAATGCGTTCGGGAGCACGAACGAATCCGACTACATCGCCGCGTTGAGGGGCTCGGACGGCACCGGGGTCTGGGGCAAGAGCCTGGACACCGGCGGCGGCGTCGTTCTGGCCATCGCCGCGAACCCGAACCAGGCCAGCAACCGCGTCGCGATCTGCGGCAGGACTCCAGGCGTGGCGGGTATCGTCTCCCCGCGTCCGGCCAACGCCGGCGCGACCGACCTCTTCATCGCGGTCTACGACTCGGGCACCGGGGCCCAGGTCTGGGCGAAGCAGTTCGGCTCTAACGGGAACGAGCTCTGCCGTGCCCTGGTGGTGGACGACTCCGGGGACGTTTACGCGGGTGGCTGGTTCGACAGCGCCTCGCTCGCCTTCGGGACCACCATGCTCACCGGGCCCGGCACCACCAGCCGCCAGTTCATCTGGCTCGCGAAGTTCGACGGAAGCAACGGCACTCCGCTCACCGCAGTGGCGTTCAAGGGCACGGCAGGCAATGCGGTGCCGTTCTCGCTGGCCGTCGATGCCGCCGGTGCACCGCTGGTCGTGGGCACCTTCAGCACCAACGTGACCATCGGCTCGACCCTCACCAGCGCCGGAAGCACCGACATCTTCATTGCCAAGCTCACCGCCGGTCTGGCTCCGACCTGGGCCGTCCGGATCGGCTCGCCCTCGGCGGACACTCCGTCGGGTGTCGCCGCGACCTCGGTCGGCGACGTGATGGTGTCCGGCTCCTTCCGCGGAACGACCACTGGCCTGGCGGCGCTCACCTCGGCGAGCCCCAGCGCGACGGACGCCTTCGTTCTCAAGCTGGACGGGACCACGGGCGGCCTCCAGGATGCGAAGGCCTACGGCGACACCGCGATCCAGACCGCCGATTCGCTGGCCGTCAACCGATTCGGCGGCGACCAGGTCTCGGTGACCGGAACGGTGAACGGCTCCATCGTTCTCCCCTCGCCGGTCGGGACGCTCACCGCGCCGCCGGGAATTGCCGCGACGTACCTGCTCGGGGAGAACCTCCAGTGAGAGTCTCGAAGGCGGCGAGCGGGCGCTGGCGCCCGCTCCGGATCGCGGTGCTGGCATGCCTTCTGGGCTCCGGGCTCGCCCTCGGGGAGAACCCGCTGCGCCGGGCAGGGGTGACGACGGGAACGGCGGGGGCCCCGGTCGATCCGGCGGTGGCCGCCAACCAGGCCCAGGCCCAGGCGGCCGCGCTGGCCCGACAGGCGGAGAGTCCGCTGCGCAGGGCGCTCGACGCGGTCCGCGCCTTCCAGGCCAGTCAGCTTGCGGCGCGTTCGGCAGCCCAGAGCCTCCCCGGCTCCGTTCCGAACGGAGTCGGAACCGGGGCGCTGGACATCGATCCCAGCGGGCCCCGGATCGGGGCGACGCTCCAGACCCCGACGATCGAGGCGGGTCGTACCGAGGTCACGGTCACGCAGGACAGCGAGCGCGCGGTCCTCACCTGGAGGACCTTCAATGTCGGCAGCCAGACCGATCTCTACTTCGACCAGCGGGCCGGGGGGGACAGCGCCAGCAACTGGGCGATCCTCAATCGGGTCAACGACCCGGGCGCCAGGCCGAGTCAGATCCTCGGCAGCATCAAGTCCGAGGGGCAGGTCTACGTCATCAACCGGAACGGCGTGGTCTTCGGCGGGACCGCGCAGATCAACGTGGGCACTCTGGTCGTCTCCGGGCTGGACATCGCCGGGACGCTGGCGGGACAGCCCATCACCACCGATGCGCAGCGGAACGCGCGCTTCCTCCAGGGCACCCTGTACGACCTGACCCTCGCCGGAACGGGGAATGTCACGGTCGAGCGGGGAGCGGATCTCGCCGCCCCGGGAGGGCGGATCGCGCTCTTCGGACTCCAGGTGGTGAACTCGGGCACCCTCGAGGCGCCGGATGGTCAGGTGTTCCTGGCTGCCGGGAGCAGCGCCCAGCTGCAGCCGCCGCAGGATCTCTCGGCAATCCGCGGGCTCAGGCCTCCCATCGCGTCCCCAGGAGGCAGCGCCCAGGTCCCCCCGTCGTACACGGTCGTGAGCGGCGATGGCGTGGCCGACAACGAGGGACTCATCTCCACGCCCCGGGGCAACATCACCCTGGTCGGGGGACTGACCGCACAGAACGGCATGCTCAGCGCGACGACGGGTGCCCAGGCCAACGGATCCATCGTCGTCGGCGCTGACGGGTTCGTGACCACCTTTGGCACGGGGAGCGTGACCCAGATCCTCCCCGACGTGGGCGGGAAGAAAGTGATCGGCACGGTCGACTTCAAGCCGTCGAACGTTCAGATCCTTGGCGACCAGATCATCCTCTACTCGGGTGCTTCGGTCTACGTCCCCGGGGGGCAGGTCAGCCTCTCGGCGGTCATGAGCAGCCAGGACCCGCTCCGCCCGGGTGTGGATGACACGCGCATCTACGTGGCGCCCGACGCACGGGTCGACGTCTCGGGGTTGCAGGACGTGGAGATCGCCATGGCCCAGAACAGCATCAAGGCCGAGCTACGGGCGAACGAACTCCGCGACAATCCGCTGCTCCGGGACAATCCGGCGATCCGCAGCAAGACCATCTACTTCGACGGGCGGCTCGGCGTGAACCCAGGCGTGGCGGACGTCTCCGGGTACTACGACCTCGTCGAGCACGACGTGACCGAGCTGATGACGGCGGGTGGCTCGGTGACGCTGAGGGCGAACGAGATCATCCTCCGCAAGGGGTCCACGATCGACCTGTCCGGCGGGTCGCTCAAGTACCTCGACGGGTACATCCGGGAGTCCGTGCTGGTCGACCCCAGCGGCAAGAGGGTGCCGATCGACCGAGCGGTGCCGGGGGTGGCTTACGTTGGCATCGGTGATGCCTTCCAGGTCATCCACGAGAGGTGGGGGGTCACCGAGACCTTCAGCGCGCCGCTCACCGGCGCCGCCGCTCAGTTCGTCCCGGGGTATACGCAGGGCGCCAGTGCCGGAAGCCTGAGCCTGGGCACCAACGCGCCCAACTGGTTCGCCCCGCCGGCAGATCGACCCCGGCCCGCGTCCCCGTCCGCCTCGGGTGCGGTCCGCATCCTGGAAGGCAGCGTCGTCGCCACGACGGTGGTGGGGCCCAACCAGACGGCCCTGCCCACCGGCTCGACCGATCCCACCAAGGTCTGGCAGGAGCGTCCCCAGGGAGCCACCCTCGCACTGTCGAACGCTGCAGACGTGATGATCGGAGGTGCGCCGGCTCCGCTCGCGGACGGATTCGGTCCGGCCACGTCCGTTGATCCTTCGCTCCGCTACCGGATGCAGCTGCCGGCCAGCTGGTTCGATGGGCACACCTTTCAGAAGGTCACCATCGCCAGCGGGTTCGATCCAGACGAGGTCGCGCAGGGCAACCAGGCCCGTGGCGACAGCAACCGTGCGCCGGGAGGGCACCTGACCATCGGCCAGGGCGTCGTGGTGAACCTCGGTGACGGGGGAGCATTCACCTTCAGCGGGAAGAGCGCGGAGATCGCGGGGACGATCCTCGCGCCCGGTGGGCGGGTGAGCCTCCTGGCGGACCAACTCGAGACTCCGGACAGCTCCGAGGCGGGCCGGGTGCCCACGGTGCACCTCGGCTCCACCGGCTCCATCGACCTCGCCGGCCGCTTGGTGCAGGCGGGTCAGCCCGGCGACTCCCTCGCCACGTCGGGCGGAACCGTCTCGCTCGCCGGTTCGCGGCTCCTGCTCGACCCGGGATCATCGCTGGACGTCTCGGGTGGTGCCACGATCGATCCCACGGGGACCAAGGTCACGGCCGGAGCGGCCGGGTCCATTGCGCTCGACGTGACGCGGACGCCGCGACCCGAGGGAGGTAGCCCCTCCGACCCCCTTCCCACCTACTCCGGGACCCTGGTGCTCGGCGGGTCACTCCGCGGATACGGGCTCGCCCGGGGGGGCACTCTCACTCTGGTCACCGGGGACGATCTGTTCCTCGGCAGCTCGGTCCCGAGCAACGACACGAGCTCGACGGCCCGGCTCATCGTCCCCGCCTTCTTCCGCAGCGGAGGCTTTTCCAGCTACGGGCTGACGGGCCGAACGGTCACCATCGGCGACGGGGTGGTGCTCGCTCCCTCCGCAGAGCTCCTGGTCCTGCCGGCGAATCCGTCCGGCGCGAGCGGGAGCGTGCCCCTCGACGTGCTCGCCGCCCGGGCCGAGCCGGACCCACGGTTCCGGCCGGCGGGGCAGCTCAAGCTCGGCAGCCTGACCGGGGACATCGTCGTCGGGGCCGGCGCGGAGGTGCACCTGGCGCCCGGGTCGACGCTCCAGCTGACCTCGGCGCGTTCCGTCCGGCTGGACGGAACCATTGACATCCCGGGAGGCACGGTGGCCCTGACGACGGTCTCCGGCGATCTGACGCTCGGCGCGACCTCGTCCATCCTCGTCCCCGGCTACGCTCGGGAGACTCTGACCTCCGGCAACGTCATTCGCCGCAGCATCGAGGCGGGTGGGACCGTCACCCTGACCGTGGCCGGGGGCGACCTTCGCATCGTCCCCGGGGCCACCATCGACGCGAGCGGGATGCAGGGAATGGCCGACCTTCTCGCCGGGGGCGGAACGGGGGCGAGCCGGTACGAGGCGGTACCGGTCGATGGAGATGCGGGGTCGATCACCGTCCTCGCGCCCGGCGGGCTCGTTTCGGGGAATCTCCGCCTCGAGGCTGGCGGCAGCGCCGGCCGCGGGGGCTCGCTCGTCGTCGATGCCTCGCGCAGCAACGGAACGCTGACCGTCGTCCCGAGTGATTCCAGTGCCGGTCCGCCCGGGGGGTTCACCGTCGTCGCGGACAGCATCAACCGCTCGGGAGCAGACGAGGTCACGCTCCAGGTCGTGGGGCCGGACTCGACCAGCTTCGGGAACACGAACGCCGTGGTGTTCGACGGCAACGTCTCTCTCCGCAGCGGGCGTTCGCTGACCCTCCTGTCACCGATCCTGGGGACGACTGGACCCGGCGCGCAGGTCACTCTCTCCTCGCCTTATGTCCTGCTCCAGGGGAGTGACCGTCCCTCCGACCCTGCGTCCACCGTCGTCGCCAACGACCTCGGGTCCACGCTCAAGGTCCAGGCCGACCTGATCGACGTCGTGAAGCTGGTGCTTCTGGGTTGCACCTCTAGCATCGGCTGCAACTTTGGTGGCTTCGGAGTAGCTCGCCTGGAGTCTTCCGGCGACATCCGTCTGGCCGACCACGACGATCTCGGCAACCAGACCAAGTTCGGCGCCGGTCTGCTGTCTCCAGGCGTCCTGGAGCTGTCCGCTGCGCAGGTCTACGTGGCCTCCCGGCTCCTGGCCGGGGCGAACGTCGAGCGGCCGTCCGACGATCCGGGGTTCGTGGTGCATTCCGACGTTCGGGTCACCGTGCTGGGGAACGGGAACCCGGCTCCGGTCCCCCTTTCGTTCGGAGAGCGACTCACGATCGAGGCACCAGTCGTCGAGCAGAAGGGCGTCCTCCGCGCGCCTCAGGGCCAGATTCGCCTGGTCGGCCTGGGTCCGGACGGCTCCGTCACCCTCGATCCGGGAAGCATCACTTCGGCGTCGCTCGGAGGGCAAGAGGCGCTCTTCGGCTCCCTTCGCACTGGCGGGGACTTCTTCGGGTACTCCGGGGCGGGGCAGGCCCCGAGCAAGTCGATCGAGGTTCGTGCGCCGCGTGTCGCCGTCGAGCAGGGCGCGGTGGTGGACGTGTCCGGTGGAGGCGACCTTCTGGGCTACCAGTTCGTGCCGGGGAACGGCGGTTCGAAGGACGTTCTCGCCTCGTCGACCGGCTTCGCCATCCTCCCGTCGCTCGGAACCGCTCCCCTGCCCATCGGCGGCGTGGGCGCGGCCCGGAACCCGACGCTGGAGGTGGGCGATCGGGTCTGGCTGCAGGGCATGCCCGGGCTGAAGGATGGATGGTACACCCTGCTGCCGGCTCACTACGCCTTGCTTCCTGGCGGCCTGTTCGTCCAGCCCCTCACCTCCGGCCTGGCAGAGGCGCGCCCGTCCTACGTCCGCCCCGACGGGGCCACGGTCGTCAGCGGACGTCTGTCCCGGGCCGTCCAGCCCGGGTTCGCGCAGTTCGTGGTGATGCCCCGCAGCGTCTTCGGCAAGTACAGCCAGCTCGACACGTCCTCGTTCAACGCTTATGCCTCGGCCTTGGCCGCCGAAGCGGGGGTCGGAGTCCGTACCCCGAACGACGCCGGCTCGGTCGTGCTCGCCGCCAGCACGGAGCTCACGCTCCGGGGAACGGGTCAGTTCGGCGCTCCCACCGGGGGGCTGCTCGGAGATCTCGACATCTCCTCTCCGCGGATCGCCGTGCTCTCGGCCGGTCACCAGGCACCTGACCCGAGCTACATCACCATCGATCCCGCGGCGCTGGACGCGTTCGGGGCCGGAAGCATCCTCCTGGGCGGAACGCGGAGCAGCGGGACGAGCTCCACCGGAACCACGGTGACGACGGTCAGCGTGAACTCCACCGACGTGCTCATCTCGACGGCCGGGGGCACGACCTGGACCGGGCCGGAGATCCTCATCGCGGCCACGAGCTCCATCACCATCGCCGATGGCTCCCTGCTCGAGGCCCGCGGCGCGACGGCGCTCGGCGCCAGGCCCCTTCTCCTGAGCACCGACAGCGGAGCGATGGTCCGCCTCTCGACCGGGGACCGAGTCCCGCTGCTCCGCCCGGGGACGGCCACCGGCTCGGGCGATCTGAACATCGGCGCGGCGACGTTGAGCGCGCTGGGGTCGTTGTCGCTCGACGGCGCGAGCAACATCGGGCTCTCTCCGGCCTCGGTGGTGACCACGCCGCAGCTGGACATCGCCTCCGCCCGGGTGAACCTCGGTGACGCTCCGGTGGGTACTCCCGGGGTGACGCTCGGGGGGACCAAGCTGGCGGCGCTGGCGACCAGCTCGGATCTGCTGCTGCGTGGATACCAATCCATCCAGATCTACGGTTCAGTCGTGCTGGGCGGCGCCGACTCGCACGGTGACCCGACGCTCAGGACGTTGACCCTGGACAGTGCCTCGATCGTGGGCCAGGGAAACGCGGGTGAAACGGCCCGGCTCATGGCCGGGACGCTCACGCTTCAGAACAGCGGCGGTGCGACGGGCGGTGGCGCTTCCAGCGGTGGCACCCTCTCCCTCGACGTCGGAACCCTCGAGCTCGGCTACGGACCGGTGCAGATCTCGGGGTTCGGAGCTCTCGGCGGCACCGTCGGAGATCTCCGGCTGGTGGGGACGGGCAGTCTCGCCTTCACCGGGGGCGTGTCGCTCGCCGTGGGGCGGGTCAGCGCCGCCGGGGGCGCGAGCTACGCCCTATCGGTCGACGGTTCCCTCGCCCTCACCCACGGTTCGAGGTCGGGCGATCCCGGTGTCGAGCCGGGGCTCGGCGGCCGGCTGATCCTCGGTGCGCGAGACCTCACCCTGGACACGACCGTCAGCCTCCCCTCGGGCGTGTTCCAGGCGGTCGCGACGGCTGGGTCGATCCAGGTCGGCTCCGACGCCCGCATCGACCTCCGGGGAACGCAGGTCCCGTTCGACGACGTGACGCGTGACGCTCCTGGCGGAACGATCCAGCTCCAGGCCTCGGGTCCGATCTCGCTCCTGAGCGGCTCCGTGCTCGACGTCTCCGGATCATCCACCGGGAGCGCCGGCACCATCTTCATCACTTCGGGAGGGCAGGCCTCGCTGGCCGGGGACCTGCGCGGCGCCGGCGGAAGCGCCGGGAGGGGCGGGAGCCTGTTCCTCGACGCGGGCTCCACGGAGAGCGACGCGGCGTTCCTGACGCTCCTGGGGAAGCTCGGAAGCGGTGGGTTCGACGACACGGTGTCGCTCCGGCTCCGTACGCAGGACCTGCTGGTTCCCGCTGGAAGCACGCTGAAGGCCCACCAGGTGGTGCTCTGGACTGAGCTCGGCTCGGTCACGCTCGCCGGGTCAATCGATGCGTCGGGGGCCACGAGCGGCGGGTCGATCGAGGTCGTGGGTGGCGCGGGCCTCGGTGTGCTGGGCAGTGCCCGGCTGGACGCGCACGGTGCCACCGGCGAGGCCGGGACGGCCGGTCGGATCGAGCTCGCCGCCACTGGAGGCCGCCTCGACGTCGCGCCGGGGGCAGCCATGGACGTGTCGGGCGGAGCGAGCGGAGGGCTGGTGGTCTTCCGCGCGCAACGGGTGGGGGCTGGGGACGTCGCGGTGGACCGGCTCGTGGGCTCGTTCACCGGGGCCCGGGAAGTGGTGGTCCAGGGGCTGAAGGACTACGCGGCCACCACGGTCGATGCGGGAGAGGCGTTGCTGGTGCTCTCCGAGGGCTCGGCCTGGATGCAGGCCAGTGACGCCGGTGCGCGTGCTCGGCTCCTGGGCCTGAACCCGTCGCTGACGAACCTTCGACTCGCGCCGGCGATCCAGATTGTCTCTGCGGGAGACCTGGACGTGACCGCCCCGGTCAACCTCTCCACGCTCGCCGCCGGTTCCTCTGCTCCAGGATTCCTCGGGCTGACCGCCGCGGGGAACCTGGGCGTTCGCGCCACGATCAGCGACGGTTTCGACGGACCCGACAGGAGCGCGACGCTCCTCACCGGCGAGTCGTCCAGCATCGCGCTCGAGGCTGGCGGTGACGTCTCGCTCGCTGCGGGGGCGATGGTGCGCACCGGAACCGGCCAGATCTCCGTCCAGGCGGGGCGAGATCTGATCTTCGCCGGGTCCCCCAGCGTCACGCCGGCGGTCATCTACACTGCGGGACGGCGGACCGGCACTCCTGGATTCGGAGGAAGCCCCACCGCCGGAGAGTTCCCCACCGAGGGTGGAGAGGTGCTGGTCCGCGCCGGACGCGACATCCTCGCGCCGCTGGCGAGCCAGGCGATGTCCGCCTGGCTGTTTCGATCCGGCGCCGTGGACGCTACCGGCAAGGTGCTCTCCCAGACCAGCTGGTCGGTGGTGTACGCGAGCTTCGAGCAATCGCTCGGGGCGCTGGGCGGCGGGGACATCGCGGTCCGGGCGGGGCGAGACGTCCGTCAGCTCCAGGTCGCCATCCCCACCACCGGCTTCGTCACCACGCCTGTGGGCTCCGTGCCCTCGGCCGGTGACCTCGTCGTCCGGGGAGGCGGAGACCTCTACCTCTCTGCGGCGGGCGACATCCGCGGCGGGCTCTACATGCTCGGTCGCGGGCTCGGCGAGGTCCTGGCCGGCGGCGCCGTGCTCCCCAGCGACACGAAGGTCGGACTGCGCACCTCGCCGGGCACCCAGACGCTCGGGTTGCCGCAAGCGGTGGGGCTCCTGATCGGAGTCGGCGACGCGGTGGTCAAGGTGACGGCCGGATCGAGTGCCTACCTCGAGGGTGTGTTCGATCCACTCCAAGAGGCGCAGGCAGCCCAGAACCTCGGGGGTGCCGCTCAGGGAACGGCCTTCCAGAGCTACACGGACCGCACCGCCGTGGAGGTCAGTGGGCTCAGCGGCAACGTGAGCTTCGAGAATAATCCCTGGGCGTCCGTCGACCTCACCCTGGCCCCGGGCGGCCGGTACTCCCTGCAGATGACCGGAGCGGGAAGCGACTCGCTCAACACCTTGTTCGGAAATGCTCCTCCGACGCTGAGGCTCAGCGCGCTGAGCTCGTCGGTGATCGTCGAGGACCGGTTCAATCACCTCAGCGACCTGAACTTGACCGCGGCCCCGCGTGGCACGCTGGAGATCCTCGCCGCCGAGGACACCCGCCTCTCCGTGCGCGCCATCTCGCTGATCGACGTCACCTCCCAGTACCGGCGCGACGCGCTGGATCCGCTGTCCACGACGGGGGACAAGCTCACTAACCAGGCGCCTTCCGACCTGAGCAACAACCTCCAGAGGGGGACGACGCCGCTCCATGCCGGTGACGCCGATCCGGTGAGGATCTATGCGCTCGGCGGAACGGTGTGCGCGGTGTCGACCGGTCAGTGCCAGACCGGGCAGGGCGCGAACATCTTCGGGAGGGAGACCCGGATCACGCTCCCCAAGCCGCTCCGGGTGGTCGCCGGACAGGACATCTTCAGGGGCTTGTTCTTCCCCCAGGGCAACTCGGATGGAGACGCCTCGGAGTTCGTCGCCGGGCGGGACATCGTGGATCCCGTCGTCGAGGCACGCGGGGTTGGAAGTGTCCTGCTCCAGGCCGGGCGGGACATCGTTCTGGACCAGACCTCGCTCAACGATCCGTCCTTCGGTGGCACGCTGGTTGCGCTGGCCGACCGGACCGACCTCAGCCGCCAGAACTCCAACACCGCGCTCCCGGCGAACCGGGCTGCGAGCTTTTACCTCCTCGCCGGGGCGAAGAACGGGGCCGACTACCAGGGCTTCGCGGCGGCGTACCTGGACCCGGCCAACTCGGAAGGCGTCGTGCGGACCTACCTCCCCGAGCTCGAGCAGTACATGGCCACCCTCGGGATCAGCGGGCTTGGCGACCAGGAGCTCGTGGCTCGGTTTCAGGCCCTGCCGGCCCGCCAGAGGCAGGTCTTCGTCGACCAGATCTTCCTCGAGGAGCTCAAGCAGACCGGCATCGACTACAACGACCCCACCAGTCCCCGGTTCCAGAGCTACACGCGAGGGTTCCGGGCGGTGGAGCTCCTCTTCCCCCCGAACCCTGCCACGCTGGACACCCGCGGGCGGGGCAGCGTGATCCTGAACGCCAAGGCGGTCGAGACCCAGTCCCAGGGAGACATCAACATCCTCGCTCCTTACGGCAGCATCGAGGTGGGGACGGACGTGGTGACGGGGAACGTGGACCCCGCGGCCGGCGGCGCGGTGACTCGCCGCGGTGGCAACATCCGGATGATGTCGGACCAGAACATCGATCTCTTCACCTCGCGGGTCTTCACGCTGCAGGGTGGAGACATCCTCATGTGGACCTCGAACGGCAGCATCACCGCCGGGACCGGCTCCAAGACCTCGGTCTTCCAGAAGCCACTGGCCTACCTGCTGAGCCCCGCCGCCTCGGTGAGCGTCGACGCCTTCGGGCTGGCGACGGGTGCAGGCATCGGCGTCCTCGACGCGCTCCAGAACGCCAGCTCCCGGAAGCGGAGCCGGCTGGACCTGATCGCCCCCCGGGGGGAGATCAACGCCGGAGACGCCGGCATCCGCGTCGTCGGTGACATCAATCTCGCAGCGGCGGTGGTGGTCGGGGTGGAAAACATCCAGTTCTCCGGGAAGGAGGCGGGAGTGCCGAAGGTCGAGGTGCCCAACATCTCCGCCCTCACCAGTGCATCACAGCTGTCGCAGGCTGCCTCTCAGCAGGGGGTGGGGCCCGAGGCGCGTCCGAGGACCTCGGTGGCCGATCTCCCGTCGATCATCACCGTCGAGGTCCTGGGATACGAGACGCCCACCCCGACCGAGGGCCAGGATCGAAGAAAAGGAAAAGGGGCGAAATGAACAGACCAGGCGCTCCGACGAGCGCCTGATCCCAGGCCCCACTCGAACGGGATAGTTCACAAAACTGTCGAACAGGGGGGCAGGCAATCAGCGCAGATTCCGCGCCCGGTCCACGGGAAACCATGCGCGCAATCTGCCCTTGCGGCCGCTCTCCCCTCAAGCGGCTCCGGCATCTCCCGTCGGCGCGGGCGTAGCGCGCCATGTCCAGGGAAACCACCGCCGGGGGCGGCGCTTGAACGGGCATGTTTCGGGGCAACGGTCAGCACGGCTGGCGAGGAGACTCGGATTGAGCGGGGCATTCGCCGTCGCCGCCGTGGCCGCTCCCTGGCCGCTTGCGCTTGCCCAGACCGACGGCGACCAGCCTGCGGCGACGGTAAGGACGGTGCCCGCACCCCGGACCCTGGACATCAACGAGCTCCGGGTGGAGGGCGCAGACCGGCTCACCGCAGCGGAGGTGGAGGCCGCGGTGGGCCCCTTCGTGGGACCGAAGCGGACGCTGGAGGACGTGGAGAAGGCGCGAGCGGCACTGGAGAAAACCTACTCCGACAAGGGCTATCAGTCGGTGGTGGTGAGCATCCCCCAGCAGACCGTCCGGCAAGGAGTGATCACCCTCAAGGTGACGGAAGGGAAGATCGGCCGTCTCCACGTCCGGGGCACGAAGTGGTTCTCTCCCTTCGAGATCCGACGGCATGCCCCGTCGGTCGCCGAAGGGGTGGTCCCGAATTTCAACGACATCGTGCGAGACATCTACGTCCTCAACCAGTGGCCCGACCGGCGGATCACTCCCCTGCTCAGGGCCGGAGCCATCCCCGGGACCGTGGACGTGGATCTCCTGGTGCAGGAGACGTTCCCCCTCCATGCCTCGGTGGAGGTCAACGACCGCTACAGCGTCAACACCACCCATACCCGGATCAACGGATTCATTCACTACGACAACCTGTGGCAGCTGGGGCATTCGCTGGGCTTTTCTTTTCAGATTGCGCCCAAGCGCCCTTCCGATGCCAAGGTCTTCGGAGGGAACTACCTGGCTCGTTTCCCCGGAGCTCACTGGCTCACTCTGTCGTTCAACGCCGTCATCCAGGACAGCGACGTCTCGACTCTCGGCGGCACCGCGGTCACTGGCCGGGGCCGGATCTTCGGAGCCCGAGCCACCTTCACCCTGCCGGGGAGTGCCGGCTTCTTCCATTCGATCACCACCGGGTTCGACTACAAGCTCTTCTTGGAGAACGTCGCCTTCGGCACCTCGGCCACCAGCGCCCCGGTGCACTACTGGCCGCTCACCGCGCAGTACGGCGCAAGCTGGTTCGAGCGACGGTCCCAGACGCAGTTCGGCATCACCGGGGTCTTCAACATCCGGGGGCTGAGCAGCAACGACGCCCAGTTCGACGCCAAGCGCTACAAGGCAAGCTCGATGTTCGCCTATCTCCGGGGAGAGCTCTCGCGAACCGATGAGCTTCCCCTGAGGCTGCAGACCTTCGTCCGCGTCTCCGGGCAATTCACCGGAGCGCCGCTGATCGGACCGGAGCAGTTCACCGCCGGAGGGGTCGACACCGTCCGCGGATACCTCGAGGTCGAGGCGGTGGGCGACTATGGCGCGCTGGGGAGCCTGGAGCTGCGCAGCCCCTCGGTGATCGGGCCGCCGGTGGGAGACTGGCGCTTCCATGTCTTCACCGAGGGAGGGCGAGTGTGGCTCCACGATGCTCTTCCCGAGCAGAAGGTGTTTTCCACCCTCTGGAGCGTGGGCGGGGGGACCCGCCTCCGGCTCTTCGAGCACCTGAGCGGCGGGTTCGACATCGGCATCCCGCTGACCAGCGCCGGCTCGACTCCCAAGTACCAACCTCGCTTCCACTTCCGGGTGGTCGGGGAGATCTGAATGGAGGTCAGCGTGAACAATGGACGGAAGCTGCTCGGTCTGGTCCTCGGTCTGTCGGCGCTGGTGTCCTGGCCGGCCCACGCCTACTGGAACGAGGAATGGACTGCCCGGAAACGGCTCCAGATCGACACCAGTGCCGCCGGAGCCGACATCACCGAACCGATCGGGCCGGTGGCGGTTTTGGTCCGCCTCGCTCCCGGAAACTTCCGCTTCGAGGTCGCCAAGGAGGACGGGAGCGATCTCCGCTTCATCGCCGGGGACGACAAGACACCGCTCAAGTACCACATCGAGAAGTACGACGCCCTCCTCGGAGAGGCACTGGTCTGGGTCGGCTTCCCCGATCTCAAGCCGGGATCGAAGACCGACCTCTGGATCTACTTCAAGAATCCGAAGGCCGTCCCCGCGGAGGACATCAAGGGCACCTACGATCCGAGCGCGGTCCTGGTCTACCACTTCGGGGAACGGGGCCAGGCGCCGCGCGATTCGACCATCTGGGCCAACAACGCGCTCTCGGCGGGGCAGGGCACGGACGGGGCGCAGATCGGTCGGGGCCTGAAGCTGGATGGGGTGAGCACGGTGACCATCCCCGCCAGTCCATCGCTGGCCTGGACATCCGGCTCGAAGATGACCTGGTCGGCCTGGATCAAGCCGGCCGAGGGCGCGGCCACCGGCGTGCTCTTCAGCCGCCGGGAAGGGAACAACGCCTTCCTGGTGGGCATGGATGCCGGAAGGCCCTTCGTGGAGGTGACCACCGCCGCCGGGCCCCAGCGAGTGACCTCCACCGTCGGACTCGGCGCGGACAAGTGGCATCACCTGGCGATCACCGCCGGTGAGGAGATCGACGTCTACGTCGACGGTGCGCCATCGGGGAAGCTGACCGCCGGGCTCCCGGCGCTGAATTCCAACGCGATCCTGGGCGGCGATTCGCCGGCACCCGCCCCGACCGCCGGGGGAAGCAGCCCCGTCCCGGCACCGAAACCACTCCCCGGGCTCAAGGGCGAGCTGGACGAGCTGGAGATCGCCAAGGTCGAGCGTCCGCTCGGCTACATCCGCACCGCGGCCATCTCCCAAGGGAGCGACCCGGGCAAGTTCCTGGTGGCAGGTCAGGACGAGGAAGCCGGTGGTTGGTCCAGTGGATACCTCAGCGTGATCCTCAAGTCGGTCACCCTCGACGGCTGGGTGGTGATTGGGCTCCTGGCGATCATGGCCGTGGTCAGCTGGATCGTGATGTCCAGCAAGGCCTCGTACCTGAGCGCGGTGGAGAGGGCGAACGATCGCTTCGCCGAACGGTTCCGGGCCCGCGGCGGCGATCTCTCCCTGCTGGTCGCCTCCGGAGGAGGAAACGAGCTGGGAGATCCCAAGGTCGCCCGGGATTCGTCCCTCTACCGGCTGTTCCGGATTGCAGCTCAGGAGATCCAGCATCGGGTCGAGTCGGGGCGGGGACTGACCGCCGAGGGGATCGAGTCCATCCGGGCCAGCCTCGACGCCGGGCTGGTGCGGGAGAACCAGCGCCTCGGCAAGGGAATGGTGCTGCTGACGATCGCCATCTCTGGCGGACCGTTCCTGGGGCTCTTGGGGACGGTGGTGGGGGTGATGATCACCTTCGCCGCGATCGCCGCCGCCGGTGACGTCAACGTCAACGCCATTGCCCCCGGGATCGCCGCCGCACTGGTGGCCACGGTGGCCGGCCTGGCCGTCGCCATCCCGGCACTCTTTGGTTACAACTGGCTGCTGACTCGCAGCAAGGACGTGACCGCCAACATGCAGGTCTTCGTGGACGAGCTGGTCACGAAGATCGCCGAGGCCTTCAGCGAGGGAGCGGGCCAGGCGCAGGTGAAGCGAGCCGCGGGTGGAGCTCCGGGGCGGGCCCCATGAAGGCTCAGTCGGAAGAGAAGGTCTACGACGACATCAACATCACTCCGATGCTCGATCTGGCCTACGTGCTGCTGGTCATTTTCGTGATCATGACCACCGCCACGGTCCAGGGAATGCGGGTGAACCTGCCCCGGGCCAGCCCGGCGAAGAGCCTGGCCAAACCCACCACCAAGGCGATCACCGTCACCCAGGAGGGGAAGATCTTCCTCGACACCATCCCGGTGACCCTGAGCGAGCTGGAGCAGCGACTCACCCAGCAGAAGGCGATCACCCCGGAATTTCCGGTGGTGGTCCGGGGCGATGGGCAGGTGCAGTACCAGAACGTGGTGGACGTCCTGGACCTCCTCGGCAGGCTCAACATCACCACCGTCGGCCTGGCCACCAAGCCGCTGGTGAAGTGACCGGCGCTCAGGTTCGACGGGATGAGCAAGCGCATCCGGCAGGCGGTGGAGTTCGTGCGAGGCCACCTGTTCTCGGTGGTCGTGGTGCTGGTGCTGCTCTCGCTGACCGGCTACGCCATCCGGTGGATCGCCAGCAATCGCAGTGGCCCGCCGCCGCGCAAGGTCATGCAGTTCACCATGGTCTCGGTGCAGCCGCAGCCGCCCAAGGCGCCGCCGCCCCCACCCCCGCCGGTCACGCCCCCCAAGGTCGAGGAGCCGGAGAACACCCGCGTGAACCTCAAGCCCCAGGATCTGCTCCCGCCCGATGAGCCGCGACAGGCCTCTCCGCCCGCGGGACCGCTGGCCCTCGCCGCCGAGGGCGAAGGGCCGGGCGATGCCTTCAACCTTGCCGGCAATCCCGGCGGTCGGGGGCTCCTCAGCGGGGGAGGGCTGGGAGAGGGAACCGGCGGCGTGGGCGGGGAAGGCGGCAATCCCTATGGCTGGTACTACGCCCAGGTCGCCGACGAGCTGACCGAGGTCTTCCGCCGCAACAGGAGCATCAGCACCGCCTCGGCCAGAGTCGAGGTTCGCCTCTGGGCCGACTCCACCGGCCGGGTGAGCAAGATCCAGCTGGTCCGCTCCACGGGCGATCCCGAGGTCGATCGGGCGATCGAGTCTGCGGTCGGGATTCGACTGCGCCAGCCGCCGCCTCCGGGCAGTCCCATGCCCATGGTGCTCCGGGTCACCGCCAGGCGGCCCCAGTGAGCACCGCCGCTCTCGCTTTCCCCTCGATGCAGAAGAGGACCTCGATGCTCCGCCTCGATCGACAGTGGTGGCCGCTGCTCCTGGTCGGGCTGTGCGCCTGGGTGGCGTCGCCGGCCCGGGCCCAGCAGCAGGCTCCGGCAAGTGCCGCCAGCCCCTCGGAAACGGACTCGGTGAAGCACGTGACCTATCTCCCGGAGAGCGTCAAGGCGGAGTTCAAGGAGGAGCTGAAGCAAGAGGTTCTGGACCAAGCCAAGCGGGAGGGCTGGGCCTCGCCGGACAGCGCAGCCCCGAGCTGGACCAGGCGCTTCCGCTTCTCGGGAGACGTGCGTGCCAGGTTCGAACGGGACCTCTTCGGGGTGGGGAACGCCAACTCCGGCGAGTTCCCCGACTTCAACGCGATCAACACCGGCTCACCGTTCGACGTGAACTTCGTCGACATCGCCAACGAGCGGTACCTCAACGTCGACCAGGCCCGGACCCGCCCCCGGCTCCGTGCCCGGCTGGGCCTCACCGTGGATCTCGGGCAGGGCTTCAGCACCGGGATGCGACTGGCCAGCGGGGACGGAAGTACCCCGGTGTCCACCAACCAAACCCTCGGCGGCTCCGGAGGAAACTTCAGCAAGTATCAGATCTGGCTGGACCAGGCGTTCATCCGCTACGAGCCGATCAAGGGAGACCCGGGACGGCTGGCCCTTTCCCTGGGCCGCTTCGAGAACCCCTTCTTCACCTTCGACTTCGTCTGGGACGAGGACCTCAACGTCGACGGGGTGGCCTTCCAGGGCGAGCTTCCGCTCGGTGGAGGTTTCCGGCCCTTCCTCAGCGCGGGCGCCTTCCCGGTGTTCACCACCGCCTTCGCCTTCTCTCCGGAGCAGACCGCCAAGTTCCCGTCGCTCAACAAGTGGCTGTACGCGGCCCAGCTCGGCGCCGACTGGAGGCTCACGCCCACCGTAGGCATCAAGTTCGGCGCAGCCTTCTACTACTTCCACAACATCGAGGGCCGCCAGTCGGACCCCTGCGACACGAACCTCAAGACGACCAGCTGCAACACCGATGAGTCGCGTCCGTCGTTCGCCCAGAAGGGCAACACCTACTTCGCCATCCGCACCCCCTCGGCGGCAGCGCTCCTCGCCGAGGCGACCTCGCTCTCCCCTCGCTACCAGTACTTCGGGCTGGCCAGCCACTTCCGCGAGCTGGTGGGCACGGTGCGGTTCGAGGTGGGCGTGTCCGAGTGGCTGAAGCTGACGCTCGACGGAGAGGGAGTGCGCAACTTCGGGTTCAGCCCGTCGGAGATCGGCGAGGTGGCGCTGAACAACCGCGGACACTGCGATATCAACGGGAACTGTCCCTACGTGGGTGGGCGCAACGGGTACGAGGCACGGTTCATTCTGGGAAGCCCCACCCAGAGCCAGCAGTGGGACTGGAACGCCAGCGCCGCGTACCGCTACCTCGAGTCCGATGCAGTGGTGGACGCCTTTGCTGACTCCGACTTTGGCCTGGGGGGCACCAACCTCCGGGGCTACATCCTGACCGTCACGGTCTGGGTGGCGAACAACGTCTCGTTCCGTGCCCGCTGGTTGAGCGCCAACCAGATCGTCGGCCCGACGTACCACTCCGACGCCCTCCAGCTCGACATGATGGCGAGGTTCTAGCGATGGAAAGGATCCCCCTGACGATCCTCCTGTTCGCCCTGGTCCCCGCCGCGGCACGCGCGGACCAGGGCACCGAGGCCCGGCTTCGCGACGCGCTCCGATCCACCACCGCCCAGCTTCGCGCGCTCGAGGACGAGCGAGCGAAGGCGAAGGAGACCGAGGCCCAGCTCCGGAGAGAGCTGGAGACCTTCCACGGGCTTTCCGTACCCGCCCCGGCGAAATCGCCCAGCGTGACCGCCCTGAGCCGGAAGCTCTCCGAGCAGACCGCGGCCAACGCACGTCTCAAGGACTCGCTCGCCCGCTGCGAGGCGGGCATCCGGAAGCCGGCCGGTGCCGCCGCCGCTCCGGTGGAGGACGAGGAACGAAAGAAGCTCAACGGAGAAATTGCCTCGCTGAAGGAGAAGCTGGCCGCTGCCGAGGCGAAGAACCTGGAGATGTACCGCGTGGGCAAGGACCTCACCAACTGGCTGGTGGAGGTGGGCGTCGGCAGGGAACGCTTCTTCGGATGGAAGAGCGTGGAGCTGGAGAACATCGGTCAGGAGTACGAGGACAAGCTCTTCGAGCAGAGGATCAAGCCATGAGCATGGATTCCTTGAGGTCGCATCCCCTCCGGACGGCCCGTGCGCTGCCCAGCCTGTGGGCCGCGGTGCTGCTGCTCCACGGAGGCGTCTCACGAGCGGCCGACGTGGTGGGCCGCATCGGCTCCATCGAGGTCACCAGCGGCGAGATCCGAGCCTACGTGGAGAGCCTGCCCGCTCAGGACCAGGCGGCGCTCGCGAGGGATCCGGCTCTCCTCTCCCAGGTGGTTCGGACCTACCTCGCCCGGCAGGCCGTGCTCCACGAGGCCCAGTCGAAGAAGTACGACCAGCAGCCATCGGTCAAGGGGCAGCTCGACCGGGTGCGGGACGAGGCCCTCACCGAGCTGTACCTCCAGTCCGTCTCCCGTCCGCCGGAGGGATTCCCCTCGGAGGCCGAGGTCCGGGCGGCTTACGACGCGAATCCCCGGGCCTTCCAGACGCCCCGGCAGTGGCGTGTGGCGCAGATCTTCGTGGCCCGCCCCGCGGACAAGGACGCCGAGGAGAAGGCGCGGCGCAAGGCCGAGGAGATCGGCCGGCAGGCGAGGCAGAAAGGCGCGGATTTCGCCTCGCTCGCCAGGCTCTCCTCGGAGGAGAAGGACTCCGCGAACCGCGGTGGGGAGATCGGCTGGCTCGCCGAGGACCAGATGGTGCCGGGCGTCCGGTCGGTCGTGACTGCGCTCGGAAAGGATGCCGTGTCCGAGCCCGTCCGCCTCGACGACGGATGGCACGTCCTCAAGCTCCTGGACAGCAAGCCCGCGGCGATCCGTCCGCTGTCGGAGGTGAGGGAGGCGATCGTCGCGCAGCTCCGCACGGAGCGCGCCCGGGCCAACCGGCAGGCCTACCTCGGCAAGCTGCTGGAGCAGAACCCGCCGGCGATCAACGAGCTCGGGCTGTCGAAGGTGCTGGCGCGGGGAAAGTGAGGGTCCAGGCTCAGCGGACGTAGATCCAGGCCTCGTGTCCCCAGCCTCGGTCCAATCCGGAGCTGCCGAGCGCTCCACCGAGGAAGACGCCGGGGCCACCGAACTGGATCAGGTCGGCCGTGTCGGACGCGTTCCGCGTGCCCCACCCCAGGCCCGTGCAAGCCCAGCTCGACGATTCGACATATGGACCGAAAGGCGCGGTCCGGTAGCCGAACGGGCGAATGGAGGTGCAGGGCCCGGGACCCCAGTTGAAGTTCTGGTGACCTGGGAGGTACTGGAAGGTGACCAGCGACTGAGCGGCGAGCGCGTCTCTGGGGTTGGCCGTGTCCACTGTGACCATCATCTCCGTATCCTCGAGGAAGGGCAGCACTCCCAGCGAGTAGGTCGCTCCACCACTCCGGGACGGCAGATAGGTGCCCGTTGCTCGGTCGAAGAGCTGGTAGCCCGTCGCGTCTGCGGCAACGTGAGCCACGAACGTCCAGCCCCCGGTGTCGGTGCTCATGTCGCAGTAGACAGTCACCGGTGGCGCACTCCCTGCTGGACCGTCGGGGTCGACGAGGTAGGTCCCGTCATTCAGCGTTGCAGTGGCCATCTTGAGCTCCCGGCAGCTGGGCGCGCAGGTGAGGATCTCGAAGCGGTACTTCACTTCCGCCGCCGACGATGAGCGGGAGATGGAGACGGTTGCCGAGGCGGGACCCGAGCACGAGGCGACATGAGCGGCCAGCGTGCTCTGGAGTGGGCCGGAAGCGATCCCGTCGATGGTGACTCCGCTGCTCTCCCAGTCGAACTTGAGCGGTGCTCCGGCGTCGACCGGATCGTACGCTTCGATGGTCAGCGCGAACGATCGCCCGGTGAATCCCTGGGCTCCCCCGTTCACGGCAGAAGCGATGATCGGCAAGGCTTCGGTTCCGGCCGGGCCGGCACTCAGCCCAATCGTCGCCTGGTCCATCCCGCCGCGACCATCATCGACGGTCAGGAGCAGCTTGCAGGTGGCACCCGTGGGAAGCGCGCCGAGCTGGAACTGAGTGTTCGGAACGTTGATCGGCGAAAGGAAGACGCCCGGGCAGTCGACTGAGCTCCAGCGGTGATGGAGAGCATCTCCGTCAGGGTCGTGGGCGCTGGAGCTGATGGTGAACACCCCGCCGACGGAAGCGACCGTTGCGTTGGCAACCAGGTGGTCGATCCGCGGGAAGGTGTTGACCACCGTCGCCACGGTTGCACCGCTGTTCCCGGTCCGCACCCCGATGTCGAGGGCCACGGTCGCCGACAGTCCCGAGGGGTCGGTGACGGTGAAGGTGATGGTGACGACCAGCGGCTGGGGTCCCTGAGGGGCTTGCCAGACGGCGTTCAGACGGTCGGTGCTGCCGACGAACGTCCCGGCCGTTGCCCTCCAGGAGAACAACAGGCGCGGAACGTCGGCAGGATCGGGGTCTCCGACGGTCGCGGCAAGGGTGAGCGTTCTTCCAAAGTCGGCGGTGAGCGAGCTGACGGACAGCGACTCGATGTAGGGAGCGTGGTCTCCGCTCGGTTGCTCCGGGAGGAGCTGGAGGAGGACGAGCAGCCTCCGTCCGCCGTCCACGGAGATGATCGCCTCGCCGTGGTACAGCCGGGCGCCTTGACCATCGAAGGCCGCTGCCCGGAGGAGGTGATCCCCCTGCGGCACCTGCGTGATCGTCGCCTGCCACCGTCCAGCGATCTGCGTGAGGTCGACCCTGATCGGAGGCGAGAGGGGCTGGCCGTCCCTGCTCAGGACCTCGGCGGTGAGTGTCACGACTCGGGTTGGGTCGCCCCCGGCGGCAAATGCCACCGAGAGATCGATCTCACCGGTTCGAGTGGGAGGACAACCAGCCAAGAGCAGCCCGAGGAGGACGAGAACGAATCGCACCACCCACGGCGAGCCCACCACGGTCGGATGTCGAAGCGCCCGAAGGCCCGGGCAGTCCATGGTGTCTCCCCCGACGGGGCACCGGCCAAGGCTCACGGAACCCATGGTGTGGAACCCTCCGACATCGAGGTGCCACAGCCTCGCCGTCCGAGGGACATCTTCCGGAGTTCGAGGTGAAGGATCGGTGACAGCCCGGCCGCGGACGGGGCCCGAGCACCATCGCCAGCGCCGGGCCCCACCTGCCCCAGCCTACGGGGCGTCTTCTTCCACGGTGAGCTGGTAGCTGTCCTGGAAGTTGGACTCGCGGTTCTTCGAGTCCTGCACCTTGAAGACGTAGACGCCCGGATCGGCGGCGTAGCGGATGACCTCTGCGGCGTCCCCCTTGCCGCGGTCCGAGGTCTGGACCAGCGCCAGCGAGCCGTCGTCGTTGCGCTGGTAGAGGAACAGCGCAACGTCCACCTTCAGGATGCCGGTGAGCGTCGCCTTGAGCGCCGTCTTCACCGGCCGGTCGGAGAGGTCCAGCCGGAAGTAGTCCAGGTCCTTCTTCGGGTAGACGGTTCCGCGGATGGGCCTGCCGAGCGTGAGCGGGGTGGCCTGGTCCGCGGTGTCGTTCGGCTCGCGCTCCTCGCTGCCGTCGTCGGGGATGGCGCGGGCGGTGAGCCGGTAGGGCTGGTCGGGGTTCTCGAACTCCCGCACCCACTTCCCGTCCACCTTGCGCAGCGCGCCCTCGACCTTGACGAAGCACTCCTTGTTGCAGGCCACGCTGTTCAGCCGCTCCGGCTCCTTCACCGCCCCGTCGTTGGAGCGCTGGAGCACCTTCTCCGTCCCCGGCTTCGCTCCCGGCTCGACCACCGAGAGCTGGAGGTCGAGCTTCTCCACCCCGCTCAGCTCGAAGCGCACCAGCGAAGGCTGGGGTGGACGGACGACGTAGTAGTCCACGTCCGTCTTGGGGGTGAGGAAGCCCTCGCGGTAGCCGTCGAGCGGAAGCGGCGTGGCGTGCGCGAGGTCGTCGTTGGGCTCGTACTCGGCATTCGCCCCGGCGGCCTCGCGGGAGACGGTCAGGGTGTAAGGGTGCTCGGGGTCGAAGCCCCGGCGGGCGTCCTTCCCGGTGCCGGTCCAGGCGCTCTTCACCACCACGTCGATGACCCGGTCCGCCGCCCGCACCGCCACGTTCCGCTGCGAGAGCGGTTGCCCCTCGGTGCCGCGGGCGGTGAAGAGCGTGGCCTCGGCCTCCGACAGGACCTGGATCTCCGGCCGCACGCCGGCGACCCCGCTCAGCTCGAGCCGGAGGGTCACCCGCGGGGGCTCCGTCACCACCGGTCCCGCGTCCACCTCCGCCCTCACGCCCCCCAGCGGCGGAGGCTGCGCCGGGAAACCCTGCTCGCGCGGCGGCTCAAGCGGCGGGGGCGGTGGTGCCGCGGTGGCCCCTAGACCGGCGTCCGGAGGGGCCGCCTCTGCCGGACCCGCGTCGGGCGTTCTGTCGAGGACGATGCGGAAGTGGTCCTCGTCCCCGGGGGAACCGTAGAGGCCCTGGATGGTCCAGACGTCGTTCTGGGGCTGGAGCTCGGTCGCGTCGGCGTGCCGGTCGTTGGGCTCGAGTTCCATCCCCGGCCTCGGCGCGGCGTAGCGAACGGAGAGAGTGTAGGCGCCGCCGCCGCCCTTGCGGGCCGCGGACACGCGGAGGAGCAGCTTCCCGCGCACGGTGAGGTTGGGAAATCGCGCCGGCTGGCCCTCGCCCTCGGCGCTGACCGCCGCGAGCCGGGTGCGGGTCTCGTCGTAGGCCTCGAGCAGCACCACCGTCCCCGGGATACCGCTGACCGTCACGTCCACCGCCCGCGGCGTCTCGCCGAAGAGGAGGTACCAGTCCTCGTCGGGCCGGGCGGGCGTGCTGGAGAGGCTGGCCGCGACGTCGGTGCTCTCCCCGATGGGCATCGACTGCTCGGGGCGGTCGTCCGGTTCCACCTCGGTCCGCCGGGCCGGGCCGGCGTCCGCGGCCGGGGCGGTCGTCGCCTCCTGCTTGCGTGGACATCCAGTGACGAGGAGCAGGAGCGACAGGACGGCGAGTGCGCGCACGGAGCTCACCCTGGAGCACCTACCACAGCAGGCCCCCTCGTCCTCGCGGCGCTGGAGTGATTGCCGCTCGTGCGCGATGCTGGCCTCTCGAACCACATGACCCTCAGCTCGCTCCTCGGAGTCGCCCTCTCGGCCGTGCCCGGACTCGGCTACGTGCAGGTCACCGACTGGTACGAACACGCGAGCAACCCGGCCCACTTCCAGCCCCTGCAGCTGGTGGACGGGAACCTCAGGACGGCGTGGTGCTCCTCCAGCGGCGATGCACAGGCGGACGCGCTCGGCTTCGGCGTCGCGGCGATGGTGGTGGTGGACGAGGTCCGGATCGGCACCGGCAACCAGGCGGACACCGCCGCCTTCCACGCCTCCGCCCGGCCGCGGAAGTTCGTCCTCCGGACCGAGGGGCGCGCCAGCACCTTCTCGGTGGCGGACACCGAGGGCCTCCAGACAGTGAAGCTGGACGCGCCCCTCGAGGGCTCGGTGTTCACGCTTGAGGTCCTCGATGTCGAGCCCGCAGAGGACCCGGCGGCACCGGCCTGCCTGTCGGAGGTGCAGCTCGTCTCCCACGGCAAGCCGGTGCCGAACCCGAAGAAGTCGCTGCTCCGCTGGAGCCCGGACCGGGCACGGCTACTCGGCACCTGGTATTCGGGGGACGAGGGAAACCCCGACCAGAGCCTCTCCTTCTTCCTGGATGGCACCTGGCAGCACCGGACCGTGGTCTACGACCAGCCCACCCGGCCGAAGACGGTGAACGGCACCTGGGGCCTGGATCGGAAGGGGCTGTGGATGAAGGCTCCGGGGTCGGGCAAGGGCCGGGTCACCCCGGAGCTGGAGACCAAGGCCGACGCCCGGGGGAAGGGCCGTACCTCCCTGACCCTCAAGGGCGGCGTCCCGGCAGCGCTGCGGGTGCCGTTCCGCGACCGGAGGTGAGCGCCCGCGGCGCCTCAGCGGCCGGCGGCGCTCTTCCTCTTCCGCGACGAGAACCGCTGGAAGAAGTCGACGATCTCCTGCTGCGCCACCTTTGCGTCGGTCGTGTCCTTGAACTCCGACTCGAGGAAGATGCCGCCGCAGGACTCGCAGGTGTCGTAGTGCAGGGGGTGCTGCCGGTCACCGCCATCCACCCGGACCAGGTCCACCTGGCACTCGGGGCACTGGCCGGTGAGGGCCTCGGCGTCGACGCGCCCTCCGAGGCTTTCCAGCCCCGGGAGGTTGTTGTGGAGGAGGAGGCGGTTCAGGTCTGCCACGTCCAGCCACAGTCCGCCGCACTCTCCGCAGCGTCGCAACGTCGTCTCTTCTCCCTCCAGCTCGGCCATCTCGACGTTGCAGCCGGGGCAATCCATGAAAACGCGTCTTCTCCGTGCAGGGGGAGCAATGCTCCGGTAACGGATGCACCGGTGAGTCTAAGGCCGGGAATTTTTATCCTGCAACCGGCAGAACCCAGGTGGCAACGGGTTTTCCGCCTTCACTTCACCCGGGTGGTCCGGGCGCCCAGGGTCTGCAGCTTCCGTTCGAGCGCCTCGTAGCCACGGTCGAGATGGTAGACGCGCGCCACCCGGGTGGTGCCCTCGGCCCTGAGGCCGGCGAGGATCAGCGAGGCGGAGGCCCGGAGATCGGTGGCCATCACCGGCGCGCCGGAGAGGGTGTGGACTCCCTTCACCACCGCGGTGTGGCCCTCCACCCGGACGTCTGCCCCCATCCGGCGCAGCTCGGCCACATGCATGAAGCGGTTCTCGAAGATGTTCTCCGAGATGACGCTGGTCCCCCCGGCCACGCTGAGCAGAGCCATGAGCTGGGCCTGCATGTCGGTGGGGAAGCCCGGATGCTCCGTCGTCTGGAGGTCGACCGGCTCCGGGACACCCGGGCCCTTGCAGCGGAGCCCCTCCGCGGTGGGCGCCACCGAGCAGCCGGCCTCGCGGAGCTTGCCCACCACCGCGTCGAGGTGCTCGGGGACGGCCCCCTGGACGTGCACGTCGCCCCGGGTGATGGCGGCGGCGACGAGGAGCGTGCCGGCCTCGATCCGGTCGGGGATGACCGCATGCTCCACCCCCGAAAGCCGGGTGACCCCCTCCACCGTGACCAGGTCCGTGCCCGCGCCCTGGATGCGCGCCCCCATGGCGTTCAGCGCCCGGGCGAGGTCCTCGACCTCCGGCTCGCGGGCGGCGTTCTCCAGCACGGTCGTCCCCTCGGCGAGCACCGCGGCCATGAGGACGTTCTCGGTCCCGGTGACGGTGATCTTGTCGAACCGCACCGTGGCGCCCCGAAGCCGCTTCGCCCGCGCCTCGACGTAGCCTCCCTCGAGGAGGATCTCCGCCCCGAGGGCCCGGAAGCCCTTGAGGTGCTGGTCGATGGGGCGAGCCCCGATGGCGCAGCCGCCGGGCAGCGAGACCCGGGCACGGCCGAAACGTCCGAGCAGGGGGCCCAGCACCAGGACCGAGGCGCGCATCTTCCGGACGAGGTCGTATGGCGCCTCGGGCAGCACGTTCGCCGGGGCGTGCACCCGGAGCACGTGACGGTCCGCGCCCGGGACGCGTTCCGCCTCGACGCCCATCGTCCGGAGCAGCTCGAGCAAGGTCGTGACGTCGGCGAGGTCGGGGACGTTGCGGAGCGTCGTCGGGCCCTCGCCGAGGAGCGCGGCCGCCATCAGGGGGAGGGTGGCGTTCTTGCTCCCCGAGACCCGCACCTCACCCTCCAGCCGGATGCCGCCTTCAATGTGGATCTGGTCCAAGGGCTCCTTCTCCTGGGTGCGTGTCCGCCTGGCCGCGGGGCTGTGTCCCGAGGGCCAGACGATCCTGTCGGGCGAGGTCGCGTTCGATGCGGACGGAGCCATATCCGGCCGCCTCGAGCAAGGACCGGACCGCCGGGCCCTGTCCGTCGCCGATCTCCAGCGCCAGAAGTCCGCCCGGCACGAGCCAGCCCGGGGCCGCGGCGACGATGCGCCGGACGACGTCCAGCCCCTCCGGCCCCCCGTCGAGGGCCAGCATTGGTTCACGCCGCACCTCGGCGGAGAGGGTGGGGATCTCACCCCGGGGGACGTACGGCGGATTGGCGGCGATGGCGTCGAACGGCGGCTCGGACTCGGCCGGGGCAAACAGGTCACCGACCCGGACCTCGAACCGGTCGGTCACCCCGAGGGCCGTGGCGTTGGCCCGGGCCACCTCGGCCGCCTCGGACGAGATCTCGGTGGCGACCACCCGCGCCCCGGGGCGCTCGAGGGCGAGGGTGATGCCCACGCAGCCCGTCCCGGTGCACAGGTCGAGGAGCCGGACGCCCCCGTCCTTCGGGACCGCCTGGAGCACGGCCTCGACCAGGAGCTCGGTCTCGGGGCGAGGGACGAGGACCCGCGGGTCGACCGAGAACGGGCGGCCGTAGAACTCGCGGGTGCCGGTCAGGTAGCTCGTGGGCTCGCCCGCGACGCGCCGGGCGATGAGGGCACGGCAGGCGGCGAGCTCGCCGGCCTCGAGCGGCCGGTCCAGGTCGGTGTACAGCCGCACCCGCGATGTGCGAAGCACGTGGGCGAGTAGCAGCTCGGCGGTGAGCCGCGGCGAGTCGAGGCCCAGCTTCTCGAAGTGCTGGGCTGTCCAGCCGAGAACCCGGCGCACGGTCCAGGGCTGCTCGCTCATGCCTGGGGCTGGGGCCGCGTCGACTCGGCCTTGAGCTGCTCGGCCTGGAAGTAGGTCCGGCAGGCGACGACGATGTCCTCGATGTCGCCGCCCATCCGCGCCGGAAGGTTGTGCCAGGTCATGCCGATGCGGTGATCGGTGAGCCGGTCCTGGGGGAAGTTGTAGGTCCGGATCTTCTCGCTGCGGTCGCCGGTGCCCACCTGCCCGCGGCGGAGCGAGTCACGCTCGCTGGTGATGCGCTCCTGCTCGCGCTCGTAGAGCTTCGCCCGGAGCATCCGCATGGCCATGGCGCGGTTCTTGGTCTGGCTCTTTTCCTGCTGGCACTTCACCACGATGCCGCTGGGGAGGTGCTTGAGGCGGACCGCCGAGTCGGTGGTGTTGACGCTCTGCCCGCCCGCGCCGGTGGAGCGCATCACGTCCATCTCGATGTCCGCGGGGTTGATCTGGATGTCCACGTCCTCGGCCTCGGGCATGACCGCCACGGTGATGGTCGAGGTGTGGATGCGCCCCTGCGCCTCGGTCGCCGGCACGCGCTGGACCCGGTGGACACCGGACTCGTACTTCATCGACGAGTAGACCGCGTCGCCGGAGAGGGTGACCGTCGCGTCCTTGATGCCGCCGGCGTTCCCCGGGCTGGTGTCCACCAGCTCGGCTTTCCAGCCCCTCCGGTCCGCATAGCGGAGGTACATCTGGAGGACCTCGGAGGCGAACAGTCCCGCCTCGTCGCCACCGGCCCCGGCGCGGATCTCGAGGAGGACGTTCTTCTCGTCGTTCGGGTCCCTGGGGATGAGGAGGACCTTGAGCTCGGCCTCGAGCGCGTCGCGCTTCTCCCTGAGCGCGGGCAGCTCCTCCTTGCCCAGGGCGCGCTCGTCCGGGTCGGAGCTCTCCAGCATCCGCTCGGCCTCGGCCAGGTCAGCCCGCACCGCCTTGAACGCGCGGTACACGCCCACGATGCGCTCCAGCGAGGAACGCTCCTTCATCACCTTGGTGAGCCGCGCGCTGTCCCCCAGGGTCTCGGGGTTGGCGAGGTCGGCCTCGAGCCGGTCGTAGCGCCGCTCGACTTCGTCCAGCTTGTCGATCATCTGCCGGGCGAGGCTCTACCTCGTCCGGGGCGCCCTGCGCCACCCCGGGGAGCCCCGACCGCCCTTCGGTGGCGACGGTCGTGCCGAGCAGCGCAGAGGTCCGTCTACCCCCCCGGACGGCCCGGTGGTGGTGGGCGAGGCCAGGCGGTCATCCGGCTCGACTGCTCGGCGGGCCGGGCGAGGCGCTCGGCGAAGGCGAGCGGGGAGCGCCGGTGTTTGCGGACGCGAATGCGAATCAGCAACCGCTGCGCGGCCCGGCGCTCGCCTGGCGTCGGCGCGCGAGTATTGCATGCGCCGTGCTTCGTGATTCGATCTTCGCCGGTTGATCCGGAGCACCGAGGTGGCGCGTTCCTTGCTCGAAACCCGAGCGTCACCGTCACAGGAGGTCTCGAGATGCGCCAGCACCTCCACCGATTCTCCCCGACCTTGTTCCTCCTTCCGGTCGCCGTTGCCCTGACCGCATGCGGGCCCACCGGGTCCGCTCCGACCGCGCGCTCCGACGCACGCAGCACGGCGCTCGCCACCGCGGCTCCCGACGTCCTCACCCCCGTCCCCGTCCCGACCCCGGACGGCCCGGCCTACGCCAGCGGGTTCATCCGGGACGTCGCGGTCGTCTACCAGAACGGCGACGAGCACGCGGAGAACGTGGAGCTCCACCTCCTTCCCTCGAACCAGATGCTCCTCGCCTTCCGGGCCGGTGGCACCGGGCAAACCGAGACCGGCAGTGCGCACATCCGGATCTTCCGCTTCGACCCGCTGACCTACGCCGGGACCCTGGCCACCGACGTGGCGCCCGCGCCGAGCGATCCGGTGCGCGGGATCCGTGACCCCAAGCTCTTCGAGTGGAACGGCGAGCTCCGGCTGGGGGCCATCTCTCGCCTCGCCGGGTTTCCCATCCGCGACCTGCTCGCCGACACCCAGACCGTCCTGGCGATCTCGCAAGACCAGGGCAGCTCGTTCGACGTCCCCACCCCGATGGAGCTGAAGCTCACCGACAAGCCGTTCGGGTTCTGGCGTTACGTGGTCCGCCACTCGCACTTCGGGGGGCACGCCCTGTACGCCACCGGCTATGACGACGGCGACCAGGAGGCCGCGTACTTCGCCTCGTTCGACGGGGGGAAGACCTTCGCCAAGCTGGGCAGCATCGTGGACGCGCCGGCAGCGGTCCCGAGCGAGGCCGAGCTGAACTTCCTCGGCGAGGACGGGCAGGTGGCAGTCTCTCTGGTGCGGCTGGACAACCAGGGACTGGTCGAGGACGGCCAGACCGCCATCTGCATCAAGCACGGTTCCTGGTTCGGCTTCTTCGGGAACTTCGATTGCAGCCGGCGCCTGGAGCAGCGCCTCGACGGCCCGTCGCGGCTCTTCGAGGTGGACGGGCGGACCTTCGTCGTGGCCCGCAAGCACCTGGCCTGCACCCGGAAGCGGACGGCGATCTACGAGATCCGGGGCGACCTGGCTGACCCCCATAGCCAGATCCGCCTCTTCGAGGTGGCCGAGCTGCCCTCCAACGGGGACACGTCCTACGCTGCGGTGGCGCCAATTCCCGGGAAGCACGGCCAGTTCGTCGTGGCCTGGTACTCGACGCCGCTGGGCGTCGACATCCCCTGGCTTCCCGCGCAGTTCGGGCCGAGCTGGATCCTCGCCGCCACGCTCGACTTCGGGAAGTACGACCCGGACCTCGCGGTCAAGGTCGGGAAGGACGCCCGTTGCCCCTCTCAGCCGTTGCCCGCCGCCGCCCGGGCGGAGGTGCAGGGGCCGTTCCTGCTGAGCATCGGCCCGACGTTCTTCCCCCAGCTGCCGGCGGTGTTCCTCGCCGAGGCCACCACCAGCGGCTCGAAGCTGACGCTCGGGCTGCAGGCGGTGGACCAGAACGCGCTGCTCGGGACCGGCGAGCTGGTCCCGGTGGGCGAGCCGTTCGCGGGCACGGGCACGGTGAACGGCAAGGGGCGGTTCAGCATCGACTTCGGCGACCCGGTCATTCCCTTCGCCGCCTACCCGCTGGGGACGACCGGGGCAGGTGGGGCGGACATCACCTTCCTCCTCCGTGGCTTCCGGCTGGACGGGGTGACGACCTCGCTCGAGGCCTTCTGCGGCAACGTCTCGGGTGACATCGTCGTTCAGGGGCCGGGGATCATCCCGCCCAACACCCGGTTCCTCTTCGAGGGGTCGACCTTCGGCGCCTCGAGGGACCAGGTCGTGACCGCGTGCGCAGCCGCGCCCTGAGCCCGGAAGCGTTCGCGCGGCGGCTCACGCTGCATCGGTGAGCTGCCGGGGACGCGCCTCGGTGCCCCGGGGCGCTCCTTCATCTTCACCAAGGGACCGCAGCCGGAGGTGCAACCGCCGCCGCCGTGCACGACGTCCAACGCGGCGCCCACTGCCGACGCGATCATCGGGGGTCTGGGGGGTGGTCGGCCTGGTTGCCGGGGTGGCCGTGGGAGCGAGCTACGCCGGCGAGAGCTGCACCGGATGGGGATGTCTCGGGACGGGGATCAGCGCCGGCGCGGGATTTGGCGCGGCCATAGGAGCTTCCGCCCGCGTGACGCCTTCCGTGCCTCCGTCAAGGGCAAGTGATGCTAAGAGGCACGGCCCCATGGCCAAGCAGATCGGAAACCGCAGCAAGAGGAAGCTGAAGAACCGGGCGAAGGTGAAGCGCAAGGGTCTGCGGCGCGGCCGCGTGCGCCGGCAGAAGGCCGCCGGGCGTCGCTAGCCCACCCGGGGAGCGCGTGGTTCCTCGCAGCGCGGGTGCGGCCGCCGCCGGACTGTGCTGGCGCGGATGGCCCGCCGAGGGTAGCGGTTCGGCCATGGACACCCGCGCGATCTTCGACTTCGTCGTCACCTTCGCCAATGGTGGGAACCTCCGAGGTGAGCGCTTCCCGCTCGATCTGCCGCGCCCGGAGGTTTCGGAGGATGAGATTGCCTCCTTGCTCGTCGCTCACCTCGGCTTGCTGATGGTGGGCCGGGTGGAGCTGCGAAACGTGCGCCGGGTGAAGGAGCCGCACCGGGGCTCGCCGGGTGTCCCCCGCGCCTCGAGCGGCCACCGGCGACTCTTCGACCTGAGTCATCCCATCCACCACGGGCTGGTGACCTACCCGGGACTGCCGGCCCCCGAGATCTCCGACCACCTCTCGCGCGAGGCCTCGGTGGGCAAGTACGCCCCGGGGGTCACGTTCCAGATCGGCCGCATCAGCCTGGTGGCGAACACCGGCACGTACCTGGACAGCCCCTGGCACCGCTACGCAGACGGTGTGGACCTCGCGGGGCTGCCGCTCGGAGTCCTGGTGGACCTCGACGGGGTGGTGCTGCGAGCGGCGGTCGCCGGCCGGCGAGCCATCGACGTGCTCGAGCTCGCGCCGCACGAGGTGCGCGGCAAGGCGGTGCTCCTCCACACCGGCTGGGACGTGCACTTCGCCACCCCGCAGTACGGGAAGGACGCGCCCTTCCTCACCGACGCCGGCGCGGCCTGGCTGGTGACGCAGGGCGCGGCACTGGTGGGCATCGACTCCATCAACATCGACGACATGGGGGACGGAGCGCGCCCCGCGCACTCGCGGCTGCTCGCCGCCGGCATCCCCATCGTCGAGCACCTCCGCGGGCTCGAGCAGCTTCCGCCATCCGGGTTCCGCTTCTCGGCGGCGCCCCCGCGCATCCAGGGGCTCGGGACGTTTCCGGTCCGCGCCTACGCAGTCGTCGACGGACAGCGGACGTGGGGCCCAGGTGCTGGCTGAGCCGCCCCGGACGGGCTGCTAGCAGGGCGTTGAAAAAGGCCGCTGCGGGATCGACATCCCGCAAGCGGTCATGATCTCGTGGGCCCGGGAGGCCCTGATGCGCGGCGAGGTCACGAAGCAGACGTCGATGTTGAGCCTGAGGACGCCGGCGGACCGAGTGCCGTCGGACCACCCGCTCCGGCGGGTGAAGGACCTCGCCGACGGAGCCCTGGCGGCGCTCTCGTCGACGTTCGACGCCATGTACAGCAAGGTCGGTCGGCCCTCGATTCCGCCCGAGCGGCTGCTGAAGGGCATGCTGCTGATGGCGCTGTACTCGGTGCGGAGCGAGCGACTGCTCTGCGAGCAGCTCGACTACAACCTGCTTTTCCGGTGGTTCCTGGACATGGAGATGGAGGAGCCGAGTCCGGACCACAGCACCTTCTCGGCGAACCGGGACCGGCTGCTCGAGCACGAGGTGGCGGGCCGCTTCTTCGCGGCCGTCGTCGAGCAGGCGCGGAAGGCAAAGCTGATGAGCGACGAGCACTTCTCGGTGGACGGCACGCTCATCGACGCCTGGGCGTCGCTGAAGAGTTTCCGCCCGAAGGGCGAGGGAAAGCAGAAGCCACCGGACGACCCCGGCAACCCCACCGTCAACTTCCACGGCGAGAAGCGCAGCAACGAGACGCACGAGTCCAAGACGGACCCGGAGGCACTGCTGGCGAGGAAGGGCAACGCTCGAGAGGCTCGGCTGTCGTACTCGGCGAATGCGCTGATGGAGAACCGGAACGGGCTCATCGTGGACCTCGTCGTCGAGCCCGCAGATGGCTTCGCCGAGCGCCGCTCGGCGCTCACGATGCTCGCGCGACTGAAGAAGCGGCGGCCTGGCCGAGTCACCCTCGGAGCGGACAAGGGCTACGACGTGGCCAGCTTCGTCGCAGGCTGTCGCGAGCTCGGCGTCACGCCGCATGTGGCGCAGACGTCGGACACTCGCCGGAGGTCCGCTGTCGACGGGCGCACCGCCCGCCATCCCGGGTACGGCATCAGCCAGCGCGCCCGGAAGCGGATCGAGGAAATCTTCGGGTGGATGAAGACCATCGGGGGCTTCCGTAGGACGAGGCACCGAGGGCGAGCGCGAACGCAGCTCTCGGCGCACATCATCGGCGCGGCTTACAACCTCCTCCGCATCGCCCGGCTGCACCCGGCGTAGCCGGGGACGCCCGGACGGCCAAGAAGGCCCCGACTTCGGGGCGGCGGAGCCTCGCCCACCCCTCAAGTCGGTGGCCGCCGGAGCCGTCCGGGGGCTTTCCTCAACACCCTGCTAGACCCGCGCAGGTCTTGCGGCGTG
>Ga0335069_10001071_pt1 | contig 44180 bp, 30 predicted proteins | sample Lox_Sample_11_FD_206714 | JGI IMG/M metagenome (GOLD analysis project Ga0335069, IMG submission 206714) | Soil microbial communities from Loxahatchee National Wildlife Refuge, Florida, United States - Lox_Sample_1.1 | ecosystem: Environmental > Terrestrial > Soil > Wetlands | place: USA...
AACGTAGTGAGGCTTAATCCTCTTCATGAACTCACCCCCGTCCCCTCTCTGCTTCGCATAGAGGGGTGACTAAGTAAGATAAATTAGTTACAGATATAATCCTCAGACAAATTGCATCTGCAAGGCTTTTCCCTTGTTAAGCACCCCAAAGAGGAAAACGCCGAACGTAGTGAGGCTTATTCCTACCTCAGCCACAAAGCTAAAATATACAAGCCTGTATGACAACAACATACAGGCCTGTTCGTTTAAAATAAGAAATATATAAGATACATTTTGAGATTTATACCCCTTTTTGGATTCTTAATTGTCGATGCTTTCTCGAATAATAGAGATGCATTTGCAAATGACGCCAGACTATTAAGTTACCAATATCAACTAAAACTATATCATAATTTTAAGTCCAAAGGTTAATGAACGTGGATAATATGGATCATATATGTAATCTGAATCATTATTGTATCCATTGTCGAAATCGTTTTATTAACTGTCAGCAAAAACAAATGGATTAAATAACTAGATCGTCAAGCGTATTCCCACATACATTTGACGCCCGCGTAACGGGCCCCAGATATGCGAGGTGTTGAAATTTCCATATTGATCAAAATAATGAGGTTCGTCGTGGGCCGAACCTGCCTGCGTGTAGTTAAGCAGATTTTCGACACCCGCGTATATTTGCCAATTCGATTTCAAATAATAGACTGCTTTTGCGTTAATGACAAAATAACTGGGAGCCGTCGTAAGTTTTGGATCACTGGCCACATCATTAACGAATTGGTTGTAGTGGCCATCGTAGCCGTATGGCAGCAGGTTACGCGAAGCAATCCACTGCACATCGCTCGAAAATGTAAAGTGCTTAGCAGTAATGGAAATACGCCCGTTCGCCTCTGTTTCCTGTGCAGCCACAAGTTCTACAGCCTTGTATGAGTTGGGAATGTTCTGGTGGGCGATGCCAATTCCGATTTCGAGCCATTTATTCACAATCCTGTCGGCTTCAAAGTCCATATCAAGAAAGAACATCCTGGTAGAATCGCTAAGCAGTATTGGTCGCTGAATTTGGGGATTCGGGTTCGAACCAACGTATTCCAAACCTGTTACCCAGGTGGCGTACATCGAACCGGTAAACGTCCAGAGTCCTGGTTTCCAGGAAAGCGATCCTCCTGAACCTATGCCTTTTTCCAACTCGGTGACACCAATGTCGAATCCGTCGTTCAGAAGGCCATGATCCAGTTCGAAGAAGGTGAGCGGCGCACGCCAGCCCAAACCCGCAGACAACCTAAGCGTAAGATCGTCGATGAATCTCCAACGGAAGCTCGCACGTGGTGCAACGATGAAATTATTAATGGTTGAATTGGGTTTGTCGATCCAGTTAATGTGTATTTGATCTGCACGCACAGCAAGGGATAGGTCGCGTTCATGCCCAAAACTCAATACATCTTGAAGGTATGCCCCCCCATAAGCGGTTTTGTAAGAATCAGGGGTAATTCCAAGTTGTTGGTAATAGTACACCGATTGCGATGTCATATTCTCGCTGTTGAAGTTCCCCCCCACTGTAATGGTGTGGGCTCTGATCTGAGTCTGCCATCTTAAGTCCGTCACTAGTGTATGATCGATATTCGCGTAATCTGCGCCGCCTTCATACATTGAATTTTGCGACTGACTGGCATAACCCCCTCGAAACTGTAAGAAACTAGCATTCGATGTATGCAAAGTGAGCGAGGCTGAGCCTTCATCGCGTTTCGTTTGAATCCACTCGATAATATCTATGGGGTTACCAATAAATTTTTTATTGACGTTTCCTCCTTCAAACATTTGAGTGACCAGTGAATCCGGAGGCCCTATAGTTGCACCCTGATGGTTTGTAGTGGTTGATGCGCCGAAGACTTCGTTGTTGCTGTGAGAATACCGCAGGTTCCATGCCAGCTTATCTTTGGCTCCCGCCAACCCGTTGACTCTCGCCATGACACTTTCGTCCAACATATAAGGGGACTGGGACATCCCAGTGCCATTGGCATCCCACGGCCCATTAAGAAAGTGATGAGCGGCAACAATAACGCCGAGTTTGCCGTTGTCAACAACTGCTGTTGTAACAACAGATATGCGTGAATATTTATTATTGCCAGCTGCGCCATCCACCACTACGGAGTTCTGTGTCGGATCCTTGAAGCGAACATCGATAGAGCCTCCAATAGCGCCCGGCGCAAGTAATGATGATCCGGGTCCGCGTGCTATATCAATAGATGTTGTTCCCGAAGTGGTCAAAGCATCCACACCATAAAAGTTTGTTACGTTGGTGTACAAAGGCAATCCATCAATAAGCGTTGTCGTCTGGGTGGCACCAAGGCCGTTAATTTGAATCTGTTTAAACCCGCACGAACTGCAGCCTGTCAGCACGCATACCCCCGGCTCGAAAGCTACGGCCTGGGTAAAATTATTGGCATTCTTCATAAACATATTTTCCGGAGTAATGACGGTTGTCGGCTGAATGGCAGCGGAGAGTTGGCCCATTCGTTCTGCTTCGCGGCGCCTGCCTGAAATTATAACTTCTTTCAAATTTGTGGTGTCTTCCATTAATTCAAAATTTACCTCTTTGGTATCAACTGAAGTCAGATCCATTTCTTTTTCAATATTCTTGTATCCAAAAGCGCTTACAAGCACGGTAAACTTGCCTACAGGTAGATATTTCGAGAAATAGTGGCCTTTTGAATCCGTTTCGGTAGCATCCACTGTTGTTCCCGTTGGTGTTCCTTTTATCACAATATTGGCATACGGTATCAGCTCTTTTGTGGCTTTATCCGATACATACCCGGACAGGTGTTTATTTGATTTATTTTGAGAAAATCCTGCTATTGAACAAAATAACAGAATTACTAAAACAAATAAATTTTTATTCATTTAATTCACTTTTAAATATTACACAATGTGATCAATACCAATTAGTTTTCTAATTGTATTGACAATAAGTGGGTGAATTTCAGATATTCACCAGAAGAAAGTTAACTGTGAATATTTAAAGGGGGCGCCCGTAATGAAAATGAGAATTTTGAGAAATTAGAATGATATACGGAATCGTAATTGTTGAAGTAACTGATTGAGGGTTTTTCCTTTGGTAAATCATCATACCCGAAATCTGATATAAAAAAGGAAAATTCGAAATTGCAAATAGCGCACTTCTCAGTAAAAACCGGATAGGTTGTAGGTACTTCGGATGTTAAATGCTTGTGCTGATGTTCAAGTTTTACTATAGATGGCAGAAGAAAAACCAGGAACAATAGAGAAGAAGTAATATTTTTAAATTTCCTGAGCATTAAATTATTAAATATGTTTTTACTTCTCTTTTTTTAAGCTGTCCAATTTACACATATAAACAGAAAACTCAATGATTTGTTGTCACAAGGATTGATAAAATTGGTTTCTGCTGAACATTTCTCAGCAGACCTTGAATAATGAAAAGTTTAGTATGAAAATTTGACTTCAAAATTTGGTTATAAATTTTGACCATACAAAAAAGCTTATCCATCAAAAATTGTCAATGAATCTATTGTGAGTAATCATCTATAAAATATGTATGATACATATTACCATAGATTTAAGAATCAATTAAGTTCAAAATTTTAATAATGTCTTCGCACAATTTCAGGTTAGATATTTCATCACACTCCGCTACAAGTCAAAAGAGGAACAAGCCGAACGCAGTGAGGCTTAATCCTCATCTTATTCAACCCACTCCGGGGTTGATAGATCAGGTAACATGTCTGACCACGGATGTTGAGTGGTTATTGGATTTTAATGCCGGAGGCATTAAAGAAGAATTAATTACTGCAGGCGGCTGCAGGGCTTTTTCTTCGTAATATTTCCTCACCACAAGAGAGGACTCCTAATCATTTTTGATCAGGAGTTTTTCCTTTTCGTCTCCCAAAGTCCTCATAATTCTGGACTTTGCGAGAAATGACAAATTCACGATGAAGGTTAGATATGTCTAATTGAGTAGTATCCACAACAATCTCCTCAGGAAAGACCATTTTCTGAATTTTCTTTTTGCATGGAAAAACCAGTGGCTTTGACTATAGTTGTCCCTTTCTTTATGACCATCCGAAGCCAGAACCAAGTGTTTGTTATTTAGCTATATATGATAAATGCAATTTGACCGGCCAGTTATGGTCAGGAGGCTTGGCTTAAGCATGCTCTAGGAAAGTTAATTAAGAATTTAGAAGAAATGGGAAGGGGATACGGAGACGCGTCTCTTTCTCCCCTTTTCGAAGCCTAACTTAAACGCAAGCCTCATTAGTTTCTTCCCACTTCATATACTAACCTGAGTCACTTAAAATTATATCCCGATCCGTATAAGATAACACCGCCTTTTATCACTGTCTCCTTTTCAAGAGAAGATTGTCGTGTCCAAATCGGAATTTATCCATAATATTCTTTGCCGGATAATTGAATCCTCTATGAGGATTAAGGCCGATTACAATATTATCGACTCCATTATTGATAACTTTATCTGTACGGTATCCGACTACCTTGCAGTTCCTCGTATAAGCACCAAGGTATATGCTTGCATCAGAGTATGTTGCCTTAAAGAAACTGTTCCCCGGCAAAGTGATGTTTTCAGCATATGTACCCGAAGGTTCATCGCCGTCGACCAAAATGCCGTACTTGCCGGTACCTGAAAATCTATTGTTACATATCCTGGCACCCACGTTGTTCAGACTTTGAACAGCCATTCCACTATCCTGTGTATTGAAACTATTGTTGGAAACTTCAAATAGTTGAGGGAATCCTTCATCAGGAAATACAGGTCTACGGGCATCATTCATATATAAGCTTGTCACACCGGCCGGACTCTGGAAATTGTTTCCGGTAACAGTAAAGTGAGCACTTTGGGTAAGCGCCCCGCTGCCAACCCAAAGCCAGTTATAGTTGTCAATGAACAAATCACAATATGAGCCATTCTGAAACAGGTTATTCTTTACATTGACCTCTGATCCCAAACAGCTGGCAAGCAGGATCTGCATAGGACATCCGGTATAAACGTTATTTTCAAAGGATGCTTTTGTTGTTTTATCTGCTCCCCAGATCCAGGTGCCGGAAAACACTTCGTTCTCGAATCTGCAGCGGGTCACCGAAAAGTCACCCTTAGTCAGACCCGGATTCTGCCCCCATTCGGTATCAGTATCGAACATTATTCCGCTCCAGACATTGTACATCGAACTGCCGAGTAGAGAAAATCCTATGCCTCCGTCATATCCTGCTATGAAGTCCACATTGTCGACGGAAGCTTTGATAAATGTATTCGTGTATTGTGTATCATCGGCATTGTATTTTGTGCTGGTAAGGAACAGTATACTATACAAATCCCCTATCATATCAGTATTAGTTACGCTGGGTCCATCGGCAAGATGAATCGTCATGTCTGACATGGAAAGGTCACCTCCGACGAACTTCAGCAGGGCCGGATATTTTATTCCGGCATTCCATATATCAGCCTGCGGGAGGTTGGGCAAATTGGTAATGATGGTCCTTCCTTTCCCGGCTCCCCGGAAAGAGCCAACAAAATCCTGGACTGTAATCATGCCGATCCTGAAAGTTCCGGGGGTAAGTTGAACAACTGAACTCGGCCCGGCAGCTTTAGCCTGATTAAATGCATCAATGATAGACTGGGTATCGTCTGTCCCGTTTGGAGACACCCTGAAGGTATTCACTGATTTTACCAGGGATTTGTTTACCTGCTGATCAACGACCTGAAAATCGTTAAGCATGCCGTCCTTGGAACAGGAGAATGCAATGATTGCAAAAATAAAGAAAACATAAGAAATCTTTTTCATCTGGTTTGATTTATAAGTTAGACATCGATGAGTTAATGTCAACAAAGTTCTGCCAGACCACCTTTTAGTGCATAACAATTTTCAATTCAGAGATTAAGATTTTTTCAAAAATTATTAAACTTTTCGGATGATAAGGAAGATTTAAAATATAAACAGCTGTATTTCCCGATTACTATTTTAATGTTTTTCCTGGCTTGACAGGTTTTTTTTCACTTCATCCAGATGTGATTTATAAGCATATAATTTAAAGGGTGCTTTATCATAAATAAACTGGGAAATCGTAAGAGCTTCCCTGTACAATCCCTGTTTGTACAATGCCCTTGCTTTTGTATCGTAACAATTATAATAGGCAATACTATCCTTTGCCAGTTTCATTGCTCTGTCCATGAGTCCTGAAACATCCTTTAGATTTCTATTGCTATCTACCAGAAAATTGGCCAGGGTGTTTATCTTTCCGAAATTCCCGGGATCCTGAGAAAGGGCTGTGCGATAATACCGCTCTGCCTTTTCCAGGAGTCCGCACTGATAATATATATCTCCCAGACCTTCGTTAATAGCTGCTTCAGATTCTGAATCTTTCTTCTTAATAGATATATATTGTTCAATATATTTATTTGCCCTGTCAGTATCTTCCTCAGAAAATGCCAGGAGGGCCTGCCTGGTTGCTAACCATGTTCCAGGGATATAGTTCCTCGCTTCCCTGTATAACTTTCTTTCCTTTCCATGCTGACCTGTTTTATTATAAGCTTCACCGAGCAACCAGAAAGCCCAGTTGTTTTTCAAAAAGTCATTGTTCCAACGTTTACTTATTTTAAGGGAATTTTCAAGTTCCGGAATTGACTTGGCGTACTGTTTGATTGAATTATATGTCGCCCCGAGCATATATGGAATGGTAGGGTCCTCATCATCAAAATACTGAGCCTGCTTAAGATACTTTATACATTCCTCAGGCGGTTCAAAATTACAGGCATATGCCCAGCTCGCAGCAATTTGCTGAGGAGCAGGAAACTGATCCTTTTTATTATAATATTTCATCACCCACTGTAAGTTCTTCACGTTCAAACCTTGATTTGCGTAAACTGAAGACAATCTGATCATCGGTTCAAAAAAATTTGAATCTATTGCTAATGCGTTTAAATACAAGGTTATTGCAGTAGAATTGTCACCCTTATCGAATGACTGATCTCCATAAAGGTAGTACCGGAACGCTTCAGCGGAGTTCGTCGAAAGCTTGAAGCTGCTATAAAGAGGATTTTCTTTTAGAAGTTTGGAAATTATCAGATAATCTACCAGTCTCGTTCTCAGTGAATCCAGAATGTCAAAGCTAATTTCTCCCTGATAATGTGAGCTTATTTCAAACGATCTTAAAACTTCACTTGTTTTTGTACCGATTAACTGGGTCTCAAGCCTTATCATTGATCCTGCCTTTATTATACTTCCATAAACAAACAGATTTGCATCCAGTTTCTTCGAGATTTTGTTTGCAAAATCAGGTGATATTGATGCGTATTGAGTAAGCCCTCCTGCCTGAAGTAAGATATTTATATTTTCTTTACGCCTAACCTTCATTTCTTTATTGTTAGCAAGGAAAGAAATAAGGCATTCCTGGATCCCGTCCTGCCAGATATTCAAAGTAGTGTCGCCTGTCATATTCCGAAATGGCATTACCGCTATTGAAATTCTTCCGTCCGAAGAAACCAGATCATTTGTTTTCTCCGGTTTAAGTACTTTCCGATAGCTCAGAAAACCTGCTATCCCCAGCAAAAGGAAAAGGCCCAGGATACCGGGAAAAGTCAACAGGTACGATCTTAAAATTGATTTCCCGACCTCACTTTCATATCCGGGCTGAGTTAATATAACTGGTTCCCAATTATTTGGATTTTGTTTCCTGACTTTACCAGGCGGAAACCCGTAAAACTCATGAAAGCATTTGTTAAAATAGACCGGGCTGCCAAATCCAACCTTATAAGAAACCTCAGTGGCAGTTATATCTTCACTTTGAAGTAGCTCCATGGCCTTCTGCAAACGTACTTCACGGATAAACTGGTTTACTTTTTTCTTCTTGATTGAATACAGTTTCCGGTTTAGACTATATTGGCTCAAGTTTGCTTCAAGGGCAAGTTCTTTTACACCGAAGTTCTCATTCATCATGTTTCCAAGAACTATTTCAGTCAGCCTGCTGATAAAAATCTGATTGTTGGTAAACTTTTCAGTCATGAATGATTTTTCGAGTAAACAGCAATATAGCCTCAAGTGACTTTTATCGAATTTCCTAAATATTATGAATCCATGCAAATAAATTTGATAATGTATTCTTTAAGATGACCTGCCAGGGACCTTAATTGACCTTTCAAACCGAGGGATAAAACCACTTCCAGATTAATTATACAATACATATCTATAATCAAATCCAGGTCAGATATTTCAAACCTCTTGTCTCATGAACTCACCCCCACCCCCTCTCTCCGTCACCTGGCGGAAAGAGGGGTGACTATGGAATTAACTATTCAAACGCTAAAGCGGAGAACTGGCTTTTCCCTTGTTAAGCACCCCGAAGAGGAACGCGATCCCGCGAAGCGGGAGAGCAATCCTTGTCTCATGAACTCACCCCCGGGGCCGAAAATCATCTCGTCCCAGATCCCTCTTCCGGCAGGGGAGAGGGACTTGTACGTGCAACCAGTATCTGGCCTTAATAGGAATCGACCAGTGAGAACAACCCGAGCTTTTCTCCAAAGTTATCGGACGTTTCCTTAGTACGGAACGTAACTGTGACCTTCTCCCCGGGAATAAGATCAAAACAATTATCGCTGAACCAGCCAGTCAAGCCGGCTTCAAGGCATAAGTCCTTAACAAGCTTATCTGCCGAGAGGGTTATTGAGTAGCCATCAACGGTCCTGTTAATCACTTTCGTTATCTCAGTCTTCTCAAGATTCAAATATTTAGGCTCGGAGAAATAACAAGCATTCGACGCGAGCACTTTATTTCCGCTTACCAGTCTGACTGTAAAAACTATCCGCGTTGTATCCATTTTCCCGATTAGCTCACCCGTACCAATTTTAAAGCATTCCTTGCTTGTATTGGCGGGGACGGAAACAGGAATATTCTTACTCCACAGCATCTTGCCGCTAAAGTCGAGTATTTTCATCTCAATCCTTGCGCTGAAAGCCTGCTGCTTATCCGATACGACACTTAAGGTGAAATCATTTTTATAGTTGGCAGGGACGACGATAACAGGTTCAAAAGCCTTTTTTGCGGTGTAATAAAAAGGTTTGGGATTATTCTGGAAATCGAGGCAGGACCACGATGCGACAGGCCATACATCATTCATCTGCCAGAATAATGAACCCATCGTGAACGGCATCCAGCGCCGGTGTGTTTCGAGTGCAAACTTCATTCCTTCAGCCTGCAGAACCTGGGAGATATAGATGTATGAATCAAAATCTTTTGCAGGCTTGTACGACAGTGCCATATATTTATCAAGAAGCGGGTTTCCTCCCATTGCCTTATTATGAGCTTTCATAACCGGGGAGTTCTTATCCCTGTCGGCAGTCGAAGTGAAATTATAGACTGTCTTCCTGTCGGGCCAGGACTGAAATCCATGTTCGCTGAAAAAACGCGACCTTGTTTCGAGGTAGGAAGAAAACGGCAGGTTTACCACGGCAATATAAAAATGCATGTCACCGCTAAATGGTGCTTTGACCGTCATCGGCTTTTTCCATCCTCCGCTTGGTGATGACGGCCAGTAATCGTGGGAATTAAAATCATATTTCCCGATAGCCTCCGGGATCAGGCCATAAAAAACATCATCATAGGCTTTCATTACCCTGGCCGTTACTTTGGGATTGATGCTGTCTGATCTGTGAACGAGTTTCAGCAGTGCTGACAGCGATCCCATACTACCCTCTTCAAGAGGCAACCCGAAAAAATATTTCATCAGCAGGTCCCATATCACTTCGGTTTCATTGTTCCCGCTCCAGAGAACAAGCGACGGATGATTCCGCAACCGTTCAATGTTATCCTTCAATTCCTTCTTTATTGACTCGATAAATTCCGGGTAATCAGGCATATGGTATATTGCAAAGGCAAAATCCTGCCAGACCATTATCCCGTTACGGTCGCATAAATCATAAAAAATATCATCCTCGTAAATTCCTCCGCCCCATACTCTCAGCATGTTCATATTTGCATTCACGGCTGCATTTATGATTTCTTCGTAGTGCTGGCCGGTAACCCTTGACGGGAAAATATCAGATGGGATATAGTTTGCTCCCTTTGCAAATACAGGTATTCCGTTAACTTCAAAATAAAACGATTTACCACCGTCGGGCAGGGGATCCTGTACAAGCCTTACCTTTCTCAATCCGGCATGTGCCAGTTTCGTATCAATCAATTTATTATCCTTCTCAAGAGTGCCACTTATTTCATACAACGGATGATCTCCCAGACCGTATGGCCACCACAGGGAGGGATTTGCAACAGAGAACTGCATCCTGGCTTCGTTCTTTCCTTCCTTCAGATTTACACTGACCGGGCTGACAATTGTTGTTTTGCCATTCAGGGAATACGTCAGGCCCAGGTTCGCTGTAATCTTATTGTTTGACTCAATAGTGAAGATAGCCGAGACACTTGCATTTTTTGCGCTCACTTCATCCTGTACAATTTGCATGGACAAAATCCTTGCCTCATCCCAGGCTTTAAGAAATACGGGCCGCCAGATGCCGCTGGTCGTAAGCCTGGGACCCCAGTCCCATCCGAACATGTACCCTGCCTTCCTTATATAGGGACCGACATTGGGCCAGTCCGTATTTGTAAGTTCAAGGTTATATCCCAGCGGGGCTTCAATATTGAATTTATCCCTGCTCAATATTCCCATTGCAACCGGTGAGTGAAAAAGTATCCTGAGAGAATTCCTTCCTTCAACCAGGTACTTCTTTACTTCCACATTCCATTCACAGAACATGTTGTCTGTACTGAGTATATGGTTGTCATTCAGAAAAACCTCCGCATAGGTATCAAGTCCCTCGAAACCGAGTTCAATGTTCTCCCTGCTTAAAAGGTTTTTATCGACAGTAAATTCAGTCTTGTATTCCCACGAGTACTTGTCAATCCATTGAAGCTTTGATTCATTATCCCTGTAAAATGGATCGGGAATTATTTTGTTGCTTATCAAATCAGTATGAACACACCCCGGCACTACAGCCTTGTACCAGTCTGTATTTCCAACCTTATGAAATTTCCAGCCGGAGTTGATTTCCTGAATTACAGGCTGGGCAACCGATTCAACAGTAACCGTCAGCATTAGAATCATGACGGGAAATAGTCTGTGTTTTCTCATTTGATAATGTTTAAAGTACGCTCAATAAAAGTTATTAGTGATTATGCTGTAAAAATCATGCCTTCATGATTAAAATCACCCTCGCCGGAACATTATTCAATGTCCCCTTCATAGATTTCATTACCTGCTAATTTCAGAATTTTAAAAATATCTATTACCTGTTTTTTAGCAGGTGTTTTCAATATTCCCTGAATTGATGAATGAGAAGAGGCTTTTTGACACGAAACTTTTATTTCTGATGATTTTCCTCCTGCCTCCTTAACGCTGAAAGCAGGTCGGGATATATCCGTATCTGCGACAACAATTTGTCAATATCAAAAGTATTGACCGACTCAATAAGTCTTTTGCCGTAATCAGCAACAAGTCCTGACCCATGAGCTGTTCCGGTTTCAATAAGCCTGTTCCCGAATTCCTTTATCTCGTTAACCGGCTGCCTTACCTTGAATTTTTCCCATTCAGCGTAAAAATCCGATTCCAGAATTTTCAGGAGCCCAGGCAGGTCATCTATCGCTTCATTATAATCAGTTACGGCTTCAGTCAGGTGGTTTTCAGCTTGACCAGTGGTACTGTATGGCAGCCAGTTCATCAATTCAAGGTAGAGATTCTTGACTTTAACAGGTTTTATAAGAAGACCGGAGAACAGGCTCTTTCGTATCTTTTCCTGGTTCTCTTTTAATACTTCAGCCGAATAAGCAATTACAGGAATGCTTTTCAGCTTTTCATTTGCTTTGATCTTGTCGAGAAGCCCGAAGCCACTCAAGACAGGCATCCTGATATCGGTAATGACAAGATCGGGAGGCTGGTCGCAGATCAGTCTGTATGCCTCCTCCCCGTTCTCGGCTTCCAGCAGTTTTAAAGGCGTACCGGAAAGGCAGTCCCTGATAAAATCCCTGTTATGTTTAACATCATCTGCAACGAGGATGACCGACTCTTTGAAGACAATTGTTGAAGGTTCAAGGGTGATCTCTTCCGTTATTTGAGAATTATTCTGTATAAAAGGAATACGTGGGATATATATTTTAAATGTGCTTCCCTTGCCCAAAACCGATTCAAGCACCAGTGATCCGTTCATCAGTTCGACGAGCCTCTTTGATATTGAAAGACCCAGCCCGGTGCCTCCGTAAGCCCTGAATTTCTGCTCCTGTATAAAAGGATCGAAGACAGAATTCTGACTTTCTTCCGAGATCCCTATGCCGGTATCACTGACTTCAACTTCCAGGTCTATGTAATTTTTGTTCTCACCGGCTGGTTCCCCGGTTTTACCAACCGGGATTCCTCTTACTTTCAGGATGACCGAACCCTGTTCAGTGAATTTTATTGCATTTCCTACGAGATTGAAAATCACCTGCCTCAGCCTTGCCTCATCAACCAACAAACCTTCAGGAAGGTCCTCATCAAGATCGAGCGAGAATTTCAGTTTTTTCTCTTTTGCCTTGAGTGCAAAAATGCTTTCAAACTCCTGGAAGAAAGAATGGGAACTGATGTAATCAAACTCGAGCTGAAGCTTGCCGGCTTCAACCTTCGAAAGGTCGAGGATGTCGTTAATAAGTGTGAGCAGGCTTTTACCGCTCGACTTAATCGATTCTATGTAGCTTTTCTGGGTGCTGCTGATATCAGTTGATCCAAGGAGCTCGGTGTATCCAAGAACCGCGTTCATCGGGGTCCTTATCTCGTGGCTCATATTGGCAAGGAACTCACTCTTGGCCCTGTTTGCCTGGTCAGCTGCATTTTTTGCTCTCTGAAGTTCAACCTCTGCCTGTTTTCTTTCAGATATATCAAATACTGTGGACCTGCTGGTAACCAGGCGTTTCTGATCATCAAACCTACCTGTTGCATTCACGGAAACAAAAAATGCAGATTCGTCTTTCCTTACAAATTCCATTTCAAGGTTCTCGAGTTTACCGCTTTTTAAAAAAGTGGGGAAGTTTTCTTTAAATTTCTGCTGACTGGCCGGGGTCTGAATTTTAGTGATCGGTTCTCCTTTTAATTCATCCAGTTCATATCCCAGCCATTTCAGTTCCGTTTTATTAATCCTGACAAATCTTCCCTTATCATCAAGAGAGTGGTAACCGCATGGTGAGTTTTCATACAGGTCGGTCACTTCTGCCAGCAGTCTTTTTACTTCATCTGCCCGTTTATCAACAAGTGCTTCAAGATTATTTCTGTAATCCGATAATTCTGACTCCGTTTTGGTCCTTTCTGTAATATCGGTGAATGTGCTGAGGATACAGTCTTCCCCTTCGTAGGACAGGGGGTTCATCGAAACCTCGATCACAATAACTGACCCTGACCTGGTCCTTACATGAAGTTCATAGTTTCTGATTTTCCCTTCCGACCTAAGCAAAGAAATAATCTTTTCCCTTTCATCAGGAAAAACATACATATTGATATCACCTGCAGTTCTGCCAATTATCTCCTCAGGTGAATATCCCATTAACTCGTAGTAGGCATTGTTTACGAGGATATACCTGCCTTCCTTAATTGTTGTGAATACCATCGGAACCTGGTTCAGCTCGAAAATCTGCTGGAAGTACCTTTTAGAATCGATCAGTTTCGCCTGAGCTATTCTTTGTTCGGTAATGTCCACAAATTCATTGAAGAAATATTTTTCACCAAGGATCTCAATTATTTCGGTATGACCCCTGGCCCATCCTCTGGCGCCTGATTTTGACCTGAACTGAAACTCATAATCAAAGATTCTGTCACTGGGTCGTGTCTTTTCAAATACCCGGTTTCTCTCTTCTGCATCAGCCCAGTAATTAAAATAATCTGTCGATTTCTCCACAACCTCATCCCGGCTGTACCCGAATAATTTTACTGCTGCCTTGTTTATATCTTTAATCCGATTGTCAGAAATGCAGGTGAGAATTTTTGCAACCGAACCCTCGTTAAAGACTTTTTCAAGATAAACAGTATTCTCCCATAGTCGACGCTCTGTCTCTTTGGTTTCAGAAATATCGAAGCAATGACCGATATAACCAAGAAATTCTCCGTCAGGTCCAAAATTGGGGGTACCCATATCCCTTATCCACCTGTATTCACCCGAATGGTGCCTGAGGCGGTATTCCATCCCAAAAGGTTCTCTTTTATCAAAGGCAGTAACATAAATCAGAAAACAGCTGTCAAAATCATCGGGATGAATACCTTCTGCCCATCCGTTACCGAGTTCCTGCCCCAGTGTCCTGCCGGTAAAGTCCAGCCATACTTTGTTAAAATATGTACAAAGCTTATCTGTACCTGATACCCATATCAGCGCGAGCCCGTTATCGACAAGGTTCTGAAAGAGATACAATTTCTCCTGAAGATCATTCTCGTCATGGATCTCTGCCCTGACATCATCATCTGATTTTCTTTTCCGACTCATCCTCCAGGTTTTTTACTAAACCGACCGATCAGAAGATTATGGTAGATGTCATAAATTTAATCATTTTACCAGAATGCTGATCCGCAAAATGATTAATATGCTGAACAACCCCGACTAATAAAGGGTTGGATAAGACCCTTTCTTCACAATCGGCCCCACTCTCCCTGTCTACCTGCAGGCAGTGGGGGTGATGAGGTGAAAAGTTTGAGATTGAGAGACGTGGCGGGCCGGGAAATATTAATTTTGGAATCAATATCAAAACAAATAAACTTTGAATATGACTTATATTCCGGAAGCTGAAAGGTACTCATCAATGCTTTATCGCAGGTGCGGAAGAAGCGGTATAAAACTCCCCGTCCTCTCGCTCGGGTTATGGCATAACTTCGGTGATGTCGATTCCTATGACAATTTTCGCTCTATCCTGCTTAAAGCTTTTGATGCGGGTATAACCCATTTCGACCTCGCAAATAATTACGGACCGCCTCCTGGGTCAGCCGAGAAAAACTTTGGATCCATACTTGCCAGGGATCTCAAGGCATACCGCGACGAGATCATCATATCGACAAAAGCCGGTTATTACATGTGGCCCGGGCCATATGGCGAATGGGGATCGAGGAAATACCTTCTTTCAAGCCTTGACCAGAGCTTAAAGAGGATGGGCATCGATTATGTGGACATTTTCTACTCCCACAGGCCTGACCCGGACACTCCACTTGAGGAAACGATGGGAGCGCTTGATCATGCGGTCAGAAGCGGGAAAGCCTTATATGCGGGTATTTCCAATTATGATGCGGAATTGACCAAAAGGGCTTCAGGGATACTCAGGGAATTGGGCACACCCTGCCTGATCCACCAGCCAAAATATTCGATGTTTGTAAGAACACCTGAAAACGGACTCCTTGATGTCCTGGGCAATGAAGGTATAGGCTGCATCGCCTTCTCCCCCCTTGCCCAGGGACTTCTTACCGACAGGTATCTCAATGGAATTCCAGAGGGCTCGCGTGCTTCAAAACCTCATGGTTTTCTGAAAAGCGAACAGATCACACCGGAGATACTGGAGAAGATCAGGAGACTCAACTCTATTGCTGCAGAGAGGGGGCAGAGTCTTGCCCGGATGGCTATTTCGTGGCTTCTTAAGGATGAAAGAGTCACTTCAGTTCTGATCGGGGCAAGCAGCACAACCCAGCTCAGCGATAACCTGGCTGCTCTGAGAAATACCGGGTTTGATCCGTCGGAACTGGAAAAGATAAACTCTATAGTTTAGAACAACAATGACGCAAACCCCTGGATAACCGGGGGACATTTACACCAGGCTCCCCCGGAGCCAGGGAGGCTACCTCACTTTTGAGGCCGAATAATTCACAAGAAACCCTGTAATGTATGCCAGCGGTGCGTTCCAGTTAATGGCTATTTCATTAGAAGCGTAGCTGGCAGTCTGATCGAGGTAGCATTTTGCCGGTTCAGTCGCGGGATATTTAACTCCATAGGGTGCTTTTTCACTGTACTGATCGTTCCTGTATCCGTTCGGCCCGCCAACAACCCAGCCTGGAACAGGTTCAGGAACATTATCGGAGGCGCTGAGCCTGTGGTGCGGATTCATAGGCGGCCTGGAGCCATAACCGGTTACAAAGGAATAACCAGTTGCATTCTTCCCGAAAATATAATCGACTGTTTCAATAACTGCATCAAGGTATTTCTTATCGCCGGTTATCCTGTAAGCCTGAGCAAATATTACGGCAAGGTCGAGTATATCGCTGTTGGATCCCCACACGAAAGAATTGAGCGGCTGCAGGTATGGCGCTTTTTCAAGTAATCCGGCCTGGCGGTCTGCTTCTCCGACTATTGAACTTTTCAATGAATCCTTCATCTGCTGACCGGCCTTGCTTTCAGGCAGAATAAGGGAATAGTACCCCAGGTTTTTAAGATAGCTGAACCAGCTGTTGCCTTGAACAAATGTGAAACTTACCTGATTCGATTTTAAATAATTTCCGTACACTGGATTTCCCGTTGTAGCATACAGTTCGGCAGCAGCCCAGAAAAAATCTCCCCTGAAATCGGAATGACCATATTCACCGGTCGAAATGTCGGGTGGATTTCTGAAAATGACCGCGGGATTCTTTATTGCCCATTTCCATGCCCGCTCCGATCGGCCCAGGTACTTTAATGAAAGTTTCTCATCATACTTTTTCCACACGCGTGACGCCTGAGCAAACATTGCTGCAAAATTCAGGGCTGCTGACGTGGACTTGCCGACAACATATCTTTTTAGGGTATCATCCTGTGGCCTTACAAAACCACAGAAAGATTTGGATGTCAGTTTGAAAAACACACCCCCGTCTCCATCCTGCATCGTCTCCGCCCAGTCGAGCTCGTACCTGATCTCATCAAGAAGGTCGCTTATGCCGTTCCCGCTCTCGGGAATATTTGAATTATCGGGGTAAAGCTCCGGGAAGTTTTCATAAAGGGTAAGAAGCATGCTTACGGTATAGCCCGCATTTACGATGTATTTATTATAGTCACCGGCATCATACCAGCCCCTAGGTGACGAGATGACGCCAGATTTATGACCCGTTGACGGATGCAGGAAACATCTATTATCGGGGTGGGCAAGCGGATGGGTAAACTGCCCTGCATATTTTTCTTCAATTGATGCCGAAGCACGCTGAATGTAATATGCCTTTACAGAAGAGTGAAAGATATTGTCAAAAATAACGGGGCTGATCCTGAAAGAAGCTGAACTGCCAATCCCTTTCACGTATATCCTGTAATTTCCCTCTTTATCAAAACCGGTAAAATCTGCAACTTTCACATTTTCACCCGATGCATCCCACCTGCCCCTGCCGGTGAGCTTCCCTGAATATACCACATTGCCGGCTGTGTCGGTCAGACTGAATTCAGAAGATTCACAGTCTGTTAAAACTGCTTTCTTTACTTCGCCGGGCAGGTAACCAAGCTGGTTAAATCTGATTTGATTCTTAATATCCGGCGCTTTCTTCTCATTTGGCCCGGAGCTGCAGGTCCATATCGATAATGTCCCGGCTAAGGCAAGAATTGCATAAAATATCCTTTTCATTTCTCAGTCTGGTTTTGGATTTCTCAATCACGAAATCATAAGCGGATATGAAGGTCGTAAATAAAGATGAGGGCGCCAAGAATAATAAGAGAAACCGGTATCGATTGAACCCGGAAGGCAGATATCCGTTGAGCGGTAATAACGTGTGAAAAACTATTCAGCCGGTAAGGGGAACATATTAAAATTCTTCCTACTTTTATGCTGCGATTACAGGTTCTCTGATCAGTCGTATCCTGATCGGGACGAAGAGGGAATCCCGTGATCTGCCTGCTGACAGGCAGAAAACCGGGAGCTGTACCCGCAGCTGTAAATCCTGGAAAAGTTCCGGCATACCCTGCCACTGTTACGCTTAAAGTGAAATGGGAAGGCAGCCGGAACGGGATGAGCCAGAAGACCTGCCTGTGACATGCTTCGTAGCTTTCGGGTGAAAGGCAAAGAATTGAACATGAAATGTACAATCCTGGCTTTCAGTTTAATGCTTCGAAGATTGCTTCAGCGTAACAGCAATTGAAGTTTATCGCTGTTACTGAATATTGAATTTATGAAGCATTTGTCACCGATATTGAAAGGGGGGATTGTGCATGACAAAAGAGCATGCCTTCTGCTTGCCGTACTGCTTGTTTCCACGACCTGTATAACGGCACAGTCTCTTCCGGATACCACTCTCGCCATTCCCGAAGTAACAATCAATGCCTCAAGGCCTGATCATTTCAGGAGTGACATCAAGACTGATATTTATACTGCCTCCGACCTTAAGCCGTTCGCCGGAGAATCTCTCGGACGTTTCCTGATCAGTAACTCCTCCCTCAATCTCAAGTCATACGGAGCAGGTGGTGCATTAACTAATCTCTCCCTTAGAGGATCTGCAACGAGCCAGGTACAGGTTAACTGGAACGGGTTTCCAATAAACTCGGTTACTGTGGGTTCATGTGACTTTTCAATGATACCGGCTTCAGGATTTGAAAATGTCGCCGTTGTTTACGGGGCCCCCGGCGCTTTGTACGGCAGCGGAACATTTGGCGGTGCAATAAACCTGGACAACAACCTTAAGCTGGGAAAAGCCTTCAGTTTCTCTGCCGGTTTAAACTTTGAATCACTGAGGACCATTGAAGGCAGCGCTTCTGTTTATACGGGAAATGATAAAGTAAGCTGGAAAGGAAGCTACTGGGGTGCTTTGTCGGCCAACGAATTTACCTATTTTGATTATATAGAGCAGAGCAGGAGAAGGCAGACAGACGGTAAGTGGAACGATGCCGGCACAATCCAGCAGGTTATATTCCGGTTATCCCCGACATCAACACTTGAAACGGGATTGTGGTACCAGGTCAAGGATTTTAATGTTCCCTCGAGGATAGGATCGGTATCATACGAAGCGCAGAAGGATTCGACACTTAAACTCTTTACTGCCTATAAGAAAACCTCAAACCGCTGGGGGCTGCAGGTTAAAGCTGCATTCTTCAACGATTATGAAAGATACACCCAGAAGGCATCTGCCCAGGCAGCAGGATACAGCATCGATTCGAGGATTTCTTCCCGCCAGTATTACGGCGATGCAAATTTCAGGTACTTCCTGCACGAGGGAATCTCACTGGATGCAGGATTGTCAGGTTCATTTGTCAGGGCAGAAGTATCGGCATACGGGAACGCGAAGGACGAAACAGGACTTACAGCTTTTGCAGGCGCCCGGTTTGACAGGAATGACTGGACGATCCAGACAGAGCTGAGGAAAGAATTTAATTCAGGCTTCCGTTCAGGAGTTTTACCCTCTTTCGGAGTATCATGGAAAGCAGTTCCCGGCAGGCTGATTCTCAGGCTCAATTTATCGGAAAAATTCCGTAAGCCGACATTCAATGATCTTTACTGGATGCCAGGCGGCAATCCCGGGCTGAAACCGGAATCGGGCTGGTCGGCCGAAACCGGAGCAGCAGTAACGCTCCTCCGGAAGGAAAATGCAGAGCTAACGGCAGACATGGGGGCATATTGGTCGCAGATTGACAACATGATCGTATGGCGGCCCGAGGGAGCCTACTGGGGAGCAGAGAATTACCAGGGCGTCCGTTCGTACGGCCTCGATGGAAAAATAGCGTTCGAGATGAAAACCGGCAGGTTGAAATTTCATTCCTTATTGATGGTGATGCTTAACAAATCGGATATCAAAGCTTACCCCTCCGGAGAACAGGAGAAAATGCTTTATTCGCCCCGGATAATTACCACGTGGGAGAACAGGCTCTCGATGGGCATCTTTGAAATTTCGGTAAATCACCATTTCTCAGCTGACAGGTTTTATGATGTTAACTCACTTCTCGGACCTTACCAGGTCATTAATCTTCAGACAGGGGTAAGGGTTCCTGCCGGGAAAGGGGAACTGGTCATTCATATCACGGTCAATAACCTGACCGGTACAAGCTATGAGCTAATCAGGCTATATCCCATGCCGGGCAGGTATTGGTCACTGAAAACAAGTTATACATTTTAATATGCGTTTGAAATTGAGACAAGCACCCATTTACATTTATAATAATACTTTAAGAACAGGATTAATAACCCTGGCCTTAACAGCTATTATACTTTCGTCGTGTGAGAAGAATACCCAGGACCCTCCGGTCACCATAAATAACCTCAAGGGAATTTTCGTTGTATGTGAGGGTTCGTACGGCCATGCGAACGGCGATATCTCTTTTTACGATTCAAAGACCCGGCAGGTCACGAAAAACCTATATTATACGGTCAACGGGGTTGAACCGGGAGATGTGGTCCAGGCATTTGAAATAGCCGATACCCTTGGATTTATCCTGGTTAACAATTCGCAGAAGCTGACCGTGGTGAATATGAAGACCTTCAAAGTGGTCAGGACAATTTACGGGTTTTCCTATCCCCGAAGCATAGTAAGAGCGGATCAGAATACTCTGTACATATCGAACGGCAATGGAATTTCAGGAAATTATATCTACAGCATAAGTTTACATACACTCAGCAAATCAGATTCTCTTCCGGTTCCGACCGGACCTGAAAAGCTCATATGCCTGAATTCCAAAGTGTATGCTGCAATACCGGGTGGATGGAACAACGACGGCAGGAGCGTGATTGAAATTGACCCTGCATCCTTCTCGATTACAAACACATTTGATGTGGCATCAGTTCCGGTCGATATAGTGGCCGATAAAAACAATAACATCTGGGCATATTGCAAAGGAGTAGCCGATTATTCAAATTATCCCGAGGTGACATATTCAGGCGCAGGGATCAGTAAAATAGAATTATCGTCGAAGACTGTCACGACAATTCCTATCACAAATATGAGTTCACCCGGGATAAATAACCTGGCAGTGAGCGCGGATGGCAGTGTTATATATTTTCTGAACGATGCCCTCTACTCGATGCCAGTTAACTCAACATCGCTGCCTGCCTCAAAGCTTGTCGACCAGCAATTTTACGGTGTTGATGTTGATCCTCAGACAGGAGATATAGTCTGCCTCGACGCCGTCAACTCAAAGGCAGTGGTATTTAACACAAGCGGGGTTAAACAGCTTGATTTTGAAACTGCAACGTTCCCCAGTTCCGCCCTGTTCAGCTACTGAAAAAAAGGACCGTTTCCCCGGGCCTGTTCATTATTCAGATACTGCAGAAGTTCATGGTTTACAGGGGAAAATATATTCTTAACTACTACATTATACCAAGTTTAAAAAACAGCTCATTTATTTGGTGGGTTGATTTGTAATCCATTACTTTGATTGATTGTATGCATTAAACTTTATGATGATGAAAAAAATAAAGATCTTGTTGCTCCTTATTCTGGTTAGCATAAGCTACGTGGCCTCCTCGCAGGATGACAATGAATCAAAGCTCCTGGCGCAATTTCATAAAATAACCAGTGAAGAGATGATGAGCTGGCTGCAAAAGCTATGCTCCCCCGAATTCAACGGCAGGCTCACCGGTACGCCCGAGTTCGTAGCGTGCGCTCAGTGGGCCGCGGACAGGTTCAGGGAGTGGGGAGTGAAGCCAGCAGGTGAGAACGGGACATATTTCCAGTGGTTCGACTGGCCATATACCGTTCTTAACAACAGCGGTTCTCTTTCGCTTAAGCTTCCGCAGCCCGACGGCACCTTTATTACAAAAAGCTATGCCTACCCCGAAAACTATTATCCCGGCATGAACTCCGGAAGCGGAGAGGTAACATCCGATGTGATTTTTGTCGGATTCGGAGTTACGGCTCCTGAACTGAATTATGACGACTACAAGGGGATCGACGTAAAAGGAAAGATCGTTCTCGTGAACAGGGATGTTCCCCCGACAGATCCCATGAATCCTGAGTACAAGAAATGGGTTGGCTACTGTTACCACCAGTACAAGCTTGAAAATGCGGTTAAGCATGGTGCAGCGGGATTTATTTACATCGACGGCAACCTCGCGAATCCAAATATTTCATACGACGCGTCAATAATTGTTTGTGGTGTGGGGCCCGAACCTGTTGCTGATATCTTCAGCGGTACGAGGACCACAAACGCTGAAGTGGTCGCAAAGATCAGGAAGACAATGAAACCGGCATCGTTCGGCACGGGGAAGGTCATGACCATCAAAGAGAATACAACCCGGCATATTGATGGCAAGGGATGCAATGTGATAGGGATGGTTGAAGGGACAGATCCTGTTCTTAAAAATGAGGTTATAATTATCGGCGGACATCTTGATGCTGTAGGAAATGCAGGGAGAGCCGTGAATGGTGCCCTCGATAATGGCAGCGGTGTTATTGACATCATGGGTGCGGCCAAGGCGATGGCTCAATCGGATATTGCGCTGAAAAGAACAGTGGTTTTTCTTTTATTCGGAGGTGAAGAGACCGGCCTTATCGGGAGCAAGCTTTTCGTGAAGAGCCCGACTTTCCCTAAAGAAAAAACTATTACCATGATCAATCTCGATATGGTAGGAAACGGAACAGGCTTATCGGTCAATGCTTCAAAGCCTTTCAGGAATCTTCTCACCTATTTCGAGGATGCGAATACCAAATATATTCACAGGCCATTTGCCGGATCTGCCCCTGAACCTGCAGAGTTTTACGGGCGGCCAAGAAGTGACGGTAATAATTTCCTTTCTGCCGGATACAGGACCATGTCAATAGGTACAACAGGATGGTATAAGAAGGTGTACTATCATCTTCCGGGTGACGATCCGGACGCTGTTACAATAGATATCATGGAGGATGTTGCGAAAATGATATACGTTGCACTCACCAATATGGCGAATGATGCGAACCTGAAGTTCTGAATACCGAAATAAATCAGGTAAAAACCAGGTTGCCCGGGCACCCTGGTTTTTTTGTCTAAATTTTTTATCCGGCTCTACATTAATCCCCTGGAGACTGGAGATAGATTAAAAACATAAACCAATATGCTGGCAGTTTGATATTACTTCATCATTAATTAATAGAATTAGATTAACCGATGCGATTAGCATCCTGCCTTCCATTTATAATTTAAAGAATAAATATCATTATGCTTAATATTTCGACAAAATATTAAAAAATCTTAATAATGATTTTTATCTTTCGCCCGCAAACTTTAAATTAGTATTGGAAATTTTTACTTAGAACCTAAAACCCAAATCTAATCTTTATGAAAAAGGTCTTATTGTTTTTTTGTCTGTTGCTGGTAACAGGTTCACTTGCTATTGGCCAGACGCTACAAGTTTCCGGGACTGTGACAAGCTCCGGAGATGGACAGCCCATTCCCGGAGTATCGGTTACCGTTAAAGGTACCACTCTTGGAGCTCTGACAGGGGCGGACGGGAAATACACCATTAACGTTCCTTCAAATGCCCAGACACTGATGTTCAGCTTTATCGGCTTCAGGACCCAGGAAGTCAAACTTACCGGGAGCAATAAAGTTGATGTTGTGCTTGAACAGGACGTCTTCAAAATTGATGAAGTCGTCGTTATAGCCTATGGTACCCAGCAGAAGCGCGATGTTACCGGTTCGGTTGCATCTGTTAAAGGTGATGAAATCAAGACAGTACCGGTTCAGAGCTTCGACCAGGCCCTCCAGGGTAAAGCTGCAGGTGTTGCCATCACACTGCCGAACGGTGTTCTGAACAACCCGCCTGTTATCAGGGTCAGGGGCATCAACTCTATCACAGGAAGTTCCTATCCTCTGATAGTTGTAGATGGTGTGCCAATAGCAACCGGTAGTTTCGGGGGAACGGCTAAAACAAATACACTGGCCGATATTAACCCTTCAGATATTGCTTCAATGGACATCCTCAAGGATGCTTCCGCAACAGCACTTTATGGATCCAGGGCTGCCAACGGTGTTATTCTTATTACCACAAAACACGGTGTTGCAGGAAAAGTCAAGGTAACCTATGATGGTTATGTTGGAGTTACACAGCCCACTCATATTTTCGATGTGATGAATGCTGCACAGTATATTGAGGAAAAAAACGTGGCCAGGGTGAACAGGTATGGCGCCTCACCTCCTGGAGGACTAATTACCCCTCTGGTTGATGCACAAGGTAACACGATTGACACAAAGTGGTGGAAACATGTTTACCAGAATGGTTTACAGCACAATCACGCACTTACAGTATCGGGCGCAACACAATCGACCAACTATTTCCTGTCGGTAGGTTATTCGGACCAGAAGGGTATACTTAAAACCAATGAATATACGAGAAAGAATGCAAGGCTCAATATAGATCAGAAGATAACCAAATATCTGAAGGTTGGAGTAAATTTGGGCTATACTGAAGGTTACACAACATCACCACAGACAGGCGGTGATTATTCTACAGGAGGTGCAGCACGTCTGGCATTTGTTCTTCCTCCTGTTATCGCTGCAAAGCTTAATGACGGAAGCTGGAACATTGACTTAGTAAATAATGGAATAGGTAATATGGGAGAACCTACAGGAGTTCTGGGTTATTATAATCCTGATTATATCCTTAAATACAACTATTTCAACACAGCGACTACTACATTGATTTCAAGTGTTTATGCAGTTCTGAATGTCGTAAAAGGACTTGAGCTGAAAACACAATGGGGTCTGGATAATATAACTACAAACCAGAATGCATTTCTTAATCCAATCCAGGGTGATGGTCAGTCGTCAAACGGAGATATTTGGTTTGCCCTTGAAAAGTTCCACAGATGGAACTGGACAAATACCGCAAATTACACAACAACATTTGCCGATAAATTCAACCTTGGCCTTCTGGCAGGTATGGAAGAACAACGTACTCTCGATAACTCATGGACAGCTGAAAAACAAAATGTTAACGACCCGTTCTTCACAACCTACCAGGGCTCATGGTCAAACCCGCTGATGGGTGGCGGCGGATCAAGTGAGAACTTTTATGTTTCTTATTTTGGCCGAGCCAGCTTCAACTTTGACAAGAAGTATTATTTAGAAGGCAGTGTTCGGCGTGACGGATTCTCAGGTCTTGCTGCAGGTAAGAAATTTGGTACTTTCTACGGCGCATCAGCAATGTGGGATGCCTCCAAGGAAGCTTTTATTCAGAATTCACTTGGAAACATTTTTTCAGACCTGCGTCTGAAGGTGAGCTATGGCCGTGTTGGTAACATTTCGGCTGTAGGCGATTTCACCTCACTGTTTACTTATGGTTCCGGACTTTATGCTGATCAGGCAACACTTGCATTTAACCAGGCAGGTAATGCTAATCTCAAATGGGAAACCAGCGACAAATATGATGGCGGTCTTAGTTTCAGCCTTTTGAAAGACAGGATCCAGACCCAGGTCAACTACTATTACAACAATATTAACGGACTTGTACTTGCAGTACCGCAGGCACCTTCAAAAGGTATTCCAGGTAACTCAATCTCTGCCAACGTCGGTTCGATGTACAACACCGGAGTAGAACTGACAGTCACTTCATTTAACATTACCAAGACTAACTTCTCCTGGTCCACAACATTGAATATCAGCACACTTAAAAACAAAGTGACTGCACTTGCACCGGGTGTTGACAATGTTTATGCATATACAGCTGGCTCTGAACTTACCAATAATACTGTAGTAGGTCACTCTGTCGGAGGTCTGTTCGTTGTTCCGACAAATGGTGTCGATCCACAGACCGGAAGAAGAATTTTTATTAATGCTGCCGGAAAAGAGGTTGAGCTCTATTATGAACTGACAGGTGGTCCTCACTGGCAATACAGGGATGGTTCAGGAAATGCTCCTGCAATCGATCAGGGAACGGATGGAAAAATCATGGGATCTGGTATTCCGAAAGTATTCGGTGGACTCGACAACAACCTGACATTCCATAACTTTGATTTTGGCCTTAACCTTACATACGCTCTTGGTTTCGACCTCTACAATGGTACCAAGGCAGGCCTGAGGGATCAGAGATGGTGGAACAACTCGGTTGAAGTTTATAATACCTACTGGAGAAAGCCTGGTGATATTACAGATATAGCTAAACCCATCTGGGGTGACAACAGGTCAAACGGCCACACTGCTTTGCCGGAGTCTTCAATGATAGAAAAAGGCGATTACCTTAAAATAAGAAACCTTTCAATCGGTTATACGATCAAGAAGCTTCCAGCAATTACAGGTATTGAATACATAAGGGTATATGCCCAGATATTTAACCTGCATACCTTCACAAAGTATACAGGATCCGATCCTGAAATATCGACAAACGGCGACACCAGTAACGCACCGGGTGTTGACAGGAACTCAGCTCCCCAGGCCAGAACCTACACGATGGGCATAAGCATCAACTTCTAATTAAAAAAACGAAATGAATATGAGAAATATACTTAAAATATCAGCAGCGCTTTTAGTAATGCTGGTTGCGGGGTGCACTAAAGACTACCTCAACCCCGTTCCTCAGACTTCACTTTCCGACCTTTCTGTTTTTCAGAACAAGGCCAGGATAGTGGCCCAGGTTAATGGGATGTATGCTGCAGTAAAAAATGGCCAGTACCTTGGTGGTCGTTATCAGGTTATTGCTGATGTGAGAAGCGACAATTTTATTCCTATCAGCTCCAATGCGGTTACCCTTTATGACTCTTGGGGCCATAAGGAAGGCAATTCATCGGATGAAGTAAAAAACACCTGGGGTGCGATCTATGCTGCCGTAAATGTTATCAACTGTTTCATGGACGGGCTGAAATCGAACTGGGATGGAGGAACCCTGAACGGTATCATAACGCAGGACGAATATAACCAGTATATGAGTGAAGGTCTTGCTCTGCGTGCAATGTGTTATTTCGATCTGATCCGTTTATATGCCAAACCATATATCAAGGATAACGGCGATAACCCGGGTGTTCCTCTCAGGGTACAGGCTGAAAAAAGCTCGGCAGGAAATGATCTTGCACCAAGCAAAGTATCTGAGATTTATACCCAGATCCTTGCCGACCTTAATGCTGCAGAACCACTTGCTGTTAAAGATTATGTTGATCCTACCCTTAACACTACAAGGGTTCAGGTGAACACTATTGTTGCTCTTAAGGTAAGAGTTCTTCTGACCAAAGGAGACTGGGCCGGGGTTGTTACAGAGTCAAACAAACTTATAAGCTCTGCCACCGCACCATTTAAAACACCATCAGGTGTTGTGGACAATGAACTTAACTCCAGTTTCACGGATATCTTTGTAAGCAATACTTCTCAGGAATCTATTTTCTCCATGCCGAATACTCCTATCAATAATGGAGGTGGCCAGACTGCCATTACATGGTACTTCAGCAAGGATTCAGGTGAATCATTTTATCTTGTCGATTCACTGGGTGCAGTTATTGCCGGCACAACTGTAAACTCTGTATATTCTTTAATGGATCCCACAGATGTAAGAAGGAGTAGTATGGCATCGCGTACTGTTGCCGGATCTACTAAACCAGCCTTTTTCTTAACAAAGTATACTCACTACACTACACTCCAAGACTGGTGTCCTGTACTGAGATATGCTGAAGTACTTCTCAGCCGTGCTGAAGCTCTTGCCCATACTACTACATGGCCAAGCGCAGAAGCTATTGCACTCCTTAACGCGGTACGTACACGTTCATTCACAACAGGTGCTTATGCAGCAGGCGACTTTGCAGATGCTACTGCATTTGAAGCAGCATGTCTGAAGGAAAGGGATTTTGAATTCCTCGGTGAAGGCATGCGTTCTTTCGACCTGATGAGGCTTGGTATGGATATTCCGGCCAAGATGGGAATGGTTATGGGTTCTGTCAACCCTCTTCCATCAACCAGTACTTCTTATTACTTTCCCATACCATCAACAGAAACTGCTGTGAACACGCTCGCAGGAAAGTGAAAATTCCATAATTAATAAAAAGAAGGTGCCTTTTGGACACCTTCTTTTTTTTATTGGAACTCTAAATATCCGATCAGGCTACAATCATACTTTCTTCAGAACCTTATAAAGCTCCTGGATATCATTTACCAGTGAACTGAGCAGTTTGTGATTGAGGTCGGCGAACCTGGCCGATACGTAGCTGATATAGAGATCTATGTTCTCATCGACGTTTTGTATGCCGGTGTCTTTAATGAAATCGTTTCTGAATTCATTGAATCTGTTGGTTGGAGAAATAAATGCCATTGCGATTTGTATTAATGATTTCAAGCTAAATTTTACGGGGCCAATCGGCTTTCATGGCTCCGGAGAAAATCGATCAGGGTTTTTCTGTCAGGACTGCTCCCATGCCCGACATAACAGGCAGCAACAGCGTTGCCCGTCAGCAGTGCGCCTGCCAGATCCATTCCTTCTAGGAGGGCAAGACAGAACCCGGCGTTGAAATTATCTCCTCCACCGGTGAGTATTACCGGTTTGCTGATGTGAAACGTATCAATTGAGACGACAGCCCTCCCGTCGGACCCGGTTGCATCATTATTGCGGTGAATTACAAGAACATCAGCACCACATGCTTCGTAAAGACTGCTGACAAAGTACTCATCCTGTGATGAATGGTTCACTCCAAGAGCTGATGCGACAAGGTCAGCCTCATTCTGGTTAAGACTAATTGCAGTCCTGAAATATTTCCTGAATGATCTTAAAAGCAACATAATATCCGATATCTCCTTTTTCGTCCTTCGCGAGCAATCAGACAGGTCGGTGAAAAATATTTTCCCCGGTTCAGGGTCAGTAAAAGAAGGGAATACTTCATTCATAAATCCTTCCCAAATCGAGGTCGACATGATAATCTCGCTCCAGTTGAGGAAGGCAACAAGATCTTTTCCGCGAAGAAGGTCTTTAAGCCTTTCAAGGCCTAGAACCGATTTAAGTGATTCCCATGTAAGGTTATTGTATGGCCCGGGGTCAAAAAGGATCACCTTGTTGTGTTCAAATTCAAGTGCAGTGGCTGTGATCGTTTCCCCGACAGTATAAAGGCTGCAATTCGATGACATTGCCCTGAAAAAAGGAAGTACATCGGGAAGGCCAAACGTACCCGCGCAATCGGTTTTAATCCCCAGTGTTCCGAGGGCATTTGCAGTAATGGCCATGTTCCCACCCAGTTTTGAAATCCTGGTCGACAGTTCAACCCCGCAGCTTTTGCTTCCACGAGAATTAATATACCCGGCAAACTGCCGGCTCGTTTCGAAATACCGGAATTCACCGTTTTCGGTTTTACCGCTTACCACGCCGGCTATATTGTCAATACAGGCATCAAATCCGAGGAATGCTGTCTTTTCTTCCTTCTCCTGCAAAACCAGGATATCAAGGACATGCCGTATCGCGTTGGTTCCCTTCAAATCACATGGTTTAAGAATCAGAGCAATGCTGCAGCTTCCTTATCGAGAAGCAGGTAAGAACAGAGATGAGATTTTACCACGGAGGCGGGGAAAGCATTGGAGATCTCAGAATCTAAAAGCTTCTTTACAACTTCGGCTTTCCGGGAACCGTTAACCTGGAGTATGACTGTTTTAGCCTCTATTACATGCCTGATCCCAAGTGAAATTCCCGATCTGAGATCAACTTTTTCAGAGAAATATTTCTGGCCAACCTTTTTTGTGGTTTCATCAAGGTCAACGATATGGGAGTACAGGTCAAATGAAATCCCGGGTTCATTAAGTCCCAGGTGCCCGTTCATCCCCGCCCCGAGAAGCATCATATCTACAGGTCCGAACCTCCTGATGAACTCATCTGTTTTAACACCCTCCGAATCCAGGTCATCAGCTTCGCCGTTGAAGAAGCAGAAGTTCTTTTCAGAGTAGCCGATATGATCAAACAGGTTTTTTCTCAGGAATGAGAGGCAGTTTTCGTTTTTCATCTTTCCAAGGTGAGCCCATTCATCCAGCCCAACAATCCTGCTTTTTTTAAAGCTCAGCTTCCCTGCCCTGTTCATCCCGGCAAGATACCTGAATGTCCCCACTGACGTTTCGCCTGCGGCGAAGCACAGCAGTGCATCGGGTTTGCTTTCAATGATCTGAGCAATCATCTCAGCTGTTCTGATCGACAGCTCTTCGTAGTCTTGATAAATTATCTGCTTCATACATTAAATTATTAATCGCAGGATTGTCATCAGACAGGCAGGGATCGCAGGGGAAGGTTGCTCTTTAGAGTAAATTCATCCCCTGCAGATTTCCTCCTTTTCTTGTCCAGGGGCATTAACCCCGGTATTTCTACTTATCTTTTTTAAGCGGTTTTACAGCAACCTCCTTGAAGAACACAACATCCTTGTCGCTGTGATTCTGAAGGCCCATATACCCGAATTCAGGTCGTGGTCCACGCTGCGGTTCAAAATCAAATTTCTTCTCCGGAACCGGGTCTCCCTCTTTGAAGTCGGTGACTTTAACACCATTTACATAGACAATTGTTCTCAGTCCATCGAGGGTTATCTCGGTGGTATTCCATTGCGGACCCGGTTTTGCAGGTTTTGCAAGAGGATGGTTCATTGAATAAAGCACTCCTGTGTAATGAGCATCATCTTCTCCCGATAGTTCGGGATGGTTATCAATCTGGCACTCGTAGCCGTAATGTACAGGCATCCATTCTTCACGCGGCTCAAGCGGGATCCTGATAAAAATGCCTGAATTGCTGTTTGAATCACGCATGGCCCATACAACTTTGATAACGCAGTTACCAAATTTTTCGCCGGTCCAGTACAACAGTCCCATTCCTCCATGTGACTTGATATACCCGTTCTCAACATATTGGCTGCCGGGACCGACATGTTTCCATCCCGTAAGGTCCTTGCCGTTAAACAGCTGTCTCCATTCCTTTGAATCCTGTGCATTAAGCGTGCCTGAGAAAATCAGGAACATCGCGTATGCGATCATAACGGCTATAAAGCCCCTGTTGTTTTTTGATCTCTTTTTCATATCACATAATTTGTTATTGGTTGTTAATCTTAGTTCTTATAGTTGCATTTGAAATTATTGGTTTTGCCCAGAAGCTGATGCTTAAGATGTATCCCAGTGGAACCAGCAGTATCATCATACCCGCTTTCAGTCCTATAAGATCCTTAAGCTTTCCGATAAGGAGTGAGAAGATCGCCCCACCTGCGATCGCCGTACAGAGTATACCTGAGAATGACCCATGATACTTCGGTACACTGTTGAGGGCGAGGGAAAAAATAATACCATACATTACCGAGAGGCAGAACCCGACTGCAGGGAATCCCAATAATGAAATTTTCCCGGGTCCGAGCAAAGTAGCAACCAGGATTGCTATCGCGGCAATCGTAAAAATACGAAGAACGATTTTGCTGTCGATCAGCTTAAGAAGGAGGAGGCCCAGTAAGCACCCGGCAGTCATCATGCCCCAGAAGAGGCCAACTGTTGCTGCGCCCCCTGTTTCAGGCTTCACACCATGGTAGCTCCTGAGGAACTCCGATATCCAGTTAGCAACCCCCTGCTCGATCCCAACATAACTGAAAATTCCGAAGAAGAAAAGGATCACGGTTTTCTGCCTGAAGAGATCAAGGTGAATTTTCCAGGCGCCAACAATTTCGTCTTCTTTCCTCACGACCCCCGGGAAACTGACAACCGCGATGATCATAATCATTGTAAAGCTGATCATGGCAAAAACCCAGTATATTGATAACCACGGCAAATGGTCGGGTGTAACGGAAGCAATGAATCCTGTAAAGAAATCGTGTTTTATCGTGGCTCCAAGGTTCGAAACCAGGTAAGAATAAACAAAAGGGCTCACAAAAGATGCAGCACCGAATACCAGCTGGACGATGATGTTGTTGAATGCAAAATGCTCCTCTCCGCCAGTAACCCTCAGAAGTGGAAAGAGTGCGACCTGGAGAAGGGCCATCCCTGAACCTATCAGGAAAAGCGAGCAGAGAAAAACCGGGAAGCCCGGCGCCAGTGAAAATAAAAGTGCTCCGCAAAGGGCCAGCGACCAGGCAGCAAGCAGTCCTTTCTTTTCCCGGAATTTCTGAATCAGCATACCCGATGGTATTGACATCAGGGCATATGCAATGAAGAAAGAAAATGGGAGCATTCCTGTCATTGTCCCATTCAGTGAAAAACTGTCGCTTACATTCGGATTAATTGAACCCAGGATGTTGGTTAAGAATGAAATAGCAAAGAAAATCGCGAAAATAAGAATAACCAGGTAATACTTTCTTCTCATAAATGTCCAGCCGGCAATTTTCAATCACCAAGTTAAACAAATTATTAAAAAACCCGGCATTGCAGCCGGGTTACCTCATACCCAAACCTACAAACTTACTTTTCCGGTATGTCGCCATGATCTTCCTGGAGGAAGGTAATTTTCCATTTATTGCCGGCTTCTTTTTTCCAGATAATGTTCATCATTCCTTTTGCCGTGGCCGAATAACTTTCATTTTTCCACCTGAAAATCATCAGTCCCGAAACAAATATGTTATCAGGCGATTCCTTTCCTGTGCCTGGGGTAATACTCAGGTCGGAGGAATGGGCAAGAAGGTATTTCATGCCGCTGGCAACGCTGTCTCTGCCGCACATCCTCCAGCCACACGAAATTACCACGGCGTCGTCGGAACACAGATCAGTAACTTTTTTAAAGTCGCCGGAATTAAAAGCCGAAACCACCTCTTCTGTCAGGGTACCAGGAAGATCGGTTTCAACAACCTGTTTAACCGGTCCGCTGCACGCGTAAGAACAAACCAATATGATTGCTGTAAAAGAAGCAAAGAATATCTTCATGGTCCCGGAATAATATCTGGCAAAAAAAATCTCTTACAGCAATTTACAACAAAAAATCGCGGTAATCAAGCAATTCCGGAGATTTACTTTTTATCCTTTTAACAGAATAAACATACCGGCAGCGAGGGCCGCTCCGATGAGGGGGCCGACGACAGGTACCCACGAATATTTCCAGTCGCTGTCGCGTTTCCCGGCCATTGGCAAAAGGAAATGAATTATTCTTGGACCAAGATCACGAGCAGGATTGATTGCATAGCCTGTCGGCCCTCCCAGCGAGAGTCCAATGCCCAGGACAACCAGGGCGACAGGCAATGCGCTGAGGGCACCCAGTCCGACCTGTGGCTGGGCCATATAAAGCACTGCAAGCGAAAGTGCATATGTACCGATAACTTCTGTAAGCATATTCCACCAGTAGCTCCTGATATTTGGTGCAGTGCAGAAAACCCCTAGCCTGGCATCTCCATCGGTTGTTTCGTCAAAATGTTTCTTGTAGGCGAGATATACGAGGGTCGCACCGAACATGGCTCCCAGAAGCTGGGCACAGATATACAGCGGAGCCTTTGCCGGTTCGAACTTATCGGCAAGAACGAGTGCGAGGGTAACGGCAGGATTAAGATGAGCACCGCTGAAAGGAGCTGCAATCAGGACCCCGGTGAAGACTCCGACTGCCCATCCGAATGTTATTACAATCCAGCCGCCGTTATTTCCCTTTGTCTTGTTAAGTGTGACATTAGCCACCACACCACCCCCGAAAACAAGGATGATGGCGGTACCAAAAAACTCAGCAAAGAATGGACTCATATTTTTCAGGTTTAATAGTGGATCATTTTACTTGTCGGCGGCCCAGGCCCTGGCAGCTCTTACTGCCCTGTGCCAACCGGCAATCATGCCCGAGGTTTTTTCCTCTTCAAGTGACGGGGTGAACCTGACATCTTTCTGCCATTGATGGCCGATTTCACCCACGCTGCCCCAGTAATTGACTGCAAGGCCGGCAAGGTAGGCGGCCCCGAGGGCAGTCGTTTCAGTTATCCTGGGCCTTACTACCGATGTCCTGAGAATGTCGGACTGGAACTGCATCAGGCTGTTATTGACTGTTGCCCCACCGTCAACCCGCAGCTCCCTGATTATTATTCCGGAATCGTTCTGCATTGCTCCCAGAATGTCATAGGTCTGATATGCAATGCTATCCAGTGCAGCTCGTGCAATATGTGCAGCTGTCGAACCACGGGTGATCCCGACAAGGGTTCCCCTCGCGTGCTGGTCCCAGTGCGGAGCGCCCAGGCCGGCAAATGCCGGAACAAAATAAACGTCTCCGCTGTCGCTTACCGTTGCAGCCAGTTTTTCAATCTCTGCAGAAGAGCTGATGAGGCCAAGCCCGTCGCGCAGCCACTGCACCACGGCACCAGCTATGAAAATACTGCCCTCCAGTGCGTATATGGTTTCATTGCCAATTTTCCAGGCAATCGTTGTAAGGAGCCTGCTTTTCGACTTTATAGGCTCCTTCCCGATATTCATCATCATGAAACAGCCGGTTCCATAGGTATTTTTGACCATCCCGGGTTCGGTACACATCTGTCCGAAAAGTGCTGCCTGCTGGTCCCCGGCAATACCGGCAATCTTTATTGGTGATGAAAAATGCCCGGAGGTTTCCCCGTAAATCTCGCTCGATGATCTCACTTCCGGCAAGATGCTTTCGGGGATGTTCATCAGCTTCAGTAGCTCACCGTCCCAGTTCAGATTTTTAATATTGAAAAGCATGGTTCTAGATGCATTTGATACATCAGTAACATGCAGTTCTCCGCCTGTCAGGTTCCAGATCAGCCACGAATCTATGGTTCCAAATGCCAGCTTGCCGCTTTCAGCAAGCTTTCTGGCACCTTTTACATTGTCGAGAATCCATTTGACCTTGGTAGCTGAAAAATAGGCATCCACCACCAGGCCCGTCTTCTCCAGGATTTTTTCCTCATGTCCTTCAGCTTTCAGCTTATCGCAGTACCCGGCAGTTCTCCGGTCCTGCCAGACAATGGCATTATAAACAGGCTTTCCGGTTGTCCTGTCCCAGACCACGGTTGTTTCGCGCTGGTTAGTTATGCCGATTGCTGCAATATCGCGGCTGTCGAGACCTGCTTTAAGTATTGCATCAAAGGCCACACCTGCCTGTGATGACCATATCTCTTCTGCATCATGCTCGACCCAACCGGGCCGGGGATAGATTTGTTTAAACTCCTCCTGGGTGGAAGATACTATCTGCCCGTCGTGATCGAAAATTATCGCCCTTGAGCTCGTTGTGCCCTGGTCAAATGCCAGAATGTATTTTTTCATCAGATTAAGGATAGGTTACTTCAGATGGTTCTTTACCAATATAGCGAATTTTTCAACCTGATCAATTACCCAGGCGTCGTCCCTGCGCATCTCTTCAGCCATAATCTTAGCCACAGCAGGTGCGATCTCCAGGCTTTCCCTTGCATCAAGCAGCAGGGCCCTCGTTCTCCTTGAAAGCATATCTTCGAGCGTACATGGCATCTCATTTCTGCATATCCACGATATCTCGGCGAAGGTATAGGGAAACTTACCCGATATATTATTCGCGGACCCGGGAAGGTCTTTCATCATTTTTTCAATATCCCCGGCTCCGCTTCCGTAAATCTTCAGCCTTCCGGTCGTGATCCTGTCCTCCGGCTTCCCGATAAGGTAATTTTTTGTAACGCAGGTGCTTTTATTTAACAGGCCTTCTTTTATCGCCCGGTCAATCGTCTCCTCAGCCATGCACCTGTAGGTTGTCCACTTTCCTCCTGTAACGGTGACAAGTCCCGAACAGGAAACAATAATCTTATGCCGCCTGGAAATCTCCTTTGTCGATTTGGGATTATAAGGGTCAGAAGCAAGAGGCCGTAATCCTGCAAATACAGAAAGGATATCCTCTTTTGAAGGAGGTTTAACCATATAAAGGCTTGCGGTTCTGAGGATGAACTCGACCTCGCTGTCGAGAGCCACAGGGTTTTCGCTAATGTTCTCCAGGGGAGTATCGGTGGTCCCTGTAACCACCCTGCCATACCATGGGATTGCAAAAAGTACGCGTCCATCTTCGGTCTTCGGAATCATTATGGCGGAATTGCCCCTGAGGAAGCTATGATCAAGCACAAGGTGTATACCCTGGCTGGGTTTTATTATTTGATGTGCCAGCGGATTATCCAGCCTCAGGATATCATCGGCAAATACCCCGGTGGCATTAATAATGCAGCAGGCGTTGATTTCATAATTTTTGCCCGATACCGAATCAGATACCGACACCCCTGTTATTCTCCCGTTAACATCTTTACGAAGTTCTTCAACCCTGAAATAATTCAGTACGACACCGCCTTTTTCAGCGCAGGCTCGGGCCAGTGAAATTGCCATCCGTGAATCGTCGAACTGACCGTCGTGGTACACTATCCCCCCTTTCAACCCTTTCTCCCTGATATTGGGCAGCCGCTCCAGTACAGTCTTTTTACTGATGAAGTACGACTTCCCAAGGCTTAGTCTTCCGGCCAGGATATCATAGAACTTGAGCCCGACGGTATAAAGGATCACATCAAACCATGTATAAGCAGGGATTATGAATTCCTGGTTGGAGCTAATGTGGGGCGCGTTCCTGAGCATCCTGCCTCTTTCCCTGAGCGCTTCCATCACGAGAAAAACATCACCCTGGGCAAGATAACGCACCCCGCCATGAACCAGCTTAGTGCTTCTTGAGGATGTTCCCCCGGCAAAATCGGATTTCTCAATCAGGATAGTGCTGTAGCCACGCGTAACAGCATCGAGGGCAGTTCCCAGACCTGTTGCTCCGCCCCCGATCACCAGCACATCCCACTTTTGATCAGCATGGGTTTCAAGAAGGCTGATCATTTGTGAACGATTCATAAAGGCACTTTATTAAGAATTACTAAACTTACTTCAAATGTTTGTAAAATCCTCTGAAAAAGTGTCAAACCGGATCTGTCTAATAAAAATATCTCATCTGCGAACAAAATATAAGAGCATGTTGTTAATCAGGAAAAAAGCATGAAATTAGTAATCCTGATAGCTGTTACAATGATGACCGGTGTACAGAGTCCGAAACCAAAGATGCAGGTTGTGACTGCAGTTGATCTCAACAGGTATAAAGGCACCTGGTATGAAATTGCAAGGCTGCCAAACTCATTCGAGAAAGATCTTGTCTGCACCTCGGCCAATTATACCCTGAGGCCCGACGGAAGGATAACTGTCGTGAATAAGGGAAGGAAAAAAGATAAATTATCAAATGAAAAAAGTGCAACGGGTGTTGCATGGATCCCCGATGCATCTGCCCCCACAAAATTAAAGGTAAGGTTCTTCTGGCCTTTCAGCGGCAACTACTGGATTCTGGCCCTCGACAAAGATTACAAATATGCCCTTATTGGGGAGCCATCCTGTAAATACCTGTGGATTTTGTGCCGGGAGAGGACCATCGATGATTCTACCTATAACATGCTACTCGAAACAGCCAGGGAAAATGGCTACGATACAAATCCAGTAATCAGGGTCAGCCAGGAATGTAATTAGAAATACCGGTTTACATATTACTTCAGCATCCCCTCAACATGTGAAATATCCCCGTCATTCTTTGCCGGGACGATATTCAGTATCCTGCAAATCAGATCGTAGATATCAACATTATTGAATTCATGTATTGTGTACCCTTTCTTAAAAGCGGGGCCGGCAGCATAGAAGCTGGCAAACATGTCGGGATTATAATTATCATAGCCGTGCGCTCCTCCGTTAAGGGTGCCGACAAGCGGTCTTGTTGCGATGTACCACGAGCTGTCTGCTACGGCAACAATAGAGGGAATCCTTTGATTTGACCCGTAATGCCATTTTGATGGTACATTTTCCTTTTTCCAGGCATGCACACCCTTTGTGGCGTTAATCAGCGCCAGTACACTATCGGTCTTTCCATCTGCAGGCTTGATAAGGTAAACAGGGTTCCCGCCCCAGATTCCTGCGATCATTCTTTCGGGAACGATGCTTTTCAGATTTACATATCTTGAAGCCGAAAGCTGCGACATGCCATGATCTGAAAGTACAATCAGGTTTATATTTGCTGCAACATCCAGCTTTGAAAGCTTGTTTCTCAGGACCCCCAGAAGGCTGTCGAGATAGGTCACCATATCGCCGGTCTCGTGCGATACAGGGCCGAAATCGTGGCTCGTGGCATCAGGTTCATCAAAGTACAGCGTTACGAGGCGGGGCCTCTTGTCTGCAGGATATGACAGCCATTTTACAACTGTATCAATTCTTTCAGAATAGGTCACGTTCCTGTCGTATTTCTTCCAGTAATCGGGTTGCATTCCGCCTGCAGCGGTTTCAGAACCTACCCAGAAGAATGATGCTGTCTTAAGGCCCTGCTTCCTTGCAGTGACCCACACTGGTTCACCAGAATAAAAGGCAGGATTCTCAACAGCCTTCCTGTCTCCTATGCGGTACATCAGGTTAAGGTCAGGGGCAAAAAAGGTATTGTTAACCAGCCCGTGATGATCGGGATAAAGACCGGTCGCAATTGAATAATGATTTGGGAATGTTACCGTGGGGAATGATGAAATCAGCCTGTCCGCCTTAACACCCTCGGTCGCCATCCTGTTAAGGTTAGGCGTTTTGTATATCATGTTATAATCCCACCTGAAGGCATCAAAAGAGACCATCAGAACATAGTTCCTGGGCGGTTTTTTGTCCCCCGGAACTGCGGCAGTTATTACAAGAAAAAAGCAGGCAACCACCAGGGTTCCTGCTGCCAGAATGGTTCTGTTCCTGATTTTCATTATTTTAAAACGGAAGAATTATCAGTTAAACTTAAGGCATACCGGTGAATGCAATTTCAGATCATTCACTTTAACTGCCGGCATACCGTTTTTCTCATCAATTTTAAAGACTGCAATATTATTGCTTTTCTGGTTACCCACAAGCATAAATTTTCCGGAGGGATCTATGGTGAAGTTCCTTGGCCAGTTGCCGCCACAACCGGTTTGTCCAGTCAGCTGTAGCGACCCGTCGTTCCGGATTGAATAGACGACAATAGAATTATCACCCCTGTTGGAGCCGTAAAGGAAAGTTCCCGATTTGCCGATATGAATATCAGCACATGCATTTTTCACTGTATCTCCTTCCTTCAGTGTCGATATTGTCTGGACAGCGACAAGTCCTTTTTCATTATCCCTTTTAAGAACAGTCATGGTTGAATTCAGCTCACCAATCACGTACATAACTGAACCCGATTCATTAAATACGAAATGCCTCGGGCCTGTTCCTTCCGGCAGTTTAATGCCATCAGTGATAAAAGGCCTGAGCCTTCCCGTCTGGCTGTCGAGAGTAAAAATCCAAATCCTGTCCAGGCCCAGGTCCGATACGTAAACCCTCTCTCCCTGGGGATCAAAGCCCGACATATGGGCATGTGAAACGGAACCGTTATTTCCTTTAAATACAATGGTATCAGTAACTTTTTCCGGAATTCCGTTATTGCCGAGCTTCACGACGGCAACTGATCCTCCGCCATAATTCGCCACGAGGAGGAATTTATTGCCGGGGCTAAGTGTTATATGACAGGGGCCCCCATTTGGAATTGCCATTTCACCAACTTTGCTGAAACTGCCGAATGATCCATTGTGCTTCAAGGTAGTCAGTCCGCCGGAATGCGGGGAGGAGTCGAATGAATCGACCTCATTTATGGCATAAACAAGATCTGTTCCTTTCCCGAAACAGATGTACGATGGATTTTTCCCGGCATTGAAAGTCGCGGTGGCAGAGAGTGATCCATTTTCAGTGTTGAAGCTGAAAACATTTATACCTCCTTCACCTGTATCGGAATAACTTCCCGTTATGAGTTTCTGCTGCCCGTCTGAGCTACAGCATGTCATCAACAGTGCCGCAGCAAATGCAGCAGCAGTAAAAAATACCTTCATCTTAATTTAAATTTCAAAGCTATCCACTTCCCTGTATGCCTGGATCACACGTGTCTCGCCCTCTTTTCCTTTCAGGCTGCTGCCATGCTCCATGCAAATTACCCCCTGGTATTGCTTCGAGTAGATATACCTGAAAACATTTTTATAGTTTATTTCGCCTGTAGTAGGCTCATTCCTTCCCGGGTTGTCGCCAACATGAAATGCCCCTATCTCGCTCCAGGCGGCTTCAATATTCGGGATTATGTTCCCTTCTGTGATCTGCTGGTGATAGATATCATCCACAATCTTGCACGAAGGCCTGTTCACTGCCCTGCAAATCTCGAAAGCCTGAGGAATCCTGTTCAGGAACAGTCCCGGGTGATCGTGAAGTGTGTTAAGCGGTTCGAGGACCATTGTCACCCCTGCCGGTTCGAGTATATCGCAGCAGTACCTGAGGTTATCGATGACATTCGCGGTCTGGAATTCGCGATGGAGCCTTTCATCATAATGGCCCGGAACAACGAGGGCCCACTTTGCATTGATCCTCTTAGCCACTTCCACACCCTCCTTCATCTTTTTCACGAGCATCTCTTTTATTTCAGGCTTGTTGAGAACAAAGGAAGTAACTGCGAAATCGGCATAGAGAACGAAGGGCCCGAGGTCCATTCCGTATTTCTGCATTGCATCGGCAATTTTTGTCTGTTCTTCAACCGGCCTGCTCATTATCCCGTTGTCGAACATGGCCCTGAAGCCCATATCGTGGCAGAATTTTACATTATCAGCCAGGTCCTTACCCGAATGCTCCTCGAACATACCGAAATAAGGCGCATATTTTAGCCTGAACGGCTGATCGGCCGGCTTAAGCTTTGCCTGCCTGGCCGGCTCAGCTACTCCGAGAAAGGCGGGAACTGCCATCATAGCAGTTCCTGTCATTGCCGCTTTCCTGATAAATCCCCTCCTGGTATTATCCATATCAGATTATTTTTTTTCGGGTTTAAATTCTTCTCCTGCTACTGGAACATCCTTCGGAACTTCGACAGGTCCGAATGCAAAAACCTTGGGTCCAAGCTTGATCTCAGAGTTCATCATCTCATCCCAGGTTGTCTCTTTCCCCGTGTATGCTGAAATACGGCCCATGATGGCAGTCATCGTTGAGATTGCAGTGTTTTCAAGTTCGTTGAAGGGTTTTGCGGTTCTGATTGAAGTGACAAGATCGATATGCTCCTGGACGTACGGATCTTTCATTTTATCAGGATCGGGTTTCCCCTGTGCGTCGACCGGATATGCATATTTCCATAGTTCCGCACCTTTAAGGTCGAGAATCGTATTCCTGCAGTTTGTCGAGCCTTTAGTTCCCTGCACTCTCTCCGAAACATTGTTTACGCACCCGTTTATCTGCCTGCACATGCTGTGGAAGTGCATGCCGTTTTCAAATACGAAATCAACATCAAAGAAGTCGTACTGATCGCCGGTCACCCTTCTCAGCCTTGAACCCATGCCAACTGCTTTCACCGGGTGTACTCCCGTGAACCAATGCATTACATCGATATTGTGAACATGCTGTTCAACAATATGATCGCCCGACAGCCAGCTCCAGTTAACCCAGTTACGGATCATCCACTCCATCTCCGACCACGATTTATCCTTGTCGCGATGCCAGAGCTTGCTCTGGTTCCAGTAGACATTTCCACCGACAATATCGCCGATCATACCGGCCTGTACCTGCTGGTAAGTGGCCCTGTAGTCTCTCTGGTGGCGGCGCTGGGTACCGGTTACGATTGTGAGCTCCAGTTCCTTGGCCTTGCGGGCTGTAGCCATCACCCTTCTGGCTCCTTCAGGATCGACGCATAGCGGTTTCTCGGTAAAGATGTGTTTCCTGGCAGCAACTGCGGCTTCGAGATGTCCCGGCCTGAAATAAGGAGGTGTGGCCAGGATGACCAGATCAACATTTTCTGCAAGGACTTTCTGGTAGGCATCGAAGCCTACGAAGCATTTCTCCTCAGGTATATCAACATTTTTCTGTTTCTTCAGCTCTGCACGGAAACCATCGATCCTGTCCCTGAATGTATCGGCAAGGGCAACGATCTGGAGATTAGGTCCCGCATCGAGGAAGTTGAGGGCAGCACCGGTACCCCTTCCGCCGCAACCGATCACACCAGCCTTAAGGACTGGTCCGTCGGGAGCCTGGTCGAGCCATTTTTCCTCCGGCACCGCTGCAACTTTTTTATCTTCTTTGGTCCCGCCGCAACCTGCAAGCATTACAGGGGCAACTATACCTGCAGCACCTACAACTGCCGAGGTGCCTAAGAATTTACGTCTTGAAATTTCTGATTTTTTCATATCGGTTGGTTTATGGTTTTCTTTATGCAATTTACAATTTTCCGGTCTTAGCGTCAAATTCGCAAACCACCCTGAATCCTACATAGAAGCAGTCGGAATACCACCAGATGCTTTTGGGCATCTGTGGATCTGTTTTGAGCCATTTTGAGGTTTTGGTATAATCCCTCGAGGCACATCTCACGTTACCTGCATCGTCGAGGTAAGTACCTCCCCTTATCACGTGCTCGGTTCCGGTCACGGGGCCCTTTGGATCTATAACCAGTCCCTGAGGGTAAGTCGAGAGGATATCTTCGCTGTACCAGTCGGAACAGAACTCGGCCACGTTGCCAAGCATGTTCTTCAGGCCGAAAGGATTTGCCCTGACCCTGTCGGGCGGCATTGTTTTCGAGGGGCTGTTACCCTTGTAGATTACGTAAGAATTGATGACGGAAGTGTCATTCTTTGAGAGTTTTGCCCAGAACCCTGTTTTGAGGAACTTCCCAGGATCACCCTTGAAAAAGTACGGTGTCTGTGTTCCGCCCCTGCTCGCGTATTCCCATTCGGCTTCCGTCGGAAGACGGTAAGTCTTACCTGTTACCATCGACAGCCACCTGCAGTATGTCTCGGCGGCATGATAGCTGAAAGATATGGCCGGCCTCGTTCCTAGTCCCCATCCCTGGTCCGGTTGCCCGTACGGGGGTGTTGCGCCGGTTATTGCATCTGTCACTGGTCCTTTCTTCCTCGATCCTTCCGTGTCAGAGGACCGGCCCTCGCCTGCAGTCTGGGCATAAAATGTGAGGTACTCATCCCATGTCACTTCCACCTCTGCCATGAAGAACGGGCTTACCTGTACATCGCGAACCGGACCCTCGTCTTTCCTCCTGAAGGGTTCATTTTCCGGGCTTCCCATCCTGAATTTCCCTCCTGGTACAGCCTTCATATTAAAAGTAACTGATGAATTGGGAATCTGCTCGGTAAATGATTTAAACTCTGAAACCTTTGTCGCTTCCCTGAATTTTTCACGGGATCCGGAAGAAGCCGGGCCGAATGATTTATTGCTCCCGTGGGTATATCCCTTGATAAAATGTCCTGCATTCAGGTGGCAGTTTATACAATGAAGCTCCGGCGTTTTCTTTTGCTGGGTGTAGTACAGATGTGCGTCTTCACCTGCCTTTGTAAGACTGGCAGGGAATAAATTCTCATGGCACCTGATACAACTGGTTTCATAAGCATAGCTTCGGGCATATTCCAATCCGCGCTTTGCCTGCCAGTCGAATGAGGCAGAATCCTTTGTCCAGTAGTTCCACAGATCGCGAAGCCCAGTTTTTGCTTTTGCCCACAGGTAACCATGTCCGGCCGGGGGCAGATGGCATTCAACGCATTCAACCCTGTATCCCGACCTGGTATCGTAGTGTACGGATCTCTTCCACGATGCATCTGCTGCCGGATGAATATGACAAGAAACACAATATTTATTCGTTGATGTTGATGTGATAACTTTTCCTGCACCCAGAATAAGCGCGGCGCCGACAATCAAGCCTGGCAGGAACCATAACAGGATCTTTCTCATAACTGAAAAATAGAGAAGCTCAAGTTATGAAAAAAACAATATGAAGCATATATCCGTTATCTTTCATGTAGTATTTTTATGTTTTTTTAGAAATTTCGGTTAAAAGAAGAAACCTGGAAAAATGAAAAAAATATTCCTGCTGCTTTTACTCATTGTTTCAAGCGTCAAAATAATTGCACATCCCTGGAAGCCAAATCACTATGTGATAATCGATTCAGACGGTGGCACCGACGACCTGAAAGCCATCAGCCTTTTGCTTGCATCCCCTGATGTCAGGGTGCTGGCAATTATTGCCTCTCCCGGGGCAGTGGATGCCGAAACTGCCTATATCAAAATAAAGAGCATGCTGAACTCCTACTGGCATGAAGGGGTCCCGGTGGGGATAAATCGACAGTGTACATTCAGGTCTCCGATGTTTGAGCTCGCGGCTGATTATAAATGGGGTGAAGAATCCGGGGCTAATTCAGCCGATGCACCTGATTATCTGTCGCTTCTCAGGGATATCTTTAAATATGAGAAGACAAAAATCAGTTTCATCTGTCTTGGAGGACTGACTACCGCCGCGAATGCAATGAAGGAAATTCCTGAATTTTCCACATCGGTAAAGGAGATTATCTGGAGCTGTGCCGGTCTGAAGGACAAAAAAGGATTCAATTACATGGTCGACGGT
>Ga0335069_10001072_pt1 | contig 44143 bp, 42 predicted proteins | sample Lox_Sample_11_FD_206714 | JGI IMG/M metagenome (GOLD analysis project Ga0335069, IMG submission 206714) | Soil microbial communities from Loxahatchee National Wildlife Refuge, Florida, United States - Lox_Sample_1.1 | ecosystem: Environmental > Terrestrial > Soil > Wetlands | place: USA...
GCACCGGGCGTCCAATTTGCAGCAGCTCAGGTTCATGAGCCCCGGCGCCGGGGCAGGGGTGCCGTTCGACTGTGCGTGTGCACCGGTACACTTCGTTCCTCCTCCTGCTGCCGTGGCCATGGGTCTGCGCGAATCGGGCGGCGCCCGCGCAGCCGGAGACCGCGGCGCAGGCCGTGGTGCAGCGGGCATTGGCCAACGAGCTGCTGGCGGCGCGGAGTGCCGGCCATCCGATTCGCTACACGCTGCGCAAAACCAGCCCGCGGCTCACGTCGACCAAGCTGCTGATCGAGACGAAGGACGGCTTGGTGGCACGCCTGGTTTCCATCAACGACCAGGCGCTGAGCGCCGCCGACAACAAGAAGGAGCTCGACCGGCTCGACGGGCTGCTCGCCGACCCCGGCCGCCAGAAGCATCGCAAGGACAGTGAAGACGCAGATACGGCGAGGGCGATGAAGGTGTTGCGCGCGCTGCCGGGGGCGTTTCTCTATCAGCCTGCGGATCCAGATCCCGCTGCGCCGGCGGGGCAGGCGCCGCTGATGAGGTTCACGTTCTCGCCGAATCCCGCATTCGACGCTCCGGACCTCGAGACCGAGGTGCTGAAGGAGATGACGGGCGAGGTGTGGGTCGATCCCGCGCAGGCGCGCGTCACGCGGCTCGAGGGACACTTGCGGCGCGACGTCGACTTTGGCTGGGGCATCCTGGGCAAGCTGAACAAGGGCGGCTGGATCGTAATCGAACAGGCCGATATCGGCGGCGGCCAGTGGCACATCGTGCGTTTTGAGATGCAGATGACCGGCCGCGTGCTGTTCAAGTCGAGGGTCTTCGATACCGTGGAGGTCGAGAGCGACTTTGTGCCGGTGCCCCTTGGGCTGAGCTATCAGAAAGCGATCGAGATGCTGCGAGCGAGCGAGGCGCCGCAGGAGCGGGCGTCCCACTGAGCGTTGTTGGCCGATGCCGCGTGCGGCGATTCCGCGCGCAAAGGAAAACGGCCCCGCCGCGGAGGCGAGGCCGTTCTTGTTTCGTGCGCGATCACCTTACTTGATCTTGATGAAGATCATGGCGAAGGTGAACAGGGTGAGCGACTCGATGAAGGCCAGGCCCAGGATCATGAGCAGCTGAATGGTGGCCGTGGCCCCCGGGTTGCGGGCGACGGATTCGACGGCCGAGCCGACAGCGCGGCCCTGGCCGATGCCGCACAGGCCGGCAGCCAGCGCGATGCCGATGCCAATGCCGATCGGCGCGAGATTGACGGCCTCAGAGCCGCCGCCCTGCGCCAACGCCGGCATGGTGAAGCACAGCATTGACACAACGTACAGAACGTTTTGCAATTTCCGCATATTTCTCCAGCTTCGCTAAAATTGGCCGCCAGTGGGTGGTTGAGGCTCACCGTGCTGGCCCCCTCACGCTCGCAGCCTTCCGTTGATCCGGAGCGGAAGCATTCTCCGGCGGAATCCTAGTTTGACTCGGTCGAGAGTTCACAGGGGGAAGCCCAATGAACCACGACGCCGGGTCGGGCATGGCCGAGGTCACGCTCTGACACGTTGTGCCTGCCGGAGGACTCCTCGTTTCGCCTGCCGGAGAACTCCTTGAAAAACCATGAAAGACGAACCCTTCCAGAACCCAGTCAGTGCTCGTGCTGGCGCGTCGCTTCGCCCAGGTAAATCATGGGCAGCAGCGTGAACACCAGCGCCTGCACCAGCGAAACCAGCACGTGCAATGCCAGAAAGACCACCGGAACGGCCAGCGGGATCAGCGAAAAGAAGACCAGCGTGACCAAGTCGCCGGCAAACATGTTGGCCCAGAGACGGATGGTGAGCGACATGATGCGGGCGAGGTTCGAGATGACTTCGATGGGGAACAGCAGCCACGCGATCCACCAGACCGGCCCGGCGAAATGCTTCAGGTAGCCGAAGAATCCCTGGTCCTTGAATCCGTAGAAGTTGTAGTAGATGAAGACGGAAGCGGCAAGCCCGAGCGGCACCACGGCAACCTGCGTGGGCGAGTGCAGCCCGGGAATGAGACCCAGCAGATTGCTGGTGAGAATAAACAGGAACAGGCAGGTCACGAAGGCCTGGAAACGCTCGTAGCCGTGGCCGATGATGGCGTGCGACTGGCCGCCGATGAACTCATAGACCAGTTCGGCGATGTGCTGGATGGGACCGGGCTTCTCCACCGACAGGCCGGCGCGCACCCAGACGAAAAAGGCGATGAAGGCCAGAACGATTAGCAGCTCGATGGTGAACGTGTCGTCGATGGGCGCAGCCGGATTGGCGGGATGGACGTGGATCGCGTTGAGCAGCGCATCCACAGGTCCGGCAAATAGCCGGTTCAGCAGATTGGTGATTCCGAGTGATTCTTCCATGAAGGCGAATGTCTCTCTGAAGTCCGGAATGAACGCTGCGCGAGATGGTTCATCCGCGCAGTAAACGAAGGGCTTCCCACGTGAGCGTCACGACGGCAAGACTCAGGCCGCACACGAGCGCAATCGGCGAGCCCGCGAAACATTTCAGGCTAACATAAATGACCGCCCCGAATATCACGAGCCGGAGCAGAATGAAGGCGACGGCAAGCCCCACGCGGCGCGGCGCGCCCTCATTCGCAGATTGAGCCCTCATCCGCGAGTTGATGAGGCGCACGAGGCGACGCCACTCGTAGATGCTGGCAGCCGAGACCAGCGCACCGGAGGCGAACAGGGCGCCGGTACCCCAGCCTGAGGAGATCGCCAGGGCAACGCCAATCAAGAGACCTAAAATCAGCGAGTTGCGAATTGCGTTCTTCAGCAGATGCTGGAGGGCATCGTCAGAAAGGCTCAGGATCGGGGGGGCCGGGTCCGTCATGGTCCTGTCCCCGGACCGCGGGCTGGGGGGCCGGAATCGCGTCGTGATTTGCTGGTGACGGTCGTCACCATGCGCACCACGTACACGATGCCGGAGATGCCGCCGAACAGGATGCCGACGAGGCTGATCCACGTCTGATGGAGCAGCCGATCCAGGAGAGCGCCGAAGAGCCAGCCGACGAAGGCCGAGCTAGGCAGCAGGACGGAGACCTGGATCATCCTTTCGGCTTCAACGAGCGAGGCGAACCCGCTTGGACCCTTGGGCCCTGGATTTGAGCTGGAGCTGGATCGCGGGATGGGACGGTTAAACGGCATCCACCGTGTTTATACACGGTGCAAGGCGGCTCGCGCGACGGATTGAGCGTCAGGTTCGCGGCGCTGCGGTGCTGAGACCGGAGATCTTGACGCGATATCCGCCGCCATCCTTGTTCGGGGGAACGAGTTCGCGCGTGCGCCCGGTGTATTGCTCGCTCATCTGCTTCAAGGTGTCCCTTGCCTCGTAGTAGCAGACCTTGCCCGGTTCTGTGGTGAAGGAAGCCAAGCCGGCCTTCTGCTTCAGGCCGCCAAAGACCGATTGCCAGCCGGCGCAGGGCTTCCATCCGGTCAGGCGCGCCATGATCCGGGCGCAAGGGAACAGTGAAACGGCGCTTCACGGCCGCACGGCTAGAATGGTGGTTGAGCGACTGCCAGAGAGGAGGCCGGGCATGTACGACGACGAGCCGGAAATGGACGAGCGCGAGATGCTCCGGGGCGCCTATCGCGACTTCAACGCGCGGCGCATCGATGCCGTGCTGGAACGGATGCATCCCGCGGTGGACTGGCCGAACGGATTCGAAGGCGGGCGCGTCCATGGGCATGACGAGGTACGCGATTACTGGACCCGGCAATGGGCGGTGGTCAATCCGCATGTCGATCCGGTCTCGATCGAACCGGACGAGGACGGGCGAATGATCGTCGAGGTGCACCAGGTGGTCAAGGACCTCGACGGCAAGGTCCTGTCGGACTCTATCGTCCATCACGCTTATCGCATTCGCGACGGGCTGATCGTGCGGATGGACATCGAATGAATGTGTTGCAGAAGGCGGCCGGAAAGTTGCAGCGAAATTCACACGAACGTGCGGTTGGCCGCCCTTGCAGAGGGGGTCTATACTCTTGTTCCGTATGCCGTCCCGAAGCATCCAAGGATTGGCGGTTTTTCCCCGCAAGGAGTACCACGCATGTCCGCGATACCATCTGTCAGAGATGCGGATCTTGACTTTGACCACGGCACATTCGATTCAGCCGCTTTTGCCGCGGAGGCTCTCTCCAATTGGCAGAGCCTTGCCGCGGTAATCGACCACACGCTTCTGAAACCTGAAGCCACGCGCAGCCAGGTGGAGAGCCTGTGCGACGAGGCGGTGTGCTACCGCTTTGCCTGCGCGATGGTGAACCCGATGTGGGTCTCGACGGCCGTCGGCATGCTGGCCGGCACCGGTGTTCCGGTCGGCGTCGTGATCGGATTTCCGCTGGGCGCCTCGCTCGTTTCCACGCTGCGCCATGAAGCGGCAGCGCTGGTGAAGCTGGGCGCCAGGGAACTGGACATGGTGATCCCCATCGGTCAGCTCAAAAGCGGCAACCACCAGTCCGTTGAACGCACGATTCATGCATGCGCCAACGTGGCGCACCATGGCGGAGCGCTGCTCAAGGTGATTCTCGAGACGGCGCTGCTCAACGTGGAAGAAAAGCTGCGCGGATCGGAGATCGCGATCCAGGCGGGCGCGGACTTCATCAAGACCTCGACCGGCTTTGCCGCGAGCGGCGCGACGGCGGCCGACGTGGCCCTGATGCGCGGCGTAGCCGGCGCCCGGGCGGGCGTGAAGGCATCGGGCGGCATCCGAACGCTGGCTGATGTGCGAGCCATGCTCGAGGCGGGCGCCAACCGCATTGGCGCCTCGGCGAGCGTGGCGATCGTGCGCGAATTCGGCGCAGAGTGAACAATGCGGGGAACAGGGGTCAGAGATCAGGGGTCAGAGATCAGGGATCAGGGGTCAGGGATCAGGGGTCAAAGAATCCTGCCTCGATTGGAAACGCTGCTCGGGAGTGCGAAACGCAAAGCGAACTTAGCAACCGATCCATCCCTTTCAAGCATTACTCGCTTGCGTTTTCCATCTTCTTTCTCTCGCTGGCTTCATCGCCTGCGACTGCATGGACACAGCAGCCACAGTCAGAGGTCGCCACTAGGCCGGAGCAGGTGTATGGAGGCCATTGGTGGCTGAAAGCATCTGCTGCAGAGCAATCTGGGTTCCTAAGCGGTGCTGCCGACTGCCTGACATGGACGGCGCACAAACCGGGATTCAATTCGACTCCAGAAGAGCTTCTGGACAAGATAACGAAGTTCTATGAAAAACATCCGGAGATGGTCAGCCTCCCTGTGATCGATGTTTGGCAAAAGATTGAATCCCAGCCGGGGACCCAAAAGGAACATCAAGGTCAAAGCGAGAAGTGGACCAACTCGCATTGGTATCTGAATGGCGATTGGTGGGCTCAAGAAAGCGAAGGAGCGCACGTGGGATACCTGGGAGGCTATCTCTGGTGTACCAGGACCCAAGTCGCCGGCTCCGCCGATCGATACTCGAGGTCTGTGCTCTTTTATCGCGGAAGAATCGATGCATTCGTCAAAGCGAACCCGAGATTGGGCCATGAAGCTGTCGCTACTACTCTGCGACGATTTAGGGACGAGGACAAGCCAGAAGGTCCGAAGTAACTTGACGCACGGACCCAGCCGCCAGAACCACGTGCCGATAAGGAGTGTTTCCCAAGGTTCCCGAAGCCTGTGGACTGCAAACAACGAATTGTGAACAGTCAACTGACCCCTGTTCCCTGATCCCTGACAACTGACAACTGCCGTCATCCGTTATCATTCCCTTCGGAACCCATGTCTTTGCATCCCCCATCGCACCATCGAGATCCCGAGCTGGAAGGCGATTATCACCACGTCGATCCTTCCCAGCCCGGGGTGCATATTGATCCCGCCAACATCCGTGTTGAGTCGACCGACATTGCGTACATCATGCAGATGGCGGACGCACTGAACACGACGCTCGATCTGCAAACGCTGCTCAACCGCACATCGGAGCTGGTGCGCACGGTGATTCCCTACCGCATCTTCGCCATCTTCCTGCTCAATGACCGCACGCATGAATTGCGCATGCGTTTTCAGATCGGTCATTTACAGGAAACGGAGAGGTTGCGAATCCCTGTGGGCAAGGGAGTGATCGGCCACGTGGCGTTGACTCGCCAACCGATTCTTTTGAACGACGTCGGCAAATCGCAGCATTACATCTCAGTCAACCCCGGCGTGCGCTCCGAGCTCGCTGTGCCCTTGATCGCAAAGAACCGGCTCATTGGCGTGATGGACATCGAGAGCGAGCAGGCCGACTACTTCCGCCCCGAACATCTTCGGCTGCTTACGCTTACCGCGTCGCGGATCGCGCAATCGATCGAAAACGCGCGGCTTTATGCGCGCGTCTCGCGGCAGGCGCAAACGCTCACTGTGTTGAACGAGATTGCTGCCGAGCTGACGTCGATCCTCGATCTCGACACTCTGCTCGAGCGTATCGGGCAACTGCTGCGGCGGCTGATCGACTACCAGATGTTCACCATCATGCTTCTCGACCCCAAGGGCGAAATCCTCATCACGCGCTACGCATGGCGATTCGGGTCGACCGGCGTTCCTTCGCGGCGGATTCCGATTACCAGCGGGCTGGTGGGCGCGGCGGTGCGCGAGTGGCGGCTGGTCAACGTCGCCGACGTGCGCAAGGATCAACGATACCTGCCCATGAATCCGGAGACGAAGTCGGAGTTGATTGTGCCGCTGTTCTACAAAGGGCGGATCATCGGGGTGCTCGACCTCGAACACACGCGCGTGGGATTCTTCAACGAAGAACATGAACGCGTGCTCACCACGCTGGCAGCGCAGATCGCGATCGCCCTCGAAAATGCGCGTCTCTACCAGGCCGTGAGCCGGCAGGAGAGGCAGCTCGAACTCGACATCGCCATGGCGCGCGAGGTCCAGTTGCGGTTGCTCCCTTCGACGGTGCCTGAACTCAAGAACTCCGAAGTCGGGGTCCGCTTCCTGCCGGCGCGCACCATCGGCGGCGATTTGTACGACTTTATCGACTATGGGCCGGGGCGCACGGCGATCGTGCTGGGCGACGTGAGCGGCAAGGCCGCGCCTGCCGCACTGTTTGCCGCGCTGGCAAGCGGCATCCTGCGCTCGGCGGCGCTGCAACGCCCGGAGCCCGCGCAGATGCTGGCGATCATGAACGACGCCGTGGGAGAGCGGCGGCTCGAGTCGCAATACGTAACGATGCTGTTCGCGATCTGGAACGACGAGACCCGTACGCTCCAGGTTGCCAATTCAGGCGCGGTGCAGCCGGTCTTCTGCCGTTCCGGGCAATCGAGCTCGGTGCTCACCGAGGGATTTCCTCTGGGGCTGTTTCCCAATGTCGCCTACGACGAATTTACCGAGACTGTAACGACCGGCGATGCGATCGTCTTTGTCTCCGACGGCATTCTCGACGCGCAGAATACACACGAGGAGATGTACGGCACCGAGCGGCTGGGGCAGGTGTTATGCGGGCATGGCGGACGTCCCGCGGCGGAGATCGCCGAGGCCATCCTGGCCGACGTGACGCGCTTCCAGGACGGGCAGGAGCGCTTCGACGACGAGACGATCATCGTGCTGAGAGTGAATTGAAGAAGGCAGGGACCGAGGAACGGGATCGGGCCGGATCTCAATGCGTTTATCCGATGGATGGCGCGGGACTTGAGCGGGGGGCCTGTTTCACTCCAACGGAATGGAGGCACTTCCATGAATGGATCGGCGGAAAGCGAACACGAACTTCTGATGGCATCCGCGCGTCAGGCAGCCCTCAACTCCTATTCCCCGTACTCGCATTTTTGTGTCGGCGCGGCGCTCAGGCTGTCGAACGGCGAGGTTGTTACCGGAACCAACGTGGAGAATGTGAGCTACGGCCTCACCATCTGTGCGGAGCGGTCGGCGCTGGTGCGCGCCGTTGCGCAGTTCGGCCCGCAAATTCGCGTGGAAGCCGTCGCAGTCGCCAACCGGAGCAACGCCGCGAGCCCGCCATGCGGCGCCTGCCGCCAGATGCTCGGAGAGTTTGCGACGCCGGATGCGACGGTGACGTTTCCCGCGCCGGACGGCGGAAGAACGATGCCGTTCCGCGAGCTGCTGCCGATGGCGTTTGAGATGTGGGATGTTTAGAGAGGTCTGCATCTCCCAGTCGACACAGGTAGAATTCACGAAGTGCGTTCAGTGAATGAGCGGGAGCGAAAGCATCTTCCCCCAGCGTTTTCGGCTCGGACGAATGCATTGAGGCAAGTCGATTTGAAATCCACAACCAATTCTCCCGCACTCCATACGATTGACCTGATCCGCAAGAAGCGGGACGGCGGCGGGCTGGACAAGCGCGAGATCGCGTTTTTGGTCGCCGGTGCGGCGAGTGAGACGATTCCGCTCGAGCAGCTTTCGGCGTGGCTGATGGCGGCGTGGATTCGCGGCCTTACGCTCGACGAAACGCGCGCATTGACCATCGCGATGCGCGACTCCGGCGAGAAGTTTTCTCCGCGTCGGCTGGGCAAGGCGGCGGTCGACAAGCACTCGACGGGCGGAGTGGGCGACAAGACGAGCTTTCTGGTGGCACCGATTGCGGCAGCCTGCGGACTGGCGGTACCCATGATCAGCGGGCGCGCGCTTGGCCACACCGGGGGCACACTGGACAAACTCGAGTCGATTCCGGGATTTCGCACGGCGCTGGCACTCGATGAATTCGAGTCAGTGCTATTGAAGTGCGGCGCGGCCATTGTGAGCCAGACCCCGGAGCTGGCGCCGGCCGACCGGGTGCTCTACGCGCTGCGCGACCGCACCGGGACGGTCGAGAATCCGGGGCTGATCTGCGCGTCGATCCTGAGCAAGAAGCTGGCCGCGGGTCTCGACGCGCTGGTGCTCGACGTGAAGACGGGCTCGGGCGCGTTCCTGCGCAAGCGCGAAGACGCCGAATACCTGGCCGCGCTGATGGTGGCGACCGCCGAGGCGGCAGGCACGCGCACCGTGGCCCTGATGACCGACATGGGCCAGCCGCTGGGGCGGGCCGCCGGGAACTGGATCGAATTGGTTGAATCGGTTGAGCTGCTGCGCGGCGCGCGTCCGGCCGGAAGCGAGGACCTGCGCGAGCTGTCGCTTCGGCTGGCAGGCTGGATGATTCACCTCGGCGGCAAGGCTGATTCGCCGGACCAGGGTTACAGGATGGCGGACGCTACATTGGCCGATGGCGCGGCCCTGAGCAAGTTTTTCAAGATGGTAGAGGCGCAGGGCGGCGACACCAGCGTCTTCGAAGAACCAGATATCAGCCCCCCTAGATTCGGCGGTTCAAGTAGATTCTTCAAGCCAGGCGCGACCAATGCGCTGTTGGCCTGGGAATCCGGATACGTCTCCTCCATGGACACCACAGCCATTGGCTGGGCAGTTCAGCGCACCGGCGCGGGCCGAGAAAAGGCCGGCGAGCCCGTGGATCCGCACGCGGGCATCCTCTTCCATGCGCGGCGCGGCGCACGCGTGGAGCGCGGCGAGCCGATTGCGACGCTGTATGCCTCACGAAAGGAGCTGCTGGACGAGCCTCTGGCGCTAATGAAGCAAGCGATCACCATCGCGGATGAGCCGCCGACGCCGGTCGAGCTGGTCAGCCGCATCTTCGCTCGCAAGGAAGCCGAAGCGTACCTGGCAGCGAAGCCTGCACAGTAAGCAGTCGATCAGGAAGCTGGCCCGGCAAGCAACAGCACTTATGCGGGAAAACTCATCTCGACAATCAGCGGCGGCGACTGGTCGAAGTCGCTGAAGCGCAACCAGCGCGGCTTGACGACGAAATGTGTCAGGCCCGGCCAGGCCAGCCGGTCCCGTCCATCGGGCCACACGGCGAAGTAGGCCTCGCGAACCCGCTCGAGATCCGCACTCTGCGCCTCGATGGCCGTTCCCTCGTACTGAAGAGTCTGTTCGCCGGGCCAACCGACCACGAAAGAACACGCCGGCCGTGCGATCAGGTTGGGATACTTCCGCGACGACCGAACCGTGTCGAAGATGATCTCCAAGTCCGCGGTTACGGCGATGCCGACCAGCGCGGACTGCGGCGATCCATCGGCCGCGATGCTGGACACAACGCCATAGCGGAATCCGGTCATGAATGCGTGGATGCCTGCCTTGTCCATACGTCGCTCCGACTCCCTCAACGAGAGGCCGATGTCGAATTATAGGGTGGAGGCGGCCAACTCATGTTGTAAGTTAGACAAAAGCAATTTCGCGATCCTTGGAGAAACAGCTTGGACCGATTTACCGGTGTGCTGGGGATACTGGCCGTACTGGCCGCGGCCTGGCTGGGTTCAACCGACCGCAGAAGCATTCGATGGCGCACGGTGGCCTGGGGCCTCGGTCTGCAGTTGACCTTCGCCTTCATTGTGCTGCGGTTCGATGTCGGCCAGCGCGCGATGGCGTGGGCCGGCGACGTGGTGAAGCATATGCTTGCGTCCACGGAGGCCGGCACCAGGGTCCTCTTCGGCGCACTGGGGACGCCGAATACGTCGCTGGGATCGATCTTCGCCTTCCAGGTGCTCCCCACCATCATCTTCATCTCCGCATTCTTTGCGGTGATGTACCACATCGGGGTGATGCAGATCATCATCCGCGGGCTGGCGTGGGTGATGCTGAAGACAATGCGCATCTCGGGCGCCGAGAGCATGAACGTGGCGGCGTCGATCTTCATGGGCCAGACCGAGGCGCCGCTGACCATCCGGCCGTTCCTCGCCGGCGCCACGCGCAGCGAGCTGATGACCATCATGACCAGCGGCATGGCGCACGTTTCGGGTGGAATCATGGCCATGTACATCGCGCAGGGCATCGAGCCTCGCCACTTGCTTTCCGCCGTCATCATGACCTCGCCGGGCACGATCCTGATGGCGAAGATGCTGGTGCCGGAGACGGAGGTTCCTGCGACGGAAGGCCGCGTGGTGATACCCGAGAGCGAAGAGCACAAGGAGGAGAACCTGATCGGCGCCATCGCGCGCGGAACGCTCGATGGCGGCAAGCTGGCCTTCAACGTTGCGATCATGCTGATCAGTTTTCTGGCGCTGGTGGCGCTGCTGGACAGCCTGCTGGCGTGGGTGCACGGGGGAGTGCCGTGGGTTCCGTCGAGCCTGGGGCAGATTCTCGGCGTTGTGTTCGCGCCCGTTGCCTGGCTGATCGGCGTGCCGTGGCACGATGCGGGCACGATCGGCAACCTGCTGGGCACGCGCATGGCGCTGAACGAGGTAATCGCGTATATCTCGCTGGGAGCGCAAAAGGCCTCGCTGGCGCCGCGCTCGTTTACGATCGCGACGTTTGCGCTGTGCGGGTTCGCCAACCTGGGCTCGATCGGTATGCAGATCGGCGGCATCGGCGCGCTGGCGCCGGTGCGGCGCAACGACCTTGCCCGGCTGGGCGTGCGGGCGATGCTGGCCGGCACCATGGCCAACCTGATCTCGGCGTCGATTGCGGGGATGTTTCTAGGTTAGGTGGTTTGAGTTGCCGGGCCGCGCCGGGCCTGAAAGAAGCTGCGGATCAGCTCGGCTGATTCGTCCGCCAGAAGTCCCTGGTCCACCTGCATTTGGTGGTTGAGCTGCGGATGATTGATCACCGCGAGCACCGAGCCAGATGCACCTGATTTCGGATCGGCGGCGGCGAAGACGAGCCGGTCGATTCGCGAGTGAATGATGGCGCCGGCGCACATGGCGCAAGGCTCCAGCGTGACGTAGAGCGTGCAGCCGTTGAGCCGGTAGTTGCCCATGGACTGCGCTGCTTCGCGCAGAGCCACAATCTCGGCGTGCGCCGAGGGGTCCATGTTGCGCAGCACGCGATTCTGCCCGCGGCCCACGATCCAGTCAAGAAAGCAGACGACTGCGCCGATGGGCACTTCGCCGGCTTCGGCGGCAAGCTTCGCCTCTGCCAGCGCCGCCCGCATCGCCTCTTCGTCGTTGATCATCGCTGATTTGATTAGAGCACCGATTCTTGTGCGGCGGACACCGCAGAAGTGTTATGCGGCAGGCTGCTGCTGGGTCATGCAGTGCAGCGCGCCCAATCCCCAGATGAGGTCGACCGAATGGATGCCGATCACTTCGCGGCCGGGAAAGACCTCCGCGAGGATGTTGAGCGCGACACGGTCGTTGCTATCGTGGAAGGTGGGCACGAGAACCAGGCCGTTTGCGAGGTAGAAGTTGGCGTAGCTGGCAGGCAGCCGCTGGCCACGGAAGATCACTGGCCGCGGCATGGGCAGCTCGATGACGTTGAATGGCCGGCCATCGAGAGTGCGGGCCGCCTTGAGCCGGGCGAGGTTCTCAGCGAGCGGCTCATGATTGGCGTCCGTGGAGGCCGGCTCCACGGTGGCGACGATCGTGTCGGGCCCGGCGAAGCGGGCGATGTCGTCGATGTGGCCGTGCGTGTCATCGCCCACGATGCCGCGATGGAGCCAGAGAACCTGGTCGATGCCGAGATAATCGTGAAAAACCTGCTCCAGCCGCTCGCGGCTCACGCCGGGATTGCGCTGCTGGACATCGCTGAGCAGGCACTCTTCGGTTGTAAGCAACGAGCCGGCTCCATTGACGTCGATCGAGCCGCCTTCGAGGACGACGCGGTGGCTGCGGCCGTCGGCGAGCGCGATCTCGGGCCGCCACTCGGGAAGGCCGAGAAGCTCCTTCACGCGCTCCGGCACCTGGTCGTCGAGATGCCAGTTCTCGTATTTCGCCCAAGCGTTGAAGTGCCAGTTCGTGACGGCGACGCGGCCTTCCCTGTCGCGAACGAATATGGGTCCCGAATCCCGCGTCCAGCTACGGTCCGTGGGCCACGGGTGCAGGCTTACGCGATCGAGATTCGTTCCGGAGCGGCGGAGAATGCCGCTGACACGCCGCACGGCCTTGTCGTCCTCGACGAGGATGTGGACACGCTCGTGGGCCGCCAGCAAGCGAACGATCTCGGCGTAGAGCCACGGGATGGCCTGAAACTTGCCCGGCCAATCGTCGGGATTGTGCGGCCAGGCAAGCCAGGTGGCTTCGTGCGGTTCCCACTCGGCGGGCATGCGATAGCCGAGCGCGCGCGGCGTGGCGTCGGGATGAAGCCGAGCGGACATCGTTACTTGGAGTCCCCGCCCTTGGACCACGCGGAGGCCAGATCGAGGAAGCGCTGCGTGATCGGCGCATAAGCATCGATGCGGCGGTCGCGCAGAAACGGCCAGTTGCGGCGCGTGTCTTCGAGCAAAGCGAGGTTGATCTCGCCGATAAGGACCTCTTCCTCCGTGTGCGACGCCTTGGCGACGATGCGTCCAAAAGGATCGGCCAAAAAGCTGCCGCCCCAGAACTCGAGGCCGGGACCTTCGGCGCGGTTGCCGAGGATGTCGCCGTTCTCGTGGCCGACGCGGTTGACGCCGGCAACGTAGACGCCGTTGGCAATGGCGTGGGCGCGCTGGATGGTCTGCCAGGCCTCGTATTGCGCGGGGCCGAACTCCTCTTTCTCCGCCGGATGCCAGCCGATCGCCGTGGGATAAAACAGCACTTCGGCGCCTTTGAGCGCTGTGAGGCGCGCGCCCTCGGGGTACCACTGGTCCCAGCAGACGAGCGTGCCGACGCGTCCGACTGTGGTGTCTACGGCCTGAAAGCCTAGGTCGCCGGGCGTGAAGTAGTACTTCTCGTAGTAGAGCGGATCGTCGGGGATGTGCATCTTGCGATAGACGCCGGCGATGGCCCCGTCGGAACCAAGGGTGACAGCCGTGTTGTGATAGAGCCCCGGTGCGCGGCGCTCGAAGAGCGATGCAACGATGGTGATGCGCAGTTCGCGCGCCAACTCGCCAAGCTTCGCCGTCGACGGGCCGGGGATGGGCTCGGCGAGGTCGAAGAGGCGAAGATCTTCGCGCTGGCAGAAATACTGCGCGCGGAAAAGCTCAGGCAGGCAAACGATATCGGCGCCGCGGCCCGCGGCCGTGCGGATTTGCGCAACCGCCGAGGCGAAGTTGGCCTCGGGAGCCGGCCCCATGCGCATCTGCACAAGACCGACATTGAATTTGCGATTCTGCATCATTCTTTGACTTGTAACCCCTTGCATTCGATGCAGCAAGTCCCCTTCCGGATTGCAGATTCGGCCAATTGAGCCCGGGCTTTGCCGCGGCTACTCTTCGAGAATCAGGACGGCCGCCGCGATGGTCGTCGTCCACAGGCCGCGTTTGTCGCCCACGGCCGACTGCGTAATGTTGCTGGTGCGGACGATCTTGTTGGAGATGCGGTAGATCTCCTTCTTCTCGTCCCAGCTTTTGTCGGGGTCGAACTCGACGTCGAGTGTGGTAGCGAGCATCTCGGCGGCAAGCTCCTCGGCGTACTCGCCGGCCTGTTCTTCGGTCTGGCCGAAGCTATGATGCTCGCTGAGATAACCGTAGGTGTTGCGGTCGGCGGGAATGGCGACGCCGATGCTGGCGACGATGAGCCGGTGCGGCTCGCGCGTGGAGTTTTCGGCGATCACGGCGAAGACAACTTCACCATGATCTAGATACTTGAGGCCCTCATTGCGCGACAACACTTTGCATTGCGGCGGAAAGATCGAAGAAACGCGCACCAGGTTTTGCGAGGCGATGCCGGCGTCCCGCAGGGCCAGCTCAAACGAGGTCAACCGCTCCTTGTGTTTGCCGACTCCCTTGGTAAAGAAGAGCTTCTTCGGGACCATGCTTTTTCCCAATTTCTATGTGCCCTCCGTGCTTCCGGGATTGCAGCCGGAATCCAACATACCGGCATGAGTGTAGCGCATTCCGGCGCGGGGCAGCAGGCCGCGGCGCGAATTTATATCCGATTGACATCGTGCGGGATAACTCGGGGCCCGGGCGGCAGTCTCCCTCACATTCGGGCATCGAGCAGGTTCGCTTCAAGGAAGGCGATCGTTGCGTAAAACTGGAAGTCGCGGTTGGGCTTCTTGGCATAGCCATGCCCCTCGTCCTTGGCCATGAGGAACCACACCGGGGTGTGCTGCGCTTCGAGCTTTTCCTTGAACTGGACGCTTTCGGTGTACGGCACGCGCGGATCGTTGTAGCCGACGATCATGAACATCGGCTTGGTGACGTTTTGGGAAAGGTTGGCAGGCGCGGTCTTCTCCATGAACTCGCGGATCGATGGGTCGCGTTCGTCGCCATATTCAACGCGGCGCAGGTCGCGGCGATAGCCGGAAGTGTGCTCGAGGAAGGTGCGCAAGTTCGAGATGCCGACGATCTCCACGGTGCAGCGGATGCGCGCGTCATACTGCGTGGCCACGCTCAGCGTCATGAATCCGCCGTAACTGCCGCCGGTGACGACCACGCGGCCGTTGTCGAGATCGGGCTGCTCCGCGATCCAGTCAAGCAGCGCGCCGATGTCGTGCACCGAGTCCTGGCGCTTGAGGCCGTTGTCGAGCAGAGTGTACTTCTTGCCGTAGCCGGTCGAGCCGCGGACATTGGGCTCGATGACCGCGATGCCCATCTCCTCGGTGAAGTAGGCCATCGATCCGCGAAAGCTGGGCCGCGACTGGCCTTCGGGACCGCCGTGGATATCGATCATGACCGGCCTTTTGCCGGTGAAGCGCGCGTTGGCGGGATAGAGGAAACCCGAGATCGTGAGCCCGTCGGCGGCCTTCCAATGGATCAGCCGCGGTGGCTGCGCAGTCTTGAAGGAGACGCCCCCGGTTTCGCTGGCCGTCCAGCGATGCAGCTTTGCGGCGTCGGCATCGAACGAGAACACGTCAGCGGGCTGGTACGCCTGGGAGAGGCTGAAGCCGAATTCATGGCCAGTGCGGCGGAAGCGCAAGCCAGTCACCACGCCGAGCGGCAACTCCGGCGCCGGGATCTCCTTGCCCGTCGCCAGCGACAGAATGTGCAGCTTGCCAATTCCGTCCTCGTTCGACGCGAAAGCCGCCAGCTTGCCGTCGCGCGAGAGATCGAAATCCTCGACGTCCCAGGGAATCTTTCCGCTCAAACACGTGCCGAGCTTGCCTTGGAAAGACAGGCGGCACAGCCGATGGAACTCCGAGTCCTTGTCGGTGAGCACGAAAAGGTCCGGTTGGCCGAATGCGAAGCGCGGCGCCTCCCAGCTCACCTGCTCACCGGCCGGCGTGATGGCGCGCTTGTCTCCAGTTGCGGCGTCGATGAGATAGATCGTACTGTCGTTGATCGAGCGCTCGTCGACAGCGACGATGGTCTTGCCGTCGGGCGACCAGTCGTGCACACTCAGCCCGCCGCCGGCGAACTGCGTCAGCATCTTCGCAGATGCCGGATCCCGCGGGTCTTCAACCCACAGGTCCACGTCGTTGCCGTCGCGCCGCGTGGAGGCGAACGCCAGCATCTTCCCGTCGGGACTGAAGACGGGATTGAGATTGCGGCTCTTCCCGTCGGTGATCAGCGTGATGGCTCCCGTCGCCGGCTCGAAGCGATAGAACTGGAAGAATTCGCCGCCGCCAACATCCTTGACGAGAAGAATCCAGCTCTCGTCGTGCGGCGGATAGATCGCATTGGCGACGCGATCCGGAAAGAAGGTGAGCTGCGTACGCGCGCCCATGGGCTCCAGCACCCGGTGAACCTGCGCCGTGGAGCCGAAGCGCGTGGAAACCAGGAGCGAATGCGCGTTGGGGGCCCAGTCAAGCAATGTGGCGGAACGGCTTTCCGTGTAAGGCTCGGCCTTTTCCACCAGCGCCATGCCGATCGCCGGGATGTGCTCCGACACGAGGCTGGCGGCGAGCTGGTAGACGGCGTCGTTCTGTCCAGCGGCGGAAAGGATGGCAACCGAGGTCAACACTGCGGCAGCGAGGGGACGAATCACGGGCAAGCCTCCGGGACGCGGGGAGTTTTTCCTGAATGCTAGCAGGATGGCGCCGGTGCCGAAAAAAGCGCGCAACCTTTTGCCCGGAACGGCGTTTAACCGAGTATGAGGCTTCGGTGGTTTTTGCACGCCGCCATTGCAGGAGCGGCGATCGGGGCCGGCGCTGCCTGGGCGCAATCCGCACCCGCGGCGCCTCCGCGATACGACAATCCGGTGGACCTTGAGTGGACCCCGCCGGCCCTTGCGCAGCTCAGCGGCCTGGCTGCGGTTAAATCGAGTTTCACGTTGGACAGGAATCTGCTGGCCGCCGCCGCCGGCATGGTTCCCGACTCCCAGCCGCAGACCCGCGAGGCGATCCGCAAGATCGACGGCGTGAGCGTGCATCTGCTGCGCTTCGGCAATGGCGGCGTTCCCGACGAGTCTGAAGTGGAGGCCATCCGCAAGTCCTATCACCTGCGCGGATGGAAGCACCTGGTGACGACCGAATCCGGCGGGCTGGCGCACAACGGCACCACCGACGTGTGGCTCGTTCTGGACGGCATCAACGTGCGCGGCGCGGTGGTGCTGGTCGAAAGCCCGAAGAGCGTGACCCTGGCGACCATGGCCGGCAACCTGAGCCCGGTGGATCTGCTCCACCTGCGCGGCCATTTCGGCATTCCGCGATTCGATGGGGATGGGTTCACGGAGGAGAAGAACCGGTAGCTCCGTCTTGAGACGCAACTAAGTCGTATCCAGGATTCTATTCATGACTTGACATCGAACGCCGGACCCCCGGCGAGACGGCCCCGTGTTACGCTACGACTGGCAATTCCATCTCCAGCAAAGCGTTTGAAGGGCTTGCACTTGAATACCATTCCGCGCGAGAGCGCCTGGAATCCCGGCAAAGCGAAGACTTCGATCCTGCTCCTGTTTGCCCTCTTGAATCTCGCCGTGTTTGCAGTTCGCGCGGTGAGCGTGGGGCGGTTCGGCTCGCTCTTTGCGACCAGCGGCGGCGAGGTTCTCATGATCTACTCCGTCTGGAAGCGGATGCACCATCTTCCGGTCTACGAATTCCCGCTCAAGTATCCCTTCTGCCTGTCGCTCTATAACTACCTTTTTTACGAAACCTATGCGGCGATCCTGAAATTGCTGGGTGCGTCCGGCGCAGGCATAAAGGTTGTTGGCCGCTTTGTTACTTCGATGTTTCCCGTGATCGGCGCCATCGCGCAGTGGAGGCTTGTTCAGTTCCAGCTCAATCTCCGCGGCATACGCAGTTTTCTGTCGCTGATTCTCGCGCTCGGCCTTTGGTTCTGCACATCGATGATTCGCTGGTGGGCTCTGACCTTTCGCCCGGACATGGCCGCCATCGCGCTGGTCATGGTCGCCCTTTTCCTTGTCGTGCGGAGACCCCGATTCGGATTTTTCGCGGCCGGCCTCGTCTTCTATCTCGCCTGGTCGTTCAAGCAATCGGTCGCTCTCACATTTGCCGCGACCTGCATTTATCTTCTATTTCAAAGACGCTGGCGCGATGTGGTTCCCATGGCAACGGTGTTTGCCGTGCTTGCCGCCACGACTCTTCTGATTGGCTCACCCGAGTACCGCTTCAACGTGCTGGTTGCGCCGCGCCTGGTGATTGGATTCTCATTGTCGCATGCATTCCGCACCGGCGGGGTCTCTCTGATCTCGAACGCGTACTGGGTCATCCCTCCCATCTTCCTTGGGCTGACGGCGCGCCGGCAGCGGCTCGACGGCACTCGTTCCTTGCTGCTCACCACGTTCTCTGCCGCACTGATCCTGGGCCTGGCGGCAATGACGAGATCCGGCGGTTCGGACAACTACCTGCTGGAGGCCTTCGTTTCCGGTTCAACCTTGATGCAGATCGCCTTCTTCGGGAATTCAACCGTGCTGGCTCCTGCGTTGCTGTTGTACGGCTGCCTGCAACCCGCGGCGCAACTCGCGCTCCTGAGTGCCAGCCGCCACTCCCTGGGCTTCGTGCAGGTGGCAACGCGGGCAGAGTTCGATTCCATTCGCACAGTCCTGGAACAAATTTCACGTCTTCGCAGGCCCATCGTATCCACTGACGAGACCCTTGCCGCTCCGTGGATCTCGACCCGCGATCAATATCCCGCCTTTGCGATCGATTTCGATTTCTACACTCCAACGCATCTGCGCTGCGAGAACGGCGGAGTGGAGGGCTTGATCCGGCGTGGCGAGATACCGACAGTGATTGTGGGAACGAAGGACACGCTCTTCCGCGAGAACCTGAATCCGGGCTACGTGCACGTGGGCGAATACGACCACCAGGGGTTCCACTTCGACATCTACACACTGGACGCGGCGGCGAACCGTTGACGAGGGCCGGGGGAGACTCGGCGCCGAAGCGGCCGTCCAGCTCCTCGTTTGCCTGTACTCCAAGCCCACCTTGCATTGCATCGCCTGAAATCCGGATGTTAGCCTCTTCCTTTGAACCCACCAAGGAAGAAGGACGCCAACCGCATCATGCAATCGACATATAACGGTTTTGCGCTGCCGGCCGACGGGCGGCCCATCGAGTACGAGAATGGGCAATTCAAAGTGCCCGACCATCCCATCATTCCCTTCATTGAAGGCGACGGCACGGGCCGCGACATCTGGAAAGCATCGCAGCGGGTCTTCGACGCGGCGGTTGAGAAATCCTACGGCGGCCAGCGCGGCATCAAGTGGTTCGAAGTCTTCGCCGGCGAAAAGGCATACCGCCGGTTCAGCAACTGGCTGCCCGACGACTCGGTGAATGCGGCGCGCGACCTGCGGGTTTCCATCAAGGGACCGCTCACGACTCCGGTCGGCGGCGGGATCCGCTCGCTGAACGTCGCGCTGCGGCAGATTCTGGATCTTTACGCCTGCGTGCGGCCTGTGAAGTATTACCAGGGCGTGCCCAGCCCGGTGAAGGCGCCCGAGAAGCTGAACATCGTCATCTTCCGCGAGAACACCGAAGACGTGTATGCGGGCGTCGAGTTCAAGGAAGGCAGTGAGGATGCAGCGCGGCTGATCTCGTTCCTGAACGACGATCTGTTGGCGAAGACCAAAAAGAGAGTGCGGACGGATTCCGGCGTGGGCATCAAGCCGATCTCGATCTTCGGCACCAAGCGGCTGGTGCGCTACGCGATTCGCCACGCCATTGAAGCTGGCAAGAAGACGGTCACACTCGTTCACAAGGGCAATATTCAGAAGTTCACCGAAGGCGCGTTTCGCGAGTGGGGCTACGAGGTAGCGACCCAGGAGTTCCGCGAACACACGGTCACCGAGCGCGAGAGCTGGATCCTCGGCAATGTCGAGGCGAATCCCGGCATCACCATTGAGCAGAATGCGGCGCTGATCGAGCCCGGCCTCGAGTTCGGGTCGCCGGCGTTTCGCGAGTCGCTCTACGCCGAGGTAGAGGGCGTGCTCGGCACGATCGGCAAGTCGCACGGCAGCGGCGCCTGGAAGTCGAAGATCCTGGTCAATGACCGCATCGCGGACTCGATTTTTCAGCAGATCATCATCCGGCCGTCGGACTATAGCGTGCTGGCGACGTCAAACCTGAACGGCGACTACATCTCCGACGCGGCCGCGGCGCAGGTGGGCGGTCTGGGCATCGCGCCGGGCGCCAACATCGGCGACGGCTACGCGGTGTTCGAAGCCACCCATGGCACCGCGCCGAAGTATGCCGACAAGGACGTGATCAATCCGGGCTCCGTGATCCTGTCCGGTGTAATGATGCTCGAGTTTCTCGGCTGGAAGGAAGCGGCGAAGCTGATCGAAGATTCGCTTGAAGAGACCATTCTGCAGAAGTTCGTCACCTACGACTTTGAGCGCCAGACGGCCGGCGCGACGAAGGTGGGAACGAGCGAGTTCGCGACGAGAATTATTGGCAATATGTAACCGGAAAATTGAAGCCGGGACCCGGAGACCACTTCAACCAAATTGGCCTCCGACGGACGCAATTCTTTAACCAAGCCGTTCTTTAACCGAAGAATGATTGGAGGATGTGTGGAACTCAGGATTCTAACCACTGAGGCCGGGAGGCATCTGGCTCAAGCAGTCTGCAGCCATCTGGAGAAACAACTCACGGAGGTCAACCACAAGCGCTTCACGGACGGCGAATATGTTCCGCAGATCAAGGAGAACATCCGCGATACGCATACGGTGCTTCTCTCTCCAACCTGTCCCCCCACTGACCACAATTTGATGGATGCAATGATCCTGGGTGACGCCATTGTGCGCGCCGCTCCCGCTCGGTTTACGATGGTTTTCCCATATTGGGGATACAACCGGCAGGATCGCAAGGACAGGCCACGGGTTCCTTTGACGGCGAAGCTGGCATCGGACATCGTGTCGCTGCTTTGCCCAACGAACGTGCTCCTGTTTGACGTCCACTCCGAGGCGACATTGGGCTATTTTCACCGCGCTGTGAAGGTGGATCATCTCTACAGCGCGGCGGTGAGCGTCGCGAGGCTGCGCGAATTGGTTCAACCGCCATTCGTGGTCGCCGGACCCGACAAAGGGTCCGGAGCGCGCGCCGCCTACTACGCCCGACTGCTCGGGCAGGAGCGGTATGTGTTGTTTGAAAAACGGCGCGGCCCCGACGGTAAGGTCGACCCAACCCATTCGAAGGTGATCGGCGATGTCAGCGGCTGCGACGTGATTTTGGTCGACGACTTTGTCGACACCGGCGGTACGGTGAATGTGGCGGCAGAAACCGCCCTCAAGGCCGGAGCGCGCAACGTTTATCTCTTTGCGACCCACGGCCTGTTTTCCGGTGACTCCATCCCGAACCTGAATGCGGGCGGGATCGCAAAAGTAGTTGTCACCGACAGCGTCTACCATGATCCGGCTAAGCTGGGCGCTAAAATCGAGACATTGTCCGTCGCTGGTTTCCTGGCCGAAGCGGTGCTGAGAATTCACGAAGGCAAGTCTCTAAGCGAACTCATTCCGTAACCCGAGTTGTCGCAGATACGTCATTTGATTCGGACGGCGGACGTCCTTACGGGAATTTGACCTGAGGGGGTCGAATCCCCGATGAAATCTGAAGAGGAGCCTTATGCGTAAGAAAGTCAGCATCGTCGGCGCGGGCAACGTAGGAGCCACCGCCGGCCACTGGATTGCGGCCAAGGAGCTGGCCGATGTGGTTCTCGTCGACGTTGTCGAAGGCGTGCCGCAGGGCAAGGCGCTCGATCTGCTCGAAGCCATGCCCATCGAAAAGCGCGACGTGCTGGTGACCGGTGCGAACGATTATGCAGCCACCGCGCACTCCGACATCGTGGTGATCACGGCCGGCATTCCGCGCAAGCCGGGCATGAGCCGCGACGACCTGCTGCACACCAACTTCAAGATCATGTCGGACGTGGTCGACAAGGTGGTTGCTCAGTCACCGGAGTCGATCCTCATCATCGTCTCCAACCCGCTCGACGCGATGGCCCAGGCTGCGTTCCGCCAGTCTGGGTTCAACCGCGAGCGTGTGATCGGCATGGCGGGAGTGCTCGACTCGGCGCGCTTCCGCACGTTCATCGCCGCGGAGTTGAATGTCAGCGTGGAGAACGTGACGGCATTCGTGCTGGGCGGCCATGGCGACACCATGGTTCCATTGGCCCGCTACTCCACCGTTGCCGGCATTCCGATCACTGAGCTCATCGCGCCGGGCCGGATCGAGGCTCTGGTACAGCGCACGCGCGATGGCGGGGCGGAGATCGTGAAGCACTTGAAGACGGGCAGCGCATATTATGCGCCCTCGGCCGCGGCCGTCGAAATGGTGGAGGCCATTCTCAAGGACAAGAAGAAGATTTTGCCGTGCGCGGCGTATTTGCAGGGCGAATACGGCATCGAAGGCTACTTCATCGGCGTGCCGTGCAAGCTGGGCGCGGCCGGCCTGGAGCAGATCGTCGAGATCAAGCTCACGGAAGAAGAAGACGCGGCGCTCAGGAAGAGCGCGGCGGCCGTAAAGGAACTCTGCGCGGTGATCGGTGTCTAACTTGTCTTCTCTGGAGGCGAACCGGAAGGAGTTGCAAATGGCCATTGCCAAGGGGTCATTCCTGCTCATCGTGACACTGGCCGCGGGCGCAGCCTGCTTCGCGCAGCAGAAGTTTCCACTTCGCCCGGGCGAGTGGGAGGTGACGACGACATTTGCCGGAGCCTCCAAACCTTTCACGGTGCGCCTGTGCCTCAACGACCAGCTTTGGACGAAGGCGCTTGCACCGAACAAGAATTGCACCATTCAAAACATGAGCATGAACAGCCGGGGCGTGAATTACCTGGAGGACTGCCCGGGACAGACCCCGCCGGCAAAAGGCCGTGTGGCGCTCTCCTACGAAGGCAAGGAACACATGACGGGCAAAGCATTCTTCGACACGACAAAGGATGGCGTCATCACCACCACCACGATGGTTGTGGACTATCGCTGGAAGGGGCCGGAATGCAACGCCGAGGATGTCAACCTGAGGCAGTCGAAGCCGGCACCGAGTCCGCCGGCGAGCCAGCCGCCGGGCCAGCCGCATTGAGCCGAATGCGGCGCGATGGCCGAGGAAGGAGTTCGGCACGCGAGCAAAGAAATGCCCGCGCAGCCGAAGCAATCGACGGCGAGCGGCTTTCTGTTGTCCGACTCAAAGACCGACGAATGACATTTCCATGACATCAAGCCGGGCCCGGGCGGTCAGAATGAGTTCTGTGAAAGAATCACTGCACAGGAGACGGGCCGGATGACGACTGCGCACATCAACCGCATCGCGACCTCAGTTCCCCCATACGACGTGCATGGGCCCTTCATCGACTTCGCAGCTACTCTTCTCCCCGAGGGTACGCTGCGCAATCTCTTCCGCAGAATGGTGCGGCTGTCGGCCATCGAGCATCGCTACTCGTTCATCCAGCCGATCGCCACGCAGGACGGCGCTTGGAAGGATGCCGAAGGACTCTATGTGCTGGGCAAGTTCCCCGACACGGCGCGCCGCATGCAGCTCTTCGAGCGCTACGCTCCGCAGCTCGCGCGATGCACGCTGGACAAGCTGCGGCTGGGTGAAGACGAGCGCCGCAGCATCACGCACGTGATCGTGACGTCGTGCACAGGTCTTTATGCACCGGGGCTCGACTTCGACATCATTCATCATCTCGGCCTCGACCCCACGGCCGAGCGCACCATGGTGGGCTTCATGGGCTGCTACGCCGCGATGAACGCGCTCAAGGCTGCGCGGCACATCGTTCGCTCCACGCCCGGCGCAACGGTCCTCGTGCTCAACCTGGAGCTCTGCACACTGCATCTGCAGGAGACGCAGGATCTCGAACTGGTGCTTTCGTTCCTGCTCTTCGCCGATGGCTGCGCGGCTTGTCTCGTCAGCGACCAGCCGCAGGGCCTTGCCATCGACAGCTTTCTCGCCCTTACGATTCCCAACACCAGCCACCTGATCACCTGGCGCATTCGCGAGCTGGGATTCGACATGCATCTTTCCGGCCAGGTTCCGGCGGAGATCGGCAAGGCCCTCAAGGAAATGGGCAGCCGGGTGACGCGCGGCAAACCGGCACAGGAGATCGAGCTGTGGGCGGTCCATCCCGGCGGACGCTCGATCCTCGATTCGGTGGAGAAGAGCCTCGAACTCGCGCCCGATGCGCTGTGCTCCTCGCGCAGTGTGTTGGCGAGGTTCGGCAACATGTCGTCGGCAACAGTGATGTTCGTGCTCGAACACATCCTGCGCCGGGCGGCAAGCGGCCAGCAGGGCTGCGCCATGTCATTCGGGCCGGGGCTGACCGCGGAAACCATGCTCTTCCATGCCGCATAGCACACTCGATTTCAGGGTTCGCGCGCAGCTCATCGAGAGAATGGATGAGCCGTGCAGCCGCGACGTGCTGCGTCCCTATCTGCGCAGCCTGGCGCGGACGAACCGGTGGACCTTCGGCTACCGGCCGACGATCGAGTGGCTGGATTCGATGAAGGGTGCAATGGCCAGATCCGGGCGTCCCATCCGGATTCTCGACGTGGGTTGCGGCTACGGCGATGGCCTGCGGCAGGTCGAGAGATGGGCACGCGTGCGAAAACTGAGCGTCGAGCTCACAGGGCTCGACGTGAGCGCGGATGCGACGGCGATCGCGGCTGAGGCCAGCCCGCCGGCGAGCCGGATCCGCTGGATCAACGCCGATGTGTTCGGCTTCCGGCCGGTGAAGCCGCCGGACCTGATCGTGAGCGCGCTGTTCACGCACCATCTCGACGACGGCGAGATCGTTCGGTTCCTCGAGTGGATGGAACAGAACGCAAACCTGGGCTGGTACATCAACGATCTGAGCCGCGCGGCGATTCCCTACCATTTTTTTCGCGTGTTTTCGCGGGCGTTTCTGTTCCATCCGAATGTGCAACACGATGGACCGATCTCCATTGCGCGGTCGTTTGTTGCCGAAGATTGGCGAAGACTCTGTGCTGCAGCGGGACTCGAAGAACCGGCGATCGAGATCCGTGGGCATCGCCCTGCGCGGCTGTGCGTGGCGCGGAGCAAGGCGAGATGAGCCCGGCAAAACAGGTCGAGTGCCTCGTCATCGGCGGCGGCCTTGCCGGATCGATGGTGGCGATGCGTCTCGCGTCGGTTGGCCGCGAGGTCACGCTGATCGAACGGGAGCCGCGCGCGCATCACAAGGTCTGCGGCGAATTCCTGAGCGCCGAGGCTGTCGCGTATTTGCGCGCGGCCGGGATGGAACCGCCGGCGATGGGCGCGGCGACGATCCGGACCGTGCGGCTTGCCGCCGGCAGACGCGTTGCGGAAGCGGCATTGCCCTTCAGTGCCTTCTCGCTCTCGCGCAGCGTTCTCGATCAGGCGCTACTCAATCGTGCAGCGGAATGCGGGTGCAACGTCCGCCGCGGAACTGCGGCGGAATCGCTGATTCACGGCGGCGACGGCTGGGTGGCGCGGATGCGCGGCGGAGAATCCGTGTCCGCCCAGAGTGCATTTCTCGCCACCGGGAAACATGACCTGAACGGACACGAGCGGCAGCATCGTGGTTCAGGCGATCTTGTAGGCTTCAAGCTGCACTGGCGGCTCACGCCGCGGCAGACCGATGAGCTGCGCGATGCGATGGACCTGTTCCTGTTTCAGGGCGGATACGGCGGGCTTTCGCTAATCGAAAACGCCACGGCCAACCTGTGCCTCGTTGTGCGGCGAGACGCACTGCGCGCGCGAGGCGGATGGCCGCGCCTGCTGGCCGCGATCGCGGAGGAAAACGTCCATCTTGGCTCAAGACTGCGGGGCGCGTCGGCGCTCTGGGATCGGCCTCTGGCAATCTACCCGATTCCCTACGGATATCTGGCTACGCAATCCGATGGGAGACCCGACGATTTGTGGCGCGTGGGCGACCAGGCTGCAGTGATTCCGTCGTTCACCGGCGACGGCATGTCGATCGCACTGCACAGCGGAGCGCTTGCATCGGAAATGTTTCTGGCGGGCAGGAGCGCCGGGGAATTCCATCGATCGCTGCGGAATCAACTGCGGCCCGGCATGCGAGTCTCAAACCTGATCGCGAAGGTCATGATGAGCGGTTTCGGCCGCTCGGCAGCGCCTGCCGCCGCTACACTGCTGCCCGAGGCGATGGTCGGCATTGCGCGCTGGACGCGCATACCGGAGCGCGTCATGACGGTTCCCGCAGCGAGCTGACCTGGCACGGCCCGCGAACGCCCGCGGCGCGCCGCCGGCAAAGCAAATCAATTCCGAAGGAACTCCACAACTTCAGGTCCGATCTTGTCGGCGCACTGGCCAGGAGCCAGGTGACCGCAGCCGGAGACGACTTCGAGCTTCGATTGGGGAATGAGGGAGTGCATCGTTTCGCCCTGGCGAAGCGGAGTGATGTGATCTTCAGCGCCCCACACGATCAGCACGGGCATCTTCAGGTTGGGCAGCAGTTTGTCGGTGGTGTCAACTCCGGCCATCATGGAATTGAGCGCGCGGCGGACGACCCACGCGTTCTTGCGCGAGGCGCGCAGGATGTCGTTGGCGATGAAGCCCGGCACCTGCGGCGGATGCGGCATGAGCAGTGCATCAAGCTGATCGAGTTCTGCCGCATTTACGGGCATGAACAGGTTTGTGTTCCACTCCGGCTTGGCGTTGATGCCTGCCGAGTCGAAGAGCATGAGGCGATTCACGCGCTCGGGATGATGGCACGCGATCCACTGCGCGATCCATCCGCCCATCGACCAGCCGGCGAGGTCGACGCGCTTCAAGCCCGTCGCGTCGAGAAAAGCAATCACGACCTCGGCCTCATCCGGCACCGAATAGGAAAAATCGGCGGGCTGCTGGCTGCGTCCGTAGCCAGGAAGGTCGGGCATGAAGACGCGATACCCTGCGCGGACGAAAAACGGTGCGAGGTTGGCCCAGTCTTCCGCGTGGCCGCCCAGGCCGTGCACCAGCACAACGGGCGCTCCGCCTTCAGGTCCGACTGCGTCATAGTGCACGCGATAGCCGGCAACCGTGAGGTCGCGGCTGGCGAAGCCGTCCATTGAAAGGCGGAAATAAAGCGTCTGGCGCGCGCACTCGACAGGCCGCAACCAGAACACCACGCCGCCAATCACGGCCAACGCGAGCATGGCAAAAACGAACCGCAGGAAAACGCGAAACAGCTTCATCGGCTCTCCGGTTTCTTATTCTCGAGCGCGCGGGCGCGCTGCCAGCCTGCCTCAATAATGCGCACTGCAATCGGATCAAGCCGCAGCGCGCTGTGGCTATTCCACTGCGCGCGTTCGACCCAGCGGGCCTCATCGGCATCCGACGCCGCGCGCAGTTCGCCGCCGGTGACGAAACAAAGATAGTCGGCAATTACGTAGTGGTAACGCACGCGGCCGTCTTCGCGATGGATACGGTCGATCAGCTCGATCAACTCGACGGCCCGGACATGAAGGCCGGTCTCTTCCCTCACCTCGCGGACGATGGCGTCGGTGAGCGCTTCGCCCACTTCGATGAGGCCGCCCGGCAAAGACCAGTGGCCCCGGAGCGGCTCGGTGCCGCGGCGGACAAGCAGTACGCGCCCGCGGTCCACGACAACCGCGCCGACGCCCACCAGAGGCGACGATGGAAACTCGCGCTGCATCGTGCTTCGTCTCTCTTCTACGATACTGCGCTGCCGCCGGTCCTGCGTGAGTCGGCCGTGACCGCACCGCATTGAGGCGCGCGTCCGCATCTTCCCGTGCGGCGTATCATCAAAGAAAGCAGGAGAACATGATGGCGGAGTTTACGCTCCGGATCGATGGGATGCACTGCGGAGCGTGTGTGCGCCGCGTGAGCCAGGCGCTGGACGCCGCGCCCGGCGTGACGGTGGAGGAAGTGCGGATCGGTGCTGCCCGCCTGAGTTCGAAGGAGGATCCTCTTCCTATCGAGCGCGCCATTGCGGCGATCGAAAAAGCGGGGTACAAGGCTCAGGTCGAGAGCTAGCCGCTCCTATGGCGCCACCGGCAACACAATCGCTCACCCTTCCCGTGCTGGGCATGACGTGCGCTTCATGCCAGCACCACGTGGAAGCGGCGCTGCGCGCAACTCGAGGAGTCGAGTCGGCGCGAGTGGATCTGATGGCGCATCGGGCCAGCGTGGTCTTCGATCCGCACGTTGCCGCGCCGGAAGCGCTGGTCGATGCCATTCGCGGCGCAGGCTACGACGCGGTGCTCCCGCGCGCCGGCGAGAGCAATGCCTCAGACCCAGAGCGCGGCGCCGGCGCAGATGCCGCGCGCAAAGCGGGTGCGACGCTCGCGGCCGGCGCGGTCGCCATGCTGCTGGCTATGCCGCTCGGCGAGCCGATGGGTGCGATCGATCAGGCGTTGATGCGCGCGATGCCGCGGCTCTACGCCATTCCGCACGGATTTCTGCGCTGGTTCCTGCTGGCCGTGACCGGAGCTCTGATGGCGTGGGCCGGGCGCGGCGTGTACTTGAGCGCGATTCGCGCGCTGCGACACGGCGCGACCAACATGAATACGCTGGTCGGCCTGGGCACGAGCGCCGCCTTCGTCTACTCGGCCTATGCGACGCTGTGGCCGGCGCCCGGACGCCAGGTCTACTGCGACGCGGTACTGTTGATTCTCGGATTCCTCCTCTTCGGCAAGGCGCTTGAGGCGCGAGCAAAGCATCGGGCACTCGGGGCTCTCAATGCGCTTACCCGTTTGCGGCCATCGACCGCACGGCGCATTCGCAGCGGCGAGGAAGCGGTCGTGGCGCTTGAGGAGATCCAGCTTGGCGACGATGTTCTGGTGCTGCCCGGCGAGCGATTCCCTGTCGATGCCGAGATCGTGAGCGGCCGCACCACGGTGGACGAGTCGATGTTGACCGGCGAGTCGACGCCTCTTGAGCGCGGGCCCGGCGGGCGCGTGCTGGCCGGCTCGCTGAACTACGACGGCGCGGTGATATGCCGCGCGGAGTCTCTGGGCGAATCGACCGTGCTCGAGCAGATCGCGCGCATGGTGGGGCAGGCGCAGGGGTCGCGCGCGCCCATGGAACGGCTCGCCGACCGCGCCAGCGCAATCTTCGTGCCGGTTGTACTGGTGCTATCCCTCATTACGTTTGCTGCCTGGATCTCCGCCACACACTCGCTCGCCGTCTCGCTAGCCAACACCGTTGCCGTGCTCGTCATTGCCTGCCCCTGCGCCATGGGGCTCGCGGTGCCCGCGGCGCTTACGGTTGCCGTGGGCCGGGGCGCGCAGCTGGGCGTCCTGTTCAAAGGCGGCGAAGCCATCGAGCGGCTGGCACACCTCGACGCGGTCGTTCTGGACAAGACCGGCACGCTGACCGAGGGCAGGCCGGTGCTCGAATCGATCCATGTATTCGCCGCGTGTCCTGAGGGGGGCTTGGCAGAGTCGCTGATCCCCGACGAAAGCTATCTGCTTCGCCTGGCCGCGGCAGCCGAGGAACGCTCGAATCATCCGCTGGCGCGAGCGGTTGTGGACGCGGCGAGCGCACTTGGACTCACTTGGGCGGCTGCAGAAGAGGTGCAGGTTTTCCCCGGGCGCGGAGTTTCGGCACGCGTTGAGGGCAAGAGCTGCGTTCTCGGAAACGAGGCCCTGTTTCGCGAGTTCATGATCCCGGTTCCGGATTGCACAAGCCCGATCCTGCCCGGCGTGACCCGCCTCTGGATGGCGCTTGACGGCGCCGCTGCCGGCTACTTCGATGCTCGGGACGCTCTGCGCGCCGACGCGGCTGCGGCCGTAGCCGCCATGAACCGCGAAGGACTGCGTGTGGTGATGCTGACCGGCGACTCGCCCGCCGCTGCCGCGCCGATCGCTGCCGAAGCCGGCGTCTCCCAAGTCGAAGCCGGTCTTGACCCGGCGGGCAAACTGGCGCGCATCCGCAGCCTGCAGTCTGACGGCCTTCGCGTCGCGATGGTGGGCGACGGCATCAACGACGCAGCCGCTCTGGCGCAGGCCGACGCGGGAATCGCGATGGGATCGGGCGCCGACCTGGCGCAGGAGGCCGGCGACGTGCTTCTGCTGCGCTCCACGCCCGCGGCCATTCCCGCCGCGCTCGGACTCGCCCGCGACACGCTGCGCGTCATGCGGCAAAATCTCGGCTGGGCCATCGGCTACAACCTGCTCGGCATCCCGCTGGCCGCCGGAGTTTTCTACCCGGCGTTCCACATCCTGCTCAGCCCGTGGGTCGCCGCCGCCGCTATGGCGCTGAGCTCGGTGTGCGTCCTCGGCAACAGCCTGCGGCTGGCGCGCTGGCAGGCAACTCGCGTCCCGGAATAGACTGATTCCAGGACTACCGCGTGCGCATCCTCACCCGCTACATTCTCGGCGAGATTCTGTCTCACACGCTGATAGGCTGCGCGCTGTTCACGTTCATCCTTTTCATGCGCGATCTGCCCCACATCCTGGAGATGGTGGTTCGCAACAGCTCCACGTTCACCAACGTGCTGGAGATCCTGCTGTTCACGCTGCCCAACACGTTCAAAGTGACCATTCCGATGGCGGTGCTGGTGGGCGTTCTGCTGGGCCTGAGCCGGCTGGCGGCCGACAGCGAGATCACGGCCATGCGCGCCTCGGGCCTGGGCATCGGCTATTTTGTCCGCGTCGCCTCAGTTGTCGCCATCACCGGCACCCTGCTGGGCCTGGTGAACTCCATCTACGTGGCGCCGCGGGCGAACCAGGCCATTCTCGAAATGCAGACCGCGCTCGAGACTTCGCAGGCCTCGTATGAAATCCAGCCACGCGTCTTCTACGAGGACTTCAAGAACTACGTTCTCTATGTGCAGGATGTGCGCGCCGGCGCGGGCGCCTCGAACTGGCGGCAGGTTTTCATGGCCGACGTGAGCGATCCGGCGACGCCGATCGTCACGACAGCAGCCAGCGCGACGGTAGTGAATGACGAGACGCAGGAATTGCTGATGCGTTTGCGCAACGGTGCCGAGCACCAGATGGTGGCCGGCGATCCGCAACAGTACAACATCTCAGCCTTCGCGTCGACTGACCGGCCGCTGGTGTTGAGCCAGCAAGGCGACATCCACCTGGGCAGAATGGACACGGCCATCTACGCCATGCCGCTCCAAAAGCTCAGAGAGCGCCTGCACGGACCCGATGCCAAGCGCTATCAGATCGAGATCCATACGCGGTTCGCCTATCCCACAGCCTGCCTGGTCTTGATGCTGGTTGGCGTGCCGCTTGGCGTCGCATCAAGGCGGGGTGGCAAGGGCTCCGGGTTTGTGTTCACAATCCTGCTTGTGTTTCTCTACTACTTCCTTTCCTCGACCGGAATTGCGCTCGGACGGCAGGACAAGCTCCCGGCGTTCGTCGCTGTGTGGATGGCCAACATCCTGTTTGCCGCCGCCGGGGCATTTCTGCTCTGGCAGATGGCCAGCGGCGGACGGATCCTGCATGCGATCACAGGCTGGTTCACCCGCGCCTCCGCCGCCACGCCGGAGATCTTGCCCAAAACCAATGGAATGCGCCTCTCCTCCTTGCTGGACAGGCTGCAGCCAAAGGCCCAGCGGAGCGCCGCCCGCGGCGTCTTCCCGCGGATTCTGGACGAATACGTGGTGCGCGAGTTCCTCAACATCTTCTTCTTGGTCATGGCCGGGTTCCTGATGCTGCTGGTGATCTTCACCTTTTTTGAGTTGATGGGAGACATCCTGCGCAACCGCATCGCGCTCACAACCGTGGGCCTCTACCTGATGAACCTTGTGCCCAACCTGCTCTACAACATTGCGCCGCTGGCCGTGTTGATCGCGGTTCTGGTCACCTTTGGCGTGCTCAACCGCAACAGCGAGCTCACCGCCATGAAGGCCACCGGGATCAGCCTCTACCGTCTCGTTGTTCCGGTCGTTTCGATCTCCGTGCTGCTGGCCGTCAGCCTCTTCGTCTTCGACGAGTTCTATCTGCCGCAAGCCAATCGCCGCCAGGAGCAGCTGCGCAACATCATCAAGGGCCGGCCGCCGCAGACGGTGCTGCATCCCGAGGAGAAATGGATCGTTGGCCAGCCGCATCCCGGCGAGCCCTCCCGCATTTTCTACTACCAGTTCTTCGACCCCGACCGCAACGAATTCGCCAACCTCACGGTGTTTGAATTCAATCCGTCGACGTTCGGCCTGACGCGCCGCATCTTCGCCGCACGCGCCGCTTGGTCTCCTGCGCAGGAGACCTGGCGGTTCGAGCACGGATGGGTCAGGGATCTGGAAGGGGACGTCGACTTTCAAGAGTTCGCAAACACGAGCTTCTCCGAAATCCACGAAGAGCCCGGCTACTTCAAGAAGGAGAGCCTGCAGTCGCAGGAGATGAACTTCGGCCAGCTCAAGCGCTATATCGGGGACCTGCGGCAGAGCGGCTTCGACACCATGCGCCTGCGTGTCGCGCTCTGGCACAAGCTTGCCTACCCGATTACCGCGATCGTGATGTCGGTTCTCGCCATACCGTTTGCGCTTTCGATGGGGCGGCGCGGCTCGCTCAGCGGAATCGCCGTTGCCATCGCGGTCGCGCTTGCCTACCAGGTGATCGACGGGCTCTTCGGCGCCATGGGCAACGTGAACTATCTGCCGCCAACGCTCGCGGCCTGGTCGCCCGACATCCTCTTCGGGCTGATCGGCGGCTACCTGCTGCTGCGGACGCCGACTTGATGTCCCCCGCTTGCCCTGTTCTCGACAGGGGAAGTCTCCTTGCACCGGCGATCCGTAAACACAAAGCCGACATTCCGATACAAATCCGAACCTCGACGCTGACGAGTCTGTCATGGCCGGCCCGGACTGAGAACGGCAGATGTACATCGATTGCCGGGAAGGCAACGCGTTGACCCAAGTTGCATCAATGTTGAATGCTTGTCTGGCCAATCCCATACTGTATTGCTGCTTTGAGAACGCCGACTTTTATGTCTGCTAATGTTTTGAATTTGATGCAATACCCTGTCACGTTTGCTTTGCCGAGATCCCGTCCGAATGTCTGGGCCAGGTACATCTTGTTCTCTATCCCCATAATGTAGACGGAAATGCCTGTTGTATTCGCACTGACGCCGATTTGATAGAACTCCCTAGTTTTTCCATTGGCATATTCAATAGTCCGAGATCCATATCCAATGTTTGGGTTGGAAACGATTTTTCCTTTCTCGTCTTTTCCATCTAAGAACCACAACTTACAAGCTGGCATCAACGCCAAAATCATGCTGTGCAGCTCTTGCATTTCTCTACGTTTCGGCTCCGGTTGAGCAGCAATGTACTCCTTGATTTGTTTCTGCACCGTCATGTTGGTCTCCTTGGCTAGCGGTAGTCCAGTGCTCCGGGAAACTCCGGATTGGATCGGCCTGCTAAGCAGTATCAATCGATAGAAATGATAGCGGAGCATTGCCGCCAATACGAAATCACGCCTGAAGTTTCAGGCCAATGCGAATGTTTGACCCACCGTTGGCGGGCGGCGCGGATTCGACCCGACAAACGCCGTAGGGATCACCGATTTCTAGTTGGGGATCTTCCACTTGGACGAAAAGTTGGCTCTCCGGAGAAGTGGCCCTTGGCTCAACTGCTGCCAACAGAGCAACGCGCTCACCGACGAGGAAGCGTAGGAAGGCTGAGAAGCCTGATCCACAATCTGCTTCGCGAGTGGCAACCGGCGAAGCCAGGATTCGACCTCAATTGTCTTGATGTTTCGCAGTTCGCAGGGTCCCCATTGCGGAACGATCCGGCGCTTCAGGTAGCCGGAATAGCATCGTTCCCTCGAGTAGCTACGCCAGGTATTGCCTTGTGCGAGTTCGATTCGTTCGAAGTGGTTGGAAAGTTGCAACAGAGTCATCGAGCTCTGCCCGGAATTGCGAAACCACTCTCGTTGACTGCTTCGCGCTACACCGTAAAGGTCTTGCGTCGCTCGCCCAAATCGTGGGAGATTGTCAGGTTGAGTTTCATATTGATGCCGTAGAACATCAGGCAGGCAGCGGCTGCGAGGAAAGCTGCGCCCGCATACACAGAGGCGATCAGGCGAATGCCCATCAACGCATGGGTTGTCTGGAGGGCATTGGACTGATAGCCATACAGCGAAAGGAGCCAGCCGGCGATGGCTCCGCCTAGCGCCAACCCGATCCACAACGCAAAGACCACTCCCGCGGTTACTGTGCCCGTGGCGCGGCGTCCGGTCTTCCATTCGCCATAGTCGGCCACATCGCCCATCATTGCCCAAAGAACCGGGCCTGAGCAGCCGTAGATAAACTGACGCGCGACCTCAAGGGCAATGATTGCCGTTGTCGCGGTGGGGGGAATAAAGAACAGCACGATGCAAAAAACGCCCGTCAAGAGCATGCTCCAGACGAAAAGCGTACGCTTGCCCATCCGCTTGGTCAGCGCGGTCGAACAAGCGACGCCGATCAGAAGCGCTGTCAACCCGAAGCCGTTGAACCAGCTGAAGAGAAGTTGGTTGCCGGCACAGTATTTAAAGTAGGGCAGCATCAGGCTGCCGCGAATCATGAGGGCGATGAAGTAGAAGGTAGTTACCAGAAAGAGCGAAATCCATGGCCCGTTATGCAACAGATCGCCCAGATCCTGACCGACCGATGACTTTTGCTTAGGGTCGGGCTGAATCCGTTCCTTGCTTACGACAAACGCGATCAGGAACATCAGCACGCTTGTGACCAGGAAGATCCCCATCGTCATCTGGTAACCGCGTGCGCTGCTTCCACGGCCCAGGTAGACCACCATCGGAATCGCCAGGCTCTGCACAATAAAGCCGGCCGCGTTGGCAAACAGTTGCCGGTACGATGCAATGCTGGTGCGCTCGTTCGGATCGTCCGTCATCACTCCGGTCAGCGATGCATAGGGCACGTTGTTGGCCGTGTAGATCAGGCGCAGCAGCAGGTAGGTTACCCAGGCATAGAGCAGCTTCGCGCCGGCGCTCAAATCCGGGGTAGTAAACGTCAGGACCCCGATCACGCCAAAGGGCAGTGCGGTCCATAACAGCCAGGGACGAAATCTGCCCCAGCGCGTATGGGTTCGGTCGGCGATCACCCCCATCACCGGATTGAAGACCGCGGACCCCAGTCCAACAATCAAAAACATCGTGCCCGCCTGGGCCGGCGTTAGCCCGAAGGTGTCTGTGTAGAAGTTCAACTGCAGGGCCATCATCGCCTGGAAGACGAAGTTGGCGGCCATATCGCCAAGGCCGTAGCCGAATTTCTCTGAGAATGCAAGACCTGTGTGATTGCCGCTCATTGTTCCTTCTCTCTTCGACACCCTGCAGGGAAAAAACACAAACCGGCTGGAGCTTTCTGAGGACTCGGTAAATTTCCCACATCATCTTCCAGGCTGCGCGCGCCGGCTGTGATTGAGGTCACCAAACTATATCGCTTTACTACTGGGTTTGGCGATAAAGAATTGTACGTCGGCGGAGAGTGCTTACGGCTATAATTCGCTGCGGAGAACATCCGTGACTAAACGTGCATCGCTCGCCTATCACCTGGGCTTCAATGCCCAGCATTCGCCCATGGGCGCCTTCATGAGCTTTACCTGCGGCAACTTCGGAACCCGCGGTGGAATCGGCCTGCAGATCGGACAGCCTGGCGATCAGGAGGTCTTCATCGGCTTCAAAGACGGCGATCGTTACTCGGACGCGACGCTGAAGTGCCTGCCTTTCTACACTGCTGCGGTCGATCGCTCCGCGGATGCGTTTCTGGTGGAGCAGGCCGGCCCCGCCGAGCAGAACGTCAAGCCAGATGCCGTACCGTTCAAGGACGACGAATTCTCGCGATCCTACGGCTGGGCCAGTGACCAATGGCGAGCGGAGGGGCTGACTTTTACGGTCTATTCTCCCTTTGGAGCAATCCCCGATCCTGGTGTGGACAGCGACCAACGGATGCGCGAGGGTCTGCTGCCTGCGGTCATTGCGCGCCTGGAGTTCGACAACACCTCCGGCACCGCTACGCGAACCGCGATGTTTGCGCTGAATCACGCACGACCCGGTAGCCGGATTCTCGACGAGGATCTGGGCAATGGCCGGCTGGCATTTGCTTTTCGTCGCGAGGCCGGCGCCGCTGCCGAGCTATTCGATTTCACTACCTCGGAGGAAGGAGTGAAAATCGATGCGGCGCCTTTCATCTTTATGCGCTGGTCAGCTAGCGACGGCGTGCGTGAGCGGCACAATCCGGTTCACCTTCTCGGTTCCTGTCCTGGGTTTGGATTTGAGGTTCCAGCGGGCAAAAAGCATGGGATCGCGATCGCGCTCGGCTCTTATCTGGAGGGCGTCCAAACCAACGGACTTGAAGGCCGCTACCTTTACACGCGCTATTTCAAGGGCCTGGCTGATGTTCTCAAGACCGCGCTCGATAACGCCGGTAACATTGTGGCCCTGGCACGATCGCTCGACAACCAGCTGGACAGCGCGGCTGTCTCCGACGATCAGCGCTTCCTCATCGCGCACTCCACCCATAGCTACTACGGAAGCACTCAGTTGCTGGAACTCGAAGGCCAGCCGCTATGGGTCGTTAACGAGGGCGAATATTGCATGATGAACACGCTCGATCTGGCCGTCGATCACGTGTTCTGGGAGTTGGAGCACAATCCCTGGCTGGTCCACAACCTGCTCGACACTTTTGTTAGACGCTACAGCTACACCGACGAGGTAAAGGTCTACAAATCTGATTTCGCACCTTCGGTAGAAACTCTGCAGGTGGATCCCTCCCAAACTCCGCCACCGCCCGACGAAGCTCAGCTCAACCGCCCTTATGACACGAAGCCCGGTGGTATCAGCTTCTGTCACGACATGGGCGCGCACAATAACTTCTCGCCGCAAGGCCGTAGCAGCTACGAGTTGGCAAACCTGACCGGCTGCTTCAGCTATATGACGGTGGAGCAACTCTGCAATTGGGTTCTTACCGCGGGTTGCTACGTGGCTAAGACCCGCGACTTAGCGTGGCTCAAGAACAACAAGACAGTGATGGATGCCTGCGTGGCCAGTATGATCAACCGCAGCGGCGACGTTGGATTCGCACAGTTCGACAGCAGCCGGTGCGCAGGCGGTCAAGAGATCACCACTTACGACTCCCTCGATCATTCGTTGGCGCAGACGCGCAACAACATCTACATCGCCGTGAAGAGTTGGGCAACCTACCGGTCCCTGGGGCTCATGTTCCGCGAACTCGACGATGCCGCTAGACGGGTTCGTTGTGAGCAACTCGCCGCCAAGGTTGCTGCGGTTGTGTGCGATCAGGCGGTAGACGGTGTTCTTCCGGCCATCTTCGAAAAATCCAATCCCGGCTACTCTTCGCGCATTCTCCCAGCGGTGGAGGGCTGTGTCTACCCGCTCTACTTCGTCAAGACGGGCTTTGCTCGCTGCACGCTTGACCAGATCTATGGGACTGAGACAGAAAAACGGATGTTCGAAGTCCTCAAGGAGCACACGCGCAAACTGCTGCTCGACCCCGAACGGCGCAATCTTTTTGCCGACGGCGGCATCAAGCTCTCCTCGACCAGCAATAACTCATGGATGAGCAAGATCGGCCTCTTCATGCATGTGGCTCGCAGGGTGTTCCATCTGGATGTCGATCCTCAGATCGCCGAGGTTTTCCGCCGGGCGGATGCTGCGCACGTCAAGTGGCAAACCGAAGGGAGTTCGTATTGGGCCTGCTGTGACCAGATCGTCTCAGGAGAAGGCAAGGCGAGCCGCTACTATCCACGAATCATCACCAGTGCGCTGTGGATGGAGGAATGAGATCAACATCGACCGGAGAGTCTGGTCCTTCTTTTCTCCACACGACTCAAAAGCGAGCGAAGAAGTAAAGAGGAAGTGACGCCACGACCCGCTCACTAACTCGAGCCTTTCTGGCAAGCAAGGAGATTGATCATGAAGTTCGGAACGAGACCGGTAGTTTGGCTCGTCGCTTTGAGTGCGCTGTACGGTTCGACCTTAGTTCCGGCTCAGCAGCAGGAGCAGCGGCCAGCCGCCCAGCCTGCGCGACCGGCTTTTCAGATGCCTGCGCCCACGCCCAACGACACGCTCAAGTCCGTTGAGGTTCAGCCCGACCACCATGTACGCTTCCGCATCTGGGCGCCGGACGCCACCCAGGTCAAGCTGCAGGCCGAGGGTCCCGAAGCCACGCCAGGCATCACGCCCGAGGAGGCATATAAGAACATGGGCGGCGTGCCTCTGGTCAAAGGCGCCCAGGGAATCTGGGAAGCCGCCATCGGACCCATCGAACCGGGCATTTACCGCTACACCTTTGTTGTTGATGGCGTCAGTACGACCGACCCGCGCAATCCTCTTACCTCGCAGTCTCTGACCCAATCCCGCAGCATGTATGAGGTTCCAGGCGCAGCATTCATGGAGTACAGGCCCGGTGTGCCCCACGGAGCAGTCGCTACTGTCCATTACGATTCGGTCGCCACAGGAGGACCGCGCCGCATGCATATCTATGCGCCGCCCGGCTACGAGGGCAGTTCGTCGCGCCTCCCCGTCCTCTATCTTCTGCACGGGGGTGGTGACTCGGATGACTCCTGGAGCACAGTAGGCCGCGCCGGAGCCATTCTCGACAACCTCATAGCCGCCGGCAAGTCCGTACCCATGATCGTCGTCATGCCCGCAGGTCACATCTCCACCGAGTTCCGGCTGACGCCCGGCTTCCGCATGGGACACGATGCTTTTAACGATGATCTTGTGAAGGTGGTGTTGCCTTATGTGGATGCGCACTATCGAACTCTGGCCGATCGCGACCATCGCGCGATCGCTGGCCTTTCCATGGGTGGCGGGCAGACGCTGACCATCGCGCTGACCGACTCGGCGGACTTTGCCTATGTGGGCGTCTTCAGCTCAGGCTGGTTTCCGAACACACTCAAGGAAGAGGAAGACACCGATATCGCCCAATATCGCGCTTCCGGTAAACCCTTCCGCCTCTTCTGGGTCGATGCCGGAAAATACGACATCGCGCTCCAAAACAGCCACGCGACCGTAGCTCTGCTCAACAAGGCAGGAATCAAGACTGAGGAACACGAGAGTGGCGGATTCCACGCCTGGAACAACTGGCGGGACTACTTGAACCTCTTCGCACCATTGCTGTTTCACGGACCAGAGCCACATTAGCGTTGTCTTGATCTTGATAATCCGCTCATCCCAGGTGGGCGGAAGCCTTAGCTTTCCTCCGGCAACGCATTGCCTTATATGGGAGTGAATGCCGGTGCGAGACCCAGGTAAGAGCGAGCAGCGCAGGCAACAAGGAAGCAGCATGTTTCCGCAGGAAGAGGAAGGAAGAACGAACGTGTCTGAAACAGAGTCTTTCGAGTCGACGAAGCCATCAGAGTTGAAGGCTTTTCTGGGGAAGCACTTCATCTACACGTACGACAACGGCTGGCAGTATGAGCTGTACATCAAGAACGCGAATACGATCGACTACCGGATTCACAGCGGCATGGTCGGAGGGAGGTGGGTGCGCGATCAAAAAGCGCACATCGTGCGCATCGCGGCAGAGGTCGTGAAGATCTCATGGGACGAGCCCACCGGAACTTCTGTCAGTCTTGCCTTCAACCTGGCCGAGCGGAAAGTGCATGGCGTCATTTTCTTCCCGCGCTGGGTGGCTGACAATCCGCAGCTCACGGTCTGCTTTCAGAACGACCATTTGGACCAGATGCGGCGCCTCCGAGATGCCGGGCCGACCTATCCGAAACTCGTGATCGACGAGTTCGCGACAATTTCGTTCATCGAAAATTGCGGCGTGGATGAGGAGGCCGTCATCGCGTGCGGGCCAGGAGAATTGCCGGCCGGCTATGTGAGTCGCAGCAATTGACCGCAACTCCGCGATTGGTCCGCCAATGGAATGGGCGAACTGACGGCCAGAGTCCCCGGCGAGGGGAGCGTGACGGGGCGGCTCGGCCCCATGAAGCTCCGGCCAGCGCTCGCCAGTTCCAATGTCTTGTCAGGTCGAAGAGAGCGCACTGACCGTGACGTAATATCCATCCGGATCCCGGAGCGAGAACTCCATGGTTTGAGTGTTCGGATTCACGTGTGGCTCCTCTTCGAGCCGAGTGGCGAGAGAGCGTGCCCTTTGAAGCGCCAGGTCGAAATCATCGACACGGAAGAACAGCAGGAGCCCGTTGCCTAGTGTCCCGCCACTGGGGCTCATCAATGAGGGATGCTCGTGGGCGCCCCACTCGTGGAGGCAGAGCAACATCGTTCCATCTGAGTCGAGGATTTGCCCGAAGTAATCGTGGGCAGGAGGGGCAGCAGGCTGGCCGAATAACGCCTGGTACCAGTTCAAGCTGCCCGGCACGTCGCGTACCCCTATGATCGTCCAGATGCGCTTCATCGGGTCCCTCCGCGGACAAATTCTCGTTTAGACCGACTTGGATACAAACAGTCATCGATGGTTTAAAGAGAAGTCTTCGCCGACAACCCGTCGTGTCCAATCACTTTATAGCAGACTTGCGAACGCGGAGTTTCGCCTTTGTGCACCTGGGATCACAGCCTTCAGGAAACGCCTTCCCCGGGCTCGAATGAGCGGGGAGTCGTCAAAGGAAATCGAGACTTGGGCGACCATATCCGGTATCTCTCATGCCGATAACCCACTCAAAGTTGAAGGCTTTCGCGATGAGACCGCGAGCGCCGATGGCGTTCGTATCGTCGTCCCCCCCCAACTGATTTGAAGGAGCTTCGAAGTAATCGGTGCTGAGAGTGACGATCCGGTCCACAGTCCAAGCCTTCCGATGAATTCGGGCGTCGCAGTTCCCTACCAGATCACCGGCACCAGCCTGTATTTCACCCTGCGCGCATAATCGGCATAGCCATGCAATTCCTTCCGCAGGGTGCGATCCTCCAAGGCCGTCCGCAGCACCCAAACGGCCGCCGTCATTACGGCGGGCACCAGCGCCCATCGCGAATTCAAGATCAGCGGCGTGACCAGGGTGAACGCGCACATTCCCGTGTACCCCGGATGTCGCACGAAACGATATGGCCCGCCCGTAATGACGACATGGCCCCGGTCGTTCTGGATGCGAATCACAGAGGAGAAGAATCTGTTGGTGCGCATGGCCCAAGCGACCAGCGCCGCAGCGAACAATGCTGCAATAACGCTTGCGATGAAGGCTGGAGTGCCAAATTCTTTCGACGAGTGAAACCTAACGTCCAGGCCCGCCGTGATCCAGGTCGCCACGGGTCCCAACAGAACTACGACCAAAACGATGGGCTTGTCCCAACTCTTGCCCGCCTTGGTGTTGCTGCGCTCGGCAAGCAACCCGGGGCTGCGCCAAAGCAGCGCCGTGCTCGCAACGCTGGCGGCAAAATTGATGCCCAGCAGCACCCAGGCATTCGGCCAATCCAGCCGCCCGCATGCACCGAAGAGGCACGCCGACGTCACCGCGAGGCTGAAAATCGTCGGGACGAACCGTTTGAAATTCGTAGCCTGCATCGCTTCGCCACCCATCCTGCCCGGTCCAATTCGAAAGATGCCTGCTGTTCCATCGAGAGAGACGTAGTGAGAACCGTGGGACAGATTGTCTTGGAGATCAATCGCCAACTCGATCCCGTCGTGCATTTCGAAAATTAAGCCCGGTCCCGGAATCCGCGAAGTGACGATTTGCACAGCATTGCGTGATCGCAGGCCTGTCATTCACGGCCAAACGCGATTTCTGAGATAGAGCACCGCGGCGACGGCTAGAATGTCCGGGAGAATGGAGAAGGCACCTCGTCCCCGGATGTTGCGCGCGATTCCCTGGCTGGCACTTTCGTGTTTCCTCACCCAAATCAGCCCGGGCTCCGCAACGATCACAATGCCGCCACGAATCGTCCACAACTCCAGCACAGAGATCTGGCTGCGCGACGACGGATCGGGGCCGAGGGTGATCGCGCTGTTCCAATCGCACGATCAGGCCCACTGGACCAACTACGCCGTCGAGACGCTCCCATCGAGCGTGGATGTGGATGGAACCGCCACTCCGCTCACCTGGACTCGCATGCCGGGCTTCGACGTCAAAGATCCGCGCCGCGCCGTCTTTGTCTATGAGTGCGCGCAGCCTCATCTCCGCCTGCGCTGGGAATGGGAGATGCGCGACGACGCAGGTCCGGCCGAGCACCGCATCGCGATCGAGAACCTTGGCGATCGTGAAGTATGGATTCCTATGGTCGACTCGCTGCGTCTCGAACTGCGCGCTCGGCAGGACCGCATCCTCCGCCATGTCTATATCGAGAAGGGCGCTGATGCGCCCGGTGCGCAAGGCACGCATAACGAGGCCATCAGCGATGGCTATCGCTGGACCGGCAAGTCATCGACCTACGCGTTTCCCATCCCGGGCGAAGCGCGCGAAATCATCCCCATCGAAATCGCGTATAGCGATTCCGGGGCGCAGCCGGGCTGGTATGCCGGCATCGAGTTCAGCGGCCGGACGCGCATCACGCTTGAGCGCACAGGAGACAGCCTGAAGTCCGTGTTGGGCCTCAATCCCGAGCCGGGCCCGTTCCGTACCCGCATCCCGCCCGGCGGAAGCTTCACCACGCCGACCGTCTTTCTCGGCGCCTTCACGGGCGGCCCGAACGGCGCGGGAAACCAGCTTCGGCCGTGGGTGCGCGCCGTGCTAGGCAATGCACTCACGTGGAAGGATCCGCAATATCCGCTGCTGGTCAACAACAGTTGGGGCAGCGGCATGCAGGTCGACGAGGCCCTGGCTCTGCGCATGATCGGCGACTCGCGCGAGCTGGGCCTGGAAATGTTCCACGTCGATGCGGGCTGGTTTCGCGGCGTCGGCGACTGGGCTCCTGACCCGGATAAGTTTCCGCACGGCCTGGCCGTAATCGCCGACGAAGCGCATCGCCACGGACTGCGCTTCGGCATCTGGGTCGACTGGACGCAGGCCGGTCTCGACACGGAGCCCGGCGCCCTGAATGCGCGCGATCCGGCGGTTCGCGACTGGCTTGTCACCGATCTGCCGCCCAGCTGGAAGCCCATCGAGTTCAAGGGCCAGACCATCGACATTGGCGAGCCAGCCGCCCGCGACTACGCGGCCCGAGAGCTCAAGCGCATCGTCGAGGATTACCACCTCGACATGCTGGAACACGACGGCTATCTCGTCGCCGGTGGCTGCATCCGCACCGATCATCCGCACGCGCCCCCTCAACAGAGCACGATGAAGATCATTCACGACTGGGCATCGGACTTCGTAATCGCTTCGAACTCGACCGACGTGAGCTACCATGCCGTGCGCGCCTACTACGGCATCTATGAAACGCTGCGCCGCGAACATCCCGGCCTGCTCTTCGAGATCTGCAACGACGGCGGGCGCATGGTGGACTTCGGCTCCGCCGCCCACGGCGACTATTTTTCCATCACCGATACCTACGACCCCCTCTCGAATCGCCGTGCCTTCTACGATGCGAGCTACGCGCTGCCCCCGGCGATGCTCGAGAGCTATGTGGAAAAATGGCCTGTGCCCAAGCCCGAGAACTTCCTCTACATGCTGCGCAGCGGGATGATGGGCTGGACCACGATCATGCAGGACACAACCGCGTGGTCAACGGAGCAGCACGATGCGGCGCGCCGCGCCTTCGCGCTCTACAAGCAGAAGATGCGCCCCCTGATTCGCGACGCCGGGCTCTATCACATCTCCGACCGGCCCGACGGCATTCATTGGGACGGCATCGAGTACTGGGACTCGAAGCGCGGTGAGGGCGTAGTGTTCGCATTCCGCGGATCGGCGGCCGGCCAGCCGGATCACCGCTTCGTACTTGCCGGTCTTGACGCATCCGCCCGCTACAGACTGCACTTCGAAGACGCTTCATCGCCGGATTCAACCATGACTGGGCGTGCGCTGATGGAGCGCGGGTTGCCGGTCCACTTGCCGAACCCGCTCAGCTCGGAGCTCGTGTTCCTTGAGGCTGCCGGCCGCTGAGGAACGCCAGGGTCCAGAATCTGCAGGCAGAATAGGCAACTTGGCCGCACGCAATTTCCGGTGTCGCGAAAGTGGTCCGCTTAAAGCGGCTGGCCAAGCCGCTTCTCGAGTTGCACTCGATAGGTCCGGCTCACGCGCGTACGCGAT
>Ga0335069_10001073_pt1 | contig 44135 bp, 35 predicted proteins | sample Lox_Sample_11_FD_206714 | JGI IMG/M metagenome (GOLD analysis project Ga0335069, IMG submission 206714) | Soil microbial communities from Loxahatchee National Wildlife Refuge, Florida, United States - Lox_Sample_1.1 | ecosystem: Environmental > Terrestrial > Soil > Wetlands | place: USA...
CAGGCTCGACAAGAACCGTGTCAGTCCCAGGGCCCCGACGATTCCACACACCACACCGATCAAGGTCAATTTGAATCCTTGCCCAACGATGAGTTTGAGAACATCGGCTCTTCCCGCTCCCAGGGCCATGCGCACGCCGAGCTCGTGCGTGCGCCGCGCGGCGGAGTAGGCGATCACTCCGTAGAGACCCACCGCCGACAGCGCCAGCGCCAACGCCGCGAACGTCCCGAGCAGCACCGTAAGGAATCGCGGCTGAGCAATGGACTGGGCCACGTACTGGTCATAGGTTCTCACGCCAGAAATCGGTAGGTCCTTATCCATCGCGGCGATTTCTTTGCGAACTGTGCCCGCCAGGCTCGCGGGCTCGACGTCCGTGCGCACTACGAAAAGGAGGCTGCCCAAGGGGCTCTGTGCGAACGGGACGTAGACTTCCGGGCTTGATTCCGTGGCGAAGGCTTCTCGCTTCACGTTCCCGACGACACCTACGATCTGGCGCATAGGAGGCTCGCTGTAACCGTTGCCGATTCCGGGCCGGATGCGCCTGCCGAGGGGATTCTGGCCAGGGAAGAAACGCCGTGCCAGCGTCTCACTGATGATGACCACGGGCGTGCTCTGAAGACTGTCGGCTGCAGTGAAGTCTCTTCCTTGGAGCAGCGGTATGCCGAGCGTGTGGAAGTATCCGGGCTCCGCCCAGGTATAGTTCGTCCTGGGGCGGTTGCTCTGGGGGAGGGGCTTCCCTTCGATGTCCAGGCCGGTTCCGATCTCGTCGCTATCCAGGGGCAGAGGAAGGGCCGCGCTGGCGGAGCGCACGCCTGGCAGGTGGTCGAGGCGCTCGATGGCTTGCCGGAAGAACTCCGTTTGGCGCGCCGCCGGGTAGCGGACATACGGCAGGTCGATTTTGAAGGTCAGGACGTGATGAGGATTGAATCCCGGGTCCATGTGCTCCAGGCGCCAGAAGCTCTGGACGAGGAGAGCGGCTCCCACCAGCAGGATCGCCGCCAACGCCACGTCGGCAACCACCAGGAGGCTACGTACGCGGCTCCGATGAACACCTTCAGAGAGTCCGCGGCCGCTCTCGTTGAGGGATTCGACAACGTTGGCGTGTGAGACCGAGAGCGCTGGAGCGAGGCCAAACAGAATTCCCGTCAGCAACGAAAGGAACGTGGTGAAAAGAAGCACGGAACCATCCAGGTGCACATCAGTAAGGCGAGGGACATCGGCAGGGACCAAGCGGATCAGCGCCGGGATTCCCCAGCGCGCCAGCACCGTGCCCAGCGCGCCACCCAGGACGGCCAGCACGACGCTCTCCGTGAGCAACTGGCGGATAATCCTCCCGCGCCCCGCTCCTAGCGCGCCCCGAATCGCCACTTCCTTCTGCCGAGCCGTGCTGCGCGCCAGCAGCAGGTTGGCAACGTTCGCGCAGGCAATCAGCAGTACACATCCCACGGCGGCGAGCAGGATCAACAAAGCCGGCCGGACGGGGCCAACCAAGCCTTCAATCTCAGGAACGACGCGTACGCCCCGCGGCGCATTTTCGGGATATTGTCGGTTCAACGCGCTTACGATGGCGCTCATCTCCGCTTGCGCTTGTGCTCGCGAAACCCCCGGTTTGAGACGCGCCATCACATCCAGATAGTGCGCGCCGCGTTGCTCCGCCATGGAGGGCTGTCCGGGTGCGGTTAGGAATTCGATGGCAACCGTTGTCCAGAAATCCATCGGGTCGGCCTGGATGGGATACTGAAAGCCTGCGGGCATAACGCCCACCACAACGAAGCTGCGATTGTCGAGGTCGATCGTTCTGCCCACAATGCCGCGGTCGGCGCCGAAGCGCTCCTTCCAGAGGCGATGGCTCAGAATGATCGGGAAACCTGCACCGGTCGCGCTAAGCTTGTCTTCATCCGGCAGGAACATTCGCCCAAGCATCGGCTGCACGCCCAGCAGTGGAAATAGGTCCGCCGAAACAATAGCGCCTTGCACGTGAGCGGCCTCGCCTGCCCCGGTCAGGGTGAAGCTATCGGTGTTGAATGCCGCCATCCGCGCGAAGACGTGATTTCGCGCCCGCCAGTCAGCGAAGTCCGGATAAGAAGCATTGTCGGGGACGTTCTCTCGCGCGCGCGTGGAAATGATTCTAACCAGTTGCTCTGGAGCCGGAAAGGGCAGCGGGCGCAACAGAACGGCGCTGACTACGCTGAAGATCGCCGTGTTCACGCCGATGCCCAACGCCAGCGTCAGCACCGCCACGGCCGTGAATCCGGGATTCTTCCGCAAGCCGCGTAGCCCGAAGCGGAGATCGTGAAGCGTGGTCTCAATGAAGTTCACCCCGCGCGCGTCGCGGCACTCTTCTTTCACTTGATCGAGGCCGCCGAATTCCAGGCGCACGCGCCTTTTCGCTTCCGTGAGTGGCAGGCCGGACTGGACGCACTTCTCCACTTGATGTTCGAAGTGCGCGCGTAGTTCCTCGTCTAATTCTGCTTCCACCGACTTGCGTCGAAACAATGCGCGCAGGCGATATAGAAGGTCGCTGATCATAGGTGCCTCTTGTTTGCTCTCAGCTATCGGCGTTCAGCCCTCAGCTTTCAGCTAGAACTTCGGTGCCCCACTCTTTGGCCAGCGCCAAAGAGTGGGGTGCGATGCAGACGGCTGACTGCTGATAGCTGAAGGTGACAGCTTTCTTACTCGTACCTCAGCGCCACCATGGGATCGACTTTCGTCGCCCGGCGGGCGGGGAGGTAACTGGCCGCGAGTGCGACGGTAAACAAAAGCAACGACACACTGATGAAGGTGCCAGGATCGGCCGGACTGACACCCAGCAGCATGGTGCGCAGCAATCGACTGAGTGCAAACGCTCCGACCAGCCCTGTCGCCATCCCGATAGCGGTGAGCTGCAATGCGTGGCGTACCATTATGAGAAGGACGTCGCGGTGCGTGGCGCCGAGTGCCATGCGGATTCCCATCTCCCGCGTGCGCTGCGTGGCGGCGAAGGACACCACGCCGTAAACACCGACAGTGGCAAGCGCCAGGCCCAGCAAACCCATGACTCCGGCGAGCGATGCGGCCAAGCGGAAGATGAACAAGCCGCCGAGCCCGTGAACTCCTTCCTGCATCGTGCGGACATCAAGAATCGGCAGATCGGGAGCGAGCTTGTGAACCTCGCTCTCAACTCCCGCAATCAGCGATTCCGGAGGGACGGCGGTGCGAACTTGCAGGGAAAGAAACGAATGGAAGTTCTGGGCGAGTGCCACATAGAAATAAGGGTAAGAATTTGGAGACAGCGTCCATCCGGTTTGCCCGTCTCGGGCGACGCCCACGACCTCGAGAAAAGGCCCGGTTGAGTTCTTCAGACTGAAGCGCTTGCCGAGGGGGTCCTCATTTGGCCAAAAGCGCTTGGCCAGGGACTGGTTCACAATTGCCACCGGCTGACTGGATTCCTGGTCTGACTCCTGGAAGGGGCGGCCCTCCAGCAGCGGGACGCGCAGCGTCTCGAAGTACCCTGCATCGACGCCGTTGAAAGAGATTTCTGGGGCCTGCTGGCCTGGCGGCAAGGGCCGACCCTCAATGTAAACCGGCGCGGAAGAGCTCGGCATTCCCAGCGGCACAGTGTGGGCGAGACTTGCGGACGAGACACTCGGCAGGGCACGGACGCGGTCTCGCAGTTCGCGGTAGAAAGCCTTGGCCCGCGTTTCGTCGTAGCCAATCTGGTGCACATCCAGCATTACGTTCAGGACGTGGTCGGGGTCATATCCGAGGTACATATGCTCAGCCCGCTGGAGGCTGCGCACGAAGAGGCCAGCGACAATCAGCAGCATTAGCGAGCCCGCCACTTGCGCCACCAGCAGGAGATTACGGATTCCCTGGCGTCCAATGCCGGCGGAGTCGCTCCTCCCGCCTTCGTGCAATACCTCATTCACATTCACTCGGCTGGCGCGAAAGGCGGGCCAAATGCCAAGAATTAGCCCGGACAACACTACGGCGGCCAAAGTGTAGGCGAAGACCCTCCAGTCAAGACCGGAGTCCATCCGGTAGGCAATGTGAGATGTGGTCGAGGTCACCGAGTGTAGCATCGACCCACCGGTGCCGATTGCCCATTCTCCCAGGATCACACCGCCGATTCCCCCCAGTAACGCCAGGAGCAGGCTTTCGACCAGTATTTGGCGGACAAGCCGCCCACGGCCCGCGCCCAGAACCGCCCGGATGGCCCACTCCCTTCGTCGCACGCTGGCACGCGCCAGCAGAATGTTCGCAACGTTCAGGCAGGCTAACAGCAAGACCATGGCGGGCAGAACCAGGAACAGACCGGCGATGATGGGAACGAAGTTTGCGACAAAGGGGGCGGGACGGGCCATTCTCTCCGGAATGACATGGACGGTGGCACCTTTGTCCGTAGCCGGATACTGGGCTGCCAAGCGGTCGGCGATGACTCCCATGGAACCCTCTGCCTGAGCCATGCTGACGCCGGGCTTCAGCCTTCCGAAAGTCATCAGTTCGCGGTCGCGGCGGTCGGTCCAGAAACCGCCTGAGTCCTGAAGCAGTGGAACTGCGTTGACCGAAAGATAGCCGTCCATGTCGAACGCAAAGAACATGCCGTGGAATTCTTTGGGCGTGATGCCGACAACCGTGGCGAGTTTTCCATTGAGGCGGACCTGCTTGCCCACGATACCGGGATCGCCCGCGAAGTTTTTTTGCCAGAAGCCGTAACCCAGCACGGCCAGGAGTTGGTCACCCGGCTTCTCGCCCTCGCCCGGCAGTAGCAGCCGCCCGTAGAGCGGCTCCACGCCAAGGGCCGAGAAGTAATTGCCGGTCACAGCGCTGTACCCAAACACGGTGGGGTTGCCGCTAGTGCTGAATCCTGCGATGCCCGTTGCATAGGCGAACAGATCGGAGAATGTGTTGGATTGCTTCTGGAAATCCTGGAAGTCAAGATAAGAGAAATGTGAGTCCTCGACATCCTTGATGCGAAAAGCCAGGACCGTGATTTGTTCCGGCGCACGCACGGGCAGAGGGCGGAGCAGCCACCCGTTTAACACGCTGAAGATGGCGGTGTTGACGCCAATCCCTAACGCCAGCGTAATCGCCAGAACCGCCGTGAGGCCTCGCCATTTCCAGATCATCCGCAGGCTGAAGCGAAGGTCTTGAATTGTGGTCTCGATGAAGCGCATGCCACGCGCGTCGCGGCATTCTTCCTTTACTTGATCGAGGCCTCCGAATTCCAAGCGCACTCGCCTTTTCGCTTCCGTGAGTGGCAGGCCGGATTGGACATACTTTTCCACTTGGTGTTCGAGGTGCACGCGCAGTTCTTCGTCCAACTCTGTTTCCATTGATTTGCGCCAGAACAGCGCCCGCAGGCGATACAGGAGATCAGTGAACATGACCTGCCTCCGACGACGAGGTCCCACGTTTCCCGGCGGCGCCGCCCACGTTGCGGCTCCGTGGAAAAGCCGCAGGGCCGGACGGCGGGCCCTGCGCTACGTGGTTTCCAAAACCTGTCCGACCGCGGCTGTGAGTTTCCGCCAGGCGCTCTCCTCCGCCTCAAGCTGCTTGCGCCCGGTCGGTGTTAATTCGTAGTACTTTGCTCGCCGGTTATTCTCCGAGGCGCCCCACTTGGCTTTGATCCAGCCGCGCCGCTCGAGGCGATGCAGGGCGGGGTAGAGCGACCCTTGCTGAACGCTCAGGATGTCGCTCGAGATTTGTTGAATGCGCTCCGAGATGCCCCAGCCATGACGTGGTTCAAGCGCCAAGGTCTTGAGGATTAGCAAGTCGAGTGTTCCCTGCGGCAGGTCGATTCGTTGGTTGTCCATCTATATTTCCCCTTTCACTTCTACAGGGCAAATCCTACGCGCTCTCTTGTCGAAGTGCAAGGGGAAATTGCGATGCGGGACATTGGGCTGCGAAGGCTGGGGTACTCCTCACCGGGGGGCGACGGCCGAGGGTGCCGAAGAAGTCCCCCGGGAACCTCTTTGGCGCGACCCGCGTGTCGCCGAAGCTGCCCGGTCTGTTTCCCTATCGGTTCTGGCGGGTTCATCGGGCGCCTGCTGACCGCTTGGCGGTCAGCACGCCGGAGGCTGGGAAACGGGCCTGTTGGCTGTGCCAGTTGGTACTCGCGAGCCAGTTCAGAGTGTCCAGGCTGGCAGGCATAGCGGTGAATTTCATCAGAGCGAGTCGCGTGCTGGACTGGCAATTGGGTTGCTCGTTGTCAAAATCTACGGGTTGAGTGGTGTTTTTCATCAGCAGAGTCGTTTGAAGGCAGTCTGATTCTGCCGTGGGGTTGCGAGAAAACACGTTGTAAAACCATAGGAGCTGAGTTTAGGATATCGTCCTGTGGGGTTCGCATGTTTACAGATGCCACAGCTGCTGTTTAAAATCTGTGCGCGTTTTGACGCAATCGGGCGTATTATTGCTTTCCGTGCAATGGGCAAGGCGTTATCAGGGCAACTTAACCAATTCACTGCGGTGGCTTGAAGGGCTGCCGCGACTCTCTCCGAACGTCTCGGAAAAAACTCGTCACGCTGTCGAGAATTTCTTCTGACGACCCAGGGCCCCTTGAGCATCGAAGGAGAGAAACAGGCGTTACACCCTTAACAAATGCCAGAGATCCCCGCGGACGCGATTGGCCGGCGGAGGAGGACGGTTCCCGATGAGTTCCCGACACAAACTCGGATCACTCCTTATTTGTTCTGTTCTGGCTTTCTTCCTTGGAGCATTACCCCGCCATCTCTTTTCCCAGAAAATGCCGGAGGCTACGCAGGGGCCGTCGGTGACTTGGCAGGCCAAAGCCGAGGGTAACCCCGCGGACTACGTGGGCACGGAACGCTGCCAGGGTTGCCACGCAGCGGAGGCCACCCAGTACGCGAAGACGGCTCACGCCAAGGTCGCGGTGCCCGGAAAGCAGTACGTGGCGGGTTGCGAGGCTTGCCACGGTCCGGGGAAGGCCCACGCGGAGGCGATGGAAAACGCCGCGGGCGACGATGCCAAGACGGCCGCGGCGCTGAATCAGCACCTCATCTTCGCGTTTCATGCGAATCCGAAGGAGAATGCGGCGCGCTGCCTAGAGTGCCATCAATCCAGCAAACAACAAGCGCAGTTCAATCACTCGCAGCATGCGGACGCGGGCGTTGACTGCGAGCAATGCCACGCGGCCCACCTTGTCAAGGGAGCCAAGGACCAGAGCCGGGGAAGCCTCACTTACGCGCAAGCCGACTTTTTCCAAGTGCCACAGCTTCCCGACACGGTTCGTTGGCTGCACAACAGCCTGCTGAAGGATTCCGAGCCGGGGCTCTGCTACCGTTGCCACGGCAACATCCAGGCGCTGTTTGCCCTTCCCGTGCATCATCGCGTTCCCGAACAACTGATGAAGTGCACGGACTGCCACAGCCCGCACGGCAGCATCAGCCGGGCCAGCTTGAATGCCACGAACTGGGAGAGTTGCGTCAAGTGCCACGTCGAGAAGCGCGGCCCTTACGTCTATGAACACCCGGCCGTGAAGGTTTCCGGCTGCGTGATCTGCCACAACCCCCATGGCAGCACCAATCGCATGTTGCTGGTGCGGCGCGAGGGGCGGCAGCTCTGTCTCCAGTGCCACACCGGATTCCACACGCAGGCCGGGGTGCCGCACTCGCGACTAGGCTTCCAGACGAGTGGCGAGTGCACTCGCTGCCACGTCACCATCCACGGCTCCAATCTGGACGTCAACTTCTTACGTTGAAGGGAGGCGGCATGAGACCCGGAAATCAGTGGAGATCGAATTCGGAACAGTGGGCGGCTCCCCTTGCGCCGCCAGACGGTTGGCGCTCCGCCCCAGGGGCGGGTGAAGGTCTGTTTCGTCCGGTCCGGCGCAATCAAGTGACGGTATCTACGGGATACGCACTCATCTGTCTGGCGATGCTTTTAATCCGCGGCCCGGCCCTAGTGGCGCAAGACAACTCTGAGACTCCCCTGACGATTGGCGGGTTCAATACCCAGGGGTCGGTGACGTTAGGCTACCGCTTCGACACGGTCAAGGGCTACGTCCCGATGTTTCAGCAGTTGTCGGGTCTCAATCAGGGTTTCCGCCTGATGGACTTCAACATGTTTGGCGAAAGCGCTCCGGGCGTGAATCCCTTTGCCGACACCTACTCGATCTCAGCCAGCGGCCTGGGAGGCGAGCCCTTCGAAACCGGGCAACTAGCGGTCAGTAAGGCGCACCTTTACGATTTCCGCGTGAACTGGCGCCAAAGCTACTACTACTGGAACCAGAACGACAACCTGGTGCTGCCCATCGCCGCGGTCGGCTCGGGCCTTTCCAAAGGTCTTACGGACAATCACGACTGGGGAACGGTGCGCAAGTTCGGCTCGGCGGACTTCACTTTGCACGCTACCAACAATCTGCGCTTTAACTTTAACTACTATCGCACGACAGACAGTGGCCCTGCCTACACGACGGAGTCGTTGGATTTCTTCGATTCGCCGTCTTATTGGGGCACCTTTGCGCGGGCCAATCCTTATTACTTGTATGCGCCGATTGATGACAATACCAACCGGTTTACGGGTGGCATCGACTATACGTACCACGGCTGGAGCTTCCACTACAATCTTGGGTACCAGTTGTTCACGCAGAATCTGAGCTTCAATAACGTCAACTCGCCGGAGCTCAGCATCAACCCCGTCACCAGTTCGACCCATGAGCCGCTCGCCAGCGCGTCACAGTCGGAGTATCGGCGGCTCACCACTCCGGTCAGCGAGTTTTCCTTTACCGGAAAGCCGGTTTCCAAACTCGAGTGGCGAGGCGGTTACATCTATTATCGTTATCAAGGTCCTGCTACCTTCGACCAATCGTACGTGGGTATCGCCCCGAACAGTTCCGCTGCGCTAGCCCCCTACAACATTTCACAGAGCGCCCGGGCCACGGTCACGGAACCTGACCACATCCTTTACCAGGGTTTCACTTACAAGGTCCGAGATTGGTGGGAGATCATCGCTGACTATCGCTATTCCCGGTTTGCCACCGAGACCTCGGGGAGTTTCGCGAGCGTCTTGAATATTGTCACGAACCCCACGGCGGCCACACCCATCACCAGCACCACGTCCTCTTCCGGAACCGATTCGTTCGTTTGGCGGGATGGGCTGAGTGATTTCGACTTTAGTATGCTCTTCACGCCCACCCATGCGCTGACGTTGCGTCCGGGAGTGCATTTGCTCAAGGCGGATGTGGAATCACTTGAGGACGGCATTGTTGATCCGACTACCACGCTGCGGACCAAGACCGTCTGGCCTGAACTCAGTTTTGGTTATCAGCCCTCGAAGATTTTCAGCGTGCGCGGAGACGTGCACACGTTTGACAACGGATCCTCGTACACCGCCATCACGCCTCACACCGAGCGCGCCGGCCACCTGATCTTCCGCTTCCAACCGTTCGCCAAAGTTTCGATTCAAGACGACCTGAATCTCGTGAACGACAAGTTGATCGACGCCAGTTTTCGGAATAGCGTGCATTCGAACACCGTGACGCTCTCCTACGCCCTGAACGACCGGTTCTCGGTGTTCGGAGGGTTTACTTACGACAGCATTTTCGCGGCAGGGAACATCGTTTACGTCCGCGGCACGGCGCCGCTGAATGATTTCCTGCGCGACCAGGAAGTGGACCGCGTGATCCAGGCAGGTGTGGAAGCCAAGCCGGCCAAGTACTTCGGGCTGCGCCTGTCAGGGAACTATGACCGTTCGACCGGATTGGGTGAAATGAGTGGGGAACCGCCGGCTTATGGGCCACTCACCTACCCGCTGGTGACGGGCACGGTTTATGTTGATTTTCCCAAAGCGGGTCGGTTGTCCGTGGATTTGCAGCGCACCTATTATATCGAGCAGATTATCGCGGCCAACAACTTTCAAGCCAATATGCTGACGATCCGTTGGACACGCAATTTCTAGGTGGACGCCTTCCCGGCCTCCGGTGACGGACTTCCCTCGGTAGTCGTGGCGTCGGGAGCATTGGTACTATGCCAGGGCTGGAAGCGAAAACCTGTGTGCCGTGCCGGGGAGGCGTTCCGCCTCTCAAGGGAGAGGCTCTTGTCTCCCTCGCGCGACAAGTGGAAGGCTGGCAGGTTGTCAACGAGCATCACCTTACCAGGCCTTTCAAGTTCCCGGACTTTCGCGAGGCTCTCAAGTTTGTGAATCGCGTCGGCGAGCTTGCCGAGGAGCAAGGCCACCACCCCGATATCTATCTTGCCTGGGGAAAGGTCGAAATCACCATCTGGACCCACAAGATCGACGGCCTCACCGAAAGCGACTTCATCCTGGCCGCAAAGATCAACCGTCTCTACCAATCCTGACTCAGTTCCTGCGACATCGATGGAAGACCGTGCAGTTGATGTCGGGCCAGAACTCCGCTCCGAGCCCGCTCGCCATGCCGGAAACAAGGCTGAGGGCGGAGCGCCTCATGGTCAATCCCAAGCCGCGGTCAGCGGGTGGGTAGTAGGCGTTCGAAACAGCCTTGCTTGCAAACGCCCCGCATACCTTGGAATAGTTGAATTGGCGCGTGCCTGTGTCGGTTTTCCCCCAAAACTCCTGTTCAAGAGAATAGATGACTCGATGGCGGATCGTTCCATGGCCAAGTCGGAAGTAGCGTGGGTCTTGCTCCAACAGGACGGGAAACAGGAAGTTGGACAGGAATTCGTGGTCGGTTATATCGCCGATTGCGGCGCCGTATCGCTTGCCATATCCCGAGGCGCCCTGGCCGTATCCTGGGAAGGTGTTTTCCGCCTGGCTCAAGCCGGCTTGGGCACCCGCCGCGACCCATTGGAAAGGATCGAAGGCTTGCCGGGCGAAGAGCTGAAATTTCTCTCTCGGAGTCAGAGAGGGCGCTTGCTGGAGATTCGTTACTCCGAACGCCGGAATGACCCCCAGGATGCGCTGGTGGCCTTCCTGTGAAGACTCGGGCGCGGCCGGACTCGGTGCTTGCCCAGTTTCACTTGTCTCTGTTCCGGGTAGCGGTGGTTCTGATTGTGTGTTATGGGACCGCTGCGCATAGGTTGCTCCTGGAAGCAACAGGAGAGCCAGGGCGGCTGGCAGACGGAACCAACTAGCCTGCATGTCTCACCACTTTGGGACGTTTGTGGAAGGGCAGGGCTTCAGCCCTGCCGCTATCGTGGCCCCGATCCTCTGGGTGTTCCGCGCCACGTGCCGCTTGCGATCGGAAGCTGTACGTGGCGCGGAACCAGGAGAACATCACGGGAGCGTCCTAACGGCGGGGCTGAAGCCCCGCCTTCCCAAAACCGGTGAGAAATCCGGGCTAGTGTGCCTCGGCTTTTGACATATACCCAGAGAGTGGACATCCCTGTTTACCCCGCGCGCCGGCGCTGTTGTCTCCTTGATTCTACGCTTTCCTCCAGAACTGGACGTTGCATTCCGGCAGGATTCCGTTCAGCTTGCAGCCGTCTGAACACAGGGTTACGATCCGCCGCAACCGGGGAGTTCTGCCTGCCGGGGCGGCATTCGTTGGTATACACAGACCACGCCAGCGGACGGAGTGAGAATCAGCGCGAGCACCGTTGTTCGCCGCATCCCGCCTTCGCCTATCTGAACGTCATGCCGACGCGGAAGGCGACGAAACGGGTCAGTTGACTGTGAAAGTAGTTGATTTGCTCCTGGTCTCGGATCTCCAGGCGTAAGGCAGCGTGTTTGACGACCCAGATGTTCACGCCTCCCCCCAGATTGAGCCCATGTTGGAAAGCTGTGCGATCACCGAAGTAAAGGCTATAGCCTCCGGAGAGAAAGGGCTCCACCTTTCTGTAGTTCTTCGTGCCCAAGAAGTGGTAGGACGCATTCAGGGAACCAACTCCCACTCCGTTTCCGCTAAAACTCCAATCCTGCCCTGCGTATCCCACTTCGGCACCCATTCCGAACCCCCTGCGGCCAAACACTTCGCCACCCAAACCGGCGTTTACTCCACCCCGTGGGCGAAGGAAGTAGTCCGCGGGCAGTTGGCCAGGAGGAAACACCACTCCGTAGTATGCCGGATTGACTTCGTATCTGGCGTTCGACACGATAGGGCCAAGGAAGAAATACCCTTCTCCCCGAAGTGTGCGGTCGGCACTTTGTGCTGATGTGGAAATAGGAACTGCCAGTAACAGAGCTATCGTCGAAATGGGCACCTTCATGCTCCATCCTCCTTCCCCACTATTTCCGCACGTGCCCGATGCTGACGACCACACCGAAGGACAGTCGCAGGGAGCCTTGAACGTTGTTTGGAAAGGACGCACGCAGGTAATCGGCTTGGAGCACGCGAAGGGTAACGAAGCGCCACACCTTCACGTCGAGGCCGCCACCGAAGCCTACGGTAAAGGCCGTTTTTCCCCTCACGGCGCTTGCCGTGTTGGGGATGACGCCGGGCGGGTAGGGTGGAAGAATGTTCTGTCTTCCGCGCGTCCCGCCGACCAGCACATGGCCGAAGGGCGTAACGGGGCGAGCACGCCGGTAAGAAAAATGGGGGCCGAACAAAAACGTGTAACGCGATCCATAGGCAGGCGGGTCCTGGGGGTAATCCGCGTATTTGAAGATTTCCATTTCGGCGCCCACGTAGCGATTGAAATTGCCCGTGATCGACCCTCCCCAGGCGTGCGTGTGGAAATGGACATTGTCCGCAGCGGTCCACAGTTTTGAGCCACCTGCGAAGATTTCGGTGTTGGGCTGCTCCTGGGTCTGACCGTGTACGGGCCCGGCCGCAATGAGGCCAATGCCAAGCGTTGCTGCGAGGAGGTGTTTCTTCACGGCCATTCTCCTTTCCCGAGGTTGGGGAAAGCATGCAACTTGGGTGAGAAGCTTGCGGTACGTTTTTGCACACACCTCCGCCCAGTCGGCTGAGGGCCCACTCTGGCAGCCGCCAAGTGGGGGTTTAGCACGACCCGAAGACTATGCCGATGCGCTCGTTCGCGGGCGGACCAGGATGTGGCGCAGGAGAATGAGGACCAGACAGATCACGCTGAGCAGGGTCACGCCCGTCCAGAAATAGACCGGGAAGTTCCAGGACAGGATGGCGTGGGATTCCACGCCAGGGAGTCCGTGCGTAGCAAGCAAAAAGTTGCGGAGGTCGCGGGTCCGACTCCTGTCTCCGTTCAAGATTTCGCGTTGGAAGATGTACCAGTACGGGCGGTAGGTCAGATAGATTGCGGCGGAGGAGACTAGAAAACCCACCGCCCCCGCCAAAGCCGCAGCCGTCGCCAGAGGCTTAGGACGAGGCAGGGATGCCTGCGGTGTCCGGCGCCTCCCAACAATCAAGACCGAAATCGCGACCAGGATGAGTCCTGAGAAGATGAACATCATGAGGCTGGAGATTTGTAGCACGGCGGCGTTGCGCTTGGAAATCTCCTGGCCGAAGACCCATTCTTCAAGAAACTGCGAGTGTTCTCCCTGAGCAGGATCGAACTTGGAGGCGAGATACCCGAAAAGTGCGGCCTCGCTGGTGTGACCTCCTTTCTCGGAGAGTACCTGAAGGCGCTTGTAGGCCGCGGCTTGCAGGGTCGTGCCCAGTGTGTGATCGCGTGGAGAATGCACACCCGCATCGAGCAATTGGCCAAAGCGCGCCACCGCCCAGTATTTCTCAGTTGCTCCCTTTGAGTCGCCGCCGGCCTCGAGTGATTGTCCTGACTGAAGTACGGACTTTGCGAATCGTTGCGCATCGGAGAACGCGTACGTGGGCAGACTTGCTTCCTCCCCGGACAGCAATTCATCTGGGTCATTGAACCGGTAGCGCCGCACGACTCTGCGGTCGAGCTCCTCCAAGCGGTTTAGGTAATCGTCGAATCTTGGGGAAGAAAATGCCGCCTCCATGGCCTTCTGCCAGGCAGGATCTTCTTCGAGATTCTTTTGTTTTTCCTTCGGCGAGAGCCTGGACGCTTGGTTGGTGAGGGCAATATCAATTGACTCTGCTGTGATCAAGGGAAAGAGGCCGTTCTGGGGATCCCACTGTTCAAGTTTTGGCACCCACCCGTCATTTTGTGGAAGGTCGGGACGGTGCACGGCAACGACCGCGTAGGCCCAGGTCAGGTTCGGGTCGAGCCGGACGGCTTCCTCGGCCAGGCGCGCGCGTTCGCGGCCGTCCCACAGGCGCGTGGCCACGAAGACCAATGCCTCAGGGTCGTGACGAGCTTCGGCACGTTGGGAGAGAGCTATGAGGCCCGGCTGTCCATCCGGACCCGGTACACGGACGAGCTCACGCCATGCCCCGAAAGAGACTTGGACTGCCTGCCGGAACGGCGGGGCAGCAAAGAACAGCAGAGCCCCCAGCACGCACACTCCGCACGCAAGTAACGCTGCTCTATGGAATGAAACACTTTTCGCAAAGAGTCCCTCGTCGGGCGCCAACCCCCGGCCGCGACGCCCTGGGATCAACAGGGATGCGAGGGTGTCCTTGACGAGAACAGTCGTGCTGCCCAGTGCCCACATCACCGCTGCCCAGGCACCTTCTACGTGGCTCAGTTCACCCTGCATCGCCTGGCCCCATTCGCGCGTGTCCGGCGGGGCGATGCGAATCGCGGATTCCAGAAGGACCGTTGCTGCATGGCGGAGATGCACATCCAGCATCGTTTTTCCCTTATCGGTCGTAGGGGCGCACGGCCATGCGCCCCTACGGTTCACACCCGCTTCACCCCGTGCATAGGCTGGGCTCCGGCAACAGCACGCCGGCGCGCGACTCGGCCAGCTTGGTCCGGGCCAGCTCCAATCCGTTCGGCGTCAGCCGGTAGGTGTGCCGCGGCGGCACGCCGTCTTCGGTGGTCACCCAGCGGGCTTCCAGCAACGTGTATTTCTCCAGGCGCATAAGAATAGGGTAAAGCGTCCCGGACTTGAGGCCTGTCGAGCGGCTTAGTTCGTAGCCGTAGCGCCAGTCGGCAGGCCGGTCAAGGAATCTTTCCAGCACCTGAAGAGTCTCGGGGGATAAGCGGGGAGTCTTCATGCGTCAAGTCTACATATGTAGAGCATGGTTGTCAAGTGCTTTTCCCTGACGATTGGCACGAGGGACTTGGTGTGTTTTCGGGCCTGAACACAGTGCACACGGAGCGGCTGGGGACCTTCGTGTGCAGCCTATTCTGGGGACAGGCAACACTGAGGCGGTATCCGCGGACAATGACAAATCCAGTGAGGGCTTCTCTCGACAGCAAACCTGATGTCCAATCGGTATCAGCAGGGGTTCACTTGGTGGAGGCGGGAAGGCCGCGAACCACTTCGCTTCAGCAGCCCGGTGGAAACGCGGCGTGCCCGCCCTGAACCATGCCAAGGGTCCGGGAAGTCTGGCGCGGCGCTACTTAAGCTCGACGCCATACTTGCCGAGGTAGACCCGGGTGGGTCCGTCCTTGGGCGCACTCACCGACAGGGGCTTCGGCTGCTCGACGCTCGCATCGTATTTAACGGCGCACGAGCCCACCTTGGCGCCAGCTTGGTTATAGATATTGAACTTCGCGTCGGCGGTGCTGGGCGGCTTGGGGCGGTCGAGCCCGAAACCGTAGCTCCCTACGCCGATGGCTACGCCGCAGACGGAGAGATGGGTCTCCGAAATCAACATGCCGGTGTATTTCTGCTGGATCTGCGAGCTGTAGCCTGTGGTGTCGAGGGTGGCCAGGACCACTCGTCCACCTTTGGCGTTTTTCAGCAGGGCCGCGTTGTTTTTGTTGACCGGAATTCGGGTCCCCTCCAGGTAGAAGTCATTGGGGATGGCTTTGGCGAAAGCGTCCCCGCTCACCGATTCGAAGACCGCCTGCGCGCGGGCGGCGCTGGCCAGGCCGGCCACAAGGCATACAAGGAGTGTGACGGGAAGCAACATCCTTTTCATGGATTCTTCTCCTTTAGAGTTTGAGCTGCTGCGAGATACGTGGAGTTTACCACGGGGCACAGGGTCCATACCATGTCTGGCTAGGCCGGCTATGACCTTGGGACACGAGCAGTTTACGGGCGAGGACCCAACGCAACGCGGCCGGGCCCTCGCAGGTGTCAACGCGAATCAGAAGATGTGCAGCTTAACCGTCAGATACTTCTTCGGATTCTTGCGGAACTCCGTCAAGAATTCCTTCAGGGATTGAGAGCTTTCGTTGAGGTTGTTAAACAGGGAGGGGTCCGTCGAGAGTTTCCCGAGCGTGCCTTGCCCCTGTTCGATGCGCGTGGTGATGACGTTCAAGCGGTCGAACGTATCGTTGATGCGGTTGTAGAGTTGTTCGTCCTTGGCCAGCTTTCCCAGCGAGCCATGGCCTTGATTGATGTTGTCGATCAAAGTACTGGCGTCTTGTGTTAGTTTCTTGAGGTTGTTGTATACGCTGGGGTCGGAGATGAGCAGGCCCAGGCTTCCTTTGCCACGCTGCACGTCGTCCATGATTTGGTTCAGACGATCGAGGGTGGCCACCGAGCGGTTATAGATGGTCTCGTCGGACATGAGTTTGCCGAGCGTGCCTTCACCGCGTTCCAGGCGGTCCACCATGTGTTGCACGCTGCCGACGGTTGAGTCCATCTTGTTGTAAAGCGCCTGGTCGTAAATCAGTTTCCCCATGGAGCCTTTGCCAGCCTCGATCTGGGCGGTGATCTCGTCGAGTTTCTCGGAGAGCGTTCGCAGGTTCAGGATGACGTCATTGGTGTTCTGAATCACGGCCCCGACGTCAGCCTTCTCGGCGGTCCGGACGGCTCCACCTTCCGTCACCACTTCCTGTTTGGGGCTGCCACGGGTAATGTCCACGTAGCTGTCACCGAGCAAACCTACGGTTTCCACCGAGGCAACGGAATCCGTGCGGATTTCCTTCTGGTACTTGCGGGAAATCTCCAGAATCACTTCGACGGCTCGCTGGGGTTCCGGAAAGGGCGAGATTTGCACCTTGACCACACTGCCCACGGCGATGCCGGTGAGCCTCACTTGGGCACCTTCGCGCAAGTCACCCGCGCTCGAAAAGTAGGCTTTGATCTTATAGTGACGCGTGAAGAATCCCGCCTGGCCGCTGATGAAGAAAACGCCAACGGCAAACACAATCAGGCTGGCGATCACCATAACGCCGACTCGGAGCTGAGCCCACTGCACGCGCTCACGCTGAGGCATGATTGGTCTCCTGGGAGAAATTCAAACTTCTATTGTAGTTCATCCGTTCCCAAGGTGCGACAGGACTTCAGATCAAGAATCTGTGCAAGTAAGGATCCGTAGAGTGTGTCAGTTCCCGTTCATCACCGCAGAAATAGACCTCTCCCTCGCGCATTACCAGAAAACGCGTGGGAGCAACGCGACGGGGAGGCGCAAGCTGGGCGAGCGGCACGGCGGCCTGCCGCTCAGGGGAATAAGCAAGGTTGACCAGTACGTAAGCGTCCTGAAGGCGATGCGTGACGACAACGGACGTGACATGCTGCACGTCACGGAGCTTCAGGATGAGCACGTTAATCGTGTGGCTGGTTACGGGATCGAGCCCGCCGGTAGGGGAGTCGTACAACATGATGGAAGGCTCGCTGGCGATGGTGCGGGCTATCGCTACGCGCCGCCGCATGCCGCCGGAAAGCTCGGATGGCATCTTCTCGATGGCGCTTTCCATCTCGACAAAGCGCAGCACCTCATGCACCCGGCGATCGATCTCCGCTTCCTCTCGATGTTCTTCACGGAGCCGGAAGGCCACGTTTTCAAAGACGGAGAGCGAATCGAAGAGCGCTCCTTCTTGAAAGACGATCCCCATGTGTTGCCGGATGGGCCCCAGGCTTTCTTCATCGAGGCCGACCAGATCACGTCCCTCAATGAGCACTTGGCCCTCGTCAGGTTTGATGAGACCGAGGATCACTTTCAAAAGCACGGATTTCCCTGAGCCCGTCACGCCCAGCAGGACGAGCGTCTCACCGGTCGCCATGGCGAGGGAGACATGCGAGAGCACGCGCTTGCTCTCAAAGGAGAGGGAAATGTCGCGAAGTTCGATGGCGGGTGGTGCACTCATAGGCATGTCAGAAGAAGCCGATCCCGATGAGGAACTTGGTTATGAAGAAGTCCATCACCACGATCAACACTGAGGCGACCACCATGGCTTGCGTCGTGGCCCGGCCTACACCTTCGGTGCCACCCGTGGCGTGCAGGCCATGGTAACAACCCACGAGGGAGACCAGAAAAGCAAAGAAGAAGGGCTTCAACAAACCCTGGGTAACATCATGATAGGTTAGGGCTTGGTAGGCGGGTGTCCAATACTCCCGCGCGGTGAGATGAACCGTAAAGTGGCTGACGAAGAATCCGCCCAACAGCCCGAAGAAGTCGGCGATAACAGTTAGCAAAGGCAGGGTAGTGACCGTGGCGAATAAGCGGGGAATGACGAGCTTGCGCAGAGGATCCGTCCCCAGGGCACGCATGGCATCAATTTGCTCGCTGACTAGCATCGAGCCGATTTCCGACGCGATCCCGGAACTGTTCCTGCCGGCCACCATCAGCGCGGTGAGCACCGGGCCCAGTTCCAAAACCAGCGACAGCGCCACGACCTTCCCCATGATTCCCACTTCGCCAAAGGTGCTCAGCGTGCGATAGGACTGTAGCGCGAGAACACCTCCCGTGAAAAATCCGATGAGCAGGACGATGGGGACTGAGCCGACACCGATCACGTCCATTTGGATGAGCGTGTCAACAATGTAACGCGGAGGCGTTAGCGCTTTCCTTAGGGAGTCCACGGTGAGGAACGTAAACTCCTGGACCGCCATTACACTGCGTTTCGCAGCACCCGCAATGAAGGTACTGAGCATAGGGGTTGGCCCGTTGGTGATTTCAAGCTATTTATTTTGACTAACATGCCACTGTAGCCAGCAGGGGCGGCGAAGTCAAGTCGGCACCGCGGGGAGCAAGAGGGCGGAGGACTCTCGTGTTTTTTCCACGCATCTTCCGCACCTTCGAGAATGGGATGGAGCGCGAGTGAATATTGACCATCCATGAACTACTGCGGTTCTCACAGAAGAAATCACAAATGTGATCTTCCCGATGAATTTTCTGGGTGTGATGGTCGCAAGAGGCTAGCAGCTAGACAGGCATTCGGAGGTGACCCGTACCCCCCAAAATAAAATGAGGGGGAAGCTCTCTCCCCCCTCCAAGCGTCGGGTCTTGGGTCTAAACTCCAAGTTGTCGCTGGCTCCCTCTAGGGTTGTCCAGCATCAACTCGATCTTCGTTAGAGCAAGCGCGCTTCCATTTGAGTCCAAAATTGTTTTTGTCTCATCACGTCCGCAAGTGGGTGATTATAGGTGCCTTATTTGAGGTGTCCGAAAGCCGCGTGTCGCCTTGCCTCGTGCTATCGCTTTCAATTTCTATATTTCGGATTCCGAAATACAGAAATCCGCACGACTGTAGTTTGCTCTGAGTACACAAATGTCTGTTTCCTGTGGCGCACTTTTTCGGTACGCGCCGCACTGCTCGGAGTTCATCGATGTGCCCGTCGCGTTGTTGTGTTGCTCGCCACCGCGACAAAGGAATGTGATCCGTTGTCTCGTTTGTTCAAGCATTTGACCGCTGCGCTGTCGCGCGTGCTATGCTAATCAATCCATGATTGACATTCACTGCCACCCTCTGCCGGGAGTCGACGACGGAGCACGGTCGCTCGAAGTCGCGGTGAAGATGTGCCAACTGGCGGCCTCGGACGGTATCACTGACCTTGTTGCCACACCCCACTCCAATTACACCTACACGTTCGATCCCCAGCGCAACCGCCAATTGCTGGCTGAACTTCAGGCAAGGGTAGGTGAGAAACCTCGTCTGCTGTTGGGCTGCGACTTACATCTGTCTTTTGACAACATCCAGCAATGTATCCGCGATGCCTCGGATTTCACGATCAACCGAACCTCCTATATGCTGGTGGAATTGCCGGACCAATTCATCCCAGAGCACCTAACCCGCGTTTACTACGACATCCAGGTGGCGGGGATTACTCCGATCGTCACGCATCCCGAGCGGAACATGCTGATCCAGCGCAAGCCGGGGCTGGTTCAAGAGTGGGTCGAGCATGGATGTTTGGTACAGGTCACGGCCCAGTCTTACACAGGTGGATTTGGTTCTGAGGCTCGCAAGCTGGCGGAGCGCCTTCTCGACGCGGGTCTAGTTCACTTCTTCGCGACGGACGCTCATGATGTGAAGCGGCGGCCGCCCCTCCTCTCGCGCTGTTACCAGAAGCTGGCCAGGGAAAAAGGCGAGGAAATCGCTGACTTGTTAACTCGCGGGAACGCCGAAGCTGTCATCCACGGACGGCCCCTTCCGCCCGCGCCGGACCGGGATGAAGTCCGGCGCGGTGGTGGAAAGCGCCGTTGGTTCACGTTTTGGCGAAACTCGTGAACACGCTGCGCCGCGAGCAGTTACTCGGCGGGCGTTCGTCGCACCCGCGGTGCCCACGCCTTCAGGAACGCACTCACCTTTTTGGGGTTATAGTTCCTGCCGTGTTCGAACTTCCCCGTATCCTGTGAGCACAGCAATTTGCCGTCGGCGTCGAGGACCAGGAAATGCGGGTATCGCGCTATCCGGGGGTAGTGCGAGAGGAACGCGTCGTTAGGGTTCTCCTTGCTGTAGCTGATCTTCACTCGCAGATAGTGTTCGTCACGAAACTGCGTCACACGCGGATGGCTATCAAACAGATTGTCCATGATGTGGCACCAGATGCACCAATCACCACCTACCTCCAGCAGGACGCGCCGCTTGGTGCGGGCGGCCTCACGCAGGGCATCCTGAAGGTCTTTGGCGGGGTCGCGCGCCTCGTCGTAAACCGTCACCGGCTTGTAGTCCGAGGGTGGAGGCAGAGGCTTCTGCTTATGTTTCGGAGCCATCGGTAGCAGCGCGAGCATGCATACCGCAAAAGCCAGACTTGGTTTCATTGTTTCTCCTTGACGGTAGACTATAGCAGGTCCTTTGCGCGGGAGGGAGATTCCATAGTAGGTTACGGCCGGTGAAGGTACCCGTGCGTAGGGGCGCACCCGTGCGTGCGCCCTTTCCGATTGCGGGAGAGCAGCAGACACGTTGTGGGAGAGGGGCAGACACGCGGGTCTGCCCTTACGGAGAAGATACCGGGGCGTGCGTGCGCACCTATGCGCGCGCCCTCTCCGCTGCGCATGCACCGGCCCCATCGGCTCATATTGTGGCTGCGAGCACGCGAGGCTGCGGTCAGAGCGGCTCGTAGCAGACGCGGTCCGGGGTGCAGGCGGTGGGGGTCACCACCTGGCCGTCAGGGCCAAGGCAATTCTGGGTGTGGACACACCAACAGATGCCGCTGTCGGAGCGGGGGATATCCTTCTCTTCTTCCACCTCGATAAACATCCACTTGGAGCGCAGCAATCGGCAGCGGGTCGCGGCGGCAGTTAAGTTCGGTTCTGACATGATCAGGCCTCTCCTTTCGCCGCGCGTAGCAGGGCGCGCTTGACAGCTACCCGGGCCAACTGGACTTTGTAGGCGTTCCTGGAAAGGGGTGTAGCCTTGCCGACTGCGGCCTTGCCGGCTTCCCAGGCAGTCTCTTCACTGAGCGATTTTCCTGCCAGCGCTTCCGCCGCCTCCGAAGCAGGCCACGGAACCGGCGCCACATGGCCGAGCACCACACATGCACTCTTTACCGTGTCACCTTGGAGGTTTACGACCACGCCTGCCGCTGCCAACGGCCAGTCCATGGCCTGTCTTTCACGGACTTCGTAGACCGCCATCTTCGCATTCCCCGGAGGTGGTACCAGAATTTCGGTCAGAATCTCGTGGGGTTTCAGGGCGTTTTCGCGTTCCTGCTCGGAGGCAGGCGTGGTGAAGAACTTCGCAAGTTCCAGTTCTCGTTTGCCACTCGGGCCTTGAGCCTGCACTCTAGCCCCCAGGGCGATCAGAATGGGTGCGAGGCTTGAAGGGTTCACAAAGTAGGCCGGGCCAGAATTGCCCAGGATAGCGTGGTAACGGTTGTCGCCGTCGGGGACCAGCGGTTTGCCGTCGTGGGTGGCCAGCAGGCCGAACCCGGCGCGATAGTACCAGCAGCGGGGACGCTGGCAGAGGTCGCCGCCCACCGTCCCCACGCTGCGGACCTGCGGGCTCGCGACGCCTTCCGCGGCCTGAGCGAGGGCGGGGAAGTGGCGGCGGACATCGGCGCTTTCCAGCAGCTCTTCGAAGGTCACGAGCGCTCCCATCCGCAGCCCTGTTCCCAGCTGGAAAGTTATCCCCCCGAGTTCCTTGACATGCTGCAAGCTGACCAAGCGAGCAGGATTCACAATGTCGTCTTTCATCAGCGCCAGGAGGTCAGTACCTCCTGCCAGGACTTGCACTTCTCCCTGAGCATCAGCTAGCAACTCAGTGGCCTCTTGGACGGTCGTGGGGCGAGCGTATTCGAAGGCTTGCATCAGGCAACTCCTCCTTTCTCGAGTGCGGCCAGGACTTTGTCCGGCGTGATCGGCAAGGTTGGAACACGCACGCCGATGGCGTTGGCTACGGCGTTGGAAATCGCGGCGCCCGGCGAAATCACCGGCGGCTCACCGAGGCCAATCGTTCCCCGTTCATCGTATCCTGGTCCAGTCATCATGTGGACGGCGAGTTCGCCAATGTCGCCGATGCCCGCCAGCTTGTAGAACTCCATGTTGTTGTTCAGCATGCGCCCGGTCACGCGGTCCATGACCTTCTCTTCGAAGAGCGCGTAAGCGATGCCCATGATCAGCGCTCCGAAACATTGGCTTTCTGCGGTTTTCAGATCGATGACCAATCCGCAATCCTGTGCCACGACCATCTTGTTGATTCGCACGATTCCTGTTTCCGTGTCTACCGAGACATCGGCGATTTCGGCGCCGCCCACGCCGCTATCCCCTAGCTTGCACTTGGCCGCGTCCGGATTTTTGCCGCTGGCTTGGATGGTCTTGGTTTGCAGCTTGGCGCAGGCATCTTTCCAAGAGAGCTTCTTGGCGGAGTCGCCCTTGGCTTGGATGAATCCTCCTACGGCCACAAGTTGGTCGGCCGGGACGCCGAGGCTGGGTGCGACCGCGGCGAATAATTGATCGCGGGCGTCCACGGAGCCGCGGCGCGTCGAGGCCGAGACCCCACCGATGGTCGTGCTGCCCCCGGAGCCGCCCGAGCGCGGCAGCTTGCTGTCACCGATGTTCACCTTGACGCCTTCGACAGGCAGTCCGAGCGTCTCCGCCACGACGATAGCGATGGCGGTGCGCGTGCCAGTTCCCAGATCCTGGCTGCCCAGGTTTACTTCCACCGAACCATCCGGGTGGATGCTGACGGTGCACGTGCTGTTATGTCCGCGTCCACCCCAGGTGTGAATGCTCAAGCCCAGGCCGCGTTTGATGTGCCCGGATGACTTGGCGCCGCGTGGATGCCAGTTCTTCTGCCAGTCGATCATCTCCGCCGCCTGGCGCAGTTCCTGCCGATACACCTCCGCGCGATCACCGGCCAGACTGGCGTTCTTCGAAAAGAACTCCAGGGCGTCTATATTGAGCTTGGCCGCCAGGTCGTCGAGAGCGCACATCGTGACAAGCGCAGCCTGGGGGTGGTTCGGTGCTCGCCAGGCGCGCGAAGGGCCGGTGTTGGTGCTGACAGAGGTGTGGCGAGTCACCTTGTTGGGAATGTTCAGGACGTAGGGAAGCGGCGGCATGGTGGCGCCGGCCGGGCCGCCCGTGCCCCAAGAGTGCGAGTCCCAGGCTACGATCGTACCGTCCTTCTTTGCCGCTACCTTGACCTTGGCAAAGCACGAGGGCCGCGCCCCGGCCACTTCCATCTCCATGTTGCGGTCCAGCATCAGCTTTACAGGTCTTCCCGCGGCCTTCGCGAGGTGCACTGACTCAATGCCCCAGCGGTCGGGAGAGAACTTGCTTCCGAAAGCTCCTCCCACAAAGTCGCAGATGGTCTGGATGTTGTTGTCAGGAATCTGGACTCCCTGCTCGCGCAGAGCCTGACCGAACTGTCCCGGGAAGTCCGAGACACCTTGCGTGGAAGAATGCGTGCGCAGGTTATCGCCGATCCACTCGGCAACGTTTCCGTGCGACTCGAGGCAGCAGTGCGTGATGGTGGAAAGGCCGTAGTAGCCTTCCGAAACCACCATATCTGGATCGCTGAAAGCCTTTTCGGGATCGCCGCTTTTTTCACCTCCGGCTTCTTTGGCAAGGCTGCCGGCCTGCTCCAAGTTCTCTTCCAGAACCAGATGGGGAAGCGGTTGGAATTCCACGTGGACTCTGCGGACAGCGTCTTCGGCAATTTCTTCGCTCTCAGCGGCGACCGCCACGATTTCGTCGCCGGCCCACTGGATTTCCTTGCCGACGCCTTGAATGACGCGCACGGCCTTCACGCCGGGAAGTTTTTCCGCGGCGGAGGTGTCCACGGCGGTGATTTTGGCGTGAGCATAGGGCGAGCGGTAGATCTTGGCATAGAGAAGGCCGGGAGGATTGATGTCATAGGTGTACTTGGCACGGCCGCTCGATTTCGCCGGGCCGTCCACGCGGGAGATGCGCTTGCCGATCAGGCTGCGCTCGCTGGCTTCGGGCCAATCATATTTGCATTTAGCCATTCGCGTGACCTCCCCTCGGGGTCTTTGCCGCTTCCAGGACGGCTTCCCGAATCCCTGCATAGGTCCCGCACCGGCAGAGGTTGCCTCCCAAGCCGCGTTCGACGTCGGCCTCAGTCGGGTTGGGGTGCTTATCCAAGAAAGCCTTGCAGGCCACCACAAATCCTGGTGTGCAGAAGCCGCATTGCTGCGCGTCGTGCTCGACAAACGCGGCCATCACGGGATGGAGTTTCTCCTCGCTTCCCAAGCCTTCGATGGTCACGATCGGGTGTCCTTCTGCCTCGATGGCCAGCCGGCTACAGGAGTAAATAGGATGCCCGTCCATGATCACCGTGCAGGCACCGCACACCCCGCGGTCACAGACTTTCTTGGGGCCAGTCAGGTCAAGCCGGTTGCGCAAGGCGTCAAGCAGCGTCACGCGCGGTTCGATTTTCAGTTGGTGAGTCTTGCCGTTGATCTCCAGCGTGACCGGGACAGCGCCCGGACCAAGGACGGCGCTCGATTGCTCGGGCGTGGCGGCCGCCTCCGGCGCCGCCAACAACCCGGTGGAGACTGCCATGCCGGCGCCCTTGAGAAAGTCACGCCGCGACAAACCTTCCTGCTGCTCTCGCAGCCTTCTCTTTTTCCCACGCATATCTGCTCCTCGCTGTTAATAAACGAGCCGTGAGTGACTGCAAAAACGGTCAGGCGACGCCACGCGGCGCCCACACAATGTTTGTTGTCTAGAACGAGCCCTGTGCCCGAAGTCGGACATTATATCATTCAATGAGGCTTTCGCGAATGTTGCAGACGGTCTTTCTGACTCAATGTCTATTGAATTAATATCCGCGAGTATTTAGTATCTTGCGGGTCGCGGCCCAGCTGGATGAGGGATTTTCTGAATAGGAGCCAGCCCCGGCTCACAGAATGAAGACTTTGGTTAGCCGCTTGGTGTCCCAGATCCGACGGAGTGAGAAGGTGGTGCCAATGTTCCTCGACTTGGTCCATGAGAGGCTATGAGACCATATGCGCCTGCCGCGATAACGAAGCCACCGGATGGACTGACTTTCTCTTCCTTGGCCGAGTTATACGAACAGTTTCTTGCGCTTTTCGTTGGCAAGGAATTCCGCTGCCCCAGGGGCAGCCCAATCGTGATCACGCCTCACCACTTTTTCCATTTGGTTAAGCTCGAGAAGGGGACACAAACATCCTTTACGGTCGAGGTCGAGGGACCGCTGATGAGAGCCACTAAGCAGGGTTTCGGAGAATACCGGATAAACGAGAAGCGGGCACAAACACTGTCCTGGATTCCTGAGATAATCAAGGAGCCACACGAAATCTGGGAGTACGAGACAAAGAAAACTGCGGACGAGGTATTTATTCGAGAATACGACAAGAGTGGTTCGCCCTATAAGGCGCTACTCTTGCGAAGGCAGGACGAGCACCTTGAGCCTGTTACCTGCATGACGGTACGCAGGACCGGGATAAAGGAACATCGAAAGGGGATGAGGCTGTGGCCAAAAAACGAGAGCCACTCGGGATAACCTGCGAGTGGCTCTCTGATCTCTACGGGGCAGGGGTTTCAACCTGCCTACGAATTTGATTATCCAGGGCGATCCTACGATGCCATGGCTGTCTATGTCAAGGGTAAAATTGTCCGGTCTTCCCCACCTTCTTGCGCTAGGCTAGCGTGTCCCGAGGTTATTTATCAACCCTAACACGTGTTTCCACAATTCCCGATTCTGCATTCTTAAATTGCACCACTGCCAAGCCGGGTACCATTCTTGACACCTTGGAACTGCGCCGTTAGAATGAATTGAGATCGCTTTTAGCGTCTAATTCTCTGATTTCTTGTTAGTTAGGACCAAGATGCGGGGCGAGAGCGAATTGTCAACGCGTGACCGCGAGATTCTGGTGGCCCTGCTCCGCCAGTTCATCGCGAGTGGTGTGCCTGTGGGCTCAAAGGCCCTAGCCATTCAAATCCCGGAACGGCTCAGCTCGGCGACGGTGCGGGGTGTTCTGGCGGCACTGGAACAGAACGGCTATTTAGCGCAGCCCCATGTGTCGGCCGGTCGTGTCCCCACAGAAAAGGCCTATCGCTTTTACGTTGACAGCGTCGCAGCGGGCGCGCGGCTCGAACCTGACACTGCGAAGTACATTGACGCGATGCTGGGCCCGGTTGCGGACCGCGTGGAGCGGCTAATGGCCAGGGCTTCACGCACTCTTTCGGAAGTCTCGCACAACGTTGGACTGGTCCTGGCGCCAACGCTGGAAGAGAAGCTGCTTGAGCACATCAAGTTCGTGAATCTCCCCGACCGGCGGGTTCTGGTGGTGATTGTTTCGAAGCCCGACCTGGTGGAGAACCGCATCGTCCACATGGACGACATGTTCACCCAAGAGGAGCTCGACCAGGCTGCGAATTTTCTCAACGCGGAGTTCCACGGCTGGTCGATGGCGGCGATTCGCCTGGAGGTTTTCAATCGGCTCGAAGCGGACAAGATTCTCTGCGACCGGTTGCTGAGGAACGTCGCCACGCTTTTTGTGGGCGGGGCGCTCTCCGAAGAAGAGAGCCGCGCGCTCTTCGTGGATGGCACGGCCAAGATTCTGGAGAGTCCGGAATTCAAGGATGTGCAGAAGATCCAGCAGCTCGTGAAGACCCTGGAGGAGAAGGCAAAGCTGGTGCGTATTCTGACTATCTGCTTGCAGACTCCCCAAGCGGGTGTGCGCATCCTGATTGGGCGGGAGATCTCCGAAAAGCAGATGCAAGATTGCACGCTGGTGGTCGCGCCGCTGCACTACCGCAACCGCGCGGTGGGGGCTCTGGGGGTGGTGGGTCCCACCCGAATGGAGTACGATCGTGCGATCAGCACGGTCGATTATGTGGCCCATCTGTGCAGCCGGTTGCTCAGTTCCAACTAACACCTGACTTGGGGACGAGGACGGGCGTGGCGGCAAGGGCCTGGCCCTACGATTCTGCTTGAGAGGGAAAGGTCTGATTTATGGATGAAGAGAAGGATAAAGATCTAAGTGTTACCGCGCCCGGCGAGGATGCGGGCAAAGATAGCGGCGGTGCCAAGAGCGAGGTTGCAGCCCCGTCTGCGCCGAACGCCGAGGAATTGACCGGCAAGTTGCTGGCGGAAAAACAAGAGCTCTATGACCGCCTGTTGCGCAAACAAGCGGAACTCGAGAACTTCCGCAAGCGCGCCCACAAGGAGAAAGAAGACTTGCGGCAATACGCCGCCGAGGATCTGGTCCGCTCGCTGCTGCCGATTCTGGATGGTTTCGAGCGCGCCCTGGGGCACCGTGCGGAGGGCGTTCCGGAGGCGTATTATCAGGGATTGGACCTCATCCATCGCCAGTTGCAGGAAGTTCTGCGCCGCGCCGGACTGGTGGAGATTGACGCCACCGGCGAGCTGTTTGACCCGAATCTGCACCAGGCGGTAGAGACCGTGGTGGCCCCGGGGCATCGCGAGCAGGAAGTGGTGGAACAGGTGCAGCGTGGCTACAAACTGAAGCACCGTTTGCTGCGGCCGGCGATGGTTAAGGTGGCGATGGCGCCTCCGGCGGGAGAAGCTGCTTCTCGGGGTGGGGAAAAACCGCCGGAGAAGAATTGAGGTAACAGCTTGAACCAGAAGCGCGACTATTACGAGGTCTTGGGCGTAGGGCGTGAAGCCTCGGACGCGGAGATCAAGAGCGCCTACCGCCGCCTTGCCATGCAGCACCATCCCGATCGCAATCCCAATAATCAGGAAGAGGCCGCAGAGAGATTCAAGGAGATCACCGAAGCCTATAGCGTCCTGGCGGATGCACAAAAGCGCGCTGCTTACGACCGTTACGGACATGCTGGCATCAGCGGCGGCGCCAACTGGTCTCCCGATTTCAATTCGACGATCTTCTCAGACTTTGGAGACATCTTCGGCGATCTTTTCGGATTTGGTGATGTGTTCGGCCGTGGCGAACGCCAGCGGGGGCGCGCCGCCGGCGGAGTCGATCTGCGCTACGACCTGACCATCAGCCTGGAAGAGGCTGCCGCGGGCCTGGAAACCAAAATCAAGATTCCCCGCTGGGAGGCGTGTCCGGCTTGTGAAGGGAGCGGCGCGAAGAAGGGCAGCAAGGCGATCAATTGTCCCACGTGCGGCGGCCGCGGCCAGTTGCGTCACCAGCAGGGATTCTTCACCGTTATGCGGACCTGTCCGCAGTGCCAAGGTGTCGGCCAGGTCATTCGCGATCTCTGTCCCTCCTGTAAAGGTGAAGGCCGCGTGAACGCCGAGCGCGTGCTGGGATTGAAGATTCCTCCGGGCGTTGATGACGGGACGCGCCTGCGTGTTGCTGGTGAAGGTGGTGTGGCGACGCGTGGCAGTGCGCCCGGCGATCTCTATGTGATCCTGAAAGTCCGTGAGCATCCCTATTTCGAGCGGCGCGGTGACGATCTTCACTGTACCATTCCCCTTTCTATTTCCCAGGCTTCGTTGGGCGTCGAAGTTATGGTGCCGACTCTCCATGGAGAAGAACGCCTGCGTATTCCCGAAGGGGCGCAGAGTGGGCAAGTCTATCGCCTGCGGGGATTCGGGATGCCCGTGCTGGAAGGAAGGGGCCGCGGCGACCTTTACGTCACCGTCCTGGTCGTCACGCCCACCCGCCTCACGCGTGAGCAGCGGCGGTGGCTGGAAGCCCTCGCTCCCTTTGTGCGTGTCGAGAACAAGCCCCTCAACCGCCGCACCGCTGAGAAAACAAGAGATATCTACGGCTAAACTGTTATCCTGCGTGGCGGAACAATCACGCGGGGCGGGGTGTCCTGTCCCGCCGCTAATCCGCCGGTAACGGAGAGGCCACTGCCTGGGAGGTTGAGGGCAAGCGGCGTCTAGCCTGTCGGCGCATAGGGGTGGGTGGCGTCCGCCGCTACGCGGCGCGGCTCTACTGAGTTGGGGCGCTGGGTGCCCGTACCTCAAAAGTACACATTATTGGTCTTGACATATTTACCATTATGATATACGCTGGGAGCGTTTTTCCGGAGCGCGGCGGGCGAGACACTCACACCGGCTTGGCGCTACCCTACGATGTTTATGAAACACGGGCACTTACAACCATTTCGGGCAAGATTACTGAACGCTAATCTGTTGAAGGCAAATGGGATAACTTTCAGCAACCCCCGTGGCCGCGAAAAAAACATTCGGTAACTCCTACGATGTTTATGAAAACAAGCGACTTAAAAAGCGACATGTTGGCAATAGCTACGATGTTGATGAAAAATAAGCAACTTACGCGTCGTACCCCACGATGTTGCTGAAAACAATGCTAGTTACCGTCCGCTGCACTCTCGCGAAAAGCGCCCCTTTGCTGTCGTTCCCGCGCCGGCGGGAACCCCGTTGCCGGAAACGGGACCCGCTAAGTTCACGCTGCAAGTGCAACACCTTGACCTGTATAAGAGGTGTTGCGATGGGGGGCATCTGGTCTGGCGGGCCGTAGGCCCTGGGAGTTTGTGTGGCAGCGGCAAACTGTAGCGGCGGTCTATGACCGCCGTCGTTGAGAACCAACGATTTCGGCGCTCATAGAGCGCCGCTACAGCGTGCGCCTCCGGGCACGCCGCCCGCCGCCCTGGCGAACTTCGCCCGCGGCTACCGGCGGATTACGGCCCGCCTGTATGCTCCGGCTAAACTGTGATATAAAAATAGAGGTGAGTGTTTCGGCGGGGCCAGCAGGAGCACACCCCATTGCTAATGGCTGACGAAGGAAAAGGGGCCGGTGCTGCGCACCGGTGGTTCTTCGAGGCGCGTTATTGGCTGCGCGACTTGACCCTCTCAGTTCTTCTGGCCTTTATCGTTATTGTATTCCTTTACCAGCCTGTTCAGGTTGAAGGCACCAGCATGATGCCTCGCCTGGAAAACCACGAACGAATTTTCATCAATAAGTTCGTCTATCGTTTTGAGCCAATCCGGCGCGGCGATGTGGTGGTGTTCTGGTATCCGCTCGACACCTCGAAGTCCTACATCAAGCGCGTCATTGGACTGCCGGGCGAATCGGTGGAGATTCGGGAAGGGCATGTGCTGGTGAACGGGAAAGAACTGGCGGAGCCGTACGTGCCGCCCGTCTATCTTGACAGCCAGAGTTATCCTCCGGTATTGGTCAAGCCGGATCACTACTTTGTGCTCGGCGACCACCGAGGTTCGTCAAACGATAGCCGCGTGTGGGGTACGGTGGCCCGCCGCAACATTTACGGCAAGGCGGCGTTTGTCTATTGGCCGCTGAGTCAAATGGGATTTGTACGGTAAGCTGGAGGGTCGCTGGGATGGAAGCCTGGCGCAGGCAAGTTGACCCGTTAGAATCGGAGACTCAATGGACGCAGTTCTCGCCCTAGAAGACGGAAGACTCTTCCGGGGGCGCGGTTTTGGCGCCTCGGGTGAGCGTTTTGGTGAAGTGGTTTTTAATACTTCCCTTTCCGGTTATCAGGAAATCCTCACTGATCCTTCCTACGCTGGTCAGATTGTTATTCTGACTTACCCGCACATCGGGAATTACGGTACGAATTCTCTCGATTGTGAATCGGGGCGGCCTTACGCGCAAGGTCTCGTCGTGCGCGAGCTTTCCGCGCTGGCGAGCAACTGGCGTTCGGAAGACGAAGTGGCCGGCTACCTGGCCGGCTATTCGATTCCAATCATCTCGAATATCGACACGCGAGCGCTCGTCCGCCATTTGCGCAAGCACGGGGCCATGCGTGGCGTGATCTCGACGATCGACGCGGATGAGAAGAGCCTGGTCGAGAAGGCCAAAGCGTCTCCCAGCATGGTGGGTCTCGACCTGGCAAGCCGCGTCACCACAATTTCGCGCTATCAGTGGACCGAGCCCTCACGGAACGTTCTGGCGGGCGCGAACGGTGTGCCTGCCCCTACGCGCTTCCACGTGGTGGCTTACGACTACGGGATCAAACAGAACATCCTGCGGCGGCTTGTGGATGTCGGTTGCCGCGTTACCGTGGTCCCGGCCACCACCACGGCGAGCGACGTTCTGGGCCTGAAGCCTGATGGTGTCTTCCTCTCTAATGGACCGGGCGATCCGGAGCCGGTCGAATACGCGGCAGACGCGGTGCGCCAGTTGCTCGGCCGCGTACCCATCTTCGGAATTTGCCTCGGTCACCAGATTGTTGGTCTTGCCCTTGGCGGAAAGACTTACAAGCTCAAGTTCGGCCATCACGGCGGCAACCACCCGATTCTGAACCTGGAAACGCAGAAGGTGGAAATCACCGCGCAGAATCACGGTTTCGCCGTGGACCCCGATTCGCTGAAGTCGAGTGAAGTGATCCTGACGCACAAGAACTTGAACGACGATACGCTGGAAGGCTTGCGCCACCGCACGATGCCGCTCTTCAGCGTACAATATCACCCCGAGGCCTCGCCCGGCCCGCACGACTCGGCGTATCTGTTCAACCAGTTTGTGTCCATGATGGAGGAGTTTAGGAAACCGTGAGCGCCGAATTGTGAAACGGTATGTTCCTCCAGGGCCTTGGGAATGGAGGGGTTGCACAAAGTAATGGAAGTCGGCGGTGATCGCGGGGAGTCGAGAAGGGCGGGCACTAGGGTCTGTTGTAGCGGCGAAAGTTAGATGGGCGTTGGAAGGGCGGGCCTTTAGGCCCGCCGATGGCGGAAGGCAAGGAGTAGGGGCTTTAGCCCCTGAAGCCAATGGCTCGGCCGCAACACCGAACGAAACCCGGCGCGACTTACTTCGTTACGACTGATACCTGGCAACGTCGCGCGGTATTTCACAAATCAGCGGCAGCAGACTTGGTCGAGGCGAAGCTGTTCGAATACCGGAACAAAGGCGCATATTGTGTTCACCGTTACGTCGTCATGCCTGATCACCTTCACATTATTCTGACGCCGGGAATGACAACGACTCTTGAAAAGGCGGTTGGACTTATCAAAGGTGGGTCGTCTTTCGAGATTGGGAAGTTGATGGCCATGAAGTTCCCGGTGTGGCATGAGGGGTTCGCGGAGCATCAGATTCGTGACCAAGACGACTATGAAAGTCATGTCCGGTATGTTGATTCGAATCCCGTCAAAGCGGGATTGGCGAGTAATCCCGGAGAATATCTACACTGCTCGGCCCGCGGAAAATACGTACTCGATGCGTGGCCTGTGGTTTCAGGGGCTAAAGCCCCTTCGGACAGCGAAGCTGATGCGGCGGGGCTAAAGCCCCGCCCTTCCCAAATCGAGTCCAAAGAAAAAGACTCAAAAGACTGTGGGAAGGGCGGGCCTTTAGGCCCGCCGAAGGCGGAAGGCAAGGAGAAGGGGCTTTAGCCCCTGAAGCCAGTGGCTCGACCGAAACACCGGACCAAACCCGGCGCGACTTACTTCATCACGACTGATACGTGGCAAAGGCGCGAGCTATTTCACAAATCAGCGGCAGCAGACTTGGTCGAGGCGAAACTGTTCGAATATCGGAACAAAGGCGCATATTGTGTTCACCGTTACGTCGTCATGCCCGATCACCTTCATATTATCTTGACGCCAGGAATGACAACGACTCTTGAAAAAGCGGTAGGACTTATTAAAGGTGGATCGTCTTTTGAGGTCGGGAAGTTGATGGCCATGAAGTTTCCGATGTGGCATGAGGGGTTCACGGAGCATCAGATTCGCGACCAAGGTGACTATGAAAGTCATGTCCGGTATGTCGATTTGAATCCCGTCAAAGCGGGATTAGCAAGTACGCCCGGAGAGTATCCACACTGCTCGGCCCAAGGAAAATACGCACTCGATCCCTGGCCTGTGGCTTCAGGGGCTAAAGCCCCATCAAGTGGCGAGGCCATTACGGCGGGGCTAAAGCCCCGCCCTTCCGATTTCGATTTGGTCGATAAAGGATGACAACACTATGGGAGTGTGCGGGTACGTTGCGCCGCAAAGCGCGCGCGAGTGCTCACAGATGGAAGCGCGGCACGGAAGGGGGCCATCAGGCCCTTCGAAAGCAGAGAGTAATAGGGACGGAAGGGCGGGCCTTCAGGCCCGCCAAAGGCGGAAGGTAAGAAGAGGGGCTTTAGCCCCTGAAGCCGCACATTGATTTAGGTGACCTCCTATGCATGTTGATTGGAGATTTACGGGTGATGGCGTATTGGCATTCGTGGGTGGGGCCCTCGCGCTGATTGGGGTTTGGTGGAGTAATCATCAATCTGTCAAGAACCTAAAGAAGCAGGTTGAAACGGAAGGCAGTGCCCGAGTTGAGGAAACTGAAAGGCAAATGAAGGCCGTGGCCAAGGCGATTCTGTTTGAAATAGATGATCTCTACCGCTATCACCTTTGCGGAGCGCACGGTTACTTAGAGGGGAAGGCTAAGCAGGGGGAGTTGCCTGAGGTCGTTCGCATCCCTGCATCTGTTTTCGCTGTGTATCAAGGCACCACGCCAAGGCTCGGTGAGCTTGCCGACGACGTGGTGGAGGGGGTGGTTCATTTTTACGGCAAGGCGCAGAAATACTTTGCTTTGTGTGAGGATTTCAGGGCCGAGCGCGAAGCGCACAGCGAGCTAGCTCTCTGCCACCCTGACAATCGGAAGGCGGCGACTCTATTCGGCTATTGCATGGATTCTCTTCCGGGACTTACGAGAGCAGCCTACATCGCGTGTGAGCGGCTGTCCGGCTTCGCTGGCGTCGAGTTTAAGGCACCGCGTCTTGCCATCGCAGCGGAGGACATCGCAGTTTTGAATCGCGACACAGAACGAATAGAACACGAAGAAGTGCATCGGATATAGGACCTAATGCCCAAACGTACTGATTTACACAAAATCCTGATCATCGGCTCCGGCCCCATCATCATTGGCCAGGCCTGCGAGTTTGACTATTCCGGCACACAAGCCTGCAAGGCTCTGAAGGCGGAAGGTTACGAGGTGGTGCTGGTGAATTCCAACCCCGCCACCATCATGACGGACCCGGAGTTTGCCGACCGCACCTACGTGGAGCCGCTGACCTGGGAATATCTCGAAGCCATCATCGCGCGCGAGAAGCCGGACGCCTTGCTGCCCACGGTGGGCGGGCAGACGGCGCTGAACCTTTCCGTCGAGCTTGCAGAAAAGGGCATTCTCGATAAGTACCACGTGAAGCTGATCGGCGCCTCGCTGAACGCCATCAAGATGGCCGAGGACCGCCTGTGGTTCAAAGACGCCATGCAGCAGGTGGGCCTCGATCTGCCCAAGAGCGTGCTGGTGAACAAGCTCGAGAGCGCGCTGAAATTCTCCGAGCAAGTGGGTTTCCCGCTCATCATTCGCCCGTCGTTCACGCTGGGCGGGACGGGCGCGGGCATGGCTTACAACCGCGAGGAGCTCGAGGAGAAGGTCCGCTTCGGCCTCGAATTGAGCCCCGTGCACGAAGCGCTGGTGGAAGAATCCGTGGTGGGCTGGAAGGAATTTGAACTCGAGGTGATGCGCGACCACGCCGATAACGCCGTCGTGATCTGCTCGATTGAGAATGTTGATCCCATGGGCGTTCACACCGGCGACTCCATCACCGTGGCTCCCGCGCAGACGCTGACCGACAAGGAATACCAGCACATGCGCGACGCGGCCTTTAAGGTGATTCGCGCCGTGGGTGTTGAAACGGGCGGGTCGAACATCCAGTTCGCCGTGTGTCCCGAAGACGGCCGCATGGTGGTCATCGAGATGAACCCGCGCGTGTCGCGCAGTTCGGCCCTGGCTTCCAAGGCCACCGGTTTCCCGATCGCGAAGATTGCGGCGCGCCTGGCCGTGGGTTATCGCCTCGACGAGATTCCGAACGACATCACCAAGAAGACGCCTTCGTGCTTCGAGCCTACGATCGATTACGTCGTGGTGAAGATTCCCAAGTGGGCGCAGGAGAAGTTTCCGGACTCCGATCACACGCTGGGCCCGCAGATGAAGTCCGTAGGCGAGGTCATGGCCATCGGGCGCACGTTCAAGGAAGCGCTGATGAAGGGCATCCGGTCGCTCGAGACCGGGCGCAAGTCGCCACCGCCGCCTGCCGACCCCGCGGAACTCGAACACAAACTCGCGACGGCTTATCCCGACCGCATTTGGGATTTGCTGCACGCCTTCGAAGCGGGCTATAGCCCCGAAGTGCTGCACGAGATCACGCGTATCGATCCCTGGTTTTTGAACCAGATTATGCAGATCATCGAACTCAAAGGTGAGCTGCGGCGGTTTGATCCTGCCAGAATCTCCGCCGGGGTGCTGAGGACGGCCAAGCAATATGGATTCTCGGATCCCTACCTCGCCGAACTATGGGACGTCAAGGCTGAGGATGTACGCGAGCGCCGCCGCGCCTTGAACGTCCGGCCGGTCTTCAAGCGCGTTGATACCTGCGCAGCGGAATTTGAATCGTTCACGCCTTACCTCTATTCGACCTACGAAGAAGAGAATGAGGCGGAACCGACCAGCCGCCGGAAGATCATGATCCTGGGTAGCGGGCCGAACCGCATCGGGCAGGGAATCGAGTTTGATTACTGCTGCGTCCACGCCTCCTATGCGCTGAAGGAAGAGGGCTTCGAGACGATCATGGTCAACTGCAACCCGGAGACCGTCTCGACCGACTATGACACGTCGGACCGCCTCTACTTTGAGCCGTTGACCTTCGAAGACGTGATGGCGATCGTGGACGAAGAGAAGCCCGCGGGCGTCATCGTGCAGTTTGGCGGACAGACACCTTTGAACCTGGCGCGCGCGCTCAAGGCGGCAGGCGTGCCGATCATCGGCACCACGCCGGAATCGATCGACCTGGCCGAGGACCGCAAGCGCTTTGGCAAGCTCCTGGCGGAGTTGGGAATCCCGCAGCCGGAGAACGGAGCGGCGATGAACGTCCAGGAAGCGCTCGAAATCGCCCGGCGCATCGGTTACCCTGTCCTGGTGCGGCCTTCTTACGTGCTGGGCGGCCGCGCGATGGTGATCGCTTACGATGAGGCCACGCTCCGCGATTACGTTCGCCGTGCGGAGGAATTGCAGCGGGCCTTCCCCATCCTCGTGGACCGGTTTCTCGAAAACGCCACGGAGATTGATGCCGACGCGCTCAGCGACGGAACGGATGTGGTCGTGGCCGGCATCATGCAGCACATCGAGGAGGCCGGAATTCATTCCGGTGATAGCTCCTGCGTGCTGCCCGCCGTCAGCATTCCCGCAACCCAACTTCAGACGCTTCGCGACTACACGGTTCGACTGGCGCGTGAACTGAAGGTCGTGGGCCTGATGAACGTGCAGTACGCGATTCAGAACGGCAAGGTTTACGTGCTGGAAGTGAATCCCCGCGCTTCGCGTACCGTGCCCTATGTGAGCAAATCGACCGGCGTGCCGCTGGCGAAGATTGCTTCCCGGCTGATGATCGGGCGCAAGCTTGCCGAATTCGGCTTGCCACCCGAGCTCCGCGTTGGCTATTCCTTCGTGAAGTCGCCGGTGTTCCCGTTCCAGAAACTGCCCGGCGTGGATACCATCCTGGGACCGGAAATGAAATCGACCGGCGAGGTCATGGGCGTGGCAGACAACTTCGGCCTGGCCTTCGCCAAAGCGCAGCTTGCCGCCCGTCAGCGTATCCCGACCAACGGCCGGGTCTTTCTTTCGGTGAATGACAGCGACAAGCCGGGTGTCATACCCATCGCTCGCGACCTGGCCAGCTTGGGATTTACGCTGGTCGCGACCCGCGGCACGGCCGAGGCTCTGCGCGCCGCCGGTGTGAAGGTCGAGAGGGTCTACAAGGTGAACGAGGGCCGGCCCAATGTTGTCGACCGCATCAAGAGCCGCGAGCTGGACTTGATTATCAATACGCCGCTCGGGCGCATGTCGCGCTCCGACGACAAAGCCATCCGTCGCGCAGCGGTTCAGCATGGCGTGACGTGCATCACCACACTTTCCGCAGCCGAAGCCGCGATCCGCGGAATTCGCGCCTGTCAGGTCGGAGAGATTCAAGTGGCGAGCTTGCAGGAACTTCACCAGCGCTATGCTCCATCTCTGCCCAGTTCCCCTTCGACCGCTGCAGGCCCGGGAAAGTAATTGCGAAGGCCATCTATGCGAATGAAACGACAGGAAGTAATCAGAAGCTTGAAGGGTATTATTGCTCCCGTGGTTACGCCGTTCAACCGGCGTGGTGACGTTGACGAAGGCGGCTTCCGCGAAAATCTGGTGCGTTCGGCGGACAGTGGGCTGGCAGGGATTCTGGTGGCGGGTTCTTCGGGTGAAGCGCCCTACCTAACGGAGAGCGAGCGCCTGCGTCTCGTCGAAATCGCGCGAAGTGTGATCAAGCCTCCGGGGATTCTCTTGGTCGGCACCGGCTTCGAAAGTACCAGCGCGACCCTGCGCCTTAGCCGGGAAGTCGAGGCACGTGGGGCCGACGCGCTGCTGGTGCTCACGCCGAATTACTTCAAGCCTCGCATGGATGCTGACGCCATGCTGGCCCATTACCGCACGGTGGCCTCGGGTGTCAAATGCCCTGTCCTGATCTATTCGATCCCGCAGTTCACCGGCCTCATGGTTGATCCCGTAACGCTGGGCAAGCTTTCCCGTATCCCCAACCTCGTCGGTCTCAAGGAAAGCTCCGGCAAATTGGATTATGTCCGGGCCATCCTGCGCAGAGTTCGCCCGGGATTCCGCGTACTGGTTGGTTCGGTAGCCATCCTCTATGAATCTCTGCGTGCGGGCGCTACGGGAGGTGTGCTGAACCAGGCGGATTTTGCACCGGCGCTTTGCGTGGCGCTGTATGAGGCTTTCCTCCATCGCCGGACACGCGAAGTGCACGCCTTGCAGCAACGGCTTCTGGCTCTGGCGCAGTCGATCGCGGTTCCCTATGGAATGCCGGGTCTCAAGGCGGCACTCGACCTGAGCGGCTACCAGGGAGGGTATCCCCGCCTGCCTTTGCTTCCTGTCTCCCGAAAGGCCAAGGAGCAGATTCGCGCGGCGCTCGCCGAGGCACGTGCAGGTCTGGATTTCTAACACCGTTCTAATATCGACTTGGCAGCGAACGTGTCGAGTTGGTGTCTGCACCTTCGTGAATCCTCTGTGTCCTCTGCGCTTGAGAAGCTAGAACACGGGTTTCGTCGAACCTCTCCGTGCCCTCTGTGTTGAGTCTTCTGCGGCAACCGGCCGTGCAGCGGTGACGCGGAACTGCCAATCACGACGCACGTGGTCGCGGCGGCTTCTCGCGAAGACCCATGCTGCGCGTCGAATGTCCAATCTTGCAAGAGGCGTCAGGTGTATGTGGCCGTTCCCATGAAGACCCTCTCATCAATCCGTGACATGTGAGCTCTCTTAGTTCCACGGCCCCCATTTGCCGGGCTGAAATCAAAGTCATCAAACAAAACTTGGCAAGCGTTTTGCTTCAACTGGCATGTAGCGCTTGCCGGGCTTGACGTCGGAGGTCAAGCCCGGCAAGTTCTGCCCAGCGGCGAAACGAAGCTGCCCGGGGCTAGTGCGCATGCCAGATTCGGAGATGTCCCGCAGAGGCGGCGTGGTGGCCGGCAGACTGCGACAGCGCGCCAAAGACTTGGGGAGATCATGATTACGAACGAGTCGGAAATCCGCGTGGCCTTGCAGGCCATACTGGTCAGCGTGCTGGCCCTGTATGGCTTCTGGGGCTGCGCGATGGTGGTGGTTTTCATTCTCCTGCCTTGGAAACCCCTCTGGGCTGTGGGGACGTACCTGGTTCAGCCGGTCGTGGACTGGCGGGTTCGCAAGGCGCGCGAGCGCCACGAAAGGGGCATGGTGCGGATCGAACGCGAACTGGACGCCTTTCTCGATACCCCACGCGGCCACGCCCCGATTACGCAGATCGCTCCGAACGCCGTGCCACGGCAGAGAATGGCCGCTCCCGAGGTGGCCCGGCCGCTCGGACCAACGGGCAAGGAAGCCCTGCAACGTCCTTCCGATCCAGCCGGGGCCACTAGGGAAGGGAAGCGTCCGTCGCCTGAATCGCCCCGTCCGCTTGAACCTCTCAAGGCGAATGCCGGTACGGCACCCACGCGCCAGGACGTGACTCCGGCAGGCCAAAACCTTGTTGCCACTTTGGCGATCCCACCGGCCATCGAGGATCATGTTCGCCACCTGCCCCAAGGCGTCTTCAGCAACATGGATCTGGAAGTGGAACAGGTGAAATTCCAGGGTGACAAGGCCGAAGCCTATGTGAAATTCCAGAGCCCGAACGTGCGCGAGTTGGTGATCCGCCAGCGTTACGTCTTGCGCAAGGCGGGGGTACAGTGGCAGGTGGAGTCCCGCCAGCCCGCGAATGGTTCCAGTCATATGCTGCCGTACACGCTGCCGGCTTTAAAGCAGTCGATGCGTCCGGCCTGACGCTTACAAACAGAAGTTCTCCGGCAGCGCGGAAGTGCCGCCCGCAGCTGAGTAGCGCCGCCCTTCAGGGCGGCACCTGCCGGGCTGCAGCCCGGCGCTACTCAAACATGGCGGGCGGGAAGCCCGCATTACAACTGAAACCTGCGGCAGTTCTAACTTCCGTGTTGCACACCCCTTTCCCCGCAGCAGTCGGCGGAGCCAAACCAATGCCGCCGCTTAACCTTGATTGCAAATGTAGAAATTCCAGGTGGCAGTCGGTGACAGCCGTTCTTTCGGCGCTCCTAGAGCGCCGCTACAATGAGCGGGTGTCGCCATATTCTGGAGCCCTCAGTAATACTGCTCCCAAGGCGCACGCGAAAAGCCGGGCGCCATCTCTCTGCCGAAGCGGAGCGGCGTGCGGCCATTCTCAAAGGCTCCGATGTCCGGGGCCGCTCCGGTGAAATCGTCGTTGAAGCCGGGCAAGCGAACGCCCTTATCGATCGCGGGGTTGGGCACCGGCACGACCGGGTCGTCGTCAACGACGACTTTCTTTGTGACCTCCAGGACTCGGCCAACCTGCACCATGTTCATGCTGGGAGCCAAGTACCACTCCAATCCCTCGCTCGGCAGAAACATGGAGCGCACCAAGCCTCCACCGCCCAGCAGGTTGCCCGTGAGATCGTTCTGGAAATCGTTGTGCGGCTCGCCCCAGTCCTGCGGATAGATGCGGCCCGGGCAATAGAAGATGTTGTTGCGGCTGACGGCGTTATGGAGCTCATGGTCGCTCATGACATTCAGCGGGCCACGGGGTTGAAGCGCCGTGTTGTGAAAAATGAAGCGGTACCCCAATCCTGTACTGACTCGCTCACCATTGATGGTCAGGTAGTTCATGCCGGTTTTGATCATGTTGCCGCCCACGGGGTCGCGATGGGTGACGCGGCTCTCACCGAAGACATTGCGGAAAATATAGATTGGCCCCATGGAGGTCACCGCCGTAGCGATGTCCACGAACGAGTGATGGATGTAATTGCTCCAGATGCGCACGTTCATGTTGGCGCCTTCGCTCTCGATGCAATCGTCCCAGCAGTTGGAGATGATGTTGCCGTAGATATCGGAGTCGCGGTTGGGGCTGCCCTGGAAACTGTAGTTGTCGGCGCCGCCGATCCCGTCGTTGAAACCATGGTCCTCCGTGGACTGGATCGTGTTATATCTGATGATATTGCCGCCGCGCGTATTGATCATTGAGATGGCTTGGGGTCCCTCGGGATGGCCGCTTTCCCAATCGCTCGACGCGCCGCGCGGGTTTTCGATCAGGTTGCGCTGGACTACCAGATGGCCGGCGTCTCGTTCCGCATAGATCGCGCTGTCCAAGTCGATTCGGAGTCCCCAGGAGACCGAGCCGGTGAATCGTCCCCAGCGCGTGATGTGACAATCCTCCACCACTACGTTCTGCACGCCCGGACGGATGAGCACGCCGTGGATACCGGCGTTTTTGAGTTCCAGGCCGCGGAGGATCACATACTCAGCCTCGACGACGACGTTGTGGTTCGCGAGGTTGAACACATCGTTGACATACTTTGTCCCCGGCGCGGGGGTGTACAGGTGCCAGGCTTGTTCCGTCCCGCCTTCGCGAATGGTGAGGGTCTGATCCGCGGTGCCACCCGGTAGATAGGTCGTCTTGCCCACAGGGAAGTTTTCGCTTCGGGTCCGAGCCTCTAACTGGGCGGGATCACCGCCCGCTTCCAGCCGGATATCGTAGAGTGTGTCAGGCGTGAGTCCCACCAGCGACCCGCGGTATTGCCGCTCGCGCTGGTCGTAGACTAAGGGATATCCCTCTCGCCACTCGGCGGCGTTCGCCACGCGGTAGTGCACCCGGCACGGCTCGGAGGCCATCGCCCGGTTGTAATACAGGCCGAGCGATTCAAAGGTTGGGACCGCCCACGCCTCGGGGCCCGCGGCGTTCACGGGGCTGTACCTTGTGAATAGCATGCCCACCGCCATCAAGACCAGAACTGCTCCCCCCAGATACCTAGCGAAACGCATGTGAAGATCGCCTCCTCCGGATATTGAGAACTTCAAAGCGACTGAAGACTTCGCACAGGGCACAGCTTTCGTGTCCAGACGACGGTGCGGTTTCAAATCAGCGAGCGCTTTGACCCGGCGAGGCCTCTGCCGCTGATACGGTCACCGTCCCCAGCCGGTATCTTCCCTCTGGGTCGACGCCGGCGATGCCCAGCTTGATGCGCGGCTGGTCTTTATCATCGACCAACGCGATTCGCACGTCGTAGTCACCCGCTGGCAAGTCCTGGGGAAGGTGAAAGACGCTGGTCGCCGGATAGGTTTCACCCTTAACCCAGGAAGTCTCGTCAAAGCCTTGGTCCGGCTCGCTGAACTTCTCGTGACCGGCGGCATCGGTCAAGTAGAGCTTCAGCCGATGCTGCTTGTAAAGCCGGCCGACGTTGCGATTCACCCATTCCTGGTCCAACAGCAGCAGATTGCCGGCAGGCACGCCCGATCGCCAACTGGCCCGCCTCAGCACCAGCCGATAACCGAGCCCGCCGCTCTGCAAACCGCGCTCGAAGTGCGTGCGATCTTCGCGCATGGCACGCTTGTAACTCGCGGCATCCAGGTAGTAGTGGGCGAAGTTCGCGTGCCAGTCCGTATAGACCCGCAAGTACTCGTCGAGCGTGCCGTGGCGGTGCTCGTCCTTGACCTGCAAGTACGTCCAGTTTGACTCCGCCCACAGAGGCATGTGGCGATAGCGAGTCTGGAACAACTGCTTGCAGTATCTCCCCTGCCCGTCAATAAAGCCGTGAAACGCCAAAGTCCAGCCCTTTGAGAAAGCCTCGCCCAACGCTTGGTCGTAGAGATAATCGTCCAGGCTCCGGAGCGGCGCAGGATTGTCTTCGGGCGCGCAAGCGATGCGCAGCGGCTTCTCCTTGAAGACGTCGGCGTACATGTCCACGACTTTGGTGAGGAGCCGGTGCTTGAACTCCACATTGGGCCAGGGATAGTGCGAGTCATAGGTGTGCCACTCGCCCCACTGGCCGTATCCCATCGCGCCCCACATCACCACGGGGCTCGCGGGCAAGTCGTAGCGCTGGGCGAGCGCCGTGAGGAACTTGCGAGCTTTGGGCAGGTAGATCGTCTCGTAGGTGGGATCAGCGTAATCCGGCTCGCGCTTCTTGGTCTTGCCCTCGCCGATGTATTCATGGTACTTCGCGCCGGACTTCCAGAGCCAGTCGGGACAGACCTCGTTTCCCGGCGCCTCATTCCATCCGGGGTCGTCCGTAATCCAGATGCGCAAGTCGATCTGCTTGCCGCGCGCGGCCCAGTAGTTGATAATCGCGTCGAGATCACGCCAGTCGTACTGCCCTTCTTGCGGCTCGAGATCGGCCCACATCCAATCAATCAGCACCCATCCGAATAGCGGCGCATCGTCGCCGAAACCCTGGGTGTTGTAGTTCACGGTGAACGACCTTCCGTCAAGATAGCGTGGGCCCGCCCATATTCCCCAACCCATGTAAGGGTTGTTCAAGGGAGTTTCGATCTCTGCCGGAGCGACCGTCGTGACGCGCGGTGTGGAATCGGCGGCAACGGCGCCCAGCACTCCGGCAATCAGGAGAAATAGACAGGCCGCGGCTTTGCGCAGAAGTTTGGAAGCGCTGGTCGCATTGAGCATGTTCTTCCCCTTGTCCTCCCGCTCGGCGTGCCGTGAGGTCGGGCGTCATTGTACTCCGGCTCGTGCGTTTTCCGGTTGGCGCTGCAAGGTTTGCTTGTTGGTCGTCCCTCGCGCAACGCGGGACCGCTGGGCAGACACGCGGGTCTGCCCCTACGGCAGAACCACGTTGGCCGCTCTGCGGCGAGACCGTAGGGGCGCACCTGCGCGTGCGCCCTGTCCCGCAGCGCGGGACTACTGGGCAGACACACGGGTCTGCCCTTACGGTAAAGGCCGGTTCGCCGCTCTGCGGCCACGCTGTAGGGGCGCACGGCCGTGCGCCCTCCCCGTGATACCACACCAAAAGCCAATCTCCTGCAGCACGCCGAAAGTGCGTTACTCCTTTCTTTTGAATAATTTCTCGGGTTAGCAGCGATAACTACCTTATTTTTCATATACTTCTCGGGTTCGGGGCCTGTTTCCAAAAATCATATTATTATCTTGCTTGTTTTCAACATCTTCTGGGGTTCATCCTGCATTTTGGGGCCCCTTTTTTTTCGCCGCCCTCTTCTTATCGCGAGAATTCTATTATGTTGCTAATAATAAACGACTTGCCGTCACACCCGATACCTGAGAAATCGGCCATTCTTGACTTAACTGCTTTTACTTTCAGTAATTTCTCGGGATCACACAGTTTCCAGTCGCGCTCGAACGGAGTCGATTCGGGGTTTGCAGGAGAGGGGAACACCATAAGCCAACCCATCAGCTATAACGCTTAACATAAAGCCTAATAATTGTCAAG
>Ga0335069_10001075_pt1 | contig 44031 bp, 47 predicted proteins | sample Lox_Sample_11_FD_206714 | JGI IMG/M metagenome (GOLD analysis project Ga0335069, IMG submission 206714) | Soil microbial communities from Loxahatchee National Wildlife Refuge, Florida, United States - Lox_Sample_1.1 | ecosystem: Environmental > Terrestrial > Soil > Wetlands | place: USA...
AAGCGGGATGGCCGGGAAGGATGAAGTCGGCGTGCAGGCGTCCGTGGTAGTAACAGAAAGGTTTGCCCTTGACGGGCGGGGTTTGGCAGCGGCGTCCGTGGTCCATGATGTGTTGGCATTCGTTCTCGGGTTGCATTTGGTTTCTCCTTCTTTTTATGTCGTCCCTGTCGGGACTCGGAAAATGTTCGATATGCATACCCGGCACTCACGTGCCGGGCTACCTTATGTCACGCCTGACGGCGCTTTGGTTCAAAGTCGTCCCATCGTCATTGCCCGGCTACTTATCTCGTGCCGGACGGCGCTCCGTGATGACCAAAGCGACAATTGCTCTCAGCGCCTGAAGGCGCATCGATCTGCGCTGGCTATGGCATCGCTAAAGCGATGCCGTGATACAAGAAACAAAAAAGGACGGGCACGAATGCCTGTCCCACATAACTGCCAGAGCCGGCGGGTCGCCGGCGCTACTAAAAGCGGCGGACAAGGTGTCCGCCCCACACCAGCAAGTCTCTACAAGTTCGGTTACCCCTCCCTGGGGGCGGTTCAATCAAATCAACGACTTACGGCGAAGATGACGCAAAATTTGTTGCAAACAAACGCACTTACTCACAAGTACGCCGGAATCAATAGCTTACAGCTTTTAGCTCTCAGCTCTTAGCTATTGGCTCTTAGCTTCATCCCGGCGATCAATCGCCGGGATAAGGACTGTGCCTGCAGAAGACTGCCTGAAAGATCTTCTTACTTCCATTATGACGAAAAAGGGCGAATTCAGTGCCAAATCGCGAGCAACTCTATTTCCTTTATAACGAGTAAGTTAGGGGGAATTTCGCGATTTGGGGGGCTTGACAAAATTGCGGGCGAAGTTCGAGTTTTGGGCTGCGAGTTCCAAAACGGGAATGTGGGCGCTTCTCAGATCCCCGCGTACCAGGCATAACCAGCTTCTGGTGACGATGAGCCGAGGCCTTTGCCGAACTTTTTCATCGAGTCGGTGACGGTCAGGCGAGTGATGAATTTCACGCTCTTGTATCCGAGTTGGCGGGGGACGCGTAGTCGGAGCGGGCCTCCGAACGGGACAGGCAGATCAGAGTCGTTCATCGCGTACGTGACGAGTGTCTGGGGATGCAGCGCGTCGGCCATGTCGACGCTTTCCCACCAGTCGGGCTCGATCGAGAAATAGGCGGCATAGCGGGCCTGCGGCAGGAATCCGACGGCATTGAGTACTTCATAGAGCGGGGTGCCGATCCACTCGGCGACATACGACCAGCCTTCTTCGCAGACGACTTCGGTGATCTGGCTGTGGCGCGGAAGCGCTTTCAGATCGGCGACGGAGAAAGATGTCGGATGCGAAACCATACCATCGACGGTGAGGCGCCAGTCGGTGAATCCGCCGGCCTGTAGGCGCTTGAAGTTGTCGTTCGGAGGCGCGAGTTCGTTGGCGAAGGGAACCTTGGAGATCATGCTGCGCGGAAACTCACGAGCGTTCGAGTGGCGCGTGAGCAGTCGCTGCGCGGCGTAGGTGAGCGTTTCGCCGGGTCCGTACGGGCCGCGCCAGTCCGGCGGCAGGAGTTGGTAATGTCCGGCGAGAGCGGCAGCTCCGGCGACTCCCGCCGTGGCGGCGAGTCCGGCGGTGAGGAACTTGCGGCGGGAGATGTTGCTCATGGACGCTCCTGCGGCGTGCTAACGATACCGGTAATCATGGGGCGGACGCGGCTCCAGAAGCCGGCGAGAAAAATCATGACGACGTGAACGATGAGGAACAGCACCAGCGCGACGGACACGAAGAAATGAAGCGTGCGCGCCGATTGGCGCCCGCCGAGCAGGTTAACGCCGGCAGGGAACGCGGCATTGAATCCGGGCGATAGCGCGAGGCCGGTCCAGATGACCAGTGGAAAGAGAACGAAGATGACGGCAAGATAGGCGGTTCGTTGCAGCACGTTGTACGAGTGAGCCTCCGACGCATCGGGCTGCTGGAAGCGAAGATGATTCGCGATGACGCGCAGGAATGCGCCGGGCGTACGGTCACCGGGAGCAGGGAAGACGTTGCGGCGGAAGTGTCCGGTACAGAGTCCCCAGGCAGCGTAGAGCAGTCCGGTGAAAACAACGAGCCAGGCGGCCTGAAAATGCAGGGCGCGGCTCCAGCCATTCTGGTCGGGGAGGACGTAGTTGTATCCGGAAGGAACCGTCGCGCGCGACGACGGGATCGGGATCTTGAACAACGCGGTTGTCCCGGAGTTGCCGGTTTCGCCCCAGTAGAAGCGCGGATGCGAGACGACGATCTCGGCTCCGGTGATCAGGAGAGCGAGGAAGCAGAGAGCGGTGATCCAGTGGGTCACGCGGACAAGCGCCGAGTGTCGCGAGGGCGTGGAAACTTGAATGGGAGCAGATGCGGCCACGGGTCCGGGAAGGATAGCACGGGAGGAGTTCGGAGTTTCGAGTTTCGGACTGACTGGGCGGAGCTGGGCTCCGCTCGAAGGGGTTTGGAAAACCGTTCCCACCCACGCGGACAAGAGTGTCCGCGCCACACAACCTGCGGAGCTACGAACTAGCTGCGGTCGAGGGCCTGCTTCAGGTCGTCGATGAGGTCGTTCGGGTATTCGATGCCGACGGACAGGCGCACAGTTCCGGCCGAGACGTCGAGCTGTTGCAATTGCTCGGGGCTGAGTCCGATGTGCGACGTCAGTAACGGATACGATACAGACGACTCGACTCCGCCGAGGCTGGCCGCGATGTACCAGAGCTGGAGCGAGTCGAGGAACTTCTCGGCGCCGGGTCCGCCGCCGCGGTGCTCGAACGAGACCATGGCGCCGTAGTCGGACATCTGGCGCTTGGCGGAATCGTGTCCTTCGGTGTCGGCGAATCCGGGATAAAAGACGCGGCGGACTTTGGGATGGGTGCGCAGGAAATCGCCGACGCTGCGCGCGTTCTTGCAGGCGCGTTCCATGCGGATTTCGAGCGTCTTCATGCCGCGGATGAGCAGGAAGGCGGCGTTGGGATCGAGGCATCCGCCGGACTGCTTCATGGCTTCGCGCGCGGGTTCGACCCAACTGGCATCGCCGATGACAGCGCCGGCGGTGACGTCGTTGTGTCCGCCGAGATACTTGGTTGCCGAGTGAACCGAGATGTGCGCGCCGAGCTGGAGCGGCTTTTGCAGCAGCGGCGTCGCGAAGGTGTTGTCGACTACGACGCAGGTGCGTTTGCGGCGCCCGACACCGGCGAGCCACTCGATGTCGACGCAGCGCAGCGTTGGGTTGGTCGGTGTTTCGATGAAGAGCAGGCGAGTGTTCTTCTGGAAATGTTCTTCGATGCGCGGCAGTTCATGGTAGGGAACGAAGCGCGTGGTGATGCCGAAGCGCGGAAGCGTGTCCTGGAAGAGATGTAGCGTGCCGCCGTAGAGGTCGAGCATGGAGAGGATTTCGTCTCCGGCTTTGCAGGTGGAAAGGACGATGGAGAGGATTGCGGCCATGCCACTCGAGGTCGCGAGGCACGATTCACCGCCTTCGAGTTGGGCGAGTTTGTTCTCGACAACTTTAACGGTCGGGTTGCCGTAGCGGCTGTAGAGGAAGGCTTTCGAGTCCCCGTCGGCGTAGCGGCGCATTTCGGCGACATCGGGCATGACGAAAACGGAGGTCTGGGCGATGTCGGTGGTGATCGATCCGGCGCGGCGCTGGCGTTCTTCGCCGGCGTGAACGCAAAGGGTGCCTTTGGCTCGTTTCTTGTGGTCGGTCATCAGAAAGCTCTGTTTTTCCCTCGGCGGCTAAAGCCGCCTGGCCAGTGGGCATTTTAGCGGATGGCCTGAAGGCCATCCCTTTCAAGTCACAGTGTAGGTATGTTGTCTTAGTTGGAAACCCGGTCGGCTTAAGCTTATTAAGAACGCCGAACCGGCAACAAACATTTATAATACTAGCGTGTTGAAATACTCGATCGTAGTCCCCTTCCACAATGAGGAAAACAGCGTCACCGAGCTCTACGACCGCCTGAAAGCGGTGCTGGAAGCAACCGGCGAATTGTTTGAACTGGTGTTTGTCGACGACGGCAGCACGGACCGCACCTATCCGCTGCTGAAGGCGATTTCCGAGGTCGATAGCCGCGTAACGATCGTGAAGCTGCGGCGCAACTTCGGGCAGACGTCGGCGCTGGCGGCGGGCTTCGATCACGCGCGCGGCGAGTATGTGATCGCCATGGACGGCGACCTGCAGCACGATCCGGCGGACATTCCGGAGTTCCTGAAGAAGCTGGACGAGGGTTATGATGTCGTCAGCGGCTGGCGCAAGGTGCGCATCGACAACTTGTGGCTGCGGCGAATTCCTTCGCGCGCCGCGAACTGGACGATGGCAAAGCTGAGTGGAGTGGACATCCACGATTTCGGGACGACGTTCAAGGCGTACCGGCGCGAGATCCTGAGCCAGATCGCGTTATACGGTGAACTGCACCGGTTTATTCCGGCGCTGGCGTCGGCATATGGCGCGTCGATTGTCGAGATTCCGATCAAGAACATCAATCGCGAGAAGGGCGCGTCGCATTACGGCATCAGCCGGACGATCCGCGTGTTCTTCGATTTGATCACGATTCGGTTCCTGCTGCGGTACATGCAGCGTCCGCTGCATTTCTTTGGCGGTACCGGCATGTTGGGCATTCTGAGCGGCGGCATCACGGGACTGTATATGGCGATCGAGAAGATCATGCATCCAAAGTGGAACGTGCTCGACGAGCATGGTCCGCTGATCGTGTTTGCCGCGGTGCTGATTGTCGCCGGTGTGCAGATGCTGGCAATTGGACTGGTCGGGGAACTGCTGGTGCGGCACTATCACCAGGCCGTGCGGCACGCGTCGTACTCAGTGGAACGGGTGCTGCGGGCGAGAGATCAACAGTCGACGATGGCGGACTGAGTTTTATCGGAACATCAGATCATCTGGAGATCTGACTATCTGAAAATCAAAAGCGCGGCCTTGGTTGAGGTCGCGCTTTTTAGTTTCGGCTATGAATTCTACGATCAGGCTGAATTCCTCAGATGATCAGATATTCAGATCGTCTGATGATCAGATGTCAAAAGCCTTCGTGCTTCACGTCTGACCAGTTGTCGACGAGTTCGGGTTTGCCGCCCTTCACCACGGTCACGTAGACCTGGTTCAGTCCTTTGTGCGAGGTGGGGCTGTAGTTGGCCCTGAGCTTGGAACCGAGTCCAAGATCGGCGCCGTGCATCGACTCGATGCCCTCGATGAACTTCTCGCGGGTCGGTTCTTTGCCGGCACGCTTCAAACCTTCGGAGAAGATCATCGCGTCGATGAAGCCTTCTTCACTGACGAACGTGGGCTGTGCGTTGGGGAAGTATTTGTGCAGCGCGTCGCGGTAGAGCTTTACGGTCGGCAGGTCGGTGCGGTCGGGTGGCGGAACGACCTGGGTGATGATGGTGCCGTCGGCGTCGGTGCCGGCTTCCTTGATGAACTGCTCGGTTCCGACGAACGAAACGGTGAGGAAGAGAGGATGCCATCCCTTGGCATGGGCTTTTTTCACGATGGCGGCAACAGGCGCGTACGGTCCGACGAGAACGACAGCCTGCGGATGAGCGGCCTCCACGTCGGCGAGTCCCTTGTCGACATCGAGGGAGGCTCGTTCGAAGGTGCCGGTCGCAACGGGAGCGGACTTGTACTTGTCGAGAGCAAGTTTGACTCCCTCGAGCACGGTTTTGCCGAAGGCATCATTCTGATAAAGGACAGCGATCTTGCGGGCGCCGAGCTGTTCCCAGAGGCTGTTAACCTGCTCGCGAGTTTCGTCGTAGTAGGATGCGCGCACGTTAACGATGTAGTGCTTCAGCGGTTCGTAGAGGAGCTGGGCACCGGTGAAGAGGCCGACGACAGGGAGCTTGTCCTGCTGCGCCAACGGAACGTACTTGGCGGCAGTCGGAGTGCCGACGAAGAAGCCAGCGGCGAAGACCTTTTCGGTGCGCAGGCGGTTGAAGCAGGCATCGGCACGAGCCGGGTCATAGCCGTCGTCGAATGCGAGTAACTGAACCTTGCGGCCGTTCACGCCACCCTGATCATTCAGGTAATTGAGGTAAGTGGTCGCGCCTTCGACGGTCTCGATGCCGAGCATGCGCGATGGGCCATCGAGCGCGGCGCAGGAGGCGAGTTTAACTTCCTTGTCGGTAACGCCGGTCTCGGCGCCTGACAGTGGCGCGAGACACAGTACGAACAGCAGGAGAATCGTGAGCCGGACGATTCCGTTTGTGAATTTTGGTTGCATAGTCTTTCTTTCCACCCTTCACGGAGTTGAGGATGAAAGGGCACGCGTGAGGCCAAAGAAGGTTGGTTCTCTCCAGTTAAGGATGCCTCTTGTTGCCAACAACTTACATTGTGGATAAATGAGTCCTGAATGGGAGACTGCGTCTCATTCGGGACGTGTTTTGTCACCAATCGTGTCTTATTGAGATATGCCGGCGGAGAAGCAGAGCGAAGCACACCCCGCGGCGTGAGCGGCATCACAGCAGCGGGAGATCGTCAAGCGGATACTCAAAGCTAACGTTATAGGGTTAGTATCTCTGCTTATAGAGGCGGTAATATGGCGGTCATGGAAAAGCTGTCACACGAGCTGCATCTGGCGTCGCGAATGTCGCGATTGGGAACGGAAACCGCGTTTGAAGTGCTGGTTCGGGCCAAGGCCCTGGAGAAGCAGGGCAAAGACATCGTGCACCTGGAGATCGGAGAGCCGGACTTCGACACGCCAGCGAACATCATTCGTGCGGCGACCGATGCGCTGGAGCATGGGTGGACGCATTACGGCCCATCGGCGGGGCTGCCGGACCTGCGACAGACCATATCAGAGTACGTCAGCGAGACGCGGCAGGTTAAGGTGGCGCCGGAAGAGGTGGTGGTCGTTCCTGGTGGTAAGCCAATTATTTTCTACTCGATACTGGCGCTGGTTGATGCAGGAGATGAGGTTATCTATCCCAATCCGGGATTCCCGATATATGAGTCGATGATCAACTTCGTAGGCGGGAAGGCGGTGCCGATTCCGTTGCGGGAAGAGCTGCAGTTTCGCATGGACGTGGAACAGCTCAAGCGGTTGATCACGAATCGGACGAAGCTGCTGATCATTAATTCTCCGCAGAACCCGACGGGCGCCGTGCTGGAGCAGAAGGATATCGAGGGGATCGCGGAGGCGATCGGCGACCGCAACATCATGGTGCTGTCGGACGAGATTTACAGCCGGCTGCTGTTCGAGGGGCGGCATCACTCGATCATGTCACTGCCGGATTGGAAAGAGAGGACGATCCTGCTGGATGGTTTCTCGAAGACATACGCCATGACCGGATGGCGCATGGGATACGGCGTCATGCGGGCCGACCTGGCGCAGCACGTGTCGCGGCTAATGACGAACTCGAACTCGTGCACGGCGAGCTTCACGCAGGTGGCGGGGATCGAGGCGATTCGGGGCGACCAGTTGTCGGTGAAGAAGATGTGCGCGGAGTTCCAGCGGAGGCGCGACTTCTTCTATGAGAAGATCAACGGCATCAAGGGCTTCTCATGCCTGAATCCGAAGGGCGCGTTCTATATGTTCCCGAACATCCAAGGGACCGGGTGGAAGTCGAAGGCGCTGGCGGATGCGCTATTGGACCAGGCGGGAGTGGCGGTGCTTTCCGGTACAGCGTTTGGCAGCTTTGGAGAGGGATATTTGCGATTCTCGATTGCGAACTCCATGGAGAACCTGGCAAAGGCGCTGGACCGAGTAGAGGAGTGGGTGCGGAAGAACCTGTAGACGGCAGATTTCGCCTACGTGCAAAATATGCGATTGAATCGTATATTTTGCATTGGCGGAGAGACTATGGGGAGCGTGATCATCAGAAACCCCGCAGTGCTGAGCGGAGAGCCCGTTTTTCGTGGAACCCGAGTTCCGTTCAAGGCGCTGACTGACTACCTTGCGGGTGGCGATAGCCTGGACGACTTTCTTGACCAGTATTCTAGCGTCACACGCGAAACCGCAATTGCAGCCTTAGAAGAGGCTCCGAGAGCCTGATGTTGCGCCTCGCATGAAGGTCTTGATCGACGAGTGCGCGCCTAAAGCTTTGAAGTTATTCCTGGAAGCTGCCCGTTACGATTGCACGACAGTGTTCAGGGCGCGGGTTGGTCAGGTAAGCAGAATGGTGAGCTGCTGGCGCTCGCGGATCGAACATTTGATGTGCTGATCACGGTCGATCAGAACCTGCCGCACCAACAAAGCCTCAGCGGGCGAAAGATTTGTCTGCTCATCATTCTGGCGCGATCCAATCGCTTGGCTGACCTCAGGCCATACTTTCCTGATTGCGTCGAAGGATTGCGACGAGTGCAGCCCGGGGAAGTGATAAAGGTAGGGGCTCCGTAAGTACTCAACCCGTGTGTAGGTCGGCATGCAATGAAACCAAATGCGTTTGTCGGGAAGAAGAAAGCGCCGAGCGCAAAGGAGCTTGGGGCTGCACTGGGCGTTACACATAAGCGCTGGCAAAAGCTGGTCACCGAATTGGGACTGGAGCCGGAGTGGAACTCGTACCAGGTGAAGGCGGGCTGGTCGCTGAAGCTGAAGCAGAAGAAGCGGACGATTCTGTATCTCGGTCCGTGCGAAGGCAGTTTTCGAGCGGCGTTCGTGCTGGGTGAGAAGGCGATCGCGGCAGCGAAATCGGCCAAGCTTCCGAAACGCGTGATGAAAATGATTGGTGAGGCGAAGAAGTATCCGGAAGGATGGGCGGTGCGGTTTGAAGAGGTCGAAGACGAAGACCTCGATACGATCCTTAAACTGGGGGCGATCAAGGCGGCGAATTGAGAGAGGACCGCGGGTACCTGTTGCTGGCAGACTGTTACTATCGCGCCCGATACTACGATTCGGGAATTGGCAGGTTCATCAGCGAAGATCCGATCGGATTTGTAGGTGGTGACGTAGTGTTTTACGGTTACACCTTAAATGGACCAACTAACTTTACAGATCCCTCCGGCATGAGTGGTCAAGCCGCCGCTGCAGCCACAGCCACGGCCGCATCCTCTGCTAGGTCTGGTTTCCAAGTGATTCAAGGTGGGCGAGCGGCCGCGGGTGGAGCAAGTGCCGGTTCAGCGGTGGTAACTGCGCTAGAAGCTGTGGCGTTGATTTACTACGAGGTAAAACTCGCGGGCTCCTTGTCTCACACGATTCAGGCAATCAATGCTGAGAACCAAACTTACATGCAGCAGATGCAAGCAGAGGGTACGTTGAACCGGCTGCTTCTGAAGCAGGCGAACGAAAAGCAGTGTGAGTATGATAATTACAAGAAACGTTGCAACCAGCCCCCGCCACCGGGGCTCGGTCCTTGTGAAAAAAAGCTGTGGCAGTTGCAGCGCAATATCGACTGCCGAGATATGCGTTTTGCATGGGACCGGAAGTGGCAGCCCGGCCGCCACGACACCGACCTCCTCCAACTGACCAGTGGCATTCAAAAGCAACAAACATGGATCCAGAGCAACTGCCAATAGGAGCCGATATGAGTGTTGAAACACACGGAGGAGGACTTAGCGCCGCTGAGGTACTGCAGCGCTATAAGGACGAAGAGTTGCCAGCGTTCTCTGGGATTGATTTGATTGATGTAAATCAGATAGGTCTTTTTGGTGAGCATCCCCTCGATATCGCTGCGGCTCGCGGAAATGTTGAGGAGATATATGCACTTCTTAGGGGCGGAGCGGATGCAAACGCTGCAGGGGAGCACGGCAATACTGCGCTTCACGAGGCCGTATCCCAAGGCAATCTATCGGCAGTGAAGCTTCTTCTTGAATTCGGAGCCCGTGTTGACCTGTGCAACGAGTTTGGGGAGACCGCTCCAGATATTGCTCGTGCACGAAATCGTGACGACCTGTTGAAAGTGCTAGAAAGCCGAGGGTAATAGCAGCTGGAGCAATTACTTATTACTATCGCGCCCGATACTACGACTCCCAAATCGGCAGGTTCATCAGCGAAGATCCAGCCGGGTTTCAGAGCGGTGGTAACTTCTATGAATTCGTCTACAACAGCCCTATTGCAACGAGAGACCCTCTCGGACTGAAGGGATGCAAGAGCTGTGGGCTCGCCTTGGCGCCAGAGTATAGCGTTGCCGGAAGCGTAGAAGAAGGAACAGGGTTCTCCTGGCATGCAAAATTCCTGAACGACGAAAACCATGATCCGAAATGTTGCGAGGTCCGACAGTACATTTCATGGAATCATGGAGGGAGACCTCACACTGGTTTTCCCGCCAATGCCCATTCAAATCATTGGTATGAAGATAGAGACGAAAAGGGGCACATGTATGGAAGGCGAACTGGCCCGGGTGCATTCAGTGCTCCGACCGTTAACAACTATTTCGGTAATGAGTACGAGGGCTGGGATACGCCAGCAAATTGGGATCCTGGAGACATCGTCAGCTATCGCCTGAAGGTGGTTGACGTTTGTAATGGAAACAAAGTCATTTACACCAGCAAAGCTATTCACGTTAATTTCTAGGGGGACGCATGGGGCGAGGTTTTGTTAAGACATCTTTATTGATCCTGCTTTTCTGTGGTTCAACACTCGCCCAACAACAGCAGCGATCTAATCTGGTCATAAAGATTTTGGACGTCTCTCAATCGGGAGTTGTTAGTGTTGATATCACAAACTCCTCGGGATCGGCGATTCGGCTATGGGATGAAGCTAATAGTTGGGGGGCGGCTCGGTGGCGCATACTTCGGATTAGGGAAGCGAAACTTGATACGTTTTTCCAAAATCCACACCGGAAATTCACAGTAAATGGACCGATATTTAATGAGCTTCCGGCTGGTGGACACGCCCGCCTTACACTAGATCTCAACGGAGGTAATTGGTGTTTCAAATCAGCTTGTTCGTCATTCGGCGAGCATGGGATTGGCGGCAACTCTATCGGGTTCAAGCCGAAGGATTGTGTGATTGCCATCTATGACGTGCCGCTCTCATACGACCCGGAAGCACGGAAGTTGCACGCATGGGATGGAGTCATTGCGGCTCTTACTACGGTTCGATAGAAGATCCTTCTATTACTATCGCGCCCGATACTACGATACGCAAATCGGACGCTTTATTTCCGAGGATCCAAGTTCGTTTGAAGGCGGCGTCAACTTTTACACTTACGCGTTCAATAATCCCAGCTTATTCCAGGATCCTGAAGGTCTCGATGCACAGATCAGCCAGGCCGGTAACACGGTAACCATCACCGCAACCATCCTTGTCCATGGACGGAACAGCCAAGCTTACTCGAATTACTGGGGATGGATAATCAACCACTGGTGGAACAATAACGGTCAGTTCTTTCACGTAGGCAAATGCGAACTTCATTTCGATGTGACAGTCACTCCCTTTTGGGACAAACAAACGAAGAGGCGTGGACCAACCAACACCGTCTACATAGACAGTTCGCCCGCCTACATGCGCAGTCATGTGATCAACAACCATATTGGCTATTGGTGGGGCGGAGCGCAGGGGTGGGAAATCGCCCACGAGTTCGGGCACATCGTCTACTTGCCTGACGATTACTACAAGAGCGGTCCGCACAAGGACCAACCGAAACCACCGCACGTTGGGCACCTCATGGGCGAGGCTTATGGCCACATTGACCAAGACGAACTTCAAAGAGTATTGCAAAAGGGAGCATGCAAATGTCGGTAACGAGAATCGGCCTGTCTCTACTCTTGCTGTCGCTTGCAGTTCCAATATCTCGAACACAACAAGCACAGCAGGCTCCAGTACCTGAAACGAAAGCTGATGCAACTGTTTGTGAGGTGGCAAAGAATCCAAAGAAGTGGGATGGGAGGACCGTCAGGATCCGCGGAAAGGTTGAAATGGGGTTTGAAACCCTGACCCTCACAGACGCGGATTGCAATGCCGAAATCTGGCTGCAATTACCCCCTGAAGCGTCAACTTCGTCTCGAGGGGCACTATCCATGCAACAGTTCAAGACAGCGATCGGCGCAACAGCTGATGAAGATCCACTTCATCCCTGCAATCGAATGCATTGCATGAAATATGACGTTATTGCAAGTTTGGTGGGGACGTTACGGTACCGTCCAACCCGATGCCAACCATCCGAGCAGAATCACAACGAAAGCTCAGGGTGTGGCTTTGGCCACCTTGGCCAATGGTCAACTCAATTTGTTGTAAAGTCTGTGTCGGACGTCTCCACTACCCCGGTCAACCAGAAGTCTACAAACTGAGGGTGCAGGCTGAATACCTGCTCTGCTGGGCTATCCAATTACTTGGCTCGCCTCCGGCTAATGATCTAATGATCTGGTACTATCGCGCCCGATACTACGAGTCCGACTTGGGCAGGCCCGAGTTTCCTAGAGGCTGGTTTGGTTCGACAGCAGCGGCGAAAGATGCGGTAGAGGGTGGAACTGCGGCGGGAGTGGTGTTCCAAAATTGCCCTCGACGCAATTGCGGCCTTTCTGTTTCGCGCGGTAGAGGGCGGCGTCGGCCTCACCCACGACGGAACGCGAGTCCATGTCAGGGGCGGGAGAGCAAGAGGCGCCAAAGCTGGCGGTGATGTTAACCGGTCCGGTAATGGTTTCAATCGGGCTTCCTGCGATGGCGCGACGCAGCCGTTCGGCGCAAGCAAGGACTTCGCGCGGATTACACTGCGGCAGCATGATGATGAACTCTTCTCCGCCGTAGCGGCCCATGATGTCGTAGTCCCTCAACTCGGCGGTGGTTCTGGCGACGACTCCCTTGAGCACCTGGTCACCGACCTGATGGCCGTAGCGGTCGTTGATTCGCTTGAAATGATCGAGGTCGATCATGAGCACTCCCACGGGCGAGCCGCTGCGAAGCGAGCGCTTGATCTCGAGTTCGAGGAGGTCCAAGGCTGCGCCGTGATTCCAAACTCCGGTGAGGGGATCGTGGGTGGCTTCAAATTGGAGGCGCTGGCGCACCTCCAGGAGGCGACGTTGGATGACCAGCATTCGTACGGCAATCGCTACGAACGTAACTGCGATTAACGTACACGCAAGGAACGGACTGTGAGGAGCGATGAGCGCGACCAACAGCGACGTGGCAAAGGGATAAACAAGAGGAAAGGCGTGGGAGGCTATGCAAGATGTTTTGTTCAGACAGCCCGGTTGCCGATCGCGAGCGCGACCCCAATGCGCCGCGAGCAGAATGGGGATGACGAGAAGGACGCTCCATACGAGGTCAAACCGGGTTCCCGGCGCAATCTCAATCGCGGGGTGGTCGGCGTAGGCATCGGCGGCGCCGGACAGAATGATGAACAAAGCTATCGCGCAAAAAAAGTACCGTTCCTTTTTCACGCCCAGCGCGCGAATCAGCAAAGTCAGAGCAAGAGTTCCGTTGTAGACGACATCGCGAATCCAGGTAAGCGAATCGGAGCCGGAGTTTTCGAGGGCGCGCGGGGTGAACAGGAGATAGACGGCGAGCCAGTTGAGGAAAACCTGCAAGAAATCCAGCAACTGAATGGGATCGAACCGGGTTGCTGGTTCCTCCGCATCGGTCAACAGCAGCATGGCGAAAGGGATCACGGAGAGGAAGAAAAGGAGGCTGGCGATGCGGTCCCAGGTCTCGTCATACTGGAGTATGACTTTCAGGTTGATGAATTGAGCGATGGTCCAAATAAGAAAACTGACGGTCATCCAGCGCCAGCAATAGCGGCCGGGCCCCTCGGAGCGACCGATCGCGCGAACGGAAGCGATGGTGCAGGTTACGCTGAGAGTGAGTTGAATTACGCCGGAGAGGGCAGTGCGGACCGACGGAGCGGAGCAGCCGGAAAGAGCTGCTACTTGGAGTACGAATAGGAACGCAAGCCAGACCAGAGTCCACCTGGAAATTGGCCAGGTGCGGCCAGAGTGCCTGGCGAGTTCGATAGGTTCAAGGGCGTCCCTGGTCGGTCTCATAGCAACAACGCGGACAGAGCGTGCGTCCCTGATGGGGAAGTCACGAGAGAAACAGCACACGTCGATCCAAGAGAAGAGATCGGCTGAGTAAGTCGCGAATGCAGCGCTGCGGCTGCGGACTGGGTTACTTTCGATACGTGGGTCCCAGCGACCGCGGTGCATCGCTCTGCGGCATTTTTCACGGATTTCTCCGGCCACCTAGTTTTTCGCGGGGCCATCGTACCCTCTATGGCGAAGAATGAAGTGGTGGTGATTACAGGTGCATCGGCGGGCGTGGGCCGGTGTGTGGCGCGGGAGTTTGCCAAGCGTGGAGCTTGCATCGGTCTGCTGGCGCGGGGACGAGCAGGTCTGGAAGGCGCGAAGCGCGACGTCGAAAGACTCGGCGGGAAGGCGATTGCGATTCCGACTGATGTGGCCGACGGGAAGCAGGTGTTCGCCGCGCGGGAGAAGGTAGAGGCGAAGTTCGGTCCGATCGACGTTTGGGTGAACGTGGCGATGGCGTCGGTGTTTTCGCCAGTTAGAGAAATGACGCCAGAGGATTACAAGCGGACGACCGAGGTGACCTATCTCGGGTTTGTGAACGGGACGCTGGCGGCGTTGAAAACGATGTTGCCGCGGGATCGGGGAACGATTGTGCAGGTCGGGTCGGCTCTGGCGTATCGGAGCATTCCGTTGCAGTCGGCGTACTGCGCGGCGAAACATGCGATGGTGGGGTTCACGGATTCATTGCGGTGCGAGCTGATCCACGATCAAAGTAAAGTTCACGTTACATGCGTGCACCTGCCGGCGATGAACACGCCGCAGTTCGGTTGGGTGAAGAGCCGGCTGGCGTATAAGGCGCAGCCCGTGCCTCCGATCTTTGAGCCGGAGGTGGCGGCACGAGTGATTTTCTGGGCAGCGCATCATCGGCGCCGCGAAGTGTGGGTAGGCGGATCGACGGTGGAAGCGATTGTCGGCGAGAGATTTATTCCCGGGCTGCTCGATGACTATCTCGGGAAAACAGGCTACGAGGCGCAACAGACGAGTGAGCGGGAAGATCCGAAGCGGCGGGACAATTTGTACGAACCGGTGGACGATAAGAAGGATCATGGTCCACATGGAACGTTTGGGAATCGTGCTTCGAAAAGCAGCGAGCAGGTTTGGTTCGACTTGCATCGCGGATGGATTGTTGGCGGGGCAATCGGGGCGGCGGCATTGATTCTGGGATTGCGCAACCGGGAAGAGTTGAAGGATCAGATTCGGGAATGGCGGCGTGCGGCGTGAAAGCGGGTTAGTCGTCGCCGGGGACGCCGTGGGGAACTTCTTCCGGCGCGTGTTCGACGCGTATGCCGGCCGAGCCGAAAGCGCTCTCCCAATCTTCGGGATTGGTGGTGTCGTACCAGCAGAACTTGGCTCGTCCGAAGGCATTGACTTCGAAGCTGGGGTTTCCACGCTCGATGACGAGGCGAACGGAGTTGATCTCCGCGAGCGGAAGCAGGAGTAAGTCCTTGCACTTGAAGCCCAAAAGCGTCGAGTAGAAGACGAGCGCGGACGACGTGAGTTCGATTCGCACGATGCGATTGAAATACCGCTTCTCGATGCGCGCGGATCTTCCCGATTCGTTGTAGAGGGCTTTCATTCGTCCGGGCATTATAGACCGTTGATGCAAGTACGCGCCAAGGGGGATGTTGGTTCCGTGGCCATGCACAACTACCCCACTCAAGCAAAGGACGCTTGAATGGGGCACCGGCGCGCACAGTTACAATGAAGTAGATGATTCAGCTTTCTTCAGCGGGGAAACGGTTCGGTCCCAAGTTGCTGTTCCAGGATCTGGACTGGATGATCACATCGCGCGATCGCGTGGGACTGGTCGGAGCGAATGGGACGGGGAAATCCACGCTACTGAAAGTGTTGGGCGGAATGGAGTCGCTCGACTACGGGTCGATTGCGGTCACGAAGGGAACGTCCGCAGGATATCTGCCGCAAGATGGTCTGGCGCTGGCGGGTCGGACAGTTTTCGCCGAATGCATGTCGGTGTTCGATGACGTGCGCGCGATGGAAACGGAGATGGAGTCGCTCACCCAGCGCATGGCGGAACTGGATCATGAGAGTGCCGAATATGCCCAGGTTGCGGATCGATTCCATCAGCTCGAAAACGAATTCCGCACGCGCGATGGATACGCGATTGAGTCGCAGGTCGGCGCGGTGCTGCAAGGGTTGGGATTCCGCAAAGAGGATTGGACGCGCCAAACGGAAGAGTTCTCGGGCGGGTGGCAGATGCGGATCGCGCTGGCCAAGCTGCTGCTGCAAAAGCCCAACCTGCTACTGCTCGACGAGCCGACGAATCACCTGGATCTGGAATCGCGGAACTGGCTGGAGGAGTACCTGGCGCAGTATCCGTATGCGTATGTGCTGATTTCGCACGACCGGTACTTTCTCGATGTGACGGTGAAGAAGATCGTAGAGATTTGGAACAAGGGCGTGCACTTCTATCCGGGAAATTACGAGCAGTTTGTGAAGCTCAAGACGGAGCGGCGCGAGCAGTTGGAGGCGGCATACAAGAATCAGCGGGAACGGATCGAGCACCTGGAGGCGTTCATCAACCGCTTCCGCGCGCAGGCGACCAAAGCGAAGCAGGTGCAGAGCAGGATCAAGGAACTGGAGAAGATTGAGCGGATCGAAGTACCGCAGGAAGAGCAGGCGATTCATTTCAAGTTTCCGCAGCCGCAGCCGAGCGGCAGGACGGTGGCCGAGTTCAAGGATGTCGCGAAGTCGTATGGTGAGAAGGAAGTATTCCGCAATGTGAATTTCGTGATCGAACGCGGAGACCGGATTGCGCTGGTCGGCGTGAATGGCGCGGGGAAGTCGACGCTGATCCGTTTGCTTTCGGGCGTGGATGGGCCATCGATGGGAACGGTGCAGCTTGGGCACAACGTGGAGCCGGACTATTTTGCGCAGGACCAGTACAAGGAACTGGATACGTCGCGCAGGGTGCTGGAGGATTTGGAGACAGTTGCTCCGCTGGCGACTACGACGGAGTTGCGGAACCTGCTGGGGTGCTTCCTGTTTTCAGGTGACGATGTTTTCAAGCCGATTGGAGTGCTGTCGGGTGGGGAACGCAATCGTTATGCGCTGGCACGGATGCTGCTGCATCCGCCGAACTTCCTGCTGCTGGACGAACCTACAAACCACCTTGACTTGCGGGCCAAGGATGTACTGCTGAATGCGCTGCAGGAGTTTAACGGGACGGTGATCTTTGTATCTCATGATCGGTACTTCATCGATAAGCTGGCGACGAAGGTGTTCGAGATTGTGGACGGGACACTGCATGTGTTTCCGGGGAATTACGAAGAGTTCATGGCGAGGAAAGAGGGTGTGGTGGGAACATCCCCACTCAAGCCAAAAGAGGGCTTGAATGGGGTGCCTGCGGCTTTCCTTTCGGACCCACTTCTGCCAATCGACGCGGACGAGGGCATCCGCGCTACAAAAGCCAAGCGGATGAATCCGATCAAGCTGAAGCAGATGCAAGACCGGGCGCAGGAACTGGAGGACGAGATCACGCGGCTCGAGCAGGGAATCGCCGAATGCGAAACGGCGCTGCTGACGTATGTGAGCGCGGAAGAGACGCGGCGGCAGATGGACTTGCGGGAGTCGCGTCAGCAGGAACTGGCGCAGGCGATGGAGGAGTGGGAAGAGATCTCGGCAGCGATTGAAACGAATGCGTGAGGCTAGCGTTCTTTGCTAGAAGTGGTGTAGCCGCGATTCTGATGTTCTGTGTTTTCGATCTCCATCCAAGTGTTAATCGAGGTCAGTTCTGAATCGCTGACGTTTCGTCCAAGTGCATGTCTAGCTCGCTTGCGCAGTCTTTTCGTAAGTATTACCGATGAAAGTACGGTGGCGACCAGCATTACCAATCCATAGATGATGAGTGGCGCGTTTCTTATCAGAATGCCTTCCATGGAGACTCCGCTCCGAATGTTAAGCTAAATATGACATGAAAGTCGGTGTTCTAGCCATTCAGGGGGATTTTGATGCGCATCGGCGGCGGCTCGAAGAGCTGGGCGCTGAGGTCGTGCTGGTGCGCAAGCCGGAACAACTGGATGAGATCGATGCACTGGTAATCCCGGGCGGGGAATCAACAACGTTCCTGAAAGTTCTGGGCGAGAAGGGATTTGAGAAGCTGGGCGATTTTGTTCGCACCAAGCCGACGTTCGGGACGTGTGCGGGCGCGATCATGCTGGCCACCGAAGTGGAGAATCCGGCGCAGAAGGGCGTGGGCGCGATGGACATGACGGTGCGGCGTAACGCTTATGGTAGGCAGATCGACAGCTTTATTGCGTCAGGGGCAGCAGGTGCCGTCGAGGCCGGTCGGGGTCCCATCGAGATGGTCTTCATCCGGGCTCCGAAAATCTCCAAGGTCGGACCCGGCGTGGAGGTCCTCGCCCGGCAGGGAGCCGACCCCGTACTGGTTCGGCAGGGAAAGGTTCTGGCTGCTACGTTCCATCCCGAGTTGTCGGACGATTCGAGAGTTCATGAGTATTTCCTCAAATTAGTTAGGAACGGCACGGGTTCGAAAATCTCTTAACGCGGATCAACACGGGCTAACGCGGATTCTCTTTTGGTTTCTTTGTTCGATAATCGTGTTGATCGGTGTTCATCCGTGCCGAGAGCACTCCTAACTACCATTTCCGGTCACCAAAGTGGTGGTCGAGGATGGTGCTCTCATTGCCCGGTTCCTTTAGCTTTGGTGCCGCAGTGCGCTCCAGTTCATAGACGAGGTTCGGATTGCGGTTCTCGCGCTGCAGGCGGTCGCGCTCGGCCTCGGCGGGATAGCGTCCGCGGATCGCGTCTTTGCCTTCGACGGCGCGGCGACGGCCATTGGTTACGTCTTTTACTAACAGCTTGTAGTGCGTAATCGCTTCAAACATGGGTTCGTTCTCCCACCCGTGTGAACGCGATTGTGACAGCAATGTTGTGCCGAGACAGAGGTGACGACGGTCACCATGGGTGTCGGAGGTAACCGAGTTTCCCGAAAGGAACTACCCCACTCAAGCAAAAGAGGCTTGAATGGGGCACCACCTAAAGGTGACACCCGTAGCTTTGGCCCGCGGTGTTGACCATTACGACGGCATTCGTTAGCTTGGAGAGTCTGCACTATTCATTTGTTCTTTACTGTGAGAGCGCAGAGTGTTGCGCGGAGGGTTTCGACTTGAGCGACAAGCATGAAGGGGCGGGGATCGACCGCAAGCTCCACGATCCGATTTCGGACAAGCTGGTTCCGCTGGAGCCGCTGGATCTGTCGAAGGTCCACAGCGTAAACGACCTGGTTACGGCCATGGGGAATACTGCGTTTGGCGCGCGTGAGATCGGTATTGGCGCCGATGTGCTGGAGGCGATGGCACGCGATAAGGACTGCTTCGTTGTGATGACACTCGCCGGCGCGATGACCGTGGCGAAGCAAGGGCTGGTGATCGCCGATCTGATCGATGCGGGGATCGTGAAGGCGCTGGTGTCGACGGGCGCGCTGATGGCACACGGGCTGGTGGAAGCGGCGGGGAAGTCGCACTTCCGGTATGACCCGAAGATGGACGACGTCGAGCTGTACGAGGCCGGGTACAACCGCGTGTACGACACGCTGGAGCCGGAGACGAACCTGAATTTCGTGGAAGGGATTGTCGCGGGGATTCTCGATAAATGGGATGCGGCGGAGACGATGTGCTCGTGGAAGGTGAATCGCGAGATCGGCAAATACCTGAGCGAGAACGTGAAAGAGCGCGGGATTTTGAAGTCCGCCTACGACAAGGGCGTTCCGGTGTTTGTGCCGGCTTTTACCGATTCCGAGCTCGGACTGGATGTCGCGCTGCACAATCGCAAACGGGCGAAACAAGGACGTCCGTTGATCGTGTTCGATCCGTTCCACGATCTGAATCACTTTGCGGAGACGCTGCTGAAACAGAAGCGACTGGGGATTTTCACGATTGGGGGCGGGGTTCCAAGGAACTGGTCGCAGCAGTTTGGTCCATACTGCGAGTTGCGGGTGCGACGCGGAGGGGAAGATATCGAACTGAAGCGTTATCACTATGGGCTGAGGATTTGCCCGGAACCGGTGAATTGGGGCGGATTGTCGGGGTCTCCGTATCGCGAGGCGGTGTCGTGGGGCAAGTTCGTGCCGCAAGAAGACGGGGGGAAGTTCGCCGAGGTGCTGCTGGACGCGACGGTGGGATTGCCGCTGATCGCGGGAGCGGCGCTGGAGCGGCTCAGAAAAAGTTAAAAGTACGAAGGACGAAGTAAAGGAACGTAGGGGCGAGGAATTCTAAGTTACGCGCCCATGGCGTTGATTCGACCACCGGCGTCGTTCCGTATGGCCATTACTCACGTTCAGCATTACGACTCCGTCCTATCGTAGAAGAGCACTCTTGCGCTGGGTTCCAGCTGTTGGAGCAGGTCAAAGTCTTTGGCGTTGCGTGTCAACACTGCAAGACCGTGCTTTCGAGCCGTTTCCAGCAACAAGGCGTCATTGAGCAGCAGGATGCGATCCGTTCGCGACCGCTGTTGTAACCGCGACAGAATCGCTGAAAGGATTCCCGCTGCAGCCCAAACCTCGCGGTCGGGTGACAGAATCCTGTATTCCTGCCTTGACTCAATGCTGGCCCTGACCTTGGCGATGACCTTAGGCGTGTCAGCGTGATCAGGCCGTAACAATCCACAAGTAGCGAGGAGTTCTGCCTCCGTCACGGTCGAGTGCCAGGAGTCTGCGGCCTTCAGTAGCCCGTCTAAAGAGCGGGGGAATCTGTCCTGCAACAAGTCGATGTAAACGGTTGAGTCGTAGAGAAGCTTGGGAATGGCAACAACTCGATCGAGGTAATCGAGTTGTGATTTGGAGCGCGGGTGCGGCACCTGGGTGTGGCTGTTCAGTCCCAGGCGACGGAACAACCGCAGCAGGTCAGAACTCAAGGTCGATTTCCTTCGGGATGGTTCCGCGTTGCGAAATCAGCCACTCGGCATATTCATCTGCCGTCGCGACATAGGCCAAAGCGAGTTCGATCAACTCGGTATCGGTTTTCGCGCCGGTGTTCGCCTTAGCCTTGTCCACCAGGGCTTTGGGCATTCGCCCCCGCAGGACTTGAGCTCGCGTACCCTTCAAGAGCCCTGATTGCTCGGCCATGGCCAGCGCGTCCAAGAAACGGGTGCCCATTACAGGCTTCCTCGCGGTTCGAGGGCCACGTTCCTGAATGTCCACGCCTCTTAATCGAACAGAACTGCGCATTCTGATCTCCGTAGCACAAAATTATTACAATTGTAGCACAAATGGAAAGGGTTCTTATCGCACCGATGGTCACGGCGCGCGGAGTTCCAACTTGCTCACGCGTCCTTTTTCGTTGAGCGTGACAAGCAGCGTGGTGCCGTCGGGCCATTTGATTGTCGCGGCACCGTTCTGCGGCTCCACACCATAGAGCTTCTTGATCTCGCTGGCCTTGGCTCCCAGGGTGAGGCCACGCCCGGTTCTGTTGATGGGTTTATTGCCGGGTTCGCCCTGGCCCTCGATCGAGACCGCGCGGATCACTTCTCCTTGGGCGGAGGGTTCGGTGAGGACCTTCAGAGTGATGGTCAGGCGTCCCCACTTGTAGAGCTTGGTGCCTTCGGGATAGGGGTCAGGCGGGACGGCGAAGACAGATTCCTGCAATCCGTACATCTGCTGGACGGCGGCGATGGTGGTGTGGTGCGGGTCGATGGCGGCGAGTGTGGACTCGGACGGGCCAATGGCGTTTGGTGTGGTTTGGGCGGGCAAAACTGAGCCGAAGAGTAGTGCGGCGATGGCTATTTTCTTGAGCATCGGTCAATGCAATCTTCCCATATCCGCCAAAAGAGGGGCAGATATTGGGCGCCGCTGGGGCGATTTCGGATACAGAATCCATGAATCGCTGTGCCTGATACCCCCGATAAAAACTTTCGATTTCCGTTCCCGCTAAGTGGTGGATTACAAAGAATCTATCCTGAGAAAGTGTGTGCCGGTCGGGTCCGTTGCTGGCGGAGCAGGCTGGTTCGGGATAACTAGGGGGAACATGCGCAGGAGAGGATTGTCTGCTCTTCTTCTGCTTGGCATCTGTGTGTGCAGTTGTGCGGTTTGGGCGCAGACCACGTCGCCCGATCGGATTGCCAAGCTGGAACAACAAGTCACTGCCGCCCAGGGTGCGGCCGATAACGCGTGGATGTTGGTGAGTTCCGCGCTGGTGTTGCTAATGACGGGCCCAGGGCTGGCGCTGTTTTATGGCGGGCTGGTCCGCAAGAAAAACGTGCTTTCGACCATGATGCAGAGCTTCGCCATGATGGCGATCATCACCGTCGTCTGGGGCATTGTGGGGTACAGCCTGTGCTTTGGGCGTGGTAACAGTTTCATCGGCGGATTCGAGCATGTGTTCCTACGGGGAGTGGGAACAGCGCCGGATGCCGACTATGCGGCGACGATTCCGCAAGAGACGTTCATGGTGTACCAGTTGATGTTTGCCATCATTACGCCGGCGTTGATCACGGGAGCGTTTGCGGAGCGCATGAAGTTCAGCGCGATGGCGGTGTTCCTGGTGGCGTGGTCGATCATCGTGTACGCGCCGATGGCACACATGGTATGGGGAAAGGGCGGCCTGCTGAACGCGGTGGGCGGACGGATTCCGACCTTGGACTTCGCGGGTGGAACGGTGGTGCACGTGACATCGGGCGTATCGGCGCTGGTGTGCGCGTGGGTCCTGGGGAAGCGGCTGGGGTATCCACGTGAGGCAATGCCTCCGCACAGCGTGGTGCTGAGCTTCATTGGAGCATGCCTGCTGTGGGTGGGGTGGTTTGGCTTTAACGCGGGCAGCGCCTTGGCCGCGAGCGGTTTGGCAACGAGCGCGTTTGTGGCGACGCACTTTGGGGCAGCAGCAGCGGCATTAAGTTGGAGCGCGGCAGAATGGCTGCACAACGGCAAGCCCAGCGTGCTTGGCGGAATTTCAGGTGCAGTGGCTGGACTGGTGGCAATTACGCCGGCTGCGGGGTTTGTAACCCCGATGTCGTCGCTGGTCATTGGCTTCATCGCCGGCGCATTCTGCTTCTTCATGGTTGCCAAGGTGAAAGCGAAGTTTAAGTACGACGATTCGCTGGACGCCTTTGGCGTGCATGGCGCGGGCGGGACGATTGGCGCGTTGCTGACGGGACTCTTCGCGACGAGCGCGGTGAATCCGATTTTCCACGATCCGGTTAGTGGCGCCACGTTGGCGTCGGGCGTGTTCGAAGGACACTTTCGCCAGCTGCTGAATCAGTTTCTGGGTGTGGCGATTGCGTGGGTGCTGGCGATTGTCGGCACTCTAGTAATCCTGAAGATCGTCGATGTCACCATAGGGCTGCGCGTTCCGGCCGAGCACGAGATCCAGGGGCTCGACCTGACGCAGCACGGCGAAGAAGGATACATGTGGGAGGCATCGACCGTTTGATATTCCGGGCGTGCCGCGCTGCATGCCGGAAGCACTTGATTCATAACGATTCATAAACCGTTTCATGAGAGATAACGAATGACCAAACTAGAAGCAGTGATTCAACCCTCGAAGCTTGAACCTGTGAAGTCGGCACTCATTGAAGTTGGTGTGGAGGGCATGACCGTGCTGGAAGTTCGCGGTCACGGCCGGCAGAAGGGTCACACGGAGTTTTACCGAGGACGCGAATACACCGTCGATCTTCTTCCGAAGATCAAGATTGAAACCGTCGTGAGCGACGAACTGGTGGACAAGGCGGTGGCAGCCATCATCAGGACGGCGCAAACGGGCAAGATCGGGGACGGCAAGATCTTCCTGACGAAGATCGACGAGGCGATTCGCATCCGCAACGAAGAGCGAGGAGCGGCGGCGCTTTAGCCTGGTGTCTATGGGGTTCACGGTTGCAGTCAGCGGCTTGCGCGAACACTACGCAGCGGAATCGGCGCGCATTCGGCAAAGTTTCGACCAGACCGGCGACGGTGCCGGAGCTGTTTCTGCGCGCGCGCAACTGGTTGATAGCCTGGTGCTGGAATGCGTGGAGCGCATCACGCATTCCGGAGTGCACAAGATTGCCATTGCTGCGATTGGAGGCTACGGGCGCAAGACGCTGTTTCCGTTCTCTGATATCGACCTGCTGTTCTTGTGCGCGGACGAACCGGCGAAGCAGGCTTGTCGTGACCTGATTCGGAATGCCTCGCAGGATTTGTGGGACATCCGGCTGAAGCTCAGCCCGATGACGCGCACGCTCGCTGAGTGCGATCGTCTGGACAGCGAGAATGTGGAGTTCAGCATTTCGCTGCTGGATTCGCGTTTTCTCGCTGGAGACGAGGGTGTTTACGGTAAGTTCCGCGACCAGATTTTTCCGGGGCTGGTGAACCGCGAGTGGCAGACGCTGGTGCAGTTGCTGGTGGAGTGTACCCAATCGCGGCACGACAAGTTCGGACGGACCATCTTCCATCTTGAACCCAATATCAAGGAAGTCCCCGGCGGCGTCCGTGATTACAACGTTGTGGGCTGGCTGTCGCTGCTAGCGGCGATGGAAAGTGGCGGGCCTCGTCCCGAAGAAGTGAATGCAAACCAGCAGGAGCTGGCGGCGGCGCTGAAGTTCCTGATGGCGACGCGGACATTTCTGCATCTGCGCGCCGGTCGCGACGATAACACTTTAAGCTGGGAGGCACAGGACCAGGCTGCCGCGAGGTCGATCGGCAGCACGAATGGTTCGGTGCCCAACGCCCGAGAGTGGATGCGGCACTACTTCCGGCACGCGCGCGTGATCAGCCGGACGACATCGCAGTTGATGCAGGAAGTTCCGGCGAAGCGGTCATCGATTTACCGGCAATTTGTGAACTGGCGGTCGCGGGTATCGAGTCCGGATTTCAGCGTCAGTAACGGACGCGTCTACTTCCAGAATCCGAGCGGGTTAAATCGCAGCTTCGACCTGATGGTGCGTGCATTCGAGTTCATGGCGCAGCACGGGTTCCAACTTGCCGGTGACACGGAAGCGCGCATCCAGAAGGCGCTGCCGGAAGCGTCGCAGCAAATACCAAAGCCGGAAGTGTTGGGAAAGTCGTTGGCTTCGATCCTGAATTCTCCCCATGCGGGACACGCGTTGCGGGCGATGCACGCGCTGGGTGTGCTCGAGGTCATCATCCCAGAATTCAAGCTGATCGATTCACTGGTAGTGCGCGACTTCTACCATCGATACACGGTCGATGAGCACACCTTTATCGCGATCGACAACCTGCACCGATTGCCGGGGCGCGAGAATGAATGGGAGAAGCATCTTACCGAACTGTTGCAGCAAGCGGAGCGGCCGGAGGTTCTCTATTTAGCGATGCTGTTACACGATCTCGGGAAGGGAACGCCATCGCGCCAGCACGACCGGGAAAGTGTGGAACTGGCGACCACGGCGTTGGAGCGGCTAGGTCTGGACTCGGCTTCCCGAGAGAACATCCTCTTTCTGATTGCCAGCCATCTCGAGATGTCAGCCGCAATGAGGCGTGACATCTTCGATCCGGAGAATGTGCGCAATTTCGCGGCTAAGATCGGGACACACGAGCGGTTACGCCTGCTTTGCCTGCTGACGTATGCCGACATACGCGCGGTGAATCCCGATGCGCTCACGCCATGGAAGGGGGAGAACCTGTGGCATCTCTATGTGGCGGCGAACAACCAGCTCGATCGCGGCATCGATGATGACATCATTCATGGCGAAAATGAGCAGATCAAGCGATTGCAGAAGCTGCTGGCGAATCGCGCCACACAGTTGCAGGATTTCCTGGAAGGATTGCCGCGGCGTTACTTGCTTTCGCATACCTCGGATCAGATCGCGGTGCACTTCGACATGTCGCTGCGGCTCGCAAAGGATCCGGTCGTGGTTGGACTTAAACTCGGCATGGAACTCTATGAGCTGAGCGTGGTCACGAAGGACCAGCCGTTTATCTTCGCGAAGATTGCGGGAACGCTTGCTTCCTGGGGCATGAACATCATCAAAACGAACGCGTTCTCTAACGCCGCAGGCGTAGTGGTGGACTCTTTCCTGTTCAAGGACCGTTTCCGGACACTGGAACTCAATCCGCCGGAACGTGATCGGTTCAAGCGCAGCGTGGCGGATGTGATCACCGGAAAGACTGATCTGCAGCAGCTTTTGCAGAGGCGGTCGAGTGACGCTGCGCAGGCGCCGCGAGTCGCCGTGCAGCCAAAGGTTACGGTGGATCAGGATGCGTCGTCGCACAGCACCGTGCTGGAGATTGTGGCGCAAGACAAGACCGGATTGCTGTACCAGATTGCTTCGGAGATTTCAGAGGACGGATACAACATTGAGTTGGCGCTGATTGACACGGAAGGCGAAACGGCGATTGATGTCTTCTATGTAACGAAGAAGGGAAAGAAGCTTTCATCGCTGGCGGCGAAGGGACTGAAGAAGGATCTACTGGAAGCGCTGGAATCATAAGAGCCGGACCAGAAGTCCGATCCGGCCCTCAATATATTTTTCCGGTTACGAAAAGTTCATGATGGGCCTGACTTCGATGGAACCGAAGCGTGCGCCGGGGATCTTTTCGGCCATGGCTGCCGCTTCGTCTATGTCTTTGGCTTCCACCAGATAGAAGCCGCCAAGTTGTTCTTTCGTCTCCGCAAAAGGGCCGTCTGTGGTGCTTCGTTTGCCGTTGCGCACGCGCACGGTCTTGGCCGTGTTGGTGAGTTGCAGTGCGTTTCCTCCCTTGATCGCACCGGAAAACTCCTTGCCGAACGCCCAGTATTCCTCCAGCTCCGCTTGGTCGTAACCCTTGTTGAAGCGGGCCTCGTTTTCGTAAATCAGCAGCAAGAATTGCATTAGCTCCCTCCTGGAACTATGACGGTTGGCCGGAGAGTGATTCGACAATCCGCAGACATATTTCTCGAATTAGTGGACCGGGAGTGGGCCACCTGCTCAAGTGCTCTCTCCACTGCGGCTTCGGCATGGAGTTGCGTGGTGTCAAAGAGCGGAAGCGCCGAATGCTCGGGTTTGATGAGCAGGGGAATTTCGGTGCAGCCGAGGATGATGCCCTGTGCGCCCTGCGCGGCGAGTTTGTCGATTTCATCGAGGTAGAAACGTCGCGATTTGTCGAGCGTCTTGCCGTGACAGAGTTCGTCGAGGATGACGCGATGAATCTCGGCTCGGGCGGCGGCTTCTGGAATAACCACGTCGATTCCAAACTTCTGCTTTAGGCGTCCACGATAGAAGTCTTCCGCCATGGTGAAACGCGTGCCGAGCAGGCCAACTTTGCGGAAACCTTTCGCCTGAATGGCAGCGGCCGTAACATCTGCGATATGGAGCAGCGGGATCGAAGTGGCCGCCTCAACGGCGGGCGCGACTTTGTGCATAGTGTTGGCGCAGATGACGATGAAGTCTGCCCCGGCAGCATCGAGTTGCTGCGAAGCCGAGACCATCATGTCGCGGAGGGAGTCCCAATCGTCGGCCTGCTGGAAGCGGTCGATGTCGTGGAAATCGACGGTCACGAGCACGCTTTTGGCGTTGTGGTGGCCCCCGAGGCGACGCTTAGTTTCCTCGTTGATGATGCGGTAGTACTCGGCGGTGGATTCCCAACTCATGCCACCGATCAACCCGATGGTCTGCTGCGCGGGTTGGCTTTCATGTCCCATTGTTGTCTCCGCTGAAAAACAAATCGATGTGCGTTATTGCTTCCGGTTGAAGTTTATTTGTGAGACTTGATTGTTACAAATGCGAACTGGTGGACCGGGATGTGCCGTGCGATAATCCGCTGCCAACGGGGGTGAGCGGAATGTCGCAGCGGGCGCTGATAGTTTTCGCCATCGTGGCAAATACGGCAGTGGCAGCAATTTCTTATCTGGTCTATGGCTGGAATGCGGTTGGCGGCCATGTGGCGGCGCGGTCGACGGCACGGTTGTCCGTTCTGCTTTTTGTTCTCGCTTTCGCGCAGCCGGGATTGGCGAGATGGATTTCGGCGTTCCCATCTTATGCCGCCGTGTTCTATAGCTTTGTGGCCGCGATTGGGGTTCACTTTGTAACGGTCGCGATTGTGCTGAGTCTCGACAAGACGCATCAATTGCGACGCGACCCGAAGGTGGAGTTAGCCGTAATCGTGATCGGATCGCTGAACGTGATCCTCGCCGGAGTTACCGCCGGGCTTCGCGCGATACGGGCCATGCGCTTCCTGCACGCACTCTTTGCGTATGCGCTCTTTGTGATCTTCATGTTGGCTTTCGTGAAACATTACCAGGTCCCGCTGCGAGGAATAGCGGTGCTGCTCGCGATATCGATGGTCGTGCGGATCGCCGGTGGCGTAATGCGCGCCAGAAAAGTCGTAGGCGTCGGAGCCGCCTAAGCCGGCTGATTTTCCACGACGGCCTGAATGTTCGGCGTTCCGCTTCCAACCAGGCGGAGGCGCGGCGACTTCGCTACCGCGCTGAGCAATGCGCGGGCCATGTCGTCGTCGATTTGGGGAGCGTTGCCGAGTTCGACTGGATATCGAATCACCACTTCAAGCCCAGTTTGCGTCAGGCGCAGACGGCTTTCTGGATGCAGTGGTCTCACCATCATGCCACCCAGACTTTGCTCCATACGACGACGTTGGGTTTCCATCACGTCTTTGTACTTGTCGTACACGGAATTGATGGCGTCCATCAGTCGCTTTTCGACTTCCTGGTAGTTGCTTTCGGGTGCGAGGGTGAGCGAGATTTGGTGCCAGACAAAACTGGTGCCGGGGATTTGCTTGAACAGTCCGGCATTCGGCTGGAAGACGACGGCATTGGAGAACACTACCAAGCGTCCGGTGGCACGCGCGTCGGTGCCTTCGGTGCCGACTTCCATGATGTGTAGGCGCACGAGACCAATGTCGATGACATCACCGGTGACACCGGCAACCTGAATGCGATCGCCGACGCGCACACCATATTTGCCGATCAGGAAGAAATAGCCGGCCACAGAGAGAATCACGTTCTGTAGGGCTACCGCGACACCGGCGGTGAGGAGTCCGGCGAAAGTCGCGAGCGTTCCGAGTTCGGCAGCAAACGCGGCCGCGACGACGATGGCGACCACAATCCAGACGACGATGCGACGCAGCAACAGGAATTGATAGCGGCGACGAATGTCCTGCACATAGCGGAATGTAGCGCGCTTCCAGATCTCGGACACGGTCGCGATCACTGCCAACACTATTCCCAGGATTACCAGTCGCAGAATCAGGCTTTTAAGTTGTGCGTGATATTGACTCTTCACCGACTCACGCCAGTTGGCGAGATTGCGCCGGTAAACGTCGAGCAAAATCGACTGCTTGCCGAGGGGGATGATCGATGCCGATGCCTGCTTGAACTTTGCGGTCATGGCATCGAGATCCTGCTTTTGCTGGGCCAGTACTTGGGGGTCGGTGGAGTCGGGCTCGGCGGCAATCTGGTCTCCTTGCGCGGCGAGCTGCTTGATTTCGGCCAACATGGGCGCGCGCAGGGATTTGAGGGTCTGACTAAGCTGCTCCGTTAGCTTGTCGGCGTTTTCAAGGGTGTCGGACTTGCGTTTCAGGTTAATGAGGCTGGAAACGAGGTCAATGATGCCGTTTGGAGTGGCGGATGGTCTGGCCGTGGTGGCCACCTCGACGTTCTCGTTCGGCTGCTTTGTGTTTGCAGCGGCGTTGGTTTGCTCGACTGTGGCGGCGACGGGGACAGTGCGCGCGAGTTCGTTGATCTGGGACTGGAGCGTGCCGCCGCCCAGTCCGGCACCAGCTCCGGCAACGAAGGTGAGGAGAGTACGAAGGTTGTCGCGGCGCGCTTGGGCGAGTTGTTGTTCGCTTTCGGTTTCGGCCAGCGCCGCTTCGAGCCCAGTGCGTTTCTTGCCGCTCGCGGTTTCAAGCTGGCGGCGAGTGTTGTCGATCTCGCCCTGGAGCTCCTTGACCTGGTCGTCCATCTTGCTGGCCAGTGTTCCTAGCGCCTGATACTGGGTGGCGTTCGCGCTCTGCGCTCCGGTTGCAAGAGCGGATTTCCCTTGCATGGAGAGGACCTGTGCGCGGGCGCGGGCGAAGTCGAACGAGAGTTGGACGATATCGGTCGCAACCTGGCGACTGTCATTCAGAAAGAGAATGTCACTGGGCTCAGTGGCGAACTGCTGAAGCGTTGTGAGCTGGTGATACCAGACGATGGTCTGATTGAGGAATGACAGTACGCCTTGTGCGTCGGTGCCGGAGGAGGGCGCAGCCAGCAATGACAAGGCGGCAACCAGAAGAATCACAAAGATGGCGACAGTGCGGCGCCGGGCAACTTTCGTGAACGGCATCATCTTTCGTAGCACTATTCTTTGATGCGAAAACCGGCAGGTCTGGACCGTTTTCCGAGCATGAAAAAGGCGGTCGCGCGAAGCGACCGCCTGACGTAAAAGCACTTACGGCTGCTACTTGACGCCAGCAGCGCGCGCTCCCCCACCCCCTGCGGTTTCTGTGAATTCCTTGCTCATCCACGCTTGAAACGCCTTGGTGTTCTGCGGACGACCGAGGAAATTCTTCACCAGTTCGTTCGCCGAGACCGACCCGCCGGGAGCCAATACGGCGTCGCGATAACGTTCCGGAGTCGGCCCGAGCATCGGGTTTTCCTGGTTGAACTGCGCATAGAAATCCTGCGCGATCACCTTGTCCCACATGTAGGTGTAGTAGGCGGAGGAATATCCCGCGAGGTGACCGAACGATGCCCACATATGCGTGCCGGGCACTTCGGTGTACGGAGTGTATTCCTTCATGGTCGCCACGGTTACAGCGTCGAGATCGACCTGGTCGGGTGGCTTGCTGTAGATGTCGTAGGAGATCGCGGTGTAACGCGTCTGTGCCGCGATGAAGAGGCCACGACCGAAGGCGAGCGCGCGATCCATCTTGGTCACGAGATCTTGCGGGATCGGCTCGCCGGTCTTGTAATTCTTCGCAAACGAGCTGAGAACGGGTGCGTTGTGCATCCAGTTCTCGAGCATTTGCGAAGGGGCTTCGACGAAGTCGGCTTCCATCGAAATGCCCGCGATCCCGGCATAGGGTTGCTGCCCGCCGAGGATCATGTGCATGAGGTGTCCGAACTCGTGGAAGAAGGTCTCCACGTCGCCGAACTCCATGAGGCCGGGATCGGTGGCGGTTGGAGCAGGGAAGTTGCAAACCAGAGCGGCTTCCGGCAGTTGCTTGCCTTTGATGCCATCGAGGACAGGCACCATTTCCGCGTGACTAAACTTGCCTTTGCGCGGATGCATATCGAGGTAGAAGCGGCCGATCATCTTGCCGTGATCGTAAACATCCCAGGTCTCAATATCAGGAGCCCATCCGGGCGCGCCCACTTCCTGCTTGAACTCAATGTTGAACAGCTTCTGCGCGGTGTCGAGGATGCCTTCTTTCACTTCCTGGTAGGGAAGGTACGGACGAACCGAAGCGGAATCGAAGTCATATTTTGCACGACGCACCAGCTCGGAGTAGTAGCTGGACTCGTACGGTTCCAGCGTGGTCGCCTTGGGATCGGTTTTGCGCTTCTCCTCCAGCAGCATCTGGAATTCGCGGTCGGCGATGGGAGTGGAGGCATCTTTCAATTCGCTAATGAACTTCGCGATATTCGCGCCGTTGCCGATCATTTTGTCGGCGGCGTTGTAGTCGGCCCAGGTTTTGTAACCGATCAGGTTCGCGATGGCGTTGCGCGTCTGGATCATGTCCATGAGCACGGCCTTGTTCGACGGATACGCCCGACTCACGAATGCGATGTACAGCTTGCGGCGCAGCTCATTGCTTTTGGCGAACTTGATCGCGGGAAGGTAATCGGGATAGTCGGTCGTGATAACGATCTTGCCATCGGCTCCGGGCTTGTGGCGGGCGATGTAGTCGGCGGGCAGTCCATAGAGTTCCTTCACATCGTCGACGGTGACAGTGAGCTGGCTATCCGAGATGTTGCGATCGAACTTCGATTGCAAGTCGGTGAGCTTGTCGTTGAGTTCCTTCAGCTTGTTGCGGGTAGCTTCGTCCTTGTCGACGCCGGCGAGCTTGAATTCGAGCAACTGCCGCTTCACGTAGTACTGCGTGGCGGCGTCGGCCTTCGAGGTATCAAGGGACGAAAGCGCCTTATAGACATCCTGATTCAGTGACAGGGCGGTCGAGGCTGCGCTGACTTTGCGCGTCATATCTTCGGCCTTGTCGCGGAAAGGGGCGTCGGGGTGCACCTGCTGCATCAGGCCGGAGAAGTATGCGGCGCTCTGCAGGTTGCGAATGGCGTCATCGTAAACATCCAAAGTGTTGGCGAGGGTATTGGCCCCTTTTACCGCGCTGATCTGGTCGACGTCTTTCTGAGCCGCTGCAAGATAGTTGTTCTCGGTTTTTTCGAAGGCGGCGACGTCAGGTTTTTGCGACCACAGGGTTGGCTGGGAAGCCGGTGACTGGGCAAAACACACACTGCTGGCCACGAGCAGTCCGGAAAGGGCTGCGCGGTAGAGAGTTCGCATAGTTGTCTCCAGAGAAACGAAAGAGAATAAGACGGATGACATGAAGAAACGTTAGTATGCCACGCCGGCAGGGTCGTGCAAAAGGCGGGACCGGCTTGGAGGGACAGATTACGGTTATCGGGTTACGAGTGCACCGACTAGCGATTCGAATACACGGTATCCGTCGGCGCAGCCCATGGTTTCTTCACTGGAACGCTCGGGATGGGGCATCATGCCCAGCACGTTTCCGCCTTCGTTACAGATGCCGGCGATGTTGTCGATCGATCCGTTGGGATTGGCGGCGGCGTTGACCTGGCCGTCTTTGGTCGAATAGCGGAAGACGATGCGGTTCTGATCCTGTAACTGCTTGAGCGTCTCGGCGTCGCAGAAGTAGTTGCCTTCCATGTGGCCGATGGGAACCTGAAGCACCTCGCCCTTCGTCAGTGCCTGGGTGAATGGCGTGTTGGTGCTCTCGACACGAAGATGGATGGCGCGGCAGATGTATTTCAGTCCGGCATTGCGCAGCAATGCGCCGGGAAGCATGTGGCATTCGGTGAGGATCTGAAATCCGTTGCAGATTCCGAGCACAATTCCGCCGCCATCGGCGAATTTACGCACCGACTCCATGACCGGCGAAAAGCGAGCGATGGCACCCGTCCGCAGGTAGTCACCGTAGGAGAAGCCGCCAGGCACGATGACGACGTCGCAGTTTTGGAGGTCGTGCGACTCATGCCAGAGATAGGTGACGGGCTGCTTGGCGACGGTCTGGAGAACCCAGAAAGGGTCCTGATCGCAGTTGGAGCCGGGGAACTGGATGACGCCGAATTTCATGAGTTCAGTTTAACAAAGTCTGTCGGCGGACAGCAGTGATAACGACGACAGCACGACGGCCAAAATCGAGAACATTCGCATGGATTTTCCTGTACGCAATTAGACACCATGAGACCCAGTTGTGCTCCCACTGAAATTCATAGATCCTTCGTCGCGCTCACGCGCTCCTCAGGATGACCTGTGGTTTGGTGCGCTGCGGTGGTAATCCTTCGCGCTCACAACTACCGAACATTTTGCCCGATTGTCCGTACTCGCATTTGCCCGATTGCACGTAGCGCGGGTAAAGTGCTACTCAAGCGAACCAGCCATGGAAAACAACGGTAATCAATCGCTTGATACTCATCACAAGGCACTCTCCATCAACCTGGAAGCGTCGACTTTCGGATCGTTTGCCGAGATCGGCGCAGGGCAGGAGGTGGCGCGCTGGTTCCTCCAGGTCGGCGGCGGAGCGAACACTGTCGCGAAGACCATCTGTGCTTACGACAAGGAAGTCAGCGACGACATCTACGGGGCGACTTCACGATATGTCTCCGAGCAGCGATTGCAGGCGATGCTCGACAAAGAGTGGGAGCAACTGCTCTCGCAACTGGAAAAGACCCGCGGCGACAAGACGCACTTTTTCTCGTTCGTCGATACGATTTCGGCGCGCAACTATGCCGGCACGAATTTGGCGCACGGCTGGATGGGAATTCGCTTCCAGGCCGAGCCGGGTGCGCCAGCTAACGACGTCATCCTGCACGTAAACCTCATGGATCCAACCAATCTCCAGCAGCAGGAGGCCGTGGGAATTCTTGGCGTGAACCTGATCTATGCGGCGTTCCATGAACGCATGAATGCGGATCATTTCGTCAAAGGGATTGCCAAAGATGTTGCCCCGGCGCGGCTGGAGATCGACTACATACGGCTTTCGGGTCCGGCGTTTGGCGACTGCACCTCGGGGCAGTGGAACTGCCGCTCACTGCACGCGTGCCTGGTTGCCCACCATTTTGCGCAGGCGGTGATCTTCACCAGCACTCGAGCTTTTCAACCTTTTACCGAAGCTCTTTACAAGAAGGCCGTCGTCATTGCGCCGGGCATTTTCCAGCAGCCGGAGAAATATCATGCACAAATGATGGAGGCCGGTGTGCTCAAGCTGAAGCGCGAGCAGCACAGCGACGTTTCGGTTTTGGGTTTGTTTGGCGTGACCGTGCCTCCATTGCTTCCACACGACGAGGGCACAGGCTTTGAGGAGTTGCTCCAGAAGATCGACGCACTGCACGCACTCGGCTACGGCGTGCTGCTGGTGCACGAACGCGAACTTTACAAGATGAGCGAACTCATCCAGCGGTTCACGTCGCTGCCGATTCGCTTCGTGATTGGGATTTCGGTTCTGCTGCGAGTTTTCGAAGATGACTATCGGCACCTGGGCGGAAATACGTTGCGAGCGGTATCGATGCTGTTCTTCCAGAATGTGCGAATTTACGCGTTTCCGATGGCGACTGTCGAAGTCGAGGAATGGACCAACAAGCTGAGCGCCACGGGATGGCAGTGGAACGACAATGCTGGCTACGTTTTCGCCGATTCGGTGAAGCCGCCGGGGCCACTGCGGTTCCTGTACGAATACCTGCTGTCGAGTAACTTCATCGTTCCGGTGGAGTCGTCGGAGATGATGGCAATGCCACCGAAGGCGGAAGCCGGCGCCGCACAATAAAAAAGCCCGGCCAACAAGAGGGTGTGGCCGGGCGTCGAGTGTAGGGATGGAGACTGTGTCAGACCTAATCCTGAGGAGCTGGCGGCGCAGGCTGGTCGTCGCCCGGAGGCGGCGGAGGCGGGCCCCCGTGACCACCGCGCATGCCCCACTTGCGGCCACCACCGAATCCCGGACCCATCGGGTGCATCTCGCGCAATTGCTTCCACTGCGCTGCGGTCAGAACCTTGCGGAAATCCAGCATCATCGTGGTGGTTTCCCGCTCCAGCGCGGCACGGGCTGCGAGCACCTGGTTGGCGGCGTTGGTGACCTGTGCCTGATCGGGATTGTCCTGGTCCAGCAGGTTGCGCAGAGCCTGATCCGCGGTTCGCATATTGGTCATGTCGGTTTTCAGGTTCGGCTTGTGCTGGGTGAACAACTGGTCGAGTTGGGTCACCTGCGTAGTACTTAAGTTCAACTTACTGACAGTATCTGAGTTCTTCCAGAACTGCGGGCCGGGGCCGTGAGGGCCGTGTCCGCCCATCGGGGGACCACCTGGCCCGGGGCCTTGCGGTGGGGCATCCTGGGCCCAAACCGACATTGACATCACTAGCAGTGCGAGAAACAACACCTCCAGTGTCCTTCTCATTGCATGTTCTCCTTGGTCTTGGTAGCGGTATTTCCGCTATAGGCTTTCTCCATCGCCTGCTGCAGCGTGCTGGCCGGTTGTAACGCTTCCGGTACGCCGCTGTTCATGGTTTCTTCCACTTCCTGCATCAGGTCGGAATCGGAGGCAGTCGCCACCTTCGCCTGAACCGTCGGTGTGTGATTCGCGACGACATGTTCAACCGATATCGGTTTCTGTCCCGGCAGGATCAGTGCCACACCCACCGCGATCGTGGCGGCCACACCGGCCCAGGCCAGCGCCGGTAAGCGCCGGGATTGTGGTTGCTGAATGCGCGAGGAGATCAGCGCCCGCTGCCGTGCCCAGAACCAGTCCGGGCGATCCGCCTGCTTCTCCGCCGACTCGCGCCACGCTCGAAGCGTGCTCTTCACGTCCTTATCCTCAAAGCGGTCATCGAATTCATCTGCCACGGCGGTGTTCCTCCAATCTTTTTCTTACGGTGGTGAGCGCCCGATTCAGATGCGACTTCACCGTTCCCAACTGCATGTTCAAGGCCTGCGAAATCTCGTCCAGGCTCAATTCCTCGGAGTAGCGCATCACAAATACCTCGCGCTGGTTATCCGAAAGCCGCTTAACGACGTGCCAGACCTGCTCAGCCTCTTCGCGCGCCAGCAACTGCTTTTCGGCGTTGGCGCCGTCGTGCGCTACCGTTTCCAGCAGCGGCAACTCATCTTCCGCCTCCGGCGTGGCCGAGAACATCTTTTTCCAGAAGCCCTGCCGCTTGCTGCGCTGGTAATCGCGCGCCAGGTTCACCGCGATCCGGTACAGCCAGGTGTCCACCGAGCTGTCTCCGCGGAAACTCGTCCGGCTCTTATACGCTTTCAGGAAGCATTCCTGCGTAAGCGTGTCGGCGGCATCCTCATCGCGGAGTAAGGACATGAGCAGGCGGAATATCCGCTTCTGGTTGCGGCGCACCAGTTCGTCGAAATCTTCGGCGGTCAGCACGTTAGAATTCAGCTTATCCTGTACGCCCGCCAGGGGAATCACCGAATCTGCCATTCCTGCCTTCTGGAACATTGGACGATGGCTTACCACCCAAGTTTACAAATCGATACAAATCTTTGAAAACAGTGGATAGTGGATAGTGGATAGTGTCTCGGGAGCTGAGGACCGGCCGCCTCTTCGGACAATTTACTATCCACTGACCACTATTCACTGTTTTTATGCGCGCTTCCGACCACGTCCGCCTGACCACCCACGCCCTGAAGCTCTGGTTCATCGCCCAGACCAAGGATTCGCTTGCTGTCGCACTGCTTTGGTTGGTCGGGCTGGAGATCCTCCGTGTTCCCGGAGCCCCGCTTTGGGCTGCCGTTGCCTTTTTTCTGCAGTACATCCCGAACTTCGGACCCGTGCTGACGCTGGTCGGGCCCATGGTGGCGGAGGGTATCGAGGGTGTCCTCGGCGGCGACTGGATGAAGCTGCTCTATGTGCTGATTCTGTACGCTGTCATCGCGGTGATCGACGGGCTTGTTCTCCAGCCCTACATCATGAAACGCACTGTGCTCGTGCCCATCTGGGCTTCGATCCTGGCCCCGATTGTGCTGGGATTCTTCCTGGGATTCTGGGGAGTGCTCCTCGCGGCGCCGCTGCTGGCGGTGGTGTATGCGTATAGGCGGCACCGGTTAGTGCAGGTGGGTGCCGCTCAAAGATGACTTGGCTCACTCCCTCTGCCCCACGTCGTGATAGATCTCGATCAGGTGGCACCGCGGGCACAGCAGCAACTTCACTGGCAATACGCATTTTGTGTTGATGCAATCGGTGTCTTTGCTGGAAAGAGTGCCCTTATACCCAGGAAGGGCAAAGCTGGTGTCGAGCATCGTTCTTTCGGTGTAGCACTTGGGGCACTCGTGCTTCAGATGCGGAGACATGTCTCCCCCTTGCACGCCGGAGTATAACCGTTAGCTCCCAAAAATCAGTGATTCGGCTCGCACAGCTGGTTGCCGCATGAAGCAACCCCGGTGGTGATATCCGGCACGCTGCGTTTGCTTTGCCGACTCTCGCCCCCGTGAACGGTGTAACTTTTTAACTACAGGAAGAGATTGGCAGTGGAGACCGCGCAGGCTAGAATGCTCCGACCTGAAGGGGGAACGGGATGGCACACGCCCACGATCATGAACATCCACATGAACATGCTGACTACGAAAAGCGGATCAAAGACCTCGAAAATCGCGTGAAGAAATTGGAAGAGGCTCTTCACCAGCACGAGCACGACAAGAGCTCCCATCACTCGCATTCTCATTAGGTCGTTGGCCGTAACCGGTTTCTAATGAGCGTCCGCCACTATGTACACGTAGCGAAGCGGAGATGAACCGGTGTTCTTGACGTCGTGCTCCGTTTCTGGAGGGCAGTAAACAGCGTGATTCGCTTCCACGGGCACGCTCGAGCCGTCCTTGAACATCATGACGCCTTTTCCCTCGAGGACCACCAGTACCTCCTCGTGATGGCCGGTGGTGTGCTTGCCTACCGAATGGTCCGGTTGCAGTATGACGAGGCCGGACTTCATGCCCGCGGTTTCTGGCGGACCACCGAGCACCCGGAGATAGTCCTTGTTGCCGGCGTCGAGCGTCACCACTTTAGCTTGCGGCATTTGTTTCCTCCCCTGTGCGAAACAGTGAAGCGGAAGAATGGAAAAGAGCGAGGCGATCACGATGAACGCCGGGAGCATGGACCTTGTCGGCCGTTTCCGTGTCTGGGGATTCGTCCTTGCAGTGACTCGGTGCGTGTAGGCAAATAACGTGAACGCAGTCATCTAGCTGTCTCCTCAAATGGATTGAAACGTCGCCATAAGCACCGCTGCTGGCTGAATTCGCGTAGGCCTAAACGAGATTCCCTGGCGAGGTTCGCATTGTCGCCTCGCAACGGAAACGATAAGTGACAACGCACGTGTCGCTTCTTCGCTTTGCACTTGTGAAATTGCACGCAGTGCTTGAGCTAGCAGATCGGCGACCTCGTAATGGTGGCATTCGTACTCAAACGCAACAAAACTCTGAATCTTATAAAGGGCGTTGAACCGCCGCCGTCCGTGTCGCGCGATCGAGGCAACCGTCCACTTGTACGGGGGTGTGCCCGTCTCGTTCCATGCCTCCTCCATGTCGGACATTAGGATCACGCCCAGTTTCTCAAGAGGCAGAGACATTGGGCGCTGTTCCGAATCGCCTTTTAGCAGCACGATAGCTGGGACACAGTGGTCAAACAACTGTTGATCCATACGCGATTGCTCATTTCCCCCCGAAGCTCCTGACTAGCGTGAATCGCACCTGAAACGGCTCGACGGGATGGAAAACGTCGGTGAATGCCGACGCGGCGGTTGGCGTTATGCGGGATTCATAGGCGTAGTCGATATCGTGATCGTGGCGGTTCAGCAAGTTGAAAAGCTGAGTGGCGATGCGCCACTGTTTGTTGATGTGGTAGCCGAGCTCCGCATTGAGCAAGATCGTTGAATTTGATTGATAAATGGCGTCGGATGTTAGATTTCGCGGGCCGAACGCGCGGAGGCGCAAACTCCCCCAAAAGCCCTTGTAATTCTGCACGGTCACGCCTGATGAAATCACCACCCCGACCGCTTCGGGCACATACCTGCCGCCCGGGCTGTTGGGCGCTGCATCGTCTGGATCCATGGTGGTAAAAAGCGCCTTGGAGTCGGCAAAATCGAAGTCAAAGGCCAAGTGTTGCAGCGGCGTGTAGTAGTTCGCCCATTCGACGCCGTAGCGGTCACTCGGCGACGCCGAGGGGACTGTGCTCCCGGTGTCACCGGACTGCTGCAGTTCGGAATCACTGCGGAGATACCAGATCGAAAGAGTGCCTTGCAGATGTGGGACGGCCAGAGTGCGCACGCCGACTTCCGCGCCCTTGGTCTGGACCAGCGGGGAAATTCGGGTGGCGGGCGTTGGAAAAGGATAGTCTGGCGAAATCGGTTCCATCCTTTGCGTTGCGCCGCGCACGTCGTTGCTATGAAAACTGAACCCGCCCTGCACATAGAACTCAGTATTCGACCACGGCCCAAGAATCAGGCTCCCTTTGGGGCTGGGCAAGAACTGGCTGGCCGAGCCGGAGTTGAGCTGGGCATAGTCGATCACCGGAGCGTCAGGCAACACCGTGGCGACATAGGGGGGATTCAAGTTGGTGTTGGAATAAATCGCCTCGTCGCCGCGGAAAGCCAGAACCGAGCGGATTTTTTCCGCCCACTGGATCTTGTTTTCTACATAGAAGCCCAGCATCGTGTCCGAAAACTTATTCAGAGTTGTGGCCGCCGGCAGAACCGCGACCAGATCGGGGTTGGTATCACACTCGGGGATGGGGTCGTCATCGCACGCGTTGCTGTCATTTTTGTCCGTGCGTACGCGATTGTGCGACCGGTAAAGGCCGTTGTGAACCCAATCGTTACGGATTTGCAGGCCAAAGGTATTCTCCACCTTGCGCCCCAGCCATTGGCCCAAAATCGTGTGGGCTGCAGCAAATCCGGCTACCCAGCGCCGATCCTGCTGTTCGAACTGATCGCCCTTTACGGGATCATCCAGGTAGTAAGTGAAGTCGGAAAACAGATCGAGATCGTAAAAAAAACCGTAGCCCATGATGGTCGTCGCGGAGTTTGTACTTTGGCGATGCCATTCCGCCTGCAGGCTATAGCGCTGTGAATTTCCGCCGTCAGTGGTGTTCAACGTGCCGAAATGGCCCACAAGGGGTAGGGCATTCTCGGGAATCTGATCGCTCGAGTTCCATTTTCCGTGGTATCCGTGAGCCGTGATGCTAACCCCGTGTGTGTAGTCGCCTCGGCTATAAGTCAGAAGGCCGTTGAACTTGTTGTAATTGTCCGGATGGCTCCATGGGCCGTCGTCGTGAGACGCTTCACCGCCGTACAGCAAATTGCCGGAGCCAAGCTTTTGCGACACCCCGAAGACCGCCCGAGCGTAGCCATACATACCGCCTTCCACCTGGAAGAAGTTCTGGGGCAGCGTCTTAACAAATTCTATGTTGGCCGATCCGGCTGAGCTGTAATTGCCGGTCACAGGGTAATAAGGGCCTTTCTCGTAATTGACCCGCTGCACAAACTCCGGGATGACAGTGTTCATGTCCGAATACCCCTCACCGTGAGCATGCGACGGAAGGTTGAGAGGCATACCATCGAGGAATACGGCAAAGTCTGTGCCGTGATCGAGATTGAAACCGCGGAGGAAATACTGGTTAGCCTTACCACCCCCCGCGTGTTGTGTGATGATGAGACCGGGAATCGTTTCCAATACTTCTCCGGAACGGAGAACCGGACGAGTCTCGAGTTCTTTTGCACCGACCGTTCCCTGGCTGGCTGACTCGGCAACCCCGATAAGGCTATCCTCGCGACCCTGTACCTCTACGGTGGTGCTCACGATGCTGACATCCAGCGTGATGCGCAAAGCTGCCGATTCACCGGTGGTCCCGAGGGTGACCGACATTTCTTTGATCTGAAAACCGGTGTTCGATACGACCAGTCGATAATTGCCCGCAGGCAATCCCGAAAGACTGAAAAAGCCATGGCCGTCTGACTGCGTCAATTTCTCTACCGCACCGTGCGTGTTCCGAACCATCACGCTCGCTCCGGCAATCACTGCGCCCGAGACGTCAACGACAGTTCCTGTTAGGGAGTTTTGCGCCATCAGTACAGTCGACAGGAACACCAGAGAACAAACGACAATCCAAAATCTACGTACGGTCGCCTTTCTCCTCGGGCAGAAGAGGGGGATGATCTCCTTGATTTCTTCCATCGGCTGCGGCCTTCCACCAACAGCCCGAGAAGGTAGCACGAAAATTACTTTAGTGCTACTGACTGGCGTCACCGTCGTAATGGTCAAACATCACAAGGGAAGGAGGACTTAGTGATGATGGGAATGTAGGTGGTCATGCCTTTCGGCGGGCTGTGAAACCGTCTCGGGAGAACTCATCACCAACCGTCCATGCTGCACTCCCTTGGTGCTGATCAAGCGGTCGGCCAATCGCTGCACGTCTTTGGATTTCCCGCGCAGCATGATTACTTCCAGGCAGTTTTCGTGATCGAGATGTGCGTGCAGGTTGGAGATGATGAGGTCGTGGTGCTCGTGCTGGATGTCGGTGAGTTTCTCGGGCAACAGTCGAGTGTGGTGATCGTAGATCAAGGTGACCGTGCCAACTACCAGCGCGTTTGGTCCAATTACTGCCGAGTCCACCAGGCGGTCGCGAATGAGGTCGCGGAATGCCTCCGAGCGGCTTTCATAGCCCTTGCTCGCAATGTAGGAATCGAAACGGCGAAGCAAGTCGGAATCAATGGAAACGCCGATACGGCTCAGATCTCCCATGAGAACCTCGATAACTGAGTGAAGCGTAGCACACGGTAGCGCGCGTTAACGGGTATGGGGGCGATCGGACCGCCTCACAGGGACTACGATTTCGATCCACGCCCTCTGCCAAGTCATTTCCAGAGAACTCAAGAACACCTGGTTTCACGCATATCGGAAGATCGTTCGATGGCAATCTGTACCATCGAAAGATTGTCTAAGTCATTGATACTAAATAACTTACCATCACTTTGAAAGGGAATTTCCGAGGTCTGATTGTGCAGAAATTTGCAGACTCACTGTGACTCTCCCGGGAGCGAAGACCGCAAGTGTATGAAATATCACGTGCGCGTTCACGGGAGAGGTTGGCACCGAAGTTGCCTATTAGAACCAGCGAAGTAGAATCCTGAAATTTTTGGGAGACCCAAATGAAGAGAGTGGTATTGATCGTGGCCGTGATGGCGCTGTTCTTGGCAACGGCAGCGATGGCAGACACAATGGTGACCTACTCGACGACGGGTGGCTTCAACGGAACTTCGTCGACCGTCTTGCACGTGGGAGGGGTAACCATCACCTACCATCCGCAGGCCGTAAGCACTATCTCGCTGGTGAGTAGTGGCGCACCGTACTATGACTGGGGCACCGCTCAGTTTGGCTATTTCACGGTATCTGGAAGCGGTACCGGCACGGCGAATGGGAGCCAGACCTTCCAGTTGACCTTGACCCAGACCCAGCCGGCGCCGGGCGGAACTGCGACGGACAGCGCGACGCTGAATGGCAAGATCACAGCGACTGGCAGCCAGTTGTCGCTGACCTTTGCTCCGCCACCGTTCGTCTTCGCACCTAATGGAGCGACCTACAGCCCATTGACTCCCAGCCCTGTGTCTGGTGTTGACTGGGCCGTTACTTACAAGACCACGATCCAGCCGGCCGGCCAGATTACCAGTCTGCAGGGACTTGGGCAGTTCACTCCGACTCCCGAGCCGAGCTCGTTGCTGTTGCTGGGTGCAGGTATCTCGGGCTTGGTCGGCATGATCCGGCGTAAGCGGGCTTAAGATTCTCCTAGATGAAATAGCCGTGAATTGATACGGGCCAAATAGCAATCCACTCTTCTCGGCTCCGACACATCGTCGGAGCCGTTTTCTATTTTGACGAAGTCCACAAGGGAACGGGCTTTTCCATTCCACTCTGCGATATTTCGCAGCCGTGTCAGGCCTGACTTCGGATGGAAATTGGCGGGCGTGTCGACTGGGCCGATAATGGGGCCCGCAGGACTAACTCTGAGGCCAGGCGGCGCAGTGTCTTCGCAACATCCAGTGTGAGATAGCAGACCTCGTCTTCTTCCTGGAAGCAGCGCCAGCCTTCCCAAAGCAGAGTCTCGAGTTCGCCGGAGTTCTGCTTCTTGCAAAACATAAACAGGTCTCGGTAGCGGAGCCCGATGTTGCGAAGCAGGGCACGCATCAACTGGGCTCGCAAGTTTGTGGTTTCATAAGGCGCTGCGATGACGGTCTGCGCCCCGAAGGCGATATGCCCTTCGTCGAGCTTGAAGCGGTTGCAGAGTACGGCCATCGCCGCCCGAAACTCGTGTAAGTGTCCGTCGTCAGAGATCAACGGTAGATGGTTGGCGGCGCTGAAACCGACGATCTTGTTCCTCTCGTCTTTTGCGCAAACAGAATTCCCGTCAGCGATCAAGGACCGCCAAATATGGCCGGAGAAGCCGAGACTTTCTGAGATGCCCAAAACGCCAGCCAGATCCGGCAATCGGGTGTTCTCGATCAGGAATCTGGTTCCCACCGGGGCTTCGAACTGTGCCCTCACATCCATGAAACGAATGTAGGCCTGAATCGCGGGTGATTACAGGTGACTCAGGTGCATGTAACCCAGAAAAGAAGTACAGGTATTAATGGGGGCGATAGGTTACAGAGCTATTGAACGCTGGGGAGTTTGGCAGAGGGGTAAAATATGGCGCGCCCTGAGAGATTCGAACTCCCGACCTTCTGATTCGTAGTCAGACGCTCTATCCAGCTGAGCTAAGGGCGCGCTGCGATTTCGATTATAGCAAAACAGCGCTCAGCTTTTTGGCTGTCAGCAACCAGCTTGACCCGCTTTCCCTGAAATAGAGGAAGAAAGAATCGCGGAATACCCTAAACCGGAAATCTTGGGAGTGCTGCTGGGAGTTGATCGCTGAAGGCTGAGAGCTGATGGCTACAAATGCAACGGGGCGCCCTTGGAAGAAAACCTCTGGCCGAAGCTTCCGTCAGGGAGCGCCCC